>OCTW011615839.1_pt1 | contig 40875 bp, 31 predicted proteins | sample 1539671 | NCBI WGS metagenome assembly OCTW01 (sample SAMN02144230, study PRJEB22623) | gut metagenome | biome: sheep rumen | host: Ovis aries | place: New Zealand
TTCTCTCAGAACAGTAGCGAGATTGCGTCCCTTATCAAGGCTGCGCAAGATTCCATGCAAAACAAGAAATACAAGGTGGCATGGCGCATATTTGATGGTTGCGCAGCAATCAGCGATGATACGGCAACTATTGCCAGCTTACAGAGTACGTTGTATAAAAAAGCAATTGACGATGGCTTTGAGGCTTATAGACAAAGACAGTTTGATATGGCCGTAATGTATTACTCGGATGTCGCTGTTGATGATACGGCATTGGTATATGGACCATACTGGGTATCAAATGCCAAGCGAATGAAATTACTAAATAAGGTTAATGGGGTCGTGCATATGTCTGCACTTACAACAATGTTGGCTTCAGCCGTTAATGACACATATCTGACAAGCGTTGACGAATATGAGTCCTTGTTCAAAAACACGGTGAATATATTGTGTGAGAACATGAATAAAAAAAGGCAGAAAAGAGAATGCGCCGTTTTTGCATGCAGTTCAGGATGCCGTTACAATGAAGTGGGGGTACGCCGATCAAGAGCAGACAATATTGATTCCTTGTGAATTTGACAGGATTGTTTCTGATTTCAATTACGGACTTGCCGTAGTTGTCAAGGACGGTATATATGGGTTCCTTCATGAGTCTGGATTGTCAACTTACAATATGTCAGACAAATCGACTTATCAAGCAGGAGTAGAACCTATAAAAGGTTTAATAAAAGATGATATGAAAATTACTATTAACAATACCACGTTCGAAAATTTTTACAAGGAGTTACAACGTAAGATATCTTACTAAAGAACCCGAAGCTTTTATTTGTAAAAACCCGGACGGTGGATATCAAAGAGATAAAGACATTTTAATCCAAATATTATGAAAAGAATAAATGTAATATTGATAGCTCTATTCGCAGTGTTGTATGCAATGGCAGACGTGTATAGCGATATGCTCAATGCAGGTATCAAGGCGTACAACAGCGGTAACTACAAGAAAGCGCTGACCTTTTTTAACAAGGCTAACGAGCAGGCGCCCAAGGGGCGTGCCGCCTCGTGGGTAAGCAAGTGTAAAAAGGCAATCAAAGACCAGAACAGCCAGAATGCAGGTAGGACTCAAGCGCAGAAGGAGCAGGAGGAGTTGAGACGCCAAAATGAAGAATTGCGTCGGCAGAACGAGGCTCTGCGCCGCCAGCAGGAGCAGCAGGCCGAGGCAGAGCGCAAACGCAAGCAGGAAGAAGAGGCACGCCGCCAGCAGGAGCAGGCATTCCAGCCGCTGAGTAACCGCACGTTCACGGCGAATGGGGTGAGCTTCACTATGGTGGGTGTGCAGGGCGGCACGTTCCAGATGGGTAGCACTGATGGAGGAGATGACGAAAAGCCCGTCCACTCGGTAACGCTGAGTAGTTACTATATAGGCCAGACGGAGGTCACACAGGCGCTTTGGAAGGCCGTGATGGGCAGCAATCCCAGCTATTTCAAGGGTGATAACCTGCCTGTTGAAATGGTCAGCTGGCACGATTGCCAGACTTTCATACAGAAGATTAACCAGCTTACAGGTGAGACTTTCCGTCTGCCTACTGAGGCAGAGTGGGAGTTTGCTGCCAAGGGCGGCAGACAGAGCAAGGGCTATACCTACAGTGGCAGTAACACCGTTGGTGATGTGGCTTGGTTCATAGGTAATAGTAGCGACAGGACACATCCTGTAGCCACTAAGTCTCCCAACGAACTGGGCATCTACGATATGAGCGGCAACGTATATGAGTGGTGCCAGGATTGGTACGGAGATTACAGCAGCAGTGCGCAGACCAATCCTGCTGGTCCCACCAGTGGGTCTTACCGCGTGTGTCGTGGTCGCAGCTGGTGCACGACGGAGGACTGCCGCACAGCGTATCGCGTCTACTACGCGCCGTCGGGCACGTGGTACAACCTCGGCCTCCGCCTCGCCCTCTCTGACCTCAATCGAACTATCGAGTTGCAGGAGGGTGTGACGGCAGAGATAGGCGGTGCCCTTAGTCAGAGCACTGAGGTTACGCTGACATGCAATAACCCCAATGCCACAATCTTCATTGACGGTGTGAACCAGGGCACTATCAAGAGCCTGTATAACCTCGGCTACGGCGAGCACTCTATCCGCCTCACGGCACCGGAGTATAACGACCTACAGACCACCATCAACGTGCAACCTAATACTGCCAATTCCTTTCATCTGAATCATGAGGCTAAGTTCGGAAACAAGAGTTTCACGGTGAAAGGGGTGACATTTTACATGATACCCGTAGAGGGCGGCACGTTCCAGATGGGTAAGAGTGCAGATGGAAACGATGAAAAGCCCGTTCACTCCGTAACGCTGAGTAGCTACTACATAGGACAGACTGAAGTGACTCAAGCCTTGTGGAAGGCTGTTATGGGCCGCAATCCGAGCTGTTTTAAGGGGGGTAATCTGCCCGTTGAAAGGGTCAGCTGGAAAGATTGCCAGAAATTCATTAAGAAGCTTAACAAACTCACGGGCGAGACCTTCCGCCTGCCTACCGAGGCAGAGTGGGAGTATGCTGCTAAGGGCGGCAATAAGAGCAAAGGTTACATTTATAGCGGCAGCAACACCATTGACGATGTGGCCTGGTACACGGTTAATGCTTACGACAAAGGTCGTTCAAGCCCTGACTATGGCACCCATCCCGTGGCCACCAAGTCCCCCAACGAACTGGGCATCTACGATATGACTGGCAACGTATGGGAGTGGTGTCAGGACAGGAAAGGATTCTACAGCAGCAGCGCGCAGACCAATCCCACCGGTCCCACTTCGGGCTCTAACCGTGTCAATCGTGGTGGCGACTGGAGCGACCTCGCGGCGTTCTGCCGCACGGCTTATCGCAGCTCCAACACGCCCACTTACACGAGCTACTTCCTCGGCCTGCGCCTCGCCCGTTAGATTGCCGTTATACTCTCGCGCTTTTTAATGTCGGCCCGCGCAGACGCGACCACCGACAAAGCGCTTGCGACTGCTTCGCAGTTCCCGAGGTGAAAAAAGAAGGGAGTAATATACCTGTTGTCACCAAAATCTCATAAGCGGTCAGATATTTGACCGCTTTTTTGTTTTTTCCTTGATATTTATATAAAAATAACGAGTTAAAAACAAACAAATGAATATGAGACGTAGAGTAAGATTAACTGAATCGGACCTTCATAGAATAGTGAAAGAGTCGGTAAAAAGGGTGCTGAGAGAATGGGAAGAATTACCACAAGACGAAATGGATAAACTTAATTTAAGTAAGGAAACTTCTTTTTTTCATAATTATGGAGAAGAATGTGGAGATGATGGTCAAAAACACGACAAAGAGCAAAATGCCCCAACAAAAATTTCAATAGATGTGCTAAAACCATTTGTTCTTCACACTCTAGGTTATAACACTAGTACAAGCGGTGAAAAAAAAGCCGTTTTACCAAACCAAACAATAGAATTAACTAAAATCGAACAAGAAAAAGGATTTTGGTTTTCGGATATTGTGACTTATCGCGGTAGAGCAAAATGTGCACACATACAAACATTTTATGCTCACGGAAGACCAACTGAAGAATATGAAGGGGTTGGTTTTAGCACAATCGATTTTTGTAATTACGAAGGGCTATTGCAAGGTCAAGAAAGGGGGTTTATAAAGATAAACTGGGAAAAGTAGAAAGTATCAAGCCGCCATTAACCCAACCCTAATCTCAGTCCATGTAACAACGAGTCTGATGGACTTACTGAACATATGGGCGAATCTCTCTGGTTCGCTCATTTTTTATTTATGCTACCTCCGCGATATTGCAGCCCTGCTTGCTCGTAATGGCTTCGTACCTTACGATACCCATAGATAGGTCGAACAGGTCGGCAAACAGGTTCTCTGCTTCCACCATCCTTGTATTCCACCTGTATGCTGCCTCGTCAATGTAAGCCTGTAAATGCTTCTTGCTTACATAGTGGTATGTACCCAACACCATCCTGCGGAAATGTCCCCAAAAGCCCTCAATGCCGTTTGTAGTGATACCATGCCCCTTGGAGAACTCTTTGTTCTTATGGTTTACTATTGAGTGACCGTAACCCAATTTCACAAGGTTGGTGTAGATGTTGGCTTCATCAGTAATGATATGTGAACCCTTTGCCACGAACTGCTCTATAATCGGATACAGGGTGCATGCCTTGCCGTCTGCGACGGTCAATGCCTTAACGTGGTAGAATATGCGCTTGTTACGCTTGCGGTCATAATAGAACCTTTTTTCAGCCATACCGAAGATAACGGCCTTTGCTTTAGTGGAACGTCCCTGTGCGCCCTCGATATGCTTGTTTGCGTGCTTGTTCTTCTCCTTTCCACCGAGATACATTTCGTCTATCTGCACATAACCTTGAAGTTGCGGACTGTCGCTCTGCGCAAACAGTGTACGCACCTTGTGGAGTATATACCATGCAGACTTCTGCGTGATGTCGCAATCCTTGGCTAACTGATAGGAGGAAATGCCCTTTTTATGACAGGAGATTAGGTACATTGCCATGAACCACTTGCAGAGGGTTACCTTGGTGTTCTCGAATATTGTGCCTACAAGCGCAGAGAAGCGGTGTTTGCAGTGGTTACAGGTAAATCTGCCACCCTTGCCGCGTTTACAATGGTGGCGTCCGCATTTGGGGCATATTACGTCCTGTGCGTCACCGATGCCCCACCTTGCTCCGATGATGGTCTGCAAGCAGATTTCTTGATTGTAGAAGTACTGTGTAAGTTCGAAGAGGGATTTGAAATTGGCTAAGTCTATCATGTCACTATGTCTTTTCTAAAACATAGCAAAGTTAATGTAAAAGTCCAGATTAACGAAGTCTGTTATACGTATATTTGTCTAGTTCTTAGATATTTAAGCAGCAAAAAAAAGGAGCGCAGTACTCCTTTTTATTCGTCAGTGACAACAGGTATATTACTCCCAAAAAGAATAAAGATATGTAATACAAGAAATTTGTGCTATCGCTGAGCGGCCGTACAATTGTGAAAAAACAATGTTTTTTCTCTAATTCATTGCTGATTAGATAAATCTTACTATCTTTGCGGCAAAATTATGTAAAGGTTATATCGTTATGTCTGCAACTGTTTTCAACCCCATTCAGCTGCATCTGCTTCAAATGTTTTCTCGCATGAAATCTGAGCAGGAGCTCAAAGAAGTGCAGAAGGTGTTGTCAGATTACTACAGCAGGAAAGTGGAAAGACACGCTAATGAGATTTGGGATAAGCTCGAACTGAATCAGGATAAGCTTGATGAGTTAGCTAATATTCACGAACGTCTGCCATACTGATGAAAGTAGTACTTGACACAAACTGCCTGTTGCAAATAGTTTTTCCCAAATCTTGCTACAAAGAAATATGGGACGCTCTATTGGCACAGGAATATATCATCTGCCTAACCAGTGAGATAATGCTTGAATATCGGGAGATATTAGAGCGACGGTTTGGCAGTGTGCAGTTTGCTGAAGAGGTGATGGATCTGATAGAGACCTTACCAAACGTGGAGCATATCAGTCCCGCTTATCGGTTTAACCTCATAACTTCCGACCCTGACGACAATAAGTTTGTGGACTGTGCAATCACGGCGGGCGCGACATACATTGTAAGTAATGACCATCATTTTAAGGAGCTGGAGCATTATGATTTTCCCAAGGTAGATGTCCGCACGCTTGCCGAATTTCATGCTATTGTAAGGCGATTGTAATTTCATTAGTTACCATTGTTGACGTTTACTAATTGTCCAGTTGGAACGATAGCGCCACGAGTTGTGTCATGCGGCTAAGTGATGACGGCGATGTGCCTACGTTCACGGACAAAAATCTCGGTCTCATCTTTCTGGCTCGCTCGTTAGATTGCTGTTATATTCTCACGTGTAAAAATATTAAAGCTATGAAGACAGTCAATTTCAAAACATTGTTCTCGAAAGAGAATGCGGCCAAAGTGGTTGTCCGAGAAGTCTGTATTGATGAGGATGTGGAGATACTCGGACACGTATTCCATGGCCTCCGTGATATTGAAGCTCACGTAGAGGCTCATCTCTATAGAGGAATTGAGCATGGGAAAATTACCCTGAGGACTCCCAAAGAGGTATGCAAGGTACATGTAGGAGAACTTTGGGAACCGTATCCCTGCTTTGACATATATGACTATGCAAACGAGAACAGGTCTTACCAAAATTTCATATTCCGTAAACGACGAATCAGCACGGGAGATATGAAGAAATTGTCAAATGCTCCGACTGGAGCAGATGCATGCAAGGTAAGTGAACAGATGCCCGCCGATATTGTGCCGGCTGTGTACTATTTTGGCAGTGGTGATACTATGCTTGTGGCAACCCTTAAGACTCGTAAAAAGAAGAAACCCCGTTTTACAGAGGTTGAGACAAAAGCAATAGGACTTATCCGCTCTTTTGTGAAGGGTTCTGTCAGTGACCGCGAATTTGCGACTTCATTCAATGAAGTTAGGAAAGAATTTTTGCAATTACTTGTTGTTGACGGACAACCGACCTTTGACAAAGATACTCCCTTGTGGCTAAACAGCTTATTGGGAATGCAGTTCATAGACTGGATAAAATATCAGCAGGTGAAATGGTATTTTGAAGACCATCCTGAAGAGTTGGTCGGGGAGACGAAAGAACGGTTTGAGAGGATTCGTCAGATGGAGTATGACGAGCGCTTCATGGAAGCTTGCAGATGTGTTTTGGAAATCCGTTGATGGAAGATGCCGCTGTCAGTATGCTGAGCTATGATAATAATGTTCTTTCTTAACCTATCTCAATGGATTTGATTTCTGCATCAACAACAAATACATCGCCTTCTCCGTCTACAAGAACATTTCTCGGAAGAAGATCCCATACTTCATATTGAATGTTTTTGAAGTGTCCTTCCAATACGCTGCTCTACATCAAAATGCCTTACATCTTAGTGGCAATTTCGACATTGTGTTTCATATACTGCGCAAAGTCGCTGGAGCTCATCGGTGATTGTTGCGATACGGCGATTTTCCGAATCTTGCGTTCCGTTACTTCCTTGTGGAACTGGTTGAGATATGTCATAATCCATCTTCGTTTTTATTACTTTTGGTGCAAAGATAATAAATAGTATCCAATTTGCTATACTTATTGGCGTATAATTAATCCAATATCTTAGGAGGATGCCATGGTTGCCATACAAAGTTAAATGGAATTTTTGTAGTTTATATTTGATTCTAAGGAGGCAGACAGATTATTTTGTAACTGGAGGCAGCCTCTGCGAGGAATGCCGGTGACGCGTGAGCCTCTTTGTGCGAGGTGGCGCGAAATAATCGCACCGAACTGAAATCTAATAGCGCAGAGCCGAAATCTAATCGCGTCGGGACGCACCCTTTCTTCGCGATCAATTTTTCTTAAGTCGGCCTTTGTTGATTTTATCTCCGCGTTAGATTTTTTTAAGTCCGCTTTTCTTGATTTTATCTCCACGTTAGGTTTACTCAGGTCTGCGTTATGCGGTTTTGTGGAGAGCCAAAAAAATGTTACAAAAATGTTTTGCGGGAATGGAAAAACTGCCTAATTTTGCGAACGGAGTAAAGTGATAAGATAATGAGAAAGAAGATATTGCGCCCGATGAATCTGGATGCGCTGAAAGCGATGAGACGAGGGAACCGTGAGGCTGAGCGTGAGATGCTTGGCCCCGGATTTCACTCCTTCAACCGACTGCATAAGTCGAAGAAAACTTATACGCGTAAGGCGAAACATAAGAAGAAAGAACAATAAACAATAACCGAGACCCTCTCTTATCCCCCTAAGGGGGGGCATTAACCATTAAACGATAAAGAATATGACACAGAAAGTTTTTCAGGATTATATTGACCGGCAGCATGAGACAGTAGAACGGATAAGGACAACGGCTCACAAGCTGCATGAGAGTGTTAACCAAACATACGACGATGTACACCCCTATGGATTTCATCTGGACATGGTGGCGGAGGCTGTGTATAAGTTCGGACACATGGTCTGTGCTGGTGAGGAGGATGTGCTGCCGTTGTTGTTTGGAGCCTACTTCCACGACAGCATTGAGGATGCAAGGCTGACTTACAACGATGTGATGCGGACGGCGCGCCAGTTCATGGACGAGGAACAGGCGTTCGTTGCCACGGAGATTGTGTATGCGCTGACAAACGACAAGGGACGAACCCGCGCAGAGAGGGCCGGGGAGAAATACTATAAAGGAATACGCGAGACTCCTTATGCCCCGTTTGTAAAGTTGGCAGACCGCAGGGCAAATATATCATACTCTTTCAGCCATGCAAATGAAGACAATGTTCATATGAAGCAGGTGTATGCTAAGGAATGGCCGCACTTCATAAAGGCTATCAATGCCGAAAGCAAAGACATCCGCTTCTCTTTGCCCCAGATGATGCTGGAGGAAGTGGAGGAACTTGTTTGTTGAGAATAAAATGCCCCGGCCTAAAAGAAAAAGCCTTGCTGTCTTTTGGACTGCAAGGCTTTTGGTTGGTGGGGTGGCTAGTCGGATTCGAACCGACGACATTCAGAACCACAATCTGACGCTCTAACCAGCTGAACTATAGCCACCAGCTTATGTAAGGTTAAAATGTTAAGACGTTAAAAAGTTAAAATGTTAAGACGTTAAAAGGTTAAAAGGTTACGGTGTGCAAACTCAAGGGTGACGTGTCTCCTCTGATTTTGCGGCTGCGAAGGTACGGCTTTTTCTTGAACTGACCAAGGAATTAGTAGATTTTTTTCTGACTGGCCAGCAGAGTGTTGGTCATCAGGGTGCAGATGGTCATGGGGCCTACGCCACCGGGCACGGGGGTTATGAAGGAGCAGAGGGGTGCCACTTCGTCGAACTTGACATCGCCGCTGAGGCGGAATCCCTTCTTGCGGGTGGGGTCGGGCACGCGGGTGGTGCCTACGTCGATGATGACGGCTCCGGGCTTGACCATGTCGGCGGTGACGAACTCGGGCTGACCGATGGCGGCAATGATGATGTCGGCCTGGCGGCACTCGTCCTTGAGGGTGGCGGAGTGGCTGTGGCAGACGGTGACTGTGGCATCGCCGTAGTTTTTCTGCATCATGAGCTGAGCCATGGGCTTGCCCACGATGTTGCTGCGGCCAAGGATGACGCACTTCTTGCCTGAGGTCTGGATATTATAACGCTTGAGGAGCTCAAGGATGCCCTTGGGGGTGGCTGAGATGAAGCAGGGGAGGCCGATGGCCATGCGGCCTACATTGATGGGGTGGAATCCGTCAACGTCCTTACGGAAGTCAATGGCCTCAATAACCTTTTGCTCGTCGATGTGGCGTGGCAGAGGAAGCTGCACGATAAATCCGTCGATATCAGGGTCTTGGTTGAGTTTGTTAACTTCGTGGAGTAACTGCTCCTCGGTGATGTCGTCCTCAAAGCGGAGCAGGGTGGAGGTGAAGCCGCATTCCTTGCAGGCGAGCACCTTGTTGGCTACGTATGTCTCGCTGCCGCCGTCGTGGCCAACGAGTATGGCTGCCAGATGGGGGCGCTTGCCGCCGCGGGCTACTATGTCGGACACCTGCTGGGCTATCTCGGCCTTGATGGTTGCGGCTGTCTGTTTTCCGTCGATTAGTTGCATGGGGGTGTGCTAAATTTGAGGTTTGAAATTTATTGCCTGGTCCGGATGTGGACCCGCGCAGCCGAACTGCGCGGCACTGTGGTTGTTGGTTAATGGTTGTTGGTTAACGGTTATTTGTTAACGGTTATTGGTTATTGTTTAACGGCTATTGTTTAGAACGGCTGTTTGCCCATTTTGCGCATGGCATTGATGTTACGCATCTTGCTGCCGAAGCCGGGGGCGCTGACCATGCGCATCATCTTGCGGGTCTGGTCAAACTGCTTGAGCATCTTGTTGACATCCTGGAGACTGTTGCCTGAACCGCGGGCTATACGGGCACGGCGGCTGGAGTCAATCTTGTCGGGGTTGGCGCGCTCGAAGGGTGTCATGGAGCCGATGATGGCTTCTATCTGCTTGAAGGCATCGTTGTCGATGTCAACGTCCTTGAGGGCTTTGCCCACGCCTGGTATCATGGCTGCCAGGTCCTTGATGTTGCCCATCTTCTTGATCTGGCGGATCTGGGAAAGGAAGTCGTTGAAGTCAAACTTATTCTGTGCCAGCTTCTTGCTTATCTTGCGGGCCTCCTGCTCGTCATAGACCTGCTGCGCGCGTTCTACCAGCGAGACCACGTCGCCCATGCCGAGGATTCGGTTGGCCATACGGTCGGGATGGAAGACGTCGAAGGCGTCCATTTTCTCGCCGGTGCCGATGAACTTGATGGGCTTGCCCACCACGCTGCGTATGGACACGGCAGCACCGCCACGGGTGTCGCCGTCGAGCTTGGTCATCACGATGCCGGTATAGTCAAGGCGCTCGTTGAACTCACGGGCGGTGTTGACGGCGTCCTGACCGGTCATGGAGTCAACGACGAAGAGGGTCTCATCGGGGTTGACGGCTTGTTTGATGGCTGCTATCTCCTGCATCATCTGCTCGTCGATGGCCAGACGGCCGGCGGTATCGATGATGACGAGGTTGAGCTCCTCCTGCTTGGCCTTGCGGATGGCGTTGCGGGCTATCTCTACGGGATTCATGTTGCCCTCCTCTGTATATACGGGCACGCCAATCTGCTCACCAACGACTTGCAGCTGATTTATGGCGGCAGGGCGATAGACGTCGCAGGCTACAAGGAGTGGCTTCTTGCCGAACTTAGACTTCTGCCAGTTGGCCAGTTTGCCGGAGAAGGTGGTCTTGCCGGAGCCTTGGAGTCCCGACATCAGTATGATGCTGGGACGGGAATTGAGTTGCAGCTCTGCCGTCTGGCTGCCCATAAGGGTGATGAGCTCATCGTGGACTATCTTGATGAGCAGTTCGCCGGGCTTGACGGAGGTGAGCACGTTCTGTCCGAGGGCTTTCTGCTTGACCTCGTCGGTGAACTGCTTGGCCACCTTATAGTTTACGTCGGCATCAGAAAGGGCCTTGCGAATCTCCTTTACGGTCTCGGCGACATTGATCTCGGTGATGCGCCCCTGGCCTTTGAGGACCTTGAATGAGCGTTCGAGTTTTTCACTTAGGTTTTCAAACATATTATGGGATGATATTGGTGGGTTCTAAAAATTAGTTTCTTGTTGTCGGCAGGTTTTTTCTTTACTTCGATGCTTTGTGCTTTTTTCGGATGCATCGCACTTTTTTGGTCTTGAACCATGGCTCGCTATGCTTTGGCACCCAAAAGAGTGAATCCTCTCGAGAACAAGCTACAAATCATCTGAAGCTAATTTCTAGAACCCACCTATTATTTTTGCGCGGCAAAGGTAATAAAAAAATGGGAGTTAGGTGTTATGAGTCAGGAGTTTTTTGGATTCACATGGCGTGGTGTTGTGTCGCCTGTGTCAGTGGGAGATGTGGTGTTGCGACTATCCGTGCTGCAGTGGAAAGTGGTGATGGTTTGCGGAAATTGATGTTTTATATACGAAAAGTCATTGCTGGTTGTGGTATATGTCTGCGGGATTTCGTAATTTCGCTGGCAATTGGCCCCAATAAATGTGACGAATAGATGAATTTTGCCTCTATTCGGTTGAGCCACAGAGAGTTTAATGTTTTTTGTGGTTTGTAAACAATAAATAACAAATTGGTCAGTTATATATATATAAGTAAAGCGCGAGAAAAGAATGATGAGTGTGCTGAACATTATAGTGCCAGTGATTATCAGTGCAGCGTTGACGGCATTGATGGTTCCTCTCATTATTCGTCTTTCATATAGGAAGAAGCTGTGTGACACTATTGACGAGCGCACTGTCCACTCTGGTATTATACCAAGGCTTGGTGGCGGTGCCTTTATTTTGTCTGTAGTCGTGGCTGTGGCTATTGCCGTGCTGATGTTTGATGGCGACGAGGCTGCATGCAGGCTCACCCCCAAGAGCAACTGGGTGCAGTATGGGGCCTTGATTGGATCAGCCATGATAATATTTGTGGCGGGGCTATGGGATGATATCCGTAGGCTGAACTACAAGATGAAGTTTCTCTGTCAGTTGGTCAGTGCTGTGCTGGTTGTGTTGGTGGGGGGATTTTGGATAAGTGATTTCCATGGCTTGCTCGGCATATGGAGCTTGCCCCCTGTTGTGGGCAAGGGCTTTACTGTGCTGCTGATAATGTATGTGATCAATGCCTTTAACCTGATAGACGGCATTGACGGTCTGGCATCGTCGCTGGGCTTTGTGGCCTCGCTGGTGATAGGTGTGATATTGCTGCTGTCGGGTCAGGAGTTGATGGCTGTGCTGTCGTTTGCACTGGCTGCATCGCTGGCTGTGTTTTTCTGCTTCAACAAGTTTGGCAGCATTGGCAACCGCACAAAGATTTTTATGGGAGATGGCGGCAGTCAGACCATGGGGCTGATTGTTGCCTTTCTTGTCGTTTTTATGTCGTCGGGTGAGCCTCACTATGTCAGTGATAACCCTGCCGTGCAGTCTCCGGTTGTGCCGTTCTGTCTGATTATCATTCCTTGCTTTGATGCTGTTAGGGTAATGGTGGGCAGGATGCTGAGGGGCAACAATCCCTTTCTGCCCGACAAGACGCATATCCACCATGAGTTCCTGCGTATAGGATTCAGTGCTTCACGCACCCTGGTTGTGCTGCTGCTGCTTGATGTATGCCTGATTGTGGTAAACATTGTGCTTGCACTAGCCGACATAAATTTCGACGCGAACATAAATGCAGACTCTAAGCTGGAGACCTGTGTGAGGATAAATATTATACTGGTCCTTGACATACTGATATGGTTGTGCATCAACAGATGGCTCAATCACAGAATCAGCGTGGTGGAGGGCAAGGATAATCGGTAAACAATAGGAAACAAGATGAAAATCTCAATCATAACGACCACGTTCAACAGCAGTGCCACGGTGGCAGAGACGTTTGAAAGCGTATTGTCGCAGACACACAAGGATATTGAATATATCGTTGTGGATGGCGCGAGCAAGGATAACACCCTGGATATTATAAAGCAGTATGAACCGCTCTTTGGCGGCAAGATGCGCTGGATTTCGGAGAAAGACAGCGGGGTGTACGATGCCATGAACAAGGGCCTGGCTATGGTGACCGGTGATGTGGTGGGATTTCTCAACTCAGACGACTTTTATTATGACGAGCATGTGCTGGGGGATATCAACCGTGAAATGGAAGGGCAACCGCTGGACTGTGTCTATGGTGACCTGAAATTTGTGAAGGCTGACGACCCTACACGTGTTGTACGTATCTGGCGTGGTTCGCAGTACAGGATGGGCGGGTTTAAGCGCGGATGGCATCCCGCACACCCGACGTTCTATGCCCGCCGTGAGTGCTATGAGCGCCTGGGAGTGTTTAACACCAGTTTCCCTGTGTCGGCAGACTATGACCTAATGCTTCGCTTTGTGGAGGTAGGTAAACTGCGCAATCGCTATATACACCGTTATTTCGTGAGGATGCGCGTTGGCGGGGAGAGTACCGGCAGCCTGCGTAATATCATTCGTGGCAATCTTGCCATTATGCGAGCTTTGCGCGAGAACGGCTATCATAAGTCACCGCTCATTGTGATGCGGCGCATGATGCACAAGATAAAGGATGCCATGCAGGGCCGCCTGCTGCAGGCCCACATAATAAAGGCAGAAAAATAAGTAACAAGGCTATCAGGCAATCATATATGATTTTTTCTATTCTACTCAAAATAACGCCCCTGTTTATCTCATTGTTGTTGGGATTGCTTATCATTCCCAATCTTCGGTTGATGGCATCAAAGAAAAAGAATTTCTTGCCAGAAAGCGATGACAGGATAAAGAATGGCGTGATGATAGGAGGAATATCTTTCTTCCCCATTATCCTGATAGCCTTATGTATCAGCATCTCGCTCCCTTATTTGCTGCAGATAGATGATCTGCGTGCCGTGGTGGAGCCTGCAGCAATGCGAATCATGCAGCTGGTAGTGGGATGTATGGTTCTTTTTATCACGGGACTGAAGGACGACCTTAACGGTACTGGCGGTTTCGTGAAAATGGGAGCATTGCTTATAGCCGCTTCCATGTTTCCTGCCACGGGTCTATGGATAGACAATCTGCATGGCCTCTTTGGCATTGAGGGGCTGTCGCCGTATGTCGGCATTCCGCTGACGGTGTTGCTGGTTTGCTACATCACTGAGGCTTTCAGCCTGTTGGACGGCATTGACGGCCTGAGCAGTGGGGTGGGATCTATCATCATTTTCACATTCCTGCTGTTCAGTATATGGTATGATTCCACGCTTATCAGTTTTGTGGCAGCCGCTGCGCTGGGTGTGGCAATACCCCTCTGCTTCAGGTCTTTCCTGTCTAGCAGGTGGGGCAATACCATTATGGGCAACAGTGGTGCCTATGTGCTGGGCTACATTGTCAGCTACCTCAGCATTGGGCTGAGCCATAGCGAGCGCATGCCGGACGGTATGCTGATGATTTGCCTCGGTGCCCTGTTTGTGCCTATGCTGGACATTATCCGAGTGGTTAACAGCCGAGTAAGGGACAACCGCACGCTAGACAGGCCCGACCGCAACCAGTTTAACCACAAGTTGCTCCGCACCGGAATACCGCGTAGGCTGATTCCCGTCACGATAGCAGGCCTGATAGGCGTCTTTGTGGTAATGAACACCAGCGGTGTTCTCTTCAGCTGTAACCCTACCATCATGGTGCTGCTGGATATAGTGCTGTGGGTGGCCATTCATCTTACTCTTAACTATTTCATCCACGAGCATCAAAGGAAGGGATTCTATAAGGAATGGGAGAAAGCCTATGGCGAGGATTCATGGTATGCCAACATACCCCATGAGACTCTGAAGCGCAAGGCGCAGACCTATGGTGATATGAATCTCAGCCAGAATCATGTGGTGGAGGATGTTGCTTTTATCTCAGACGGCATGAATGGTTTTGAGCGACAGATAAAGCGTGCAGCGGACATGATATTGTCGTTGCTTTGCCTTATCATCTTTTCGCCGCTGATGCTGCTTAGCTACATACTGATAAAGTGTGACGACGGTGGTCCTGCCATCTACAAGCAGCAAAGGGTGGGCCGTTATGGTCATCCTTTCTATATCTATAAGTTCAGGTCTATGCGGTTGGACGCAGAGGAGTCGGGCCCAAGCCTCAGTCATGCCAACGGCGACAATGATCCGCGACTGACAAAGGTCGGCAAGTTCCTCAGAGCGCACCACCTGGACGAGCTGCCCCAGTTGTGGAACGTGTTTGTGGGCGACATTGCTTTTGTGGGTTATCGCCCGGAGCGCCAGTTCTATATTGACCAGATAATGAAGGAAGACCCGCGATATGCTTTCCTTTATCAGATTCGCCCTGGTGTTACATCCTACGCAACACTCTACAACGGTTATACTGACACCATGGAGAAGATGTTGCGCCGACTGGAGCTGGATCTCTATTATTTGAAGCGCCGCTCCTTGTGGTTTGATGTAAAAATACTGGGACTGACATTTCTCAGCATAATATCAGGAAAAAAATTCTAATTTTTTTGATTAAGCAGAAGCAGAGAAAAATCCAATGATGAAATTAAATTAACCCTTTATTAAATATGTATTATGGCAACTAACAACAATGCTATTTACGATGCCCAGATATTGGGCAAGCCCCGCATGGCTCTGCTAGGACTTCAGCACATGTTTGCCATGTTCGGTGCCACTGTTCTCGTTCCCCTGATTACAGGGCTTAACGTATCAACCACCCTGCTCTTTGCTGGTGTCGGTACGCTTATCTTCCATTTTATTTCTAAGTGGAAGGTTCCTGCATTCCTTGGCTCTTCGTTTGCCTTTCTTGGCGGATATGCTGCTGTTACCCAGATGGGTATGGAGGACTACGGACTCAGCAAGACACTTGCCCTTGACTATGCTGGCATAGGCATTTGTGCTGCTGCCGTTATCTATTTTGTGGTGGCTGCCTTCATCAAGGCTTTCGGCCTCAAGAAGGTCATCCGTTTCTTCCCGCCCGTAGTGGTTGGCCCGATGATTATAGCTATCGGTCTCTGCCTCTCAGGTTCTGCAATCAACAACTGCACCACCAACTGGGGCATTGCTGCGTCGGCAGTGGTCGTAGTAATTATCGCAACCATCTGGGGGCGCGGCCTTATTAAGATTATCCCCATCCTGCTGGGTGTAATAGTTTCTTACGTGGTAGCAACCTGCATGGGTGAGGTTGACTTCAGCCAGCTTGACAGCGCTGCTTGGGTGGGCCTGCCTATAGCCCGCGAGAGCACTGTGCTTGCCGTGTTTGATAATCCCGACTACACTCTCATTATCTCAAGCATCGTAGCCATCATGCCTCTGGCAATAGCCACAGTGATGGAGCATATCGGCGATATCAGCGCCATCTCCTCCACCGTCAACAGGGACTACCTTGCCGATCCGGGCCTTCACCGCACCCTTACCGGTGATGGTGTAGCCACCTTTGTGGCAGCCCTCTTCGGTGCACCTGCCAACACTACATACGGCGAGAATACTGGTGTGCTGAACATCACTCGTGTCTTCGACCCGCGCGTTATTCGTCTGGCAGCAATGTTTGCCATCGTGCTGGCCTTCTGTCCCAAGTTTGCTATGCTCATCCAGCTTATGCCCGCTGCAACTATCGGTGGTATCTCGCTGATTCTCTACGGAATGATTGCCGCTGTGGGTGTACGTAACATGGTGGAGAGCAAGGTTGACCTCACCAAGTCGCGCAACCTTATCGTGGCAGCCCTCGTCCTGGTAATCTCCATTGGCGTTACCTATGGCACTAAGGATGGCATCGCTATAGGCCCCATCCATCTCTCTGGCCTTGCCATAGCAGCCTTGGTTGGCGTAATCCTTAATGCTATCTTCCCCCGCGAAAAGGAGGCGGAGTAAACGGTAGGATTCATAACTTCTAAACCATGAAAGTATTTGATCTCGGAGCATGCAACACAGTGCTCAACCAGTATGTAGCCGAATTGCGCGATGTTAACGTGCAGACAGACCGTATGCGTTTTCGTCGCAATGTGCAGCGCATAGGTAATGTTATGGCTTATGAGATAAGCAAGACGCTTGTCTATAAGTCTGTGGAGGTGCAGACCCCCCTGGCTACTGCCACGGCCTCCATACCCACCGACGATATCGTGATAGGCACCGTCCTGCGTGCAGGACTGCCTTTCCATCAGGGATTCCTTGATATCTTCGACAAGGCCGGCAACGCCTTCCTGTCGGCTTATCGATACTACACCGATCGCGAGTGCCGTAATATTGATGTGCATATAGAGTATATTGCCTCTCCTAACCTTAATGATTGCACATTTATTATCGTTGATCCTATGCTTGCTACCGGCGAGAGTCTGGAGCTTGCCTATAAGGCATTCCTCAGCAAGGGTAAGCCAAAGAGAATCATCCTGGCCAGCGTGATAGCTGCCAAGGAGGGTATTGAGCACCTACAAAAGACATTCCCCTCGGATGACGTAGAGCTCTATTGCGCAGCCATTGACCCAGAACTCAACGAGCATCGCTATATTGTGCCGGGTCTTGGCGATGCAGGCGACCTTATGTATGGCGACAAGATGTAATTATTTCCAATAATGGTAATCCTGAAAAAGCGGGCGGACGTGTAATCCGTCCGCTTTTTTATGCTCTGGTGTATAAACAACTGTGACATACAGTCATGAGCCTCATTCTCCACTATGGTGACACCGTAAATGGCCTTTTCTGCAATGTTTGGTTTTATTATATTGTTATAAAATGTTAATCTCGCTTAAAAAATACATATTACAGCCAAATTGGTCAAAATCACCTACTTTTAGGTTTTTTTTCTCCAAAAAATAGTGGTAATTTTGCGCCCTGTGTTGAAATTGGAATTAATATAAAAAATAATCTATAACACCCATGAATTGTATGAAACTATCTAAAGTCGGTTTAGCCCTTTCAGTGCTGGCCGTTGTGATGCTTGCAGCCAGCTGTGGTCAGCAGCAGGGGCAGCAGCCTCAGTCTAATGAGTTTGCCGTGAGAACCGTTACTACGGCTTCGCCTGAGTTGAACTATACCTATCCGGCCACCATTAAGGGTAAGCAGGACATTGAGATTCGTCCCCGCGTGCAGGGCAACATTGTTAAGGTGTGCGTTGATGAGGGAGCCAGCGTCAGGGCAGGGCAGACCCTGTTCGTTATTGACGACGTTACCTATCGCGAGGCTGTTAATCAGGCCAGCGCAGCCGTCAATCAGGCCAATGCATCGCTCAATCAGGCTAATGCCGGCCTGGCTACGGCAAAGTTGACCTACGAGAACAAGCTGCAGCTGAAAAATAAAAATATTATCGGCGACTATGAGTTTCAGACTGCTCAAAATGCCATGAAGCAGGCAGAAGCCGCCGTGGCCACGGCCAAGGCTGGCGTCGCTTCCGCTCAGGCTGCGTTGACAGCGGCTCGCCAAAACCTCTCATATTGCTATGTTAAGAGTCCGGCTAATGGTGTGGTTGGTTCTATTCCTTACCGTGTGGGAGCCTTGGTCAGCGCTCAGAGTGTGGAGCCGCTTACCACTGTTTCTAACATCGACGAGATGTATATATACTTCTCCGTTACAGAGCAGCAGTTGCTGGACATGACCCGCACCTCGGGCGACAGCAAGACTATCCTTGCCTCCTTCCCCGCCGTGCAGCTTAAGCTGGCAGACGGCTCCGTCTATGATCGTCCAGGCAAGGTAAGCACCATCAGCGGTGTGATTGACCAGCAGACAGGCTCCGTATCTGTGCGTGCCGATTTCCCCAACCCCAAGCATTTGCTCAAGACCGGTGGCTCGGGCAACATCCTGGTGCCCTATGTTGCCAAGGATGCCATTGTTATTCCCCAGGCAGCCACTGTTGAGGTGCAGGATCAGAAGTTTGTCTATACTGTCGGCAAGGACAACAAGATAAGCTATACCGTGGTGCAGGTGGCAGACGTTAATGACGGGACCAATTATATTGTAACTGCAGGTCTAAAGTCTGGCGACCGCATCGTCGTGGAGGGCGTCACACGCCTGAAGGACGGCATGGAGATTACTCCCATCACCGAGGAGGAGTCGGCAGCCAGAGTGCAGCAGTCCATAAAGATGGGTGCCGCCGACCTGAGTGGAAAGTAAACTGAGAGAGAGAATAAAGCTATAGATTGCTATAGTGCCGACAGGCCTATTATAGCTTCTGTAGATATGAAAAAAAGAAATACCGATGAAACTTGACAAATTTATAATGAGGCCGGTGCTCTCCACCGTAATCAGTATCCTCTTTGTGGTGCTGGGTGTGATTGGCCTCACGGGAATGCCTATTGAGCAGTACCCCAATATTGCACCACCTACCATTATGGTGTGGGCCACCTACAGTGGTGCCGATGCCGAGACGGTGCTCAACTCTGTGGTTGCTCCGCTGGAGGAGAGCATCAATGGTGTGGAGGATATGACCTATATGACTTCCTCGGCAACCAACGATGGCTCGGCCTCTATTACCATTTATTTTAAGCAGGGTGCAGACCCTGACATGGCAGCCGTCAATGTGCAGAACCGTGTGAGCCAGGCCACCAACCTGCTGCCTGCCGAGGTTGTGCAGGTGGGTGTCACCACCCGTAAGCGCCAGACCTCACAGGTGCTTATCTATGCCTTGACTTCCGAGGACGGGCGGTATGACGAGAAGTTCCTTACCAACTATAACGCCATCAATATTGCCCCGGTATTGCAGCGTATCAATGGTGTGGGGTCTGCAGAGGGATTCGGTGCCAAGACATACACCATGCGTATCTGGCTTGACCCCGTTAAGATGAAGGAGCACAGCCTTGTGCCCTCAGATATTACCGGTGTGCTGGCAGGCCAGAACATAGAGGCTGCGCCCGGCAAGTTGGGTGAGAGCAGCGATACGCAGTTTGAGTATATCCTGCGCTACACCGGTCGTCTTAAGACGGTTGAGGAGTTTGAGAACATGGTAATCTATGCCAATCCCGACGGCACCAATCTTCGCGTGAAGGATGTTGCCAAGGTGGAACTTGGCGCTCAGGTATATACCGTCAACAATCTCTGTAACGGCAAGCCCGCTGTCACCATGATGGTTACCCAGATGGCAGGCTCCAATGCAAATGAGATTGTCAAGAATGTCAAGAAGGAACTTAGCTCACTGGAGGAGTCTTTTCCGCCGGGCATGAAGATTGTGTTCGGTCAGGATGTTACCGAGTTCCTCTACGCTTCCATCAGCGAGGTAATCGAAACGCTTGTCATTGCGTTTATCCTCGTGATTCTTGTGGTATATATCTTCTTGCAGGATTTGCGCTCCACCATCATTCCTGTGGTGGCTGTACCCGTATCGTTGGTCGGTGCTTTCTTCTTCCTGCAGCTGTTTGGGTTTAGTATCAACCTGCTTACCCTCTCAGCCCTTGTATTGGCCATCGCTATAGTGGTGGACGATGCCATTGTGGTGGTTGAGGCCGTTCATGCCAAGCTCGACCAGGGTTACAAGTCGGCCCGTCTTGCTTCGCTGGACGCCATGAATGAGATTTCCGGTGCCATTATCTCCATTACCCTGGTGATGGCTGCTGTGTTTGTACCTGTCAGCTTTGTCGGTGGCACGTCAGGCTCCTTCTATCGCGAGTTTGGTGTCACGATGGCAGTGTCCATCATCATCTCTGCCGTCAATGCACTCACCCTGTCGCCAGCCCTCTGTGCCATCTTCCTTAAGGCCCATGACCCCAACAAGAAGCTGAGCATGGTGGACAAGTTCCATGTGGCTTTCAATACAGCCTATGATAAGATGCTTTCCCACTACCGCAAGTTTGTGGAGTTCTTTATCAAGGCCAGAGTAATTACCATTGCCGTGGTGGCTGTCTCGATAGTCGTCATGGCTGTGCTGATGCAGACCACACGCACCGGTCTTGTGCCTGATGAGGACACCGGCACCGTGTTCTGTACCATCTCTATGGCTCCCGGCACCGGCAAGGACAAGACCATGGACGTAGCCTCTACCGTCCAGAAGATGCTTGAGGCCAATCCCGCCATTCAGACCACCATTCAGATTGTGGGATACAACTTCATTGCCGGTCAGGGCTCCAACCAGGCCACCTTTATTATTAAGCTCAAGGACTTTGAGCAGCGTAAGGATAAGAGCATGTCGGCCACTGAGGTCGTCAAGAAAATCTTTGCTCAGACAGCCAGTCTCAAGGATGCTCAGGTAATGGCCTTCCAGCCGCCAATGATTCCTGGTTACGGTGCATCCAACGGTCTGACCTTCTCCATGCAGGACAAGACCGGTGGTTCCGTCGATAAGTTCTTTGGCATCACCATGCAGTTCCTCGGTGCCCTCAACCAGAGGCCCGAGATACAGTATGCCATGACATCCTACAACGCATCCTATCCTCAGTATATGCTCGAGGTAGATGCAGCCAAGTGTACTAAGGCCGGTACCACACCGCGCGAGGTGCTCACCGTGTTGCAAGGTTATTTCGGCGGACTCTACGCCAGCAACTTCAACTCCTACGGCAAGCTATACCGTGTAATGGTGCAGGCCTCTCCCGAGATGCGAATGGACGAGAACTCACTCTCCAGCATCTATATGCGCATCAACGGACAGATGGCTCCCGTGAGCAGCTTCATCAATATGAAGAAGGTTTACGGTCCGTCAAATATCAACCGCTTCAACCTCTTCACCGCCATCAATATCAATGCAGCGCCCAATGAGGGCTTCTCCACCGGTGATGCCATGCGAGCCGTTAAGGAGGTGGCAGCCCAGACACTGCCTGCAGGTTACGGCTATGAGTATTCAGGCCTGTCACGCTCTGAGAGTGAGGCATCTAACAATACCGCACTCATCTTCGTGCTGTGCTTCCTGTTTATCTACCTTATCCTCAGTGCGCAGTATGAGAGCTACATCCTTCCGCTGTCGGTAATCTTGTCCATACCTTTCGGTTTGTCAGGAGCATTCCTGTTTACAAATATCTTTGGTCACTCCAACGATATCTACACACAGATTGCTCTCATCATGCTAATCGGCCTCTTGGCCAAGAATGCCATCCTTATCGTGCAGTTTGCCCTTGAGCGCCGCCAGACGGGTATGTCCATCAAGTGGTCATCCATCCTTGGTGCCTCGGCACGTTTGCGTCCTATTCTGATGACATCGCTGGCCATGATCGTGGGTCTGCTACCCCTGATGTTTGCCCATGGCGTGGGAGCCAACGGCAACTCAACGCTTGGAGCCTCCGCAGTGGGCGGAATGCTTATCGGCATGATTCTGCAGGTGCTCGTGGTACCCTGCCTGTTCGTGATGTTCCAGTGGTTGCAGGAGAAGATAAGCCCGATGCACTTCATTGGCCTCGTTGACGGCTCCGGCGATACCGAGCTAAAGCAATACACCAATCCCAAGAAATATTGAGTGATAGACGAAAGCTTCCTATCCCCCTAAAGGGGAGAGATAACGAAAACATTTGTGTTATTCGTGAGATTCGTGTTCAAAAAAAACGAAAACTTTACAACCAATCATGAAACGCACCCTAATCATATTAGCAGCAGCCATAATGCTGCTCCAAAGCTGCGGTATCTACAATAAGTATAAGCGGCCCGACGTCAATACCACAGGGCTCTATCGTGACACCCAGAACGACCTGGACACCCTTGCAGCCAGCGATACCACCACCCTTGGCTCATTGCCTTGGCGCGAAGTGTTTACCGACCCCAAGCTGCAGGCCCTCATCGACACTGCCCTCGTTAACAATACCGACCTGCTTACAGCATCACTGTCTGTCAAGCAGGCCGAGGCCATGCTCACCAGTGCCAAGCTGGCCTATCTGCCATCCTTCGTCTTTGCGCCCAGCGGCACACTCAGCTCATGGGACCATCAGAAGGCATCGCAGATATACTCGCTGCCTATCCAGGCCTCGTGGACCATCGACCTCTTTGGCAGCCTCACCAATGCCAAGCGTGCCCAGCAGGCAGCACTGGTGCAGACACGCGATTATCAGCGTGCCGTGCGCACTGGCATAATCAATGGCGTTGCCAACTGTTACTACACCCTGCTCATGCTCGACAGGCAGATGGACATTACCCGCCAGACAGAAGCCCTCACCCGCGAGACATGGGAGAAGATGCAAGACATGAAGCAGCTCTACGGCTATACCGAGGCTTCCGTCCTCTCTGCCAAGGCCAACTACCTCTCCGTGCAGGCCTCCATTCCTGAGATAGAGCGCCAGATACGTGAGGTGGAGAACAGCCTCAGCCTGCTGCTGGCCCAGGCCCCGCAGCACATCGACCGCTCCACCCTTGAGGAACAGTCACTGCCCGCCAACCTCAGCACTGGCGTAGGCATACAGCTGCTGCAGAACCGCCCAGACGTACATGCCAAGGAGATGGCCCTGGCCAACTGCTTCTACAATGTCAACAAGGCTCGTGCAGCATTCTATCCCAATATCACCATCACAGGCTCTGCTGCCTGGACCAACTCCAGCGGCATGGGCATCGTCAATCCCGGCAAGCTGCTGGCCAATGCCGTCGGCTCACTTGTGCAGCCCATCTTCCAGCGCGGACAGCTTGTGGCCGGCCTCAAGGTGGCCAAGGCTCAGCAGGAGCAGGCCTACCTTGCATGGCAGCAGTCCATACTCAATGCAGGCAGCGAGGTCAGCAACGCCCTCAAGCAGTATGAGACCTCAGCCCGTCTGTCAGAGATAGAGGCCGAGCGCATAGCTACCCTTACAGCCAATGTGGAAGCCGTCAACGAGTTGATGACCAATGGTGCAACCTACCTTGAAGTCATCACTGCACAGCAGGCACTGCTCTCCAGTCAACTCACCAAGGTGGCCGACGACTTCAACAAGATGCAGGCCGTCGTCAACCTCTACTACGCACTTGGAGGAGGAAGCCAATAACCGTAATTAATTTGAGGTTTGAGGTTTGAATAACGAACACGAAAACCATTATTGTTTGAATTTTGAATCCGTGAGATCCGTGAGATCTGTGTTTTTTTAACCACGGATTATTCGGATTGAACGGATAAGTATAAAGTTAACGAAAACGAAAACGGAAACCAAAACGAAAACGAAAATCCGTGAGATCCGTGAGATCTGTGTTTTTTTAACCACGGATTATTCTGATTGAACGGATAAGTATAAAGTTAACGAAAACGAAAACGAAAATCCGTGAGATCCGTGAGATCTGTGTTTTTTTAACCACGGATTATTCGGATTGAACGGATAATCAAAAATCTCTAATTCGTTACAGAAAAAAATGTAAAATAGTAAATTGTCCAATTGTCAAATTAAAATGACTCTCAATTCTTAAATTCTTCTTCCATCCTTCAATTCTTAAACTCTTAAACTCTTAAACTCTTAAACTCTTCAATTCTTCAATTCTTAAATTCTAACATGATTAGTCAGCAAGCATACATTCATCCGTCAGCCAAGATAGGCAATAATGTTACCGTCTATCCCTTTGCATACATAGAGGCTGACACCGTGATAGGCGACAACTGTGTCATCTATCCCTACGTAAGCATCATGGCCGGCACCACCCTCGGCACCGACAACACCGTCCATCAGGGCACAGTGCTCGGCGCCGTGCCGCAGGACTTCCGCTACACCGGCGACAAGACAGCCCTTACCATCGGCAATCACAACATTATCCGCGAGAACGTGGTCATCAACCGCGCCACCTTCAGCGGCGACAGCACCGTCATCGGTAGCGGCAACTGCATTATGGAGGGAGTCCATATCAGCCATGATGCCCACATCTTCAACAATACTGTCATCGGCTACGGTACCAAGATAGCCGGTACGGTGGAGATACACGATGATGCCATCCTCACCTCCAACGTCATCGCCAACCCGGGCGTCAGGGTAGGGCGTTGCGCCATGGTTAAGAGCGGATGCCGTTTCTCGCAGGACGTGCCGCCTTTCATCATCGCCACCCACAACCCCATAGAGTATGGAGGCGTCAACGCCACCATCCTCACCAATGCAGGTGTCAGGGAGGAGGAGCAGCTCCAGATAGCCAATGCCTATCGCCTTGTGTTCAATGGCAAGACATCCCTTGAGGACGGCATCTTGCAGATCCGCTCGCAGATAGAGCCCAGCGAGGAGATAGACGCCATCATCCACTTCCTTGAGACCTCCAAACTCGGAATCATTGGAAAGTAATAAGAAATTATTGGTGTCCGCTAAAACTTTTTAATGCCATAGAAATGGCTTTCAATCGCAGAATATATGCGATATTGAGTTGTCTTTTTCAAAAGTAAGCTCCTAATCACTTATTATTCTGCAAATTCCATCGGCTGTCCGCTAAAACGAACTCATAAAAGCAAGATGGGAATCCCAAAATTTGCTTTTGGAAGCCTTTAACGGCTGAATATGGAGTAAAATAGTTCAATGATATGGCTATATTTCGTTATCAGGAACGGCTGTCCGCTAAAAAAGAAGGATATGAAGTATGAAGGGGGCTTACTTTTGGAAAAACGAACCCACTATGCCTGTCTATCGACACTGAAGATAGGTCTTGCTGGCACTTTTGAACTTTAGCGGATAGCAATAAATTTCTATCCAAATATATCAGAATTGAAGAAAAGTTTGTATTTTTGTCGAACAAAACAATGAAACAGATGAAAAAAGCCTTTATCTTAGGAATGGTGCTCCTTCTGTGCGCCAGCGCCTTCGCGCAGAAAATCAGTGCGCCCCCAATTGACATCAAGCAGGGCTCGGATGTTGATATCCTGCTCGGCAATGAAGCCGTCGATAATGCGGTGGCACTACAGTTGACACTCGTGTTGCCAAAAACATTCATGGTTTACGAGACAGCAATCTGCAAAGGTAAATCCATAGAGGATCACAAGTTGGAATGGAGGCGTATCAGCGACAACACATACCTCTTTGTCTTTTACGATCTCAATAACACACCTTTGTCAGATGGTGAGCTTCTCCGTATTCCAATAAAAGTATGCGAAGTGCCGGGAACCTACGAATGTGAAGTCCGCTCAATACGTTCCTCCAATGATGAAAGCGTAGGAAAAGATGCCGAATCCCTGACATTCGACATAAGCGTGACAGACCCCGACGGCATAAGCGACGCCACCACAGACAAACCCAAGAGTGATGGCATACTCTACGATTTGCAAGGAAGGAAGATTGAGGGCTCCCAACCCGTCAAACGCAGCATCTATATTATCAACGGGAAGAAGGTGTTGTACAAGTAGAACCTCAAAACTATAAGACATGAAAACCATAAAATTCCTATTGCTTTCCTTCCTCGTTATTGCTGGAATCCAATCGGTAAGGGCGCAAATATGGATGACCGCTGACGTCAACAAAGACAATATACTGGATTCTAAAGATATAATTGTAGTTATCAATACCATGGCCGGCGACATAACACATATCGCCACGGCCGACGTAAACAACGACGGCAAGATAGACGTCGTTGACCTCGTGGCGCAAATCAACATCATCAAGGCGGAAGACCCCGCCGTGGCCTATGGCATTTGTCCCGACAGATACCACCCCCATGTGGTTGATATGGGCGCTGCCGGCAAATGGGCGTGCTGCGACCTCGGGGCCTCGCTGCCATGGGAAAAAGGCGCGCAATGCGCATGGGGCGACCCCAAAATGCACTACCCGTCCGAATGGGCTCACGACTGGGACGCCTATCCCTTCACATGGCAGCACTACCCCCACCGCGACGAGAAGTCCGACTACGGCTGGAAAGACATAGGCGACGACATAGCCCAGACAGAAAATGATGTGGCCACCGTCAACTGGGGCACCACCTGGTGTATGCCCAACGACGACCAGATGCACGCGCTGCTTGACCTCCCCTACGAGTGGACCATGATAGACGGAGTGTACGTAAGAAAAGTCAAGGCCTCCAACGGCAACGTTCTCTACCTCCGGGCCGACGACTTCATCGACTACTACACCTCCGAGCACAAGACGGAGCGCCTGTGGGGCTACTACAACGACTACGGCAAATGGATAGAGGACTGGTACGAAGAGACCGGCTACGTTTACTACTCCATCGCCCACTTCTATGACCCGTCGCAAACCACCATCACAGACTATTCCTACAACAAGCAGAGAGGCCAGATCCCATGGTTCTCCAAGTACGTGCGCCCCATAGTCTGCACACCCAAGCCGCTGCCCGACGAGGCGGTGCTCAACCACTACTGCCCCGACAGCAACCACCCCCACCTCATCGACCTGGGAGACGGCGGCAAGTGGGCCTGCTGCAATGTCGGGGCATCCGCACCGTGGGAGACCGGCGGCTACTACAGCTGGGGCGGCACCAAGCAACTCAGCTTCTATGGAGCCACGCCCGAAAACGAGACAGCCACCGTCTGGGGCACAAACGACGACGGCGCCGAGGTGTGGGGATACAAATGGGGAATGTGGAACGACCGCGCGGAACTCCTTCCCGCCTACGACGTGGCCCGCACCGCATGGGGCGGCCAGTGGCACATGCCCACCATGGAATACTTCGAGAGACTCAACCGCAGCGCCGTCACCAAGACAGCCGACAGGCTCAACGGCACACCGGGCCTCAGGATAACCTCCTCCAACGGCAGGAAAATATTCATCCCCTACTGCGGCAGAAAAGTCGAGAGCGACTTCCTCTACGACAAGTACAACGCCCTCGAGTACTGGACCGCGACATCGGTAAACGCCTTCCAGGGAATGATACTCGAACCCAATGCCGCCGCCAGCCATCACAACTATTGGTATGACCCCATCGACGGAGAGAGTCCCGAGGACAGCAACACCGACTTCGTCCAGGTACACCAGGCGCGCGGAGTGGGGCTTCCCGTGAGAGCGGTGCAGTAGAAGGCTCTTGCTGCAGTTGTTCGCTCGCAGATAGAGCCAAGCGAGGAGATAGACGCCATCATCCACTTCCTTGAGACCTCCAAACTCGGAATCATAGGCAAAATGTAATAAAATGATTTAGTTGAAAATCCATTTTTTGTAACCAAATAAATCTGACAATAAAGCGGGCAAGGATGAAATATTCACATCCTTGCCCGCGCTGTTTGAGAAATAGAAGATGGTAAAAACTGGAGAATGATGAAAAAAAGTTGGTGTGTTCGTGCAGTCTTTTCATGATTATAAGACATAAAAGATAGAGACATCATGCTATCGATGGAAGTTTCACAGCTGATAGAACAGTGCAGGCAGGGGAGCGCAGATGCCCTCGGAGAACTGACAATGCATACGTCAGAGGATGAAAAACAAAGAAGCTTTTAGTGGCAAAATAGCTCTTATAAGCATGGAAAACACAATCTTTGTTCGCAAAATTTGCGAATATTAAAGATAATTATTATATTTGCAGCCGATTATAGGCACCAATTATGGAGATAAAGTTTGAGAAAGACTATCTGCGTGAACTCTTCTATGACGGTGTGGCGAGCGATAAGCAGCATCGCTATCAGCCAGAAATCGTCAGAAGATATGTGCGTGTAGTTAATATCCTTGACTCCGTTGAAAAGGTGGCAGACCTCTATCGGTATCGTTCTTTACATTATGAGAAGTTGTTGGGCGACAAAAAGGGTATTGAGTCGGTTCGTGTGAACGACCAGTACCGGATAGAGTTCAAGTCGAACGAAGCAGGTGGTATCACCATTTGCAACATCATAGCATTGTCTAATCATTACAAATAAAAAACGGGTAAGTATGGGAAATTTAGGTTATGGAGCCTTTGCCACCCATCCAGGTGAAGTGCTGAAGGACGAGATAGAGGAGCGTGGCATCAGCCAGCGCCAGTTGGCCAACACTATGGGCCTGACTTATTCGGTGGTGAACGAGATTTTGAACGGACGCCGCCCCTTGACGCCAAAGACGGCTTTGATGTTTGAGGCTGCACTTGACGTGCCTGCCGACTCGCTGATGTACCTACAGACGAAGTACAACATGCAGACTGCCCGCAAAGACACATCGCTGCTTGATGTCTTGAAAAACATCCCCAGGATAGCCGCAGTGTTCTAAATCGTTAGGAAACCTCAAAATTCGGAATCATAGGCGATAGCCGCTAACCAGTAACCGTTAGTTTTATAGGGAGTAAAAGAGGGAATTAAGCGTTACGCGCTGGACAATAATAATACAATAAAATGTTTGCTGTTATAAGAGGTTGTGTCAATTGACATAACCTCATTTTTTCTCCGTTAGGCCGCGATGAAAATTTCTTATCTCCACGTTATTTTTCGTATGGTCGCTGTTTGTTTTCGTAAGCACGCTGTTAGATTTGGTTGTTTCGATGCGAGGTTATGCTGCGATAGGGCAATAGGCTGCTATCACCAGAGCTATGTTGATGACTATAATTGGTACGTCAAATTCTTCGTTGATGTGGAAATTGTACCCACTTTATACCCAACTTTTCTGAGGCTAAAATTGCTTATAGCACTGATTTGTAGGTTTTTGAACTGTGGGTACAATTTTCGAAATTGTAACCTCGTGGCAAATGTTATATCTTTGCACCGTCAATCAAGACAATGGCTAACACTTTAACTTTTTAATGTTTTAATATTTTAACTGTTTAACCTTTTAACTTTTTATCGTAACAGCTATGGTGGAGATTTCGAAAAGAACTAAAAAGACGAAAAGAACGAAAAGGACTACGAATTATACGAATTTGACGAAAGAAGATTTCTGCTGTTTATGCGATTCCTTCGGGATATAGAGAGACTACGGATTATGCGGATTTGCGAGAACGCAATGACTTTGCAAGGTGTTGTTAGTCAGGCGGTTGTGGAAACAAAAAGAAAAAAGAAAAGAAAAGTAACCAAAAGAAAATAGAAAAAAAGAAAAAGTAATTGTCGAATATAAATATTCTCCAATTACGGAAGAAGAAGAAAAAGAAAAAAATATTTATCTGAAAAAATCGACATACAGCAGAGGTGCTTAGGCTATGTCCTTGCCAACTCGTTAACAGTCAAAAGATTGAAACATAGAAGAAGAACTTCAATTCTTCAATTCTTCAGTTCTTCAATTCTTCAGTTCTTCAATTCTTCAATTCTTCAGTTCTTAAATTCTTCAATTCTAATATCCTTGGTTTTGCTCTTTTTTCTTAATTTTGCAGAAAATAATTTTTGTCATGGAGTGTTTGTTCAGAAATCTTGCGATGGTTGTCCTGCTCCTGCAGGCGGTGGTTGTAATGGCGTGTACGGGAGGAAATAAGCCCGAAGCCCCCTCTAACTCCCCCTCAGGTGAGAGGACTCCCTCCAGCGAGGGAAGGGACGGGGAGAGGCTCCTTGAAGGCGAGTCAGCGGAGGCTGTTTCGCTGACGATGGTCTTTGTGGGTGATGTGATGATGGGCACCAATGTGCCTGACAACTATATCACTCCTGACCGTGGCCGCTCGCTCTTTAAGGACTGCGACAGCATTGTCAGGGCGGCGGACATTGCCATTGCCAATCTGGAGGGCACGTGCTACGACGGCACTGACGGTGAGCAGCGCAAGATGACTAATCCACGTACTTACTACATCTTCCGCATGCCGGGCGATCATGCTGCGCGGTTGGCTGATGCGGGCTTCGATGTTGTCAATATGGCTAACAACCACTCTTTTGACTTCGGCATGACGGGCCGCCGCAACACGCTGCGCACCATGAAGGAGGTGGGCATCAAGGTGGTCGGACTAAGGGATATGGCTGAGGGCGTTGTGCTGGAGCGCAAGGGTAAGAAGGTGGCGTATATCGGCTTTGCGGCCTCATGCACCAAGGTGCTGGATATGCTTGACCGCGCGGAGGTGGACTCTATGATTGCCAAGTATCGTAGGCTGGGCGACCTGCTGGTGGTAAGCTTTCACGGCGGTGCTGAGGGTGCGGCCTATCAGCACGTGCCTCGCAGGACGGAGTACTATGTAGGGGAGGATAGGGGCGATGTGTATGAGTTTGCCCACCACTGCATAGACCAAGGGGCTGACATTGTGATTGGTCATGGCCCTCATGTGCCGAGGGGCATGGAGCTCTACAATGGGCACCTGATAGCCTATTCGCTGGGCAATTTCTGCGCTCCCTACCGCATGGGTGTGGCCGGTGCCAAGGGCTATGCTCCGCTGCTGGAGGTGACGCTCGACGCCAGCAACGGCACGTTCAAGGGCGGACAAATCCACTCATTCCGCCAGTACCAGGGCGTAGGGCCGCGCTTAGATGCCACCCATGCCGCTGCCAAGAATATGCGACAGCTCACCATGGATGATTTCCCTGGTACGGGAATAGAGATATCGCCGGAAGGGAAAGTGACGAAGTGATTGTTTGAGGTTTGAGGTTTATTGCCAAGTTCGGAAACCTTTATCTTTTCACGATTTCACGATTTCACAATTTAGCCAGGTCCGGTAGTGGATGCTGAAATAATATTGACAATTTCTTTTAGTTCTTACTAATATAGCGGTTATGTCATTTTTTTTTCGTACCTTTGCAGCCGCTATTTTTGCGCGTACGCAAGTGAATGGCTCGACAAAGTTGAAAAATTGAAAAGTTGAAGAATTGAAAATCAAGCGATTAACTATTGTTCAAGACAAAGTTGAAAAATTGAAAAGTTGAAAAATTGAAAATCAAGCGATTAACTATAATACTGACTCTCATGCTGGCCACGGTTTCTGCCTTGGCGCAGCGGCTGACAGGACGCGTTACTGACTCTGCCAGCGGTGAGCCCATAGGGTGGGTCAACGTCTATTACGACGGTATGCCCGTGGGTACCAACACTGATGCGCAGGGCCGTTTCTCGCTGCCGTTGCACCCCGGCAAGACGCTGGTGGTTAACTTCATCGGCTACGAGAAGCAGACTTTCCGCATCAGCGGCTCGACGGCAGATCTGCAGGTGCTGCTCAAATGGGCACCCCATGAGCTGCAATCGGCTACGGTGAAGGGCAAAAAGAAGAAATACTCCCGCAAGAACAATCCGGCCGTGGAACTGATGAAGAAGGTTATCAAGGCGAAGAAACAGACTGATATTCACCGCCATCCATACTTCTCGTACAACCTTTACAAGAAGTTGACCTTCTCCTTCAACGACGTGAATGAGAAGACCTTCCGTGAGGGTATGCTTAAGAAGGTGGCCTTTATGGAGAACCATGTGGAGGTGTGCCCCGAAACAGGCAAGCGCATCCTGCCCATCACGTTCCAGGAGACGACCTCGCGACAGATATGGCGCAAGAGTCCCGCCACCGAGAAGACCATCATCACTGGTAAGCGTGAGGACGGTCTCAACAAGTTTTTCACCACTGGCGAGATTCTCAACAGCATCCTGGCCGACTGCTTTACCGATGTTGACATCTTTGACGACAATGTGCGCCTGCTGCGCCATCAGTTCATTTCGCCCATCTCGGCCAAGAATGCCATCAGTTTCTATCGCTTCTTTATACAGGACACAGTCTATGTGGGCGACGACAAGTGCATAGAGGTGACCTTTACACCCAATAACCCGCAGGACTTCGGCTTCAGCGGCAGCATCTACATCATGACCGACAGCACCTACAGGGTGCGCCAGTCTAAGCTGCTCATCCCCCACAGTTCGGATGTCAACTTTGTGGAGCAACTGAATGTCAATCAGGAGTACAGACATCTGCCCAGCGGCGACCAGGTGCTGGAGAGCAACAAGATGACCGTACAGCTGTCGGCCATCATGGATATGGCCCGCATGCAGGTGCAGCTCACCAACCGCTTCACCGACTACAGCTTGGCATCTATTGCCGACAAGGAGTTCCGTTTTGGCGGTCAGGAACTCACCGACCCCAACGCAGGGCTGCGAAACGAGCAGTTCTGGACCGAGATGCGCACCGACAGCCTCACCAAGGCTGAGGCCGGCATGGGCCAGATGGTTAAGGAGTTCCAGCAGATGAAGCATTTCAACGTGGCTATGTTTGTGCTTAAGGCGTTTGTGGAGAACTATGTGGAGACATCCTCCGACCCCAAGCATCCGTCGCTCATCGACATAGGGCCGGTCAACACTATATTCAGCCATAACTTTGTTGACGGCTTCCGACTCAGAGCCTCGGCGCAGACAACGGCCAACCTCAATCCCCACCTCTTCGCCAAGGGCTATGTGGCCTACGGCTTTAAGGACCATAGGCTGAAAGGTATGGGCGAGCTGACCTACGCCTTCAACAAGAGGGCCTATTCGGCTGCCGAGTTCCCGCTCAACAATATCTCTGCCTCGGCGCAGAGCGACGTGATGTCGCCGTCAGACAAGTTTGTGCCTACCGACAAGGACAATGTGTTCACCTCGTTCAAGGTAACCAAGGTTGACCAGATGATGTACTTTACCAAGCTGGGTCTTAGGTACGAGCGTGAGTGGGCCAACGGATTGGGCTTTGACGTGCAGGCTCACCGCGAGCGCGATGAGGGCGTGGGAGCCCTGTTCTATCAGCCGCTCAACGGCAGCCGCATCCCCTCTGCCGACAAGGCCGACCATGAGCGCTACTTCAATACCACCGACCTCCGCCTGGGACTTACCTACAGTCCGGGAGCCAAATATGTCAACACCAAGCAGCGCCGTATATTGGTCAACAATGAGGCCCCCATCTTTACCCTCTCGCACACCATGGGTGTGAAGATGCTGGGCGGCGAGCACACCTATAACTTTACAGAGGCCACGGCCTACAAGCGGGTGTGGCTGCCGTCGGCATGGGGTAGGATGGACTTCTACTTCAAGGCCGGTGCCCAGTGGAACAAGGTGCCTTACCCGCTGCTTATCATGCCGGCGGCCAACCTTTCCTATGTGGTACACAAGGGTACCTTCTGCATGGTCAACAATATGGAGTTCCTCAACGACCGCTACGCCTCGCTCATGATTAACTGGGATATCAACGGCAAGATCTTCAACCGCATCCCGCTGCTCAAAAAGCTAAAGTGGCGTGAGGTGGTAGGAGTAAACGCCCTGTGGGGTACGCTGACTGACAAGAATAATCCTTCGCTGCACCCCGACGATGCCGACCTCTACTATTTCCCCGGCCATTTCAACAGCGACGGCAAGTATGAGTTCTCGTCATTCCTGATGGAGAGGAAGAAACCCTATGTCGAGGTCTATGCCGGAATCTATAACATCTTCAAGGTGCTGCAGATCCAGGCCGTGCGCAGGCTCAACTATCTCTACCTGCCTCACGCCAAGAAGTGGGGCTGGCGCGTGAAGCTGGAGCTGACGTTCTAAATGTTTGAAAATTGACAATTGAATACCCCCCCTCGAGAGCGAAGCGGTAACTTTCGCACTTTATAACTTTAAAACACTCGCACCCTTGTTATGAAGATAAACTTGCAGCAAATAAAACGTCAGTATGACATTGTGGGCAACTGTGAAGCACTTGATCGGGCTTTGGAGATAGCCCTCACTGTGGCTCCCACCGAGCTGACAATGCTCATCCTGGGTGAGAATGGCGTGGGCAAGGACATCTTCTCACGCATCATTCACGACCACAGCCGTCGCAGCCGCAAGCGCTTTATGGCAGTCAACTGCGGCTCCATACCCGAGGGAACCATCAACTCCGAGCTCTTTGGCCATGTCAAAGGAGCCTTTACCGACGCTACCAACGACAGGGAGGGCTATTTCTCTGTATGCAACGGCGGCACACTCTTTCTGGACGAGATTGGCGAACTGCCCCTCACCACCCAGGCCCTGCTGCTGCGTGTGCTGGAGAAGGGCGAGTATATTCCCGTAGGTTCCGATGATGTCAAGAAGACCGACGTGCGCCTCATCGCCGCCACCAATGTCAATATGCTCAAGGCCGTCAGGGAGGGCCGTTTTCGTGAGGACCTCTACTACCGCCTCAACGTGGTGAGCATCAATGTGCCGCCGCTGCGTGACCGCGGCAGCGATATCACCCTTCTGTTTAAGAAGTTTGCCCTTGACACAGCTACAGAATATCAGATGCCCGAGCCTATCAGTCTTGACAATGAGGCTGCCGCCGCTCTGCGACGCTACTCCTGGCCGGGCAATATACGTCAGTTGCGCAACCTGGCCGAGAGTATGTCCATTACCGCTCCTCAGCGGGAGATAACCCTCGACATACTGCGCCAGTATCTGCCCGACGATGACAGCGCCACCATGCTCTCTGTCAACGATGACAAAGGCTTTGAGAGCGAGCGCACCGTTATCTTTACCTATCTGGCCCAGCTGGGGCAGGAGGTGCAGAACCTGTCGCACGACCTGGCCGACCTGCGCCGTCAGTTGGGGCTCAGTGATAAGGGCGATATTCACAAACCGGCCGGACAGCTGCCGGCACTGCCCTCTGCTGCCCAGCATGGCGACTATGCCGAGAGCCAGCACACTGCCGAGGTGGAATATGTGGATGCCGAGCCTGCCGAGACGATGGAGGATGCCATGGTTGACCTGCTGCGCGAGACACTGCGCCGCTTCCATGGCTCGCGCAAGAAGACAGCCGAGCATCTGCACATCAGCGAGCGTTCCCTCTATAGGTATATTAAGGAATATGGTCTGGAAGATATTAAATAAGGCAACAGTCCTACTGCTGACGGTGGTACTACTGGTGGGCTGCAGCGTAAGCTATAAGTTTACCAGCACTTCCATAGACTATACCCGCATCAAGACCATTGAGATAGCCGATTTCCCCTTGCGCTCAGCCTATGTGTGGGCCCCCATGCACTCAATGTTTAACAATGAGTTGGCTGACGCCTACGCCACCCAGACCAAGCTGACCCAGGTGAAGCGTCAGGGCGACCTCCAGCTGTCGGGCGAGATAGTGGAGTACAACCAGTTTAACAAGGGCGTGTCGGCTGATGGCTACTCCAACCAGACGCAGCTCAAGATGACTGTCAATGTGCGCTTTGTCAACAACAAGAAGCACGCCGACGATTTTGAGCGCCGCTTTACGGCCTCTGCCGATTATGATGCCTCGCAGCAGCTTAACTCAGTGCAGGAGGAGCTCGTTACGCAAATGATAAAAGACATTGTTGACCAGATAATGAATGCCACCGTGGCCAATTGGTGATAGCGTTATGATTACCGAAGAAAACACAACTATAGATTTTATCCGCAATCCGGAGTTGCTCAACCGTAACACCATCCCCGTGTTGCAGGAGGCCATAAGGCAGTATCCCTATCACCAGAGCCTCTACCTGCTGTTGCTGCAGAATATGTATAAGGTTCATGACCCGCAGTTTAGCAGTGCGCTCAGGCAGTACGCCTTGATGGTGGCCGACAGGGCAGTGCTCTTTGAGATGGTCGAGGGCATGAACTACAACATTCCGGTGCAGAAGCTGGAGGACGAGACCGTTGTGGCCGATGGCGACCGCACTCTCCTGCTGATAGACAATTTCCTGCGCAGCATTCCCGCCGGGCCTAGTGGCAAGGCCGACAGGACGGAGACCCCTGACCCACATAACGACTATTCCACCTATCTGGAACAGCTGCCCGACTATGAGGAGGAGGCAGAGGCCTCTCTGGCAGTAGAAGCGAGTGAGCCTACTCAAACCGACATGACCAGCAATACAGGCGGCTCTAGTAAAACCAGTGACTCTGGTAACCTTGAAGAAGCCGTCACCCCCGTCACAGTTGCAGAGCTCAGTCACTCTGATGATGAGTTTACAGTCAGTGCCATTAGGCGTAACCTTGCCGAGGCTGACGATCAGCCCCCGTTGGAGGAATCCGACGAAGAAACGCGAAATAGCGACTTCTACACCGAGGCAATGGCCGCAATTTATATAAAACAGCAGAAATTTGAGCAAGCTCTTGAAATTATCCGTGCAATTAGTGCCGATAATCCAAAAAAAAGTGTTTACTTTGCAGAACAAATCAGATACCTTGAGTTATTGGTGCGTCTGAATCGCAACAAAAAATAAAGAAACTCTCGCACTTTCGCACTTTACAACTTTCGAACTTTAAAACTTTAAATCATGTATAGCGTAGTAATCGTACTTATTGTCCTTGCAGCAGTTCTTATGTGCCTCATCGTACTCATTCAGGAGTCTAAGGGTGGCGGTCTTGCTGCAGGTTTCTCAAATCTTAACACCATGGGTGGTGTGCGCAAGACCACCGATTTTGTAGAGAAGGCCACTTGGGGACTCGCCATTGCAATGGTGGTGCTCAGCGTAGCCGCAGCCTATCTTGTTCCCGTTCAGCGTAGCAACGGCTCTGTGCTGGAGAATGCTCCCGTCCAGACCACTGCTCCGGCTCTGCCCAACCCCACACAGAAGGCTGACGCTGCTGCTCCTGCTGCCGCTGCTCCCGCCGCTAAGGCTCCCGCTGCTGAGGCTCCTGCCGCTGCAAACTAAGATTAGAGCGTAAAAAACAGTTAATTTGGTTAATCCAAACAGATAAAATAAGGATCACCAGAATAGTATTCCGGTGGTCTTTTTTTATATTGCAAGTGTGATGCACAGTTCCGAGTTACGGGAAATATTCAGCCGCAGTACAACCGTCAGGGCACTGGCAGCCAAGCTGCAGCAGTTGTCAGCAGGCGAGGTGCTATATGCCGAGGGCCTGTCCGGCTCATCGGCCCCTGCCGTGCTTAGTGCGCTGCCATCGGCAGGCGGTGGGTGTTGCCACTACCTGGTGGTGATGAACGATGCCGACGAGGCCGGCTATTTTTATGGCGACCTTGTGTCAATGCTCGGCGATGAGCAGGTGATGTTCTTTCCGTCGCCCTATCGCCGCGGGGTTAAGTACGCCCAGATAGATGCCACCAACGAGATACTGCGCACCGACACACTGAGCCGCCTGGCCTCCGCTGATGATGGGGAGGCAGGGCGCAGCCTCTTTGTCGTTACCTATCCCGAGGCTCTGGCCGTCAAGGTAGTCACCCGCGACAGCCTGGAGCAGAAAATCCTGACCGTCAGGGTGGGGGAGGAGCTCCGCTTTGCCGGCATGGAGGCCATGCTCTTTGACCTCGGTTTTCGTCATGTGGACTATGTCTATGAACCAGGCGAGTTTGCCATCCGTGGCAGCATCCTCGACATCTATTCCTATTCCTGCGACATACCCTACCGCATCGACTTCTTTGGCGACGAGGTAGATAGCATCCGCACCTTCGATGTACAGAGTCAGCTGTCAGTCGATAAGATGGACAGTGCCACCATCGTGCCCCTGGTAGCCGCCACGGCCGAGGAAAGGGTAAGCCTTTTTCGTTATCTGCCCAAGGGCGTTGTGCTTGTGCAGCGCAACCCCAAGTTTGTGGCCGAGAGCATAGAGCGCATATACAGCGAGGGCTTCAGTCAGCAGGCCCTCATTGAGCGCAGCGAGATAAGCGAGCTGCAGGGCTCCGACGGCGTAGAGCTCAGCGCCGAGCGCATACTGCTTACAGGCAGCGACTATAGCGAGCAGGCCGCCGCGTTGCCCTCGTTGGTGCTTGGCTCGCGACCCAATGGCGCCCGCGGTACGGTGCTGAAATTCCGCACCCAGCCGCAGCCTCTCTTCCATAAGAACTTCGACATCATCAATCAGACGCTGGCCGACTTCATCCAACGTAAATACCAGGTCTATATCCTGGCCGACAATCCCGAGCAGCATCAGCGCTTGGAGGCCATCTTTGAGGAGACGGGTGCCAACATACGCTTTGTGGCCGTTGAGATGGCCCTGCACGCCGGTTTTGTTGACGATACGCTGAAAGCCTGCTTCTTTACAGACCATCAGATATTCGACCGTTTCCATCGCTACCAGCTCAAGGCTGCCCGCAGCCAGAATGGCAAGCTGGCCCTCTCGCTCAAGGACCTCCGCCAGTTTGAGCCGGGCGACTATGTTACCCATGTGGACCATGGCGTGGGCCAGTTTGTTGGCCTCGTGATGGTCGATGACGGTCAGGGCGAGCAGGAGCGCATGAAACTCCTCTACCGCAACGGCGACATAGTCTATGTTTCGGTCCATTCGCTCAGCAAGGTGAGCAAGTATAAGTCTAAGGACGGTGAGCCGCCCACCCTGTCGCGACTGGGCACAGGTGCGTGGACCACCATGAAAGAGCGCACCAAGAGCAAGATAAAAGATATAGCCCGCGACCTGATACAACTCTACGCCGAGCGCCGCAAGCAGCATGGCTTTGCCTACAGTCCCGACACCTATATGCAGCACGAGTTGGAGGCATCGTTCATCTACGAGGACACCCCCGACCAGCTTAAGATAACCGCCGAGATAAAGCGCGATATGGAGAGTCCGCGCCCCATGGACCGCTTGGTGTGTGGCGATGTGGGCTTCGGCAAGACCGAGCTGGCCGTACGCGCAGCCCTCAAGGCCGCTGCTGACGGCAAGCAGGTGGCCGTGCTCGTACCTACCACCATACTGGCCTATCAGCACTATCGCACCTTCAGCGAACGCCTCAAGGACTTCCCAGTCAATGTGGCCTACCTCAGCCGCGCGCAGTCGGCCAAGAAGACCAAGGAGATATGCGAGCAGCTGGCAGAGGGCAAGATAGAGATAATCATCGGCACCCATAAACTGCTGGGCAAGAGCGTCAGGTTTAAGGATCTGGGCCTGCTCATCATTGACGAAGAGCAGAAGTTTGGTGTGGCCACCAAGGAGAAGCTGCGCCAGATGAAGGTCAATGTCGATACCCTTACCCTTACCGCCACGCCCATACCCCGCACCCTGCAGTTCTCACTCATGGGAGCCCGCGACCTTAGCGTGCTGACCACTCCGCCTGCCAACCGCTATCCCATCCACACCGAGCTACACACCTTCGGCCACGAGGTGATAGCCGACGCCATCAACTTTGAGCTCAGTCGTCAGGGGCAGGTGTTTTTTGTCTGCAACCGCATATCGCAGCTGCCCCACATCGAGTCGCTCATCAGTCAGTACGTGCCCGATGCCCGTGTGGGTATAGGCCACGGGCGCCTCAGTCCCGATCAGCTGGAGCAGGTGGTCAGCGACTTCATTGAGGGCAAGTACGATGTGCTGCTCTCCACCACCATCGTGGAGAACGGCATCGACATACCCAATGCCAACACCATCATCATCGACAACGCCCAGAACTTCGGCCTCAGCGACCTCCACCAGATGCGAGGGCGTGTGGGCCGCAGCACCCGCAAGGCCTTCTGCTATCTCCTCACTCCGCCGCTGGCCGCCCTCTCAGCCGAGAGTCGCAGGCGCCTGGAGGCTATCGAGAGCTTCAGCGAGCTGGGTAGCGGCCTGCAGATAGCCATGCAGGACCTCGACATACGCGGTGCCGGCAATCTGCTGGGAGCCGAGCAGAGCGGATTTATTGCCGATCTGGGTTACGAGACCTATCAGAAGATACTCTCCGAGGCCGTCAGCGAGCTCAAGAACGAGGAGTTTGCCGACCTGTATGCCGACGAGATAAAGCATACCAACGACCTCAAGGGCGACCTCTTTGTTGACGACTGTGCGCTGGAGAGTGACCTGCCCCTCTACTTGCCCGAGGACTATATACCTGGCAGCAGCGAGCGAGTGCAGATATACCGTGAGATAGACAGCCTCACCACTGACCATCAGCTCGATGCCTACCGGCTGAGCCTGCAAGACCGTTTCGGTCCTCTGCCACAGCCCGTGGAGGGGTTGCTCAAGGTGCCAGTGGCAAGACAGATGGCCCGCAGCTTGGGCGTGGAGCGTATGGTGGCCAAGAACGGCAGTCTGACACTCTATTTTGTCAGCAATCTGCAGAGTGCCTACTATCAGAGCGAGACATTCGGCCGCATCATCACCTACGCCACCCAGCACTTCCGCACCTGCCGCTTGGCAGAGCACAGCGGTCGCCGCCGCCTCACCATAGAAAGCATAACCGATATCGACAGTCTGTTCAGTGTGCTGCAGGAAATGAGCAGCAAATAAGGGAAACGCAGAAATTTTTCTGACCGACGATGTTTCTTAATTCCGTCTGCAAAAAAAGGGAATAAAATTTGAAATGAACCTTTTCGCTAAGCCAAATGAGCAGAATGATGCTTGCATCAAGTCTGCCATGGCGAGAATGCCGAAGGCATCGCGAACCGAAGCAGCA
>OCTW011567100.1_pt1 | contig 40874 bp, 61 predicted proteins | sample 1539671 | NCBI WGS metagenome assembly OCTW01 (sample SAMN02144230, study PRJEB22623) | gut metagenome | biome: sheep rumen | host: Ovis aries | place: New Zealand
CGCGACGTACCACGTCGAGCGGTCGGCCACCGACAGTACCCATATCGACGAAGCGGAGGTAGTCGCGGAAACCGAGGCTGATTGCTTCGTGGCCAGGGGTGGCATCGATGCGCGAGGTGAACGAGCGGACACCTTTGCCGGTGGCATACCATCCGCCATGGTCTTTGCGGTACTCGTTGACCTTACGGAAGCCAGGGTAGATTTCCGTTGGAAAGACGTGCTGTGTCTGCATGTTCGCCTGGAGTGCTTGCACGGCATCCATGGCAAAGCGGCGCAGAACCACGTTCGGGCGACGCATTGGTTTTTCAAGTTGTGCTGCCATATAATGCTTATTTTGTTACAAAGATACTAAGAAGCGGCAGCGAGGACGGGACAAAGAGACTTTGGAGGGACGGCGATAAAATCACCTTACAACAGACGGAACAAAAAAAAACCGCTGGCAGAACCAGCGGGAACACTAAAATAAGTATTCGATAAGGAGGACGGTTTTGGGGTAGTGAGCGAGAGAGAGGATGTCTTCAGGAAGCTGCATGGCATCGTAGCGGGTATTTAGGGTGCAAGCGACACCTCCTGATGCTACGTTGACGGGGACTATTTGCCCCCCCCTAAACAGCCTTGGAGGTGCGGAGGTAGTTTGGGAGAGCGGGAGAGCTGTCATGCTATGACAGCATACGGAACGACTTTTCTTATAGGTCATATTCAATAAATACACATTGGGATGTTTCGCCGGCCATTAGAGCAGAAGCGACACGGCCATCCTCCTTAACACGGGCACGGCGGAGTTTGGAGGTAGGGTAAGCCATATCGAAGACCCCATTGGGGAGGCATTCGATATAGCCGCTTTCGGTGGCCTGGCGGACTTGGAGCACGATTTGCCCCCCCTATTGGCGATGGTGAGGAACGGGCGGCGCAGCTCATAGTGATGGACGTTAGAACTCATATTCAATCAAGACATAAGGAGTGGTGTTATACATGCCTGTATCGGAATCTTTGCCAATACCCCCCCCTGAAAACGAGGTAATGGTGTTGCAGATCTGCTTCAAGTTGTAACGGAGAACCAGACCTTTCGTATCACGAATCCAGCCGATGAAGTTATAGGTTTTCATATTCTATCAAGAGGCAATGAGGACATTTATAATCAGTAGCACGAAGTGCCGGAGAAACAGAAAGCCATTTGCCCCCCCTGACTTCCATTCCAAGGCATGAGATAATGGATGAACACCTATCTTATAAATCATATTCTATCAGGATATACCCCCCCCCATTTGCGGCCAACACCGTTTGGACGATGCCGGCAGTACCATGAACATTACCATCGAAACCATTACGGAATGTGTCGTAATAAAGGTTTCCTAAACGAAGAATGCTGTTATAAATCATATTCGATAATTACATTATTGACGTGAGCGGTGATGATTGTAGCAGAGGGGTTACGGAAATAATTGCAAACGAGTTCGGGTACCCCCCCATCTTAGCATCCTTACGGTAGAAACGGAGGTCGCCATTCGGGAGCCAGTGAGCAGCGATGATATCACGGCGGGAAAGACCCAGCCGAGAACGGCTGGGAGTGGTGGCGGAGAAACCAGCGGGGGAACCGCTGGACGCTGTGGAATTGGGGGCTGCGATAGTATCGCAGCATACGGGACAATCTACAATTCTCTTTCTATCCATACGAGGTTATCTTTTTGCACGGAGGTGATGGTGTTTGTGACTTGGGCGGAGCCGAGTTCGATAACTTGGTGAAAGTTGCGGTCAGCATGAGCACCACGGAATGAGAGGCAGTCGAGGTCACGATTAACCTGCGAACATATACGGACAGAAGCGGCACGGCTGTCTGGGTCTCGGTCGTAGAGGTAGGTCATGGTTTGCCCCCCCTACCTCGGCTTGCTGAGATACGGACTTTGGCCATATCTGCGGACGGTTCAGTATCTTTAATCAAGAGCATATTCAACTAATAAGAGGTTATCTTTCTGAATGCCAGTGATAGTGTTAGAGCAGCCATCGGTTGCAGGGAGCAAAAAGCGGTCGGAGAAGCGGCAATGCCCCCCCTATCTCCGTAGATGCGGCGCACGGCTTTTGCGTGAGTGGTGCGGACAGCACGGAGGATAGAAGCCCCACCGAAAACGGCGGGGAGTGACGACTTAGACCCGCTGGGAGAACCAGCGGGCACACTAACCTTGGGCACGGATGGCTGCGATTTCTTCATCAGAGAGTTTGTGATCGGTGACGGTGTAGCAAATCTTAGCGGCAGCATCCGTCTCGTTTTTGGAGAGGAACTTTATCACGCTATCCGGCTTCAGGAAGAACTTTTCGCTAACCTCCTCTTCAAGAATGTCAGCAATGCAGGTGGTGAGTTCAAAGGGACGCGGGAACTCATACTGCGTATCGCCGAGGATATCCTGACGGATGGAGATCATATAAACCCGTTCGCGGTTCTGAGCTACGCCATAGTGTTTGCTGTTCAGGATGCCAAACTTCGTTTTCTTCTCACGTTTCTCTTTGCCCCAGGGGTAAGGGAATGACGGTGCGAGGAAGTTGACATAGCCATGCTTCTCCAGTAGGGCGCACCATTCTTTGAAGTCGGGCATGTTGACGCTGTTAATGAGGGCAGAGACATTTTCCTGAAGGAGGATTTTCGGGCGCATCTGTTCAACAGCCTTTTCAGTGTACCAAAGGACTGCAGAGCGGGTGTCAGAGCCTTTTTTGATGCCCGCACGTTTTCCTGCCTGACTGATGGACTGACATGGCGTGGAGTAAGTCAAGAAATCAATGTCAGCATCCGAGAGGTCGCTCCAGTCACATTTGGTCATGTCGCCCCTATTGAGGGAGGCATACTGCGGGAAGAGCAAGTTATGAGCAATCACGGCAGGCTGTTCATTGATTGGCCGTTTGCTTTCGGGGTCAAACTCAGCCCATGCCACGAGTTCATAGGCGAAATCAGGATAACGCTCACGGAGCATGTCAAAGGCTATGCACTGGGAGTCATAGCCAGAACAAAGCGTAACCACCTTCAGAGGCTGTTCGCGGAAATTGCGAGACATCTGGAAAGTGGGTAGCGCAAACATATCCTGCACTTCACCATGTATGCGGCGGTCGGTGGGGAATAAAAAAGCCTCGTAGATATACATGAGGACATCGCAGACGATTGAATTGCCAGCGAGTTTGTAGTGGTTGGAGTTGGAGATTATCTGCACGGGACCAAAACGCTCTTCGGTTTTGGCAGCCTTGATTTTTTCGTAAGCAAGGGTATAGTTCTGACGGAGGAGTTCTATTTCCTCGGCATCATCATCCTCTTCATCCCCAGCGACGGAATCGCTGGGCACAGTATCTGGAGCATCTGCAGGTGCTTCGTTTTCTTCATCTGAGGGAGGTGTTTCGAGGCTTTCCAAAGAATCGCGGAAGGCTTCTTCAACTTCTTTCATTGTTGCCGAGGGTTCCAAACCGAACACGCTTAACTCATTATCGACATCAACGAAAGCGGTGTATGGCTTTTGTTCAATAGCCATCAACTGAGAAATCTGGCGTTCAGGAACGCCCATTAGCCTATAGCATTCGGGGGGGGGTAAGTTTTCGGATGTCGAAGTACCTCACGGGGTGCTTCGGGTCCTTTTTGCCCTGAAGGTCAGGGTGGTTGTCGGGATAAATTTTTGCAATCATACGCTCTTTATGTTTAATATCAAATCTTTCTTCACAAATAAAATAATGATTACGGGCAGAGATACCCGCCAGAATCGTTACAGCGATGCCATGATGCGACCGCTGATTATAGGTGTCGAGCATTTCGCCGTGAAAGTTCGGTCGCCATTGCCCCCCCTAATCATGGCATTCAGCCGAGAATTAAAATGGTTCATAAGTCATATTCTATTAAAACGACAGTCGTTGGGAAGTGTGCAAGCGTCAGGATATTCGTAGGTCCGACAGCATCGTAACGAGTGGTCAGGGTAGCAGCGCAGCCGTCTGCTGTGACATTGACAGGAGCGATTTGCCCCCCCCTGGTAGTGCGGAATGCACCGATGTTTGTTATCTTACAGATCATATTCAACGACTATTTTAGGAAGCCCAAAATCTGTTGTACCCAAACAAGGACAGTAATTGCCCCCCCTCGGAGATCGACTACGGCTGCATGGGGCTGCAGTGAGCCGAGGACTAAGATGGCGCTCCCAGCCGAAAACGGCTGGGAGTAGTGGTTGTTATGGGCTGCGATGGTATCGCAGCATACGGGACACTTTTCATAGGTCATACTCTATAAGAATTTTGGGTTTGTCTGTATCGTGGCCATTGCCCCCCTGCGAGACAGAGGGCGATACCTTTTGGGGACACCACTATGCCGTTTTGGGAAGGGCTATAACGACCGAGGATGATAGGACGTGTGACCATATTACAAGAGTAGGATGATGACGATAATCAACAGCACAGCAAAGGTGTGAGAACGGCGGGGACGGATGTCACCACGGATGTAGGACTTGGTGGAAGTTCTGGATGGTGACGGGAGTGGGCGCTTGATATCGTAGGGATCGATGCGTTCGAGTCGTCGGGGGTCGTGGTTCTTTTTCTTCTGATGCTTCATTCGTGATTGGACTGAGTGGCGGACCATTTGAGGTTAGAGAAATGATTATTGGTGCGGTTGCCATCGATGTGGATGACGTGGGGAAGGTTGTCGGGGTTAGGGACAAAGGCTTCTGCCACGAGGCGATGCACCTTGAAGTTCTTACCAGCGAGACGGACACGGCGATAGCCTTTGCCGTTGAAAGATGCTATCTCCTTACAGAGAGCGCCAGGACTCGATGGAGAACCATCGAGCACAGCGGCTGTAGGAGCTGAGAGGACACGGCCATCTTTCGCAATGAAATAGGACGTGCGGCCATGTTGGAAGAAGCAGGCCACCTCTATACGGTTGGTAACACCAGGACAGTTGGTGGCACAGCCCTCATCAGCAACAAGTGACTTTGCGATAAAATCACAGTTATACATCTTATCCATTACTTTGTGCCGGTATGTCCGTAGCCGCCATTGCCACGTTCGGTGTCATCGAGGGCGGTGACGGGGTTCCACTCTGCCTGTTCGTAGGATGCGATAACCAGTTGGGCGATGCGTTCGCCATCGGTGATCTCGAAGGGGATGTTGCTGAGATTGATGAGCAGCACACCTATTTCACCACGATAGTCGGCATCGATCGTGCCTGGTGCGTTGAGCACGGTGATACCATGTTTGAGAGCGAGGCCGGAGCGTGGGCGCACCTGAGCCTCGTAGCCTGCTGGGAGTGCGATATGTAAGCCTGTGGGGACTAATACGCGTTCCATGGGTTGTAGGACGATAGGCTCTGTGATGTTCGCACGGAGATCCATGCCGGCAGACTGAGCTGTGGCATATTCGGGAAGTGGGTGGTGGGAGTTGTTGATGATATCTATTTTCATAATTTTTGCGGTTAGGACCCAACGGGGAAACCGCTGGGCACGGTGGTTATTCCAGGGACATTGGCATACAGAGTTCGAGGAGGACGGAGTTGTCGGCATCCTCTTTGAGGAGGAGTGGGCGGTTAGGTGCTGACAGTTCGACGCGCACGTTATCGGTGCTGATGTTGCCGAGTAGGTTCATCAGTTGCGAAGCCTTGATGCCTATGGCGAAGTTATCAGGTAGTGTCAGCGGGTTCTCCACCTCGGCGAGTGTCAGGTTCTCGGAAGCGGACTTCGAGAAGTCGATGTCGGCAGCAGAGAGGTTGACAAACATGCCATCCTTAGAGAACTTCACCATGTTAGATGCGTCGGAAGCCATGAGTTGCACACGTTTGAGGGCACCCATGAATGAGGCCACCGGCAGGACGGCATGGTAGGGGTTTTCCTTGGGGATGACTGAGTTGTAATTAGGATAGCGCTGTTCGATGTCGCGGATGGTGAATGATATATCGCCGGCACGTAGGCATACATGCTTACAGTCGAACAGCACTTCAATCTCCTCTACGCCGAGGAATGGAGTCTGCAGAGAGCCGACGATAGTGTTTGGAATAAGGATGACCGCCTTTTCGCCCGTGAGGAACGGTACACCATGGAAGTATTCATACTTATAGAGCGAGTGTCCGTCAGATCCGACGAATACCACCTTATCGTCGAGCACGTCGAGTGCCACAGCAGCCATCTGAGGACGCAGTGTGTCATTGAACGAAGTACATCCGCTTGCAGCCTTGACTGCAGGGAAAAAAATGTTAGCAGGTACGACAAACGATGTTGTTGGGTCGGTGACATCCGCCACCTTGGGGAACTCGGCAGACCCCTCGATAGGTACAGACACCTGTCCGCTCTGATAGATGACTGTGGCGAGGTGGCGCTCCAGGTCGATGTCGAACGTCACGGGCTGTTCAGGCAGAGAGCCGAGCAGTGGGATGATGTCGGCAGCAGGCAGGCAGAACGGATGGAACGTATCGCCGGACTCCATGAGGATGCCCACCGGCATGGTGAGGGCGTTTTCCTGTGAGGAGCCAGTGATGAAGAACTTATCACCCACCTGCGTAAAGAGGTGGTTGGTGAGGATGGGAAGGCTACATTTGCGCTGGATGACTGAGCCGGTAGCCTTCAGGATGCGGAGCAGTTCGCGGGATGATACGTTGAATTTCATAATCTTTTTTATTAGGGCAGCGATGGAATCGCTGCATACAAGAAACGGGACATTGGGGACCCCGCCGAGAACGGCGAGGAGGGGTGGCTATAACCCAGCGGGGGAACCGCTGGGCGTTGGTTTTAGAAGGGGAGGTCTTCATCGGTGGCAGCGCCAGAGAACGGGTCGTAGTCGGACGATGCCGGAGCCGAGTAGCCTGCTACTCCCTGCGAAACAGGTGCGGAGCTGTTGCGTGGCTGTTGGCTGTTCTGGTCTTCGACGAGATAAGAGTCGCCCATCTGGTAAGGCATAAGCATCGAGATAGCACGGGAGAGGTCGGTACCCTGTGTATCGGACTGGTCTTTCCATTCAGGATGTTCACTGATGACACGCGCTTTGAGTGCGGAGCGGATCTTGGTGCGCTTCTCTTCGGGGAGCGTGTAAGCCACCTGATAGGCAGGTACATTGTAGAGCGTGATATTTTCGCCTTTGCGCATGAGTGACTGTTTCACTGCATCGATGTACTTACCATTGCACGAGCGCTGGATGAAGTTGAGGAAAGCACGGATGCCAGAAGCATTGCGCTTTCCCTCGTCGCGGTTGTCCTGCTGCACCTCTATGCCGTTGATGCCGGCAGGTATGAAGATGCCAGGGATGGGTTTGCCACCCTCGGTGAGTGTGAGGTTTAGAAACCTGGCACCGATGAAGGTGCCGATGTCAACTGAAAATCTGTAACGAGCCATAATTTCACTTTTAAGTTAATATTGAATTAAAATGGTAAATCCTCTTCGGGTTGCTGGGTGCTGGCAGCAGAACTGCCAGCCACAGTGGTAGCGGTGGCGGAGGAGGAGGTGCGCTTACGCTGACGGCCATCGAGGTAAGAGCGCCAGCGCTGCTGTTCCTCTTCGGTGAGTGCAACCACGTTGCCGTTGTCGTCGGTGATTGGTGCTGGATCGGGCTTAGACAAGAATGCCTCGTAGTCCTTCATCAGTTCATCGTTGTTGGCGGGGATAGTATCTTTGCCGGAGCGGTAGAAATATACCGCATGTTCGGTGCGTACCAATTCGCGGATTTGCTTAGGTGCAATCGTTGCATCCTCCTCCCACTCGCGTCCCTCGAAGTAGCGGCGCGTACACCATGCCTGGTGTGCGAAGTAGTTGGTCTGTTCCGCCTTTTTGAGCACCTTACCATCCGCTTTCTTGAAAAGCTGTGGCGGGTTCATCAGAATGCCGGCAGTCTCGCAGTAGTCGAGGATGCGGCGCTTAAAAGCCTTTGGCGAGAACGAGTCCGACTTATTCTTTGATGCCTCGGCGAAGTCAGACTTATACTCCTCCAACATCGAGTCGAGATCGACGGGAACGCCATAGACATGTTCCTGAGCGAAGAACACACGAGCGAAACGCAAGAACGCCTCTCCGAGTGACTGTGTGAGGGTACGCTGTTCCATGTACTTCTTCTGAGCGTCCACCTTCTCATCGTAACGCATGACAAACTGCACGGCGAGGGCGCATATCATGGCAATCTGATTGCGAGAGGTGGCAGAGAGTTTTTCGGGCGAAACAGCGTTGAAGTCGGGCATGATGTCAGAGATATAGCGAGCCGCTTTGTTCTTCATTATGTTTTGTCCGCAAAAGCGGTGCGAGAAACCACCGAGGCAGACACGGCGCATGGTAGAGTCGTCGAGGTCGTGAAGCGGATAGTTAGACGTGACCACATGGCCAGGACCCTCAGACAGAGGAATGGTGATGCGGTCCTTATACATATAGCGCACGGAGAAATCGCCGGTGGTGAGGTTATAGAGCTTACCGAAGTCGAGTGAGGCATCCACATCCTCCCAATGGACGATGCGGTGTTTGTGGTGTTGATACTCAGCCAGGTTAGCCGAGAACTCCTTATTACTAATGAGGTCGCGTCCGTTGATGTTCAGGATATGCGCTGCACAGCCGGCAAAGATACGCACGAATGTAGATTTACCTGAGCCACCCTCGGCACGGTTGGCAGCCGACACCACATTCTCGATGAGATACGAGATACAGTTAGATTTCGAGTCGCGGTAGCGCCATAACATACGACCGAGGCAGAAGATGAGATTAGCAAAGCGGCAGTCCAATTCCATCTGTTCCTCAGACGAGAACTGCTTACCATCGTGGATGAGACGCTGTTCCTGTTCCCATTCCTCGTTGGCGAAACCACGGATGACACGCAGTGTAGGCCACATTTCGTCCTCATGCTTACCCTTCCAATCGACGAGCCAGCGATGCGACTGTGCCCATAGCGCCAGGTCGTTTTTATCCTGTTCCAGTTGGGAGAGCGTGTAGAGCGGTTTGCCGTTATCATCCTTTTCCGCCTCCTTATTCTTGATAACCTCTAAGCGGCGGCGATATTCGGGGTTCTCCGAAATCTCGAAAGGCAGTTCTTTGAGCGGTGTGATGTTCCAATGCAGCTTCTCTCCACGTTCCACGTTGAAGTCTATCTGGTCGTAGGGGAGCAGCGTTATCTCGTTCTCCGTGATGCGGAGCGCACCATTCTCGTAGAAGAAATGTTCGATGTGGCGACCATAGCCCTCGTTATAGTTCATCTTAACAGCAGGCAGCGAGGCAATCGTCTTCTCGTTGATCTCCTTGTTAGCACGGAGCACCGACTGCACCATCAGCTCGTATTCATCAGGAAGTCCAGGACGCGCATCGTTGAGTTGACGAGCATACTCCTTCAGGTGTTCTATGGTGGCCTGCACCATAGACTGCGGGTCCAGTTCGTCGGCAAACGGGCCATCGATATGCACATAGCGTCCTATCTTATCCGGCTCATCGGGTCGCACGTCGCGGGCATAGCCAGCAGAAGCCATGAACTCCCAGAGCGTAGCCGGATTGATGGTATAGTACACCTCCTTCACCATGCCGTTTTTATCCCTTTTCTCTTTGCGCTCGAAGGGGTCACTGCTGAGAGCCGACGTGATACATGATGAGAAGAGGCGGTTGATGTCCTCATCGTTCTGGAACGCCTCACGCGGCAGCATGTGATACGCCAGGAAGAAGTCGCGTACCGTCTGTACTGGGTGGCAGAAGAGACGAGGGAAATAAAGGTGTGCCCTATCTGTCATCGTCTCTGGCAGTTGGGCACGAAGCACGTCACGGTAGCGACAGCTGATGTCGCGGGCGCGAAGTGTCTGTTTGGTGTCAGAGGCGAAGAGTGTGTAGATGTTGTCCGCGAAGCGGTGCATCTTATTATAGTGGATGCTGGAGAAAGGCACGTCGCCATAAGGGAAGCAGACGTGGTACCAGCGAGAACCGAACTGCTTGGGGTAAGTATGGCGCAATGCCGTGAGGTGGTAGTAAGTAGCGATGGCATCCTGAGCCGAGGTACAATAAATGATGGCACGAGCCTTGATGTCCTTATCGCGGATAGGCACATCTATCAGTTCCATTTTCGGGTTGCCGTTCTTATCGCTGGACTCCTGCCACTCCTGTTTTACCTCAGTAACCCGTTCGTTGGGGTCGAGTTCCTGAATGGCCTTACGGACACCCGTTGTGTCGGATGTGCGCAGTTCGACAGCGCGGAGAAACACCTTATCGCCTGCCAGCCAACGGCTAACCTTAGCGGTGGTATGTTCCTCAGTGGTAGAGAACACCATGGGCGGCTGTTCCTCGATAGCCGGACGGAATATAGAGCCACAATCCTCGCGCTCATCATCAGCGAGAGCCACAAAGATAGGGTTCCAGGGTGTAGATATCAGCACCTCAGACTGCGGTTCGCCCTGACGCGAGACAGCAGGCAGCGTGACCTTACCAACCGCATAGACGTGGAAGTCCTGCTGTATCATTGACGGGTGGAAATGCCAGTCAGCATCCTTGTTTGCCGTGTCGAAGCCATACTGTTCGATGCCGTCACGCGAGAGCCATGTGGTGCAACCGAGAGCGGCGAGGTCCTGCGGTGTGAAGTCCGTCTTAGGCTCGAACGTCAGTACCTCTTGTGGTCGTAAGGCCGTCTCGCGGTAGTCACGTTTCAGCAGCTGTGGCCATTTTTCCTGAATTTCCTCACGAGTATGTCCCATTTGTTCTGCCAGTCCGAGGCAGGCATGTCGGAGGTCTTCGCCCACACAGATGAACGTCTGTGGAGCGTGAGCATCCTTACGCCACCAGTAACCGAGGCCCTTCATCGCTGCAAACAGTTCGATAGCCCCATAGCCACCCCGTCGTGTTTTGGTACAGAACCAGTATTCGACAGGTTTGCCATAGAGACCACCACGACGGCGGTGGTAGATGATGAAGTGCGGGGTGGATTTCCCGCTGGCAGGAACACCCTTACAGAACGGACACCAGCAAGCCGTCTGTCCCTCCTCAGTCTGCTGGTCGGCAGGCTGTATGAGGAGGTTCAGCGGTAATGCTGCAAGTTCGTCTATGAGTGGGTCGTAGATCATACCAAATATTATGCGGGGTCAGGGAGAAGAGAGAAGCACTGCCATACAGACCAGGAGGTGCGGAGGCAGTCGTAAACGGCATTGTGGACGTTGCCATCGCCCGTATATTTAGGCAGGGCCTCGTAGATCTTAGCATGGTCGGCCAATGCCTCTTCGTTGGCAGCGAAATGGCTACCTATCTCGGCAATGAATGTACGAGCATCGCGATAGTTGTGGTATGGGACAGGGAAACGCTCTTCGAGGTTGTAGGTGCGCAATATGGTGCGCAAAACGCTGATGTCGAAGTCGGAACCTTGTGCCCAGAGGCAGAGCATGTCAGACTGCGTGGCCATTTTTACCTCGTTGAGCCATTCGATGAAGTTAGAAAATACCTCCTGCAGCGGATAGCAATCGCCAGAGAGCACTTCGGCCTTTACCTCTTCCGGCTTTTCAGCCCACCACTTCACGGTAGATGGTGAGAAGTCGAATCCGTCGGCTACGCAAGAGCGGATATCCACCTTGCACTCGAACGGCGGGATATTGATGGGAAACAACTCGTCAGCAGAGGACGCATGGCGATTGAAAACAACAGCAGCTATCTGTACGATGGCAGCATTGGAAGCCAATGACAGGCTTTCGAGGTCGAATGTAATATCAATCAGTTTCATATTTTTACTTTTAGTACCCAGCAGAGAACCGCTGGGACGGTTGCTATACGTTTAGGAACTTATCAATGGTAAGCCAATGGACTGAGCAGGGATGATGACGATGGAACGCTGCATCGATGAGTATGCGCATATCATCCAGGCTGCAGAAGTGGTAGTTTGGTTCACAGAGTTTCACTGCCATGCGCCAATACCCCTTACCATTACGTTTGATGGTGTCATGCTCTTCGGTGATGACCACCTGACGGGCGATACCATTGCCATTGCCAATGAGGAAACGGAAAACATCAGATAGCAGACGATGCGAAGCCCCACGAAAAAGGAAGAAAAGTTGTTCCTCGTTGGGACCCCGAAAGTCTGTTGTTGCCGCTATGATAAGATGTCTGCGACGGTCTTTCAGCGGTCTGCCTGGTTTCCTTCGACATGGTTGTCTCATTATGTCTCACTTATGGCAGCTGCTTCACGTTCAAACTCCTGTAGGATGGTGAGTATTCCCACCCGTTCGTAGTCCGCCCAATCGTCGTTGGAGAACTTATTGATAACGGAGTTTGACCCCATGCCGAGTGTGTTCATGTGTTCCATGAACAGTTTTTTCATGCCGATGGTCATGCCGAGCATACGATAGAACACGCCTTTTCCGTTGACCATATCATCGGGTGTAGGCTGAGACATATCCAGGTTGGGCGGAAAGATCTCCTCCTGATGTTGTGAGAGGAAGTCGCGCTTGATCTGATCGATGCCTTTCAGTTCCCACTCCTTAAACCCAAAGCGGAAAAAGCGGTTGTAGGCCAGTCCCCACTTCATTTCATGGCGAAGCATGACCTCTGCCAACTGTTTTTTCTGAGTTGGTGTGAGGTCGTCGCACTGGAGGTGTGCCTCTGGCTGTTGTAACTTCTCAATAATCATGTTGAACTTTGAAATATTTTTTGTAATTTTGCGCAAAGGTATAAATTTTAATTTGAAAAATCAAAGATTATATTAGTTTTTGTTAGAAATTTAACATTTTAATAAAATTTGGTGTCAGTTTTTGGCGTTTATAAATTAAAGATTATATAAGGTATGAATGACGTGTAAGGCTACTTCTATTGTTAAATAAACATAAATAATTAGTTATGGACTACAGTTTCAATTATGGTTTTCTGCGAGAGTTCAAGGAGGCCAACAAGTTATCGAAGAAAGACCTGTTAGAGGCATTAGGGAGTTCAGATTATACGGGTATCAACAGATGGCTGGACGGGAAGACCCCTATCCATGTCACGGCGATGCTCAGGTTGTGTAACTACTATAACATACCGATGAGCGGTTTCTTCTTCGACGGTGACGGAAGAAGTGTGCTGACCATTGAGCAGCCCACCAAGGACAGTCAGACGATGCCAACGGACGGTTACGGTATCGGCAGTGGTGCGGGAAAGAGCATCATTGAAACGCGGGTCACGGAGCGCCAGATAAGCAGCAGGGCACAGGCAAAAGCGGTGACTGCAGGACTGGAGCGCAAGGAACGGCTGCTGAAGAGAAGAATGCAGGAGGAAGGGGCAGTAGCAGCGGCAGAGCCACTGCCTGCGGAGAAGGCAGCACCACAGCCGAGAACGGCTGGGAGTAGTGATGGTGGCGAAGCAATCACCCCATACGAAGCCCATGATGCAGACCATAGTAGCGAGAGTGAGAGCGAGGCTATACTGCGACTGCGTTTGGAGCACACCAGGGAGATTATCAAGTTGGAGCGTGAGCACCATGACCGTGAAGACCACATCAGGAGGGACTGTCAGGCGAGCTTTGACGCGGAGCGCAATCGGCTGATGGATATTATAGAACGGCAGAATGCCGAGTTGACGAAGTTCTACCAGAGGAGTCACGGATGTGTGCCGATGATAGCGGCTGATGACGGACCGGAGGACGGAGGGAAGTAACGGCGATGCAATCGCCTTGCAAAGGACGAGACAGAACCGCTGGGGAAACCAGCGGACACCCTGGTGAATAGAAAAACCGCCTGCTGTGTCATCGCGACAAGGCAGGCGGCAACCTTAAAATCTAATACCATGAATTACATTCGATATTTAACCTTATGTCACAAAGTCACACTTGACGATGTTGCGGTATAAACTACTACTAAATACTAAAACAAATCATTTACTTAATAACTAAATTTTTAATCGTATGAGGTGAAGTTTAGTTGTCACGCTGGCGTTTGGCTGCATTCATGTTACAGATGAAATTTCCCTCGGTGGTGGGGTGCAGTCCCTCAGCATGGCAGGGGTACTCGGTACCAATGAAGAAAGTTTCGCCATGCAGGAAGAACTGCGGAGTAACATTAAGCGTCACGCTGTGGCCGGTGGTAGCCGGTCGCATATCGAGCATCGCCATGAGGGGATAGATCTCTACGACGGGAAGAGCCTGGCGGTCTTTCTCGGCGCGGATAGCCTTGCGGAGCCACTGGGGGCAGTCGGCAGCGGTGTTGATGCGTGAACGGCTGGGTGGCACGGCAGATTTTTTGCCAGTTGGAGAACCGCTGGGCGCACTATCATCGCCATAGAACTGGAGGAAAGAGACGAAGGTGTAGCGGGACATGCGCTCATCGAGCGTCTTCATGTCAGCCTTTCGGTCGCCGGTACCTTTGAACTTAGCGATGGCAGCCCACTGGTCAAAGGTCTTCATCTGTTTAACATCCTGCCAGGAGAGGTGCTTACGGGAGTAAGTCTTATCCCATGTATCGGAAGGATGGAAGCGGTCATCGGGTATGATAAGCACGTCGGAGCGATACATGCAGTTAGGTTCGTAGAGATCGGTGCCCTCGGCATCCGTCAGTTTTTTACGCCACACACGAGTATCGGGTGTGCGGTCGAAGATGAGGTAATCTACCCCACCCTCAAAGTATTGCACTGGAGCCTCGTAAGACGAAGCGCCATACTTGCGAGCATAGTCATCAGCACGGGAAGCGGCACGGAGCACATTGTCCCAATATTTTTGGAGCTGCTTTCCGATGGTGCTATACATGTCGCACTGGTAGTAGTGTTTAATTTTTGACATCATCTTAGTTTTTAGGGTTCTGCGATAGGAACGCAGGATAAAAAACGGTACTACTTTATTGTTTTCGGGGGCAAAGGTACATAAAATTTTTGAGAAAAACAGATTTTATATTTGGGATTTTCATAAAAATTACAAAATAAACCTTAGTTTTAATTTGTAATTATAAAATTATTTGTACCTTTGCCAAAGTTTATATAAGTTTTATCAACGATATGGGTAAGAAAAAGAAAGATGTTTTTGAAGAAGCCAAGGAAGAGGGCGCGTCGTTAGAGGATTTTGTCATTCCCCAGAAGATTGATGCGTTCGTGGATGCCTTTCAGCCAGTGGAAAAAGAGTCGGTGGCTACGCTATTCTTTGACGAGACGAAGTTGCGAACTTTCTTCAAAGCCTACCCCACAAAGTTAGGAGACCCGCTGACGATTTATCTGAGCCGTCTGGAGGACAAAGGGTTTGTGATGCGTGTTGGCATGATGAATGAGCCTGCCATCTTTGTGACGGAGCGAGCTGTGGGCGGCGTAGCGCTGATAGACTCGATATAATATAAACAAGGTGGCGATGCAATCGCCACATACAATCAACAAAGGGCTGCTATGACATAGCAGCACAGAGAACGGAAGACAGATGGTAGTACACCGATTTATGAGTAATGAAGAGTGGCGACGGCTGCAAGCCGGACAGCTGCTGGTGAATGAGAGCAAGCACAGAGGCTTTCGTTCAGAGAGTCGTGGTTTTTGTTTTACGACAGATGATCCGAAAGAGGCCATCCACTACCTGAGCGGCAATGTCGATACTGATGTGTGTGTAACGATGGAGGTGCCGGAGGGGATGCTTCGTAAGACGAAGGCCATTTACCGTGACCATAAGCAAGACATAAACATGATGGCGCTGCCTACCTGTCTGGATGACGTACCACACCTGACAAAGACGGAATACTGCTGTACGCGGTACTCGCTGAAAAAAGTCAAGGTGATAGCATCGACGACAGAGTTTGCCGGTGTGCCTGGTATTAAAGAGACGGCTGCCATGATGCGGGCGTTAGGGTACAGGAGAAACGGATAGGAACGGCGATGCAATCGCCTTGCAATAAACAAAACAAGACACAGCGCTGAAGCGCGGACACAGAACGAAGATGACACTCAAAGAGGCATACGAACAATGGGGAAAGCTGAAGGAACGGCAGACGCTCTATATCAAAACGCGGAATGCCTTTATGCAGGTGTGGAAGAAGTTGGACTTTTCCATTCCTTGTAAGGAGGTTACGCTGGCGGTACTGAGAGAGGCCCTGGCAAAACGCGGGCCTGTCTATGCAGAAGATAAAGCACGGGCGGCGAGCGTAATGGTGCATGTGCTGACCTTTGCCCATCAAGAGCAACCGCAAGAATGCCCCATGCCGAGGTTCGACTATAGTGCGCTGCTGAAAGATGCAGAGACGATGCCTCTGCCTGCGGAAAAGGAGCAGAAAGAACGGAAAGTGTTAAAATTGGAACAGGAAAAGCCGAAATTGGAACGAAAAGTGTTAAAATCAGAACAAAATACGCCAGATATGGAACAAAGGAAACAAACACGGGTGACTCCGAAGATACCCTATCAGGGTGAGCGAGACACGTTAGGAAGAAGTAAGAACCGAGCCAAGCGCAAGGTGGCTCAGATCGACCCCTCTACGTTGAAGGTGGTCAGGGTATGGGACTCCATGGGTGCTGCAGAGAACGGGCTGGGCATCAGGAACATCACCAGAGCTATTGATAAGAAGCGCATAGCGGGCGGGTTCTACTGGTGTGATGAAAAGGATGCTGCCACCTTTGAGCCGAGAGAAGACATGAGAGGGCGTAAGAGCGGAACCGCTGGGGAACCAGCAGGAGCAGCGACAGAGCCACTGCCTACGGAACAAAAGACCAGCAAGGATGACGAAGACGTGGCGAATGCGCCAGAAGCCGAGGACATAGCAAACGCTGTGGAGAGAGACATTGACGATTTTATCGGCGGGTTCGGACATGGGAAAGTGGAGCCAGGAAAGACGGCTATTGCCCCTACCCTTTCGGAGTTTACGGATAAGGAGCTGATAGACGAAGTACAGAGTCGTGGCTGGAAAGGTGACGTGACACTGAAGGTAGATAACGTAGAAGTAAAGATTACACTATAACTATCAATAGCGATATGGGAGGACTACATGACATCAAGAAAAAGGACTGGGAGCGGCTGTTGAAGAAGAACGGCTTTGTGCTCGACAGGACAAACAAGCACCATGTGTGGAAGCACCCTGACGGGCGAACGATACCCGTGGCCAACAGCGGAGTAAATCCGTGCATCGCCAGGAGAATGGTCAAAGAGTTCCATTTGGAGGGTGCGCCCTTTGGATGGAGTGACCGCATAGAGAACACCGAGGCTGAGACCAAAGCGAAACCTACGACACAGTGGCAGGATCAGTTGCAGAAGGCTCAGGTGGCTCTTGCTGAAAAGGAGGAGAAGAGCCTACGCGACTGGGAGCAGCAGGCGCTGGAAGCATCGAAACGCTACGAGGAACAGCAACGAGAGGAGAAACCCGCCGGAGAACCGACGGGAGTGGTAGCGAGCAAGGCGACATCTACCAGCGGGGGAACCGCTGGGCACAGTGAGAACGAGGAAGCAGCGGCAGAGCCACTGCATACGGGAAAGAGCAGCCGAGAGACCCCAGCAACGAAGCGCGGAGAGGCTGCGGTGGTACCGCAGCATACGGGACAGAATAACGACTTTACCTTAGAAAACTTATATATGAATGATCAGAGACTAAAGAAATTCCACGAGTACCTTTGTGCAGTTGTGGAGTATTATCAGCAGAACAAATCGCTGAAGAATTTTTCGGCACTGGCAAAACAGTACCAAGTGAAAGCCATTACGCAGGAGCAGTTCTACCAGAGTAAGTTGGATGAATTGAAGCCTGGTCAGAAGCCCGACCGTCAGACATCGGATAAGATACGCATGATGATGGCGGAGGAGGACTTGAAGCGCCGGCAGAACATGTTGGCATCGTTCCTGAAGGCTCAGGAAGAACAGGATGCCGAGGACGGTGTGATAGAAGCTGCTGAGGTAAAGATGCCTACGTTGGCAGAGCGCATAGACACCTTCGAGGCACGGTTTGACTTGTTAGGTCCTGTGTTCTCCACTATCATCGGTGAGGTGTATGACCGTTTCCGCAAGGAGTTTGGTGAGTCAACGAGTGACCTATTAGGCAGAGACAGTGCATCGGTGCGTCTGGATCCATATCCATACATGAAAGACTGGGCCGAATGCGTGGAATTTGACCTGACAAAGATGGTCTTTGACAAAGCAGAGCCGGAAGAGGTCAAAGCACTGTTGCCTACATGGAATGAGAAGATACTGCATGGTTATCTGACCTGGTTGTATGGCGGCAAAGACGGAAGACAGTTGAAGTTGCACTTTGATGAGCGTGGCAATGATGGTGGCGACAATGAGCAGTTGATAGAGTTGCTGCGTGACCAGGACCTGCTGGAAAACATGCTCTTTGTGAAGTTAGAGTCGTGGAAAGGTGTTGCGCTGTGTGCTGCTATCTATCAGGATGCACCCGACGTGCTGATGGTGATCAATGAGGACACGGTGAAGTTCTATACCATAGAGGATAACATCTGGTATTCGGCAGGAGGTGACACTATTATCAATCCTGAAAATAACTTAGGCTTTGGCGGTTATGGCACCCGTACCATCGTGGGTAAGTGTCTGCGTCAGATGCTGAATGATGAGAACCACAAGGCGGCACTCATGGAGCAGAAGAACGTGACGAAGCCGATGCGTGGTAAACTGATGAATGACATCAACCATTACCGTGACATCTGGAACATGTATCACGAGGAATGGGAGAAGAAACGTAAAAGTACGATGCTTGACTTCGGATAAACCCTATAATACCTATAATATGAATAAGACTATTGAGAACCAGATTATCTCTCTGCATAAAGAGGGATGGAAAGTAGAAAATATCGCGAGCCTTGCCAAGGTGAAGCCTGCGAGAGTGAAAGCCATTCTTAGAGAGAAAAACCTGTTGATGTGATGAGCGAGAATAAAGACTGGGTAGGTGGCAGAGCCTCGGTGTTCAAGACATTGGGGGCGAGTAACCACACGGACCATGAACGTGCGTGGGGTGACTATTATGCCACCGAACCCAAAGCGACAGAATGGCTGCTGAAGTTGGAGCAGTTTGACGGTCCCATCCTGGAACCGGCATGTGGCGAGGGACATATCTCGAAAGTGCTGATTAGGGGGGGGGCAAAACGTCACTTCGCGAGACATCATCGACAGAGGCTATGGCGAGGTGGCCGACTTCCTGGCCATTGACAACCAGGAATGGAACGGGAACATCGTCACCAATCCGCCATACGCCTATGCTCAGGAGTTTGTGGAGAAGGCGCTGCAGATTATACCAGACGGGAAAAAGGTGTGTATGTTTTTGAAGCTAACCTTTTTGGAGGGGAAGCAGAGAAAGCACCTTTTTAGAACCCAGCCACCTGCAAGGGTGTGGGTGAGTTCGTCGAGACTGCTATGTGCCATGAATGGTGAGTTTGATAAGATCAGCGGGAGCGCTACGGCCTATGCCTGGTTTGTGTGGGTGAAAGGCTATAAGGGCGAGACGGTGATTAAGTGGTTTAACTGAGGACGGCGATGCAATCGCCTTGCAATAAACGAAATATGACAAAATAAGGCGGTTGAAAACTGCTTAATTTGACAAAAATGTAAAAATAAGACGGTTGAAAAGTGCTTAATATGACAAACAAAAAGGATGAGTAATAACGAGACGAGGATGCAGCGACTGGTGAGACTGACGGAAATGGCAGGGAAACTCTATATGAGGGACCTGGTAGCGGTTTCGACGGTGAGCAACATCCATCTGAACAGATACCGGCAGCTGGCGACGGCAGCACGGGAGGAATGGAACAAGAATAAGAGAAGGAAGGCATGTTAGAAGTGAACCATATCTATGAGGGTGACTGCCTGGAACTGATGGCAGGGATAGCGGATGAGAGCGTGGATGCTGTCATCTGCGATTTGCCCTACCAGGTGTTGCATAAGGATAACCCGAATGCGCAATGGGACAGGATGATACCCTTTGAGCCTCTTTGGGCGCACTATGAGCGTATCATTAAGCCGAGGGGTGTGATTGTGCTCTTCGGGCAGGGTATGTTTACCAGTGACCTGATGCAGAGCAACAGGAAGTTGTGGAGATATAACCTGATATGGTACAAAGGACGCGGAACGGGGTTCCTGAATGCGAACAGGATGCCGATGCGCTGCCATGAGGACATCTGTGTATTCTATAAACAGCTGCCAGTGTATAACCCTCAGATGGGCATTGGTGAGCCGAACCACTCGCAAGGGCGATGTGAGCAGCCAAGGACGAACAGCTGCTATGGGAAGTTCAAGACGGGCAGAACGTATGACTACGATAAGCAGATCAGGAAGGTAGCCCCTACCCGACCGAACGAGAAATTTCCCCAGTCGATTATCTACATTCAGAAGGAGCACGAGACGACGGTGTATCATCCAACACAGAAGCCCGTGGATCTGCTTCGCTATCTGATTAGGACTTATACCAATTCGGGGGGGGGTAATTTTAGACAATACGATGGGCAGCGGTACGACCTGCGTAGCGGCTATCATGGAGAAACGGCAGTACATAGGGATAGAGAAAGACCCGAAGTATTTTGCCGTGGCCGAGAAGAGAATAAAAGAAGCGGGGCGGTGGATGACACTGGATTTTGAAGAAACCGACCGAAATCGATCACTATAAATAATAACGATATGACACGAAAAGAGAGTATTGCAAAGTTGAAGGAAGCGACAGCAGCCATCCATGCCGAGTGGCTGAAACTGTTGCTGAACATGTGGGGACTGGAAGACCGTGGCCACTGGATTACGATGGGTGCGGTGTATGACTACGACGGTGCATGGACGCTGAGTATGGAAGATATCATCTTCTGTGTGGAGCATGGCATCGACATCAAGAGAATGCTGGAATGGCAGGACTACCTCTGCTTTGCCGCTGAGTTCGACTTTGACCTACCAAGGTTAGACGAATGGATAAACGGCTGTCCCCGCATCAGCAAGGAGAAGCAAGAGCAGTTGGAGAAGATGAAACGAGGACTGCTTGACCTGTGTGAGGAAGAAAAGAAGAAACTAAGGAAAGAGGGGTCGCGATGACATTGCGATATACCAAACAGAAGATTACAATATGAAAGACGAGTATATCTATTGCCATCAGTTGTGGGTGGAGTCGGTGATATGGAGGCTGGAATGCCAGGAAAGCGGTTTCGGTCCTGTTAGGGGACTGACAGTAGAGGAGTATGAGAAGCTGAAACCAGCAGTGGAGAAACTGACGGTGGAAGACTTCTGCATTATGAAGAGACCTGGGCTGCATATAGCGGAACCCACGAAAGAAGAGATACAGAAGCAGATTACCTATCTGAAGGAGCGGTTCAAGGATTTGGAGGCGCATCCTGAGAAGTTGGGTAAGACAGCAAAGGATATCACCTTTAAGGAAGAGGACTGGTGGCGACCGGCGAAGCCTGGTGATAAAAAGCCTTTCTTCGGACGTGAAGGTTTATGGGGAAAACTATGGGAAATACCTACTGGTTTTTCTTACCTGAGCGCCGGCATCGATGGATGTGCCGGTCCGTCTGCCTTGGGCAGTATTCCTGACAGAGTGATACCTGTGCCGGAGTATCTGAGGAAGGAGTGGGCGAGAAATGCAAAAAAACTGTTAGACTTTGACAATAGTTGTATTGAAGCAGATATGCGGAAAGACCCACATCGATTTGACGGTTTCTACCGACATATAAAAGATGCGAGCAAAATGCCTAAGACGATGAAGATAGAGGTGGAGCTAACGTACCCTTGGTGTGACCACTACCCTGCTAACGATGCTGCAGAGTTCCTGAAAGAGAGTGTTCAGGATTGGCTGAATGCGAACCTGAGTGACGGTGACAATCGGCTGAGACTGGTGAGCGTGAGCGTGAAGAGTGATAACATGACATATACTACTCATTAGATGGAAAAGGTATTTAAAAGAGCGGAAATTTGTTGCACCATGAGTGAAGCGACTGGTGACAGCTTCTTTATGGAGTTGAAGTGCATCAACATGCGAGAGCCTAACAGTATTAAATTCCATTTTGAGAATTTAGAAGAACTGACGGGGACGTGTAATTATATCATCGGTTTAGCACAGGAGCTGATGGAGAAGAAAAAGGAAAAATCCCAGGAAAAGAACACCATAACACTCGAACAGTTAAAAGCAAGACCGATCAATCCTGAGACGGTGAAAATGTTTGAGCGCACGATGGAGCTGTGGCACGGAAACATCTGTACGATGCAGAACCGCATGGCCATGGGCGGCGACGAGGTGGATTTTCTGACTTACGAAATGACTCACGACGGTAACGATCCAAAAAGTTCTGAGCAGATGTTGGATGATGCGCGACTGTATATAGAGAAGCACGTATATACCGATGAGCAATGGGAGCAATACTTTATTCCGGCCATCAATAAGATGCTGGAGTATAATGCGAACTTCGTGCGCTTTATGCCTGGTTGTCTGATACGTCACAAAGAGACTGGGCAAACGTGTATCGTAGAAGGTGACTATGCTACGCTCTATGGTCATATTACTGGGCGTGAATGTCGCAATTACAGAGATCTTTCCGTCTATGTCCTGGATAAAGAAGGAAACATTGAATACTCTATCGCATGGAAGACGCATGATGACTTCTGTATCATTGATAGCAAACATACTGAGGAGCATATAGCAAAGGCTCGTGAATATAACAAGGCGCACAAGCATAAGCCTCCCTACCACATGAGCCAGAAAATGATAGACTTATTTTTCTAACAAATCATCAATTCATAAATTTATGAATACGAAGCAAGAGGACAAAATCATTGAGCAAGCGCGGGAGATCCTGGAACGTAGGCAGGATGAGCGAGCGAGAATGTTTGCCGTTGAGCACGAGGTAAAAATCAGTGTGCAACGACTGGCCATGTATGCCTCCTACTACCAGGGTGCCCGTGACATGGGGCAGAAGTTGATGGAGCGCCTGATGACTGACTCTAAGCCCAAGGGTGAAGAGTGGGTGTATCTGGAAGCGGAATGGCGACTGTTTATGTCGTCGAAGCGTAACTGTCAGCTGTTCCTCGACGGCACGGAGATAAGATACCGTAACCACGAGCGGGATAAAAAGGGTAAGTTGATTAGGTGTGAGGCTTATTTCGTGGAACGTCATACCATATTTACTGAAGTTAAATAAATCATTTTAATTATATGATTATGGAACAGATATATCATCTTTACATCACGCACAAATGCGGCCACAACTGCCCGCTATGTTGCAACAGACTCTATGACATAGACAAACTGCCTGTGATAACAGTAGAGGATCTGAAACAAGCTCATACGGTATGCCTCACTGGTGGCGACCCGTTCTATCTGCTGAGGGAGGAATTGATATCCATCGTTGACAGACTTCGCATCCACTATAAGAATATCCAAAAGATATACATCTATACAAGTGGAAATATGCTATGGATAGAGGGAGCCTATTCACATTGGCACGAACTGTTGCAGTCTGTCAGCGGTATCAATATTGCTCCGAAAGACTATGTAGATTGGGATAGACTCGACTATCTGTTACAGCAGCCGAAATGGTTAGAAATGACAGCAAGGCAGGGGATGTCAAATCGCCTATACATATTTGATGATCAATGGGACACATGGAACACCATTAGCAAGGGCATCACACTTCCAGCTACATGGCAGGTGATAGGGCGCAAATGGGATAAGGAGTTTAAGACTCCAGAGAATGAGCATTTTGTAAGACTACCTATATTATACTGATTATGGGAAAGATAAATTTCAGTATCGCTATTGAGATACCAAACACGATAAGTCCGACTATCTTTAACCTCGATGTGGTAGAAGCATGTCGAAAACTAAAAACAGGCGAAGTGCTCTATGAACTGCGCGAGAAAAAACTACATCCTAATGGCGAACGTAGAAGCTGCAAGGGCGCTTTTGTAATGAGCGGTCAGATGCTTTGTCAGGACACAGATGGGTGGTGGCATAGACTAACAAAGGAACATTATCAAGAAATCATCAATTCATAGATATATTATGGTAGATTTTAAGAGACTGAGTAAGATTAACCAGGCTGACGAAGAAGAAAAGGCCGAAGGAAAGAAGAAAGATGTCAAAAACTGCACCTCACTGGAGCAATCGAAAGAACTCCTGTCTCTTGGCCTTAGCGCAGAAACGTCAGACATGATGTGGGGCTATTTCTACAACGGAAAGAATCTTTGCGTTCCTCAGATAAGACCATTCCTGGATATGAGGGGAGAAATCCCCAAAGGATATGTGCCAGCATGGTCCTTAACAAAGCTGTTAGATTTGTTGCCAGACGTTATTAGAGAAGGTGATGTTTTTTATACATTCTCTCTCACTAAGAATGTTATCGAGTATATTGACCACGAAGGTAAAGCCCTTTATTCCACTGGAGGCTGGAACTTTGTGGATGCAGCTGTTGAAATGTTTAAAAAGATAGGAGTATAAAATATAAAAAAAGAAATGAAAATCAAGAGAACAATGAGAATGCGGACAGTCGGGTTCTGGGTGTTCCTACTGTTATACATAGCATCGGCAACGTATGTAACATTCGAGCATGACGACGATATGGATTTTGCCATCAGTATGACGATGGCTCTTTGTAGCTTTGCGGGATTTCTGGTTGCTTTTTTCCCTCAGAAAAAGCAGAAAGAGAACACAATACTAAAACTAAACACCCAACCACTCCAAAAAACTACGGTAAGACTAAATGAGGTGCTTCAAGAAAAAGACTTCGATTTAAAAATAACAAAAGTATCATTTATAGAAGGAGTAAGAGAGGTTTGCTGTATTTGTTTCCTATCGGAATCTTTTAATGATGAGCGAAGAGTTGTTTTTTATAGAGAAAAATACCCCTACATCTACGACCAACTATATATGTTGAAAGACAGAAATGTGTTCCCTCTAATGGCCACTATTTCTTATGATAAAAAAGAAAACACCTACTACTTTAAGAATGAAATATGAAAAAGAGAAACTACAAAAGAATTTTTAAGCCTGGTACTCTGATGAGAATCGTTGGCTCTGACTGTGTGTTTATGTCTCTCGGTATTGTTCCCACCAACAACCGACAGATCAATTCCTTTAACGGCATAGACATTGTGAAGCGTAAGGCGGTGACTCGTGCTGACGGTCGTGCCCGTCCTGCTACCAAATGGGAACAGAATACCTATTGGGCTGTAATGAAAGAAATACTCAGGGAAAAAGACGATAAAACCATTCAATAAGGTATGAGTAAGACGAAGATTTTAGCGCCTGGTGTGGAGGTGGCACAGGACACGGGAGAAGTGTTGCTGATGCGCTGTCCGAAATGCGGGAAAGAGAACTGGGCACCGAATGTGGCTCTGGGTATCTGTACGTGGTGCGGGTATGACGGGCACGAACTATTGAAGGAGGAGGGTGTATGACTAAAGAAGAGAAAAAGGCGCTCATCGCACAGATGAAGTTGGCTAAGAAAACTCCTGATGAACTGGCATCCATATATAAGGCGTGGGGCTATAAGTATAAGCCGGAATATTCGCTCTTTCTCCATGAAGTAGTAGTATCAAGTACAAAGCCAAGTTTTGTGGAGTACCTACTGGAGGTACGTGCCCAAGCATACTACACACAGAGCCAGACTACATGTGATTATGCTTTTAAAGTGTTGGCATGTCTGATACATATTGCTGCCATCGAACAGATAGAAACGCCCTTTGATCATGTAATCAGGAGTGATAAGGATTTTGAGTGGAAGTTGAATAATTTATTTGAAAAGAAATGAAAGTAATCATAGCCAAAAACATACAAGACACCACCATGCGCATTGAGCCGGAGGTTGGCGAGATCATAAAGATAAACTGTCTTCAGGAACTGATACGTGATGCAGTATCTGAAGCGTTGGATGGTGCAGGCATCATATTTGAGAAATTTCCTCGGTTTAAGCAGATCACATTCGACACCAGCAATGACGAGGAGCGAAGAATGATAGCTCAGGCATATAAGATGAAAGGAATAGCAGGCGACATAAAAGAAAGTAATTCATAAATTCATAAAGATATGCTGGAATATTCGATTAACATGAGGACAGACGGGAGTGCTGCCATCGCAAGGGATAAATGGAACAAAGAAGAGGACTTTGAACATAGAAGCGAGAAGCCATTTCTCTTTGAAGTAGGACAAAAGGTAGTTGACATATTTAGCAATGTCGTTACCATTACAGAGATATTGAAATATCCACCATCGAAGCCTGGCTGCTGTCCTGAGTGGAACATCCGTGTTGCGGAGAATGGGAACACTTATCGCTATACGGAGATAGCGGGCATCTTTGTACGTGAAGTGACGAAAAAGGAACTGGAGGCGATACTCGGTGGTTGCGATGCAATCGCAACAGACAAAAACAAAGAATAGATATGAGTAGAGCAAAGATTTTAGCACCAGGAGTAGAGCATTATGAGGACACGGACACGCTGCTGCTGATCCGATGTCCGAAATGCGGTCAAGAGAACTATGCACCGAATGTGACCAAAGGCATCTGTACCTGGTGCGGTTATGATGCACACGAACTGATAAAAAAAGATTGAGTTATGGTAGATTTTAAGAAGCTAATGAAACTGAAACAGGCTGTGCAAGAGGCCATCGTAGAGGAAGAGCAATATCGCAGTCGCTTTTCTCCTGAAGAGAAGCGTGTGGCACAGCTGTTCTTCCATCGTGGTTCTGTATGGGAGAGGAAACAGTGTAAAGAGATTATCCACGAAAACCTATGGTGGTGGGGTAAGTCGTTTACCATCATCGTCGAGGGTGGTAAGGGTTCTGTGGTTCTGAGAATTGAGAATGAACGTCCTGATGCCGGTGGTATTTGTTCACTGATAGTTCTGGAAGAGGAACGTCAGAAAGGCATGGGGACCAAGCTAATGAAGATGGTAGAGGAACTGGCAAAGAAGCAAGGATGTGAACAGATTTACCTCTGTGCCGCTAAGGGAACTTTCCTCATACCCTGGTATAGAAAGTTAGGATTTGAGATTTACGACGAGAATCCTGAAGGACAGGAAGGGTACGTGGTTAGTATGAATAAAATGATATAAGGATATGAAGAGATTTTGCTTTTGGTTGTTTAACGGACTGCTATTAGGCGGGCTGGCGTCTTTCTCCTTTTACTTCTTTATAAAAGGTGACACATTTCATGGATGGCTCGATCTGCTGTATATGCTGGTGATAACCTCTAACATCTTATTCAGGAAGCAGAATGAAGTGATGAAGGAGCAAATGGAGGTGATGCGTGAGGGTAGCAAGGTTCTGGTGGAGCAGAACGCAAAACTGACAGAGAAGAATAACGACCTGCTGAAACACATGCGTCAGATTAACGACCCGTTTTCCTATGACAAAGTGCTCATGGTAGCCCATAATGTGCGCATGGAGCGCATTGAGCATACTTATAGATACAAGGCATCGTTTCTAAAAGGCTATAACGAAATGGAAACGAACCGTAGGAAATACCATCTTGAACTGAAGGCACGTCAGAAACTTTTAGAGACTCTTGAAAAAACGGAGTTGATAGAACTGAGATACGACAATCTGGATGATGATACCGGCACCATTACCGCTGGCATCTATGTGGGTGTGGTTGGCGAGAAATCCATAGAGGAGATACTTGACGCTGCAGAAGATAAAGATGTGACGCAAGCGCAATGGAAATCACTTGAATAAAACACAGGAGAGTTATGGATGATTTGAAGAACTTAAAGCCTGGTATGCTGACGTATGATTTAGCAGACGTGCCGGCATTTGATAAGACGAAGGTGTATCTGATTAAGCCGTCGATAGACCACCCTATTGTGCCTGGGCAGCCGGTGCCGATGTCGAACGTGATAGAGCTGCATAACGTCAAGGTGACTCCTTCTGTCTTTATAGAGCCGGAAATGGTAGCGCCAAAAGTAGAAGTGCCGAAGGAGCCTTTTAGCATAAGCGTGAATGTGAAGCACTACTTCAGTAAAGCGGATAAGAAACTGCTGCGTAGGCGGTACTTCAAAAAGGTGCGATTGCCGAGGAAGTTGAAGAAGGCGTATAGAAAGATGACCATCCGCGACATGGAGCCACATGTGGAACTGGGAGGTGGTAAGAATGCCAACGACGTGAAGATTACCATGAGCAGCTATCTGGGCATGAAGCATGGCTATAAGCGCACGAAGTGGGTCAATAAGGCTTTCTGCCACTTTAAAAAGATGCACAAGGCATGGGAGGAACGCACAACGAAGCAGATGCAGGAGTACATGAAGCAACAGGCAGCGGAAATGGTTATGACGAAAGAGCAACATGTGCGGCTGGCGGACATGCTAAGGAAAAAATGAGGACGGCGATGCAATCGCCGGACAATAAACGAAACAAAAATTGAGATATGCTGATAGGACTGGTGGACGTGGACGGACACGCCAAGAAAAAGAAATGGGGTGCAACGATATACCCCAACCTCGCACTCGCTAAGATTGCGAGATACTGGAGAAATAGGGGGGGGGCAAATTGAGTGGGCCACTCCCATGAAGCATTATGACATCGTGTATATGTCGAAGGTGTTTAACTTTTCGCCTGACGATACCTATATATATAATGCCGACGAGATAGTGAAAGGCGGGACGGGCTATGACCCGACGAGCCAGTTGCCGGAGGAGATAGACCGTCTGCAGCCGGACTACTCGATATATCCCAACGTGCCGAAAGATACTGCCTACGGATTTCTGACGAGAGGATGCCCTAATAGGTGTAAGTGGTGTGTGGTGCCCAGAAAAGAGGGTGCCATACGTCCGTATATGGATGTAGATGAGATAGCCATTGAGGGCAGGCGGAAGTTGGTGCTGATGGATAACAACATCTTAGCGGCAGGCGACTACTGCATGGAGCAGTTGGAGAAGATCATTGAGAGAGGGTATAGGGTGGACTTTAACCAGGCTCTCGATGCGCGACTGGTGACTGACGAGGTGGCACAGCTGCTGGCGAGGGTGAAATGGCTTGATAACAACCGCATCCGCTTTGGATGTGACACGCACGGACAGATAGCGGAGTGTGAGCGGGCTATGGCACTCATCAACAAGTATGGCTTCACGGGGCAGTATTTCCTCTATACAATGCTGACGGATGACTTCAGGGAGTGTTACGAGCGGATAGTGTATTGGTGGCGCAGAACGCAAGAGACGCGGGCCAATCATCAGGGGAGGTATGTCTATCCCCATGCACAGCCCTACCGTGACCCGATGAACCCCAACCACCACATACCACAATGGCAAAAAGACATGGCGGGATGGGTGAATAAGAAGGCGCACTTTGTGGCGCACTCGTTTGAGGACTTTGAGCCGAGGAAAGGGTTTAGGTGTAAGCAGTACCTGAGAGAGGTAGGGATGATATAGGGCGGCGATGCAATCGCCGGACAATGGACGAAACAAACGAGAGGCCCAGCCGAGAACGGCTGGGCTTCTGTTATTTGCATAGGAAGTAGCGGGCGACGAGGAAGATGAGGACACCGAGGATGCCAAAGAGGGCGATGTAACCCAGATGGAGGACTAAGCCATCCCACCACGACTGAATGCGGGAGGGCGCTGGTTCCTTATATGATTGCTGATTGAGAGAGTCGAGCCAGTTGACCTGTTGGAGCATGTAAAGAGCTTCGGAGAGGGAGTCGGTGCGGGAGGTCTCGCGAGACAGCTGCTGTTGGAGAGCAGAGATCTGTTGCTCGTAGCGGAGTTCTGTCTGGCGGGAAAGGTTGCGGTCGATGGTGCGGTTTTCCTGACGTACCTCACGGCCAAGGGAGTCGAGGTAGGTAGTGACGGACTCCTGAATGCGCTCAGTGGACTGTTCCTGTGTGGACTGCTGGGCGGTGATGCGAGCCTGCATCTGGGAGAAGAGGGAGTCGTAGCGGGAGAGCTGCTGTGAGACGGCAGCATACTGAGCTGAGAGGGCACGGAGGCTGTCACCTTCGCTATGGGTGACAGTAGAGGTAGCGGTGCGGGATGTGGTGCATGAGAGCACGGAGAAGGCACAGAGGGCTGCTATCATATAGCAGCACACGAAACGGGGGAAGAGTGATTTTTTTGACATGGCTATAATTGCTTTGATTACTGAGGCAAAGGTAGGGAGATTTTGGGAGGAGATCGGGACAAAAAAGTGGACGGCGATGGAATTGCCGAGCAAGAGACGAAGCGAGACCCAGCGCTAAAGCGCGGGGCACAGAACGAAAAGCCCCACCGAGAACGGCGGGGAGTAGTGGAAGGGTTCATGGTCGCTATGGCATAGCGACATGCCAAACAAAGGGGTAAAAAAGCGTAACTTCAGAACATGCGGTACTGGACTATGGAACGGGGAAAATATTTGCGCACAAGAGAAAACCAGATGTCCTGATAGATGCCTTTGGTGATGGTGTTACCCTGGTCGTCGGTGATAGGTTCTATCTGGTCGTAGATCTCCTTGCTGGCGATGGCGATGGTGAGGGTGTGAGTTTCTTCGTCATAGCGCTCGATGTTGATCTGACGGGCACGGAGAGGGGTCTGTGCGCCGAGTTCCTGCATCAGAGAACGCCACCGGCTTTCTGCCTGCTGTTGGACGAAGAGATCGTACTGATGTTTGCGCTCAACTTCCAAACGGCGAGCCTCGTTGGTCTTATTCTTTACCCACGTCTGCAGAAGAGTGAGGACATATTCGGCTACATGGTCGGGTTGTGTCTTCTCCACCTGGCGGCGCACATCATCATAGGCATAGTTGCAGAAGTCATCGAGCCAATCGTCAGCAACATCCTTAGCGACTTCGAGGAGATCGTAGGCATGGAGGTCGGACCACTGACGGGTAAGGGCATTGATGAGTGCCTGTATCTGGTTGTGGCGCTTGCGTTCCTGTTCGCGTTCGATGCCGAGGGCACCAGGAACAATGACAAACTCGATATGGGTAGGGTTGCCCTTTTTGCGTCCATCCTTATAGAGCGGTTCGTAGGTGAAAGAGAAGTCGATTTTGCGGTCAGCAGAAAAAGCATCCATTTCGGTCTTAGAGGGGTCGAGGATGAGTTTCTTGACCTTTGAGAACTTGTGGAAAGGATTGTCGGTAGGTTTGACATCGGGTTTATCAGCCTTATGAGTGGCGACATAAGTAGCATCGTCGATGCCGAGAAATTCGCAGAGTTCGGGGTACTCCACCTCGTTACGTCCTTTGTACTTGAAGGTGGAGAGATAGATATAGATGCGCGGTGTGCGCTGTTTCTTAGAGAACTGAGCTATGCGGGCGATATGGTCGGTATAGCCACGATCCATAGAGAGGAAGTCGTTGACATTCTCCTTATCCATCTTGACGCGGATTTTGCCGGTGCGCCAGCCATTATCAGAGGTAGGCATTTCGATGCGAGAGAAGAGCGAGGCGAAGACATAGACGGTCTTATTGCCCTTTTTCTTCGGGTAGCCTATCTTCATGCTTACGAGGTCTCCGAGTGCCTGAGCCAGTTCGGGATAGTGGCCAGGAGTAACACCCAGGTCACGAGCCTCTATCTCGAAGTCAACGGAGGTATTCATTTCCTCTGGTGCAAATAGAGGAAGCCAGAGCTGCTGGTTCTTTTGGTGTTCGGAGGCAGAATAGGCGATGCGGTCCTGCAACTTTTCGAGTACACCCATGAGGACGCGCTGGTGCATGAGGGAGAAGTCGCCTGCCACCTGAGCATAGACTTTTGGATTGTAGATCCATTTCTGGTCGCGGAGTTCGCGGATGATGCTATTGTCAGACTTGATGAGCTGCTGCATCTTATCAGTTTTCTTTGCCATAGTTACGAAGATTTACCCCTTAAATGACTGGTGGCTATGGCATAGCCACATGCACGGACGGGGGAGAGTTACGGAAAATGACCCCTTACGGAATAGTCGCGATGGTATCGCAACATAGAGGACAAAGGGGAGAGAGTTACGGAAAATGACCCCTAACGAAGAGAGTGGCCGGAAATGCACCCAACCGTTACCAGGAACAGCCCCAAGGTTACGGAGAATGCCACCGAAGGCTACGGAGAAATACCCCACCGAAACGGAAGAAAGCCAGTATTTACGGGGGTTGCGAGCCAATGGAGGGCACAGGTAATTATATATTCTTATAATCATATAAAAGAAAATTTATCAATACTATATAATAAATAAAGACATATATCAAGTTTAGGGGTAAAAAAGCGTAACCCTATGGGGATAAGGAACGTAATTTAGGGGTAAAAAAGCGTAACCTATACCCCACCCCACTCAGACGGGATGCCGTTCGCAATACTCCTGAATGGCCTGTGCCACAATGTCGCCGATGGAAGTACGCTGTCCGGCAAAATACTTCATGCGGTTCAGTTTCTCGTAGATAGAGAGCGGTACGCGCGTCTGGACGTTCTTCAGCGGTTCGGTGTTGAGTGTGGAGAAAACACCGACTGTATTGCCTGCAGGGGCAGCAGGGAAACTCTGTGGAGCACTGGGCGCTGGGGACTCGGCCTCTGAGCGCATAGAGGACATAACCTGCTCATGTTCTTCGATGGCGGGTGAACCGGCAACGATAGCCTTTTTTCTGTCTTTCTTAAAAGAGCGTACCATAATTATTCAGGATTTTGGGTTTTGACAAGTTCGGAAACGAAATCGCGGTAATCGTGAGAGGCTGTGCATTCGGGGGCATAGGTGAAAATGTCCTCGTGCTGGAACTGGCTTTCGCCAACCTTGACGCACTGGCGTATGCGCGTCTTAAAGATAGTGGTGTCGTACTGGTCGCGGAGGTATTCGGTAGTTTCGCGAGCCAGGCGTGTGCGCTCATCGGCCATGACAATCAGGAGGCCCCTCATTTCGAGGTCGCCATTGAGTTTGCGCTTCACGTTACGATAGGCTTCGACCATGCGGCCAATACCATCGACGGAGAGAGAGCCGAGCTGCACGGGGATGATGACACCAGAAGCAGCAGCCAGGGCATTGTAAGTAAGCTCAGAGAGCGCGGGAGCACAATCAATCAGCACATAGTCGAAGGTGTCCTCTATGTATTCGCCATCGAGCGCCTTAGCACCGAGGTAGAGGTTATCCATATCGAGGTAGTCATTGCCAAAGAGCGACGACAGGACCATCTTAGACTGCATCTGACGATGGAGGTCAGGATCGATGTCGGAGAGGTCGGCAGAAGCTGGGACATAATAGAGACCCTTGCGAGACTGATAGACGGGCAGGTGGTTTTTGTCACCATCGCGGAGTGCATCGGCCACGGTGAGCGTGGTGTGATTTTGAGCATGATACTCCTTCATCTTTTCACGATAGCCGAGGAGCGAAGAGAGATTGCCTTGTGGATCGAGATCGATACACAGGATGTGCAGGCGGCTGTTGCGGCGCAGGAGGCCGGCAGCGACGTTCTGGACGGTGGTAGTTTTGGCTACCCCACCCTTGTTGTTGACGAATGCCAGAATTTCTTTTAAACGTGCCATAATGATTTGTATTTTAGTATTTCTGTTGCAAAGTTAATCTTTAATTTTGAATTGACAAAATAAAATTGTTATTATTTTATGAATTTATGAATATATGAATGTATGAATTGATGAAATTATGAAATTTTGTGATTTTTGAGGTGCGCTATAACGACATATAGGGGCTAACGGTGGCCATAATCTTCGGGGGCTATGCCCTGGGCGGCATTATTGGCGGTGGCCTCCTTAATGGTGCGTATCATGCCATAGTCGGCAGCGCCTTGTGGCGCTTTGGAGTGAAGCAGATCGGGGCGACGGCTGGGGTCAATGAAGGTATGACCGAGGCCACGTTTGCGAGGCATCCAGGGACGGAGGTCGGGATCGTAAGGGTCAATCCAGGAGTCAAGGGGCTGGATGTCGGAGAACTGAGAGGCACGGGCACGGCGATCGGCGCGGTCGTAGATGTTTTGTGCCCACTGCATCATGGAGTCGAGCGTGGCGAGGATGCCATTGTCGCCGAGCCATTCGGGGTCTTCATCAGGAAGCGGCTGGAGGCAGCCTACGAGTTCGAGATAGACATTAAGGCCAGGCACCTTGCAGACGATGCGCGACTCATCGAGTTCTTCGTCATAGACACGTCCCTGCTGTTCGATGAGCTGACGGATGGTGATGCCCTGACGGTCGGCCTCGATACGATTGCGGAACGCCTGCTGGCGCTGCTGGAGGTATTCGACGCGGGCCTGTTCCTCACGTTCGGCCATGGCCACCAATTTAGGGTTGTCGGTGCGTCCGGCAGCTGCTGCTGTCTTGAAGCCGTGGATCTTGCAAGTGATATAAGGCGGACGGGTGCTGATGATGCAGTCGCCGAGGTCGGAACGCTGCTGATACTTGGTGACGATGAAGGGTGCGTGGAACTGCATACCCGACATGAAGTGCTGACTATACTGTGAGAGTTCGCCATCCCAGATGGGGTTGGGTTGAACGGTGTTGAATTGATTTTCCATTGAATGATGATTTGATGAATTGATGAAATTTGTGATTTGATAGGGTGGCTATACGCGGAGGGTGCCGGCTATGAGGGGCAGACAGAAGACGGCAGCACCCAGGACTACTGCACCAAAGCAACAGAGGACTGCAGCACAGGCGACAGTGGCGAGAACTGCGGCGGTGGTGCTATGGTGAGGGGTGGCAGGGTCCTCGGTGGGAGAACCACCGAGCGCTGTGGTAGGAGCGGCTTCTTCGTCAGAGGCGGCAGGGGCAGCGGAGGCGGGAGCTTCGTCAGAGAAGAGAGAGGGGGCGAGCCAGGCTTCTTCCTCTTCGTCATCGGTGGCGATAGTATCGCCACATACGGGACAATCGGCGGGGGCTTCGTCAGAGACGGAAGATAAGGGGTTATTTTCCGTAACATTGTCCCCTACCCCAGCCGAGAGCGGCTGAGAGGGAGCGACGGCAGAGCCATCGCCTACGGAGGAAACAGGAGCGCCGGCAGAGGCTATAACACGATAGACCTTGGGGGTGATGTCGTTTGACAGACCAACCTCGATGGTGGCACCAGGATAGATGCCGAGGTCGCTGGCTGTCTTCTCTGAATAGAGGGAGGCGGAATGTACTTCGCGGTCGAGGAGGGTCACAGAGTCGAAGTAAGCGACGGGAGTGCGCTTGCCAGTCTTACCAACAGTCACCTCTATGCGGCGGCAGGTGGTGATGGCCTTAGCGGGTGCAAACTTGAAAGCGATAGAGCCGTTAGGGTGGTGTGCGGTGGCACCCAGGGCGCGGAAATAGTCGTCGTGCATGATGCGGAGGACGATACCATCAACGGGGAAGTCGAAAGCGGCACGTTCTGCCTCGCGTTTCTCCAGGAGCTGCTGAACATCGTCGAGGGTGTGGGCGGTCCATACGTCAGGACGGTGAATGAAGCAAAGGCGGTGGAGGAAATCGAACTTGTGCCAGGGGTAGCCGAGCGGGGTGCAAGAGAACTGAATCTGACTGCTGATAGCATTGTCGATATAGGCATCCCAGGGGATGAAGTCGAGCATGGCGAGGTCGATAGCGTCGGGCACTGACTGGTTGCAGAGGGCGGAAGCTGCTGTGCGGCAGTCGGTGTAACGAGTGGAAAGGAGGTGGAGGTTGCGCTTGCTGCAGACGATTTCGCCACGGACCTCGATACGACCGGCGAGGGAGTAGGTGGCACCCGTCTCGCGGAGCTGCTGGGGGATGGAGGGGATGCAGAGGGCGTGGGCGGTGATGTCCTGCCCTACACTACCATCGCCACGAGTGGCAGCGCTGATGAGTTGGCCATCCTGATAGACGAGAGAGCATGAAATGCCGTCGTACTTCCACATAGCCACGAGCTTGTAACCACCAGTATAGTGGTTGTCGCCGGTGAGTGCGTTCATGCGCTGGTTGGTCTTAGTGATCCACGAAGCGACCTTCTCGATGTCCTGAGCCTTCTGACAAGACAGCATAGGTGTGCGGTGGGCGATACGGCCATTGCCATTGAGGTCGGAGCCTACCTGCTGGGTGGGACTGTCTGGGAGGATGTGTGAGGGATTGAGGCGTTCGTACTGCTCGATCTGAGCAACGAGGGCATCAAAATCGGCATCGCTGATGACTGGAGCGGATGCAACGTAGTACATGTGGGAGTAGTAGTTGGCGCGGCCAACGGCGTTGATGTAATCTGAATGTGTCATAATTGTTTTCTGTTTTTTAATGAAACGGTGAATAACTGGGGGTGCTATAACGGGAGTTAGTTCTTCGGGTTCTGTGACAGGTATTCGTCACTATCTCCCAGGGTTCGGGTGTTGAGACAGTGCCAATCGGCTACAAGCGTCCAGAAGATGACGTTACACTCACATCCGACGATATGCTTCATAGTTTCAACATTAGGGATATTGTTTTCCATAATTTCCAAATGGTACAGGGAATTTCTCAGCATAGCCTCCTGCTCATCGTTCAGCTCTGTGCTATTCTTGAAAGTATGTACGGCATTCTCGTAGGCGAACTGTTCACCCTCATTGACTGCGTTCAGGAAGTCGGCAACGATGCCGGCAACGAACTCCATTGTAATCTCTTTATTCATAATTCTTATCTCCTATTTTTTTTTAGTTCAAATACCACTATTGGGATAGATTTTCCCGTCACTTCCGATAATCTGCATACTTGCATCACCTTCTCCAGCATCAATCATACACTCTCTTGCCAGTTGAGCTGCGAATAAGTGTTTTGTAGGATGAAATTTCTTATCTCCATTCTTTACATAGAATATTATTTCGGCCATAACTTTATGTTTTAATGAATTGATGAATGTATGAATTGATGAATATCTATAACATTAGAAGCCTTCAACCTGAGAGTTGATAAAACCAGGATTAGTCCATTTCCAGGATCCATCCTCCAGACGTTCGCGAATAGCCTCTTGGAGATCGTCAGCAGCTTCTACCTCGTCAGCCTTCAGGAGGATGTCGCACTGTGTGGCATATACTTTGTCCTGTTTGGTCAAAAGAGCCTCGGTGTCATCGCTGTATGCGCGTCGCACTTCGATGAGCTTACGGGCATAGCCTATATAACGCTCCCAGGACCAGAACACGAGGACAGCACCCTCTAACGACTTTTCAAAATCATAGTTAGCGCACTCGACAGGGCGCTCATCGATAGAGTCGTCAATGATAGCCTGAGCAACTTCGCCCTTCTCGAACTCGCCGAGGTTCTTCACACGGGCATCAGTAGAATAAGGCTCTGCCAGAGCTTCGTTAAACTCGTCGATAGTCTCATAGCCTGTAAGGTTGAGTATTTCGTCGTCAGAAAGTTCGCCGGTGTAAAGCGTACAGTCGTTATAGATATCATCGTCAACATCGAGAGACATAGCCTTCTGCTCTGCCAGTTCTGGGGTAGCATAGAGATAGAGATCTGTGCAACGAGGATTGCAATTAGCACCATTCAGATAGTCGTTAGCGTCCCAAACGCTGTTAGCCAGGACGTACAATTTTCTTTTTTCCATAAGTTGTGAAAGTGAATTGTTAGTGTTCATAATCTTTGTTTATTTGTGAGGGCTGACCCTCGGTTATACATATTGTTTATGTTTTACGTTGCAAAGATACGAATATATTTTGATACTACCAAATATTTTTCGAGAAAAATTTGATTTTTGGCGAAAATTTTTTGTTTTGGCAATAAAATCGCCCTAAAAGAGACGGGACAGATGGCCAGCGAGAGAACCGCTGGGCGCTCTACTCGACGGGGTGAGTGGCGGCCCAGTGGTCGGCAGCTGCTTGGAGGCAGTCGCGGAGAATGGCGGCGACATGCTGGTAGTTCTGGCGGGTGATGGGGATGGTGGGGTGCTCATCGGAACCACCACCGGCCTGAATAGCCACGAAGTCGGTGCGCCCTGAGACGGTGGCTACTCCCCCACCCCGTTTGTTAAGCGCTTCGAGAATGAGGGAGCGCTGAGAGTCGGGTGTGGGGATAATCTGGACGTTCATCCAGGGGTATTCGTTGGCGGTGAGTAGCGGGTACTGGTGGCCGTGGTCGCCGGTGGCGGTGGAGAGGGTGAATGTGTAGGGATAGTGTGACATGAATTGATGAATTGATGAAATTATGAATGAATGAATTTATGCTGCTTTGTGTGAGACTGAAAGGCGTTTCGGGCTGACGAAATTCTGACCGTCCCAGGTAACAGAATAGAGGGAATGATATTCGTTGATATCGTGATCTGAATTTTTATGGTGCAAGAAATAATGCACGGCGGTGGCATCGTCTGGGCGGTCGAAATACCACTTGCGTCTGCGTCCGTCCCAGTCGGTGATGTTCATATAGTACCACCGGCTGTTGATAATCTTAGGCAGATGATAGGGCAGCCATTCAGCCAGCGTGTTCCACACCCGTTGAAACACCTTCGGACCACAGAGGACATCAGGACAGCAAGAGCCAGGATAGAGCTGCGAATAATAACGGCGATAGTCCTGCCACCACTTGTAGGTCTGTTGACACGTCCAGCCGTTCAGTGACAGTCCACGCATGGCGACTGAAGCAACCGTCTTTGTGTCGTAATGGCTCAGTTTAATGTGCGGACGGCTCAACATGGGAAGGGTGCCCTCATACTCATTGGCATACTGATTGATCATGCGCTGTTCAGCGGTCATATATGGTCTGACGACTCCGAAATTGAATTTTGCCATAATTGTTTTCTGTTTTTTAATGAAACAATGAATTGATGAAATTATGATTTACGGACACTGGCCAAACCACGACCAACAGGGAGCATGGAATGCCATAGGTTGTGGAACCGCTGAAGAGCTGCTTCACGTTTTGGCGAAAGATATGGGAGGTTGAGCGCCTTCTGGTACTGCGTGATGAATGGAAGATCGTGATCAGCGTCTTCGCCCAGTTGCAACAGTTTGTCGAGACGATACCAGCGGCTTCCCCACTGGCGCACATACCAACAACCATTGAAGAAAAGATACTGCCAGGACTCGCAAGGGGTAGGCATGGCACACTGGATGGGAGTGTTACCACCTTCATAACCATTCTCATCTAAAGAGTTGCGACGCGGTTGGCAATAGATGATTTTAGAATTTGCGACCTGCTCGGTAGTACCGCCGGCCACGAGATTCAGGGCCTGCTCATAGGAATTGTAATGCAGCAACAGTTCGGCACCAGTGCCAGTCGGATAGTTATCGCATTGGCAATAGATAGCGAGGTAATCAGATGTGATATTTTCGGTAGTCTTCCAGATATCTTCAGTAAGAGGGTCGAAGCCGTCACCATTCCATTTCTGATCATCCAGGATGCGGATGTCAGGAGACAGCATAGAGCGGTCGAAACTGAGGCTTTTGCCTTTAGCACTCTCACGAACTTGAACGATGATATAACCACGGGTACTCATAATTGTTTTCTGTTTTTAATGAAACGATGAATTGATGAAATCATGCAGCAAAATTGAATGTGAGTTGCACGGCATGATCGGAAGAGGTCTGACGGCGAGAGCGTGAAGGGTGGGAGCGGTGCCAGGCAGCACGACGGGCTGCAGCCTGACGTGCAAGCTGCTCTTGCTGCTGGATGTAGGACTGCTCATCGGCAGAGAGGGCGGGAGCCTGAAAGGTGTCGAGAGCCTTCAGGAACTCACGTTGTGAAACCTCAGAGTCGTTAATACGATACTCGGTGTTAGTGTAAGAGTGATGACGCTGGCGGACGCGGCCAGTGCGATAGGTAAAAGCACCCAGACGGTACTCACGATAGAACCATACATCGCGCCACCATGTAAGGCCCCATGAGCAAGACCATGCGCGGGAGGCATTGTCGCTGTTGTCGAAGGTGTGACCTCGGCGAGCGGCTTCATTCTTAAATTCTTGAAGTGTCATAAGCGAAAAATGTTTTTTGTGAGGGATGCCCTCGGTTAAACTTTTATTTGTCGGTGCAAAGATACGAATATAATTTGATATTGCCAAATATTTTTCGATAAAATTTTGATTTTGGGTGAAAATTTTTTGTTTTGGCGATAAAATCGCCTGACAATAAACGAAACAGAGCACCCCACTGGGGGAACCAGTGGGGGCAGGTAGGTGTTAGGCGGCTTTTTGTTTTTTCGACTTCTTAGGTGTGACCTTTGGGAGGTCCCAGCCTTTTGTCTTGGACTTCTGGACGGCGACCTCGTAATTGAAACGTGCCCACACGTCTTCGTCCAGAAACTCAAAGTGCATGGTGCCCTTCTTATATCCACGGCAGCGGAAGAAGCCCCACTCGAACCACTGTCCCCACTGTTGGCCACGGCCTACCTGAGTGAGGAGGCCTATCTCGTCGTAATTGCGTCCAGTGAGATAGCACAGTGCCTTGCAGACATCCTCCATGCGGTCAGTACGGCCACCACAAGGGAAGTCAACGGTTGGGCGGGTGGAGCCATAGAAATAGCCCTCTGTGATATAGTCAACGATGAAACGGCGATTGACCATATAGTTCGCGTTGGTCTTCCATTTCTCGCCAGCGGTGGAGTTCTCGGCAGAAAGTGAGCAAATGAGGTCGAAGGCTTCTTCCAGGGCGGTAAGCATTCGCTGTCCGTTGGTTTGGATGACCATATCGATGACGCGATAGATGTTTTTCATGGTAAATGGTGCGCACTTCTGAGACTCGATGAAGCGGTTGATCTGCTCACGAAGTTCACGGGTGGCATACTTCTCCATATTGAGCTTCTGGAAAATGATATGCCAGTAATGCTTCTGCAGTTCACGCTTGTAGCGCTGGTGGCTGATAGCGGTGGGGTGTTCGCCCTTGGTCTGAGCGCCAAAGGTGATAGGCAGTCCGCCATAGGACTGACGCTCCTGGCGTGTCTCGCCGGTCTTAGGGTCGGTGACGGTGCGGAAGTCGTAGAAGTCGGCCACCTCATTGATTCGCTTTGACATAGCCATAACTTCATCGAACATGCGGACAGCAGAGACGTAGCGGTTCACAATATCGCGCACGAAGTTGTACTGCATGAGTCCTTCCTGAGTGCCAGCAGTGTCGGAGTCGTACTGCTCAAAGATATAACCGTCGAACTCACTGGCACCGGCACCCTCCTTGTATAGCTTGATAAGTTCAATGTTGACATCTGTCTGACGGTCGGCAGTGTGGAAGACGTTACCCAGCGACTCGCGCTGTCCGTAGAGATCGATAGTCTCGGCGAGGCGCTGTTTGGTC
>OCTW013388270.1_pt1 | contig 40843 bp, 31 predicted proteins | sample 1539671 | NCBI WGS metagenome assembly OCTW01 (sample SAMN02144230, study PRJEB22623) | gut metagenome | biome: sheep rumen | host: Ovis aries | place: New Zealand
TGTCTGTCAAGGATATGTAGTCTTTGTCATGATGCGACAAGACAGTGATTTCCGTATTCTGAACTATTATCTTTGCCATATCGTTTTTAGTCTTTCCTTGCCCCACTTTCTTATAAGCCCTATGTCCTGCGTGCATCATAAGTGTGGGTCAGTAGAATTTATGAGTGCAAAATTACAAAATCTTTCCCAAACGCCCAAGAAAAAGGCGGAAATCTTTCGATTCCCACCTTTGCACATCTGTTATGGGGAGGTTGTTTTTTACTCCTGGCTGAAGTCGTGAACTATCTTGCGGTACATGTTGTACAAGCGCTTGCGGGAGATGTAGCCCTTCAGATGACTGTCGCTGTCGAGGACGGGCAGCCAGTCGGCCTGGGTGCGCTCGAAGGTCTTCATCACCTGCGTCATGGGCGTGTCGTCACCCAGCGTGGCGGCAGGCTCTACCATGAGCTGGTGGGCCTTGAAATGGTGGTAGAGCTCGGTGCGGAAGACGACGTGGCGGATTTTCAGGATATCTATCTCGCCCAACAGGGTGCCTGCGGCGTCGGTAACGGGCAGCACGCTGTTGCGCGAACGACTGATTTTGTGAACAATCTGTCCCAGTTCCATGTCGGGATCGACGGCCTGGAAGTCGCGCTCGATGACGGAGTCGAGGCTCATGAGCGTCAGCACGGCATGGTCGGTATGGTGGGTGACGAGCTTGCCCTGACGCGCCAGTCGAATGCCGTAGATGCTATGCGGCTCGAAGATGTTGATGGTGAGGTAGGCGCTGACGGAGACAATCATGAGCGGCATGAAGAGGTTGTAGCCGCTGGTAATCTCGGCAATGAGGAAGATGCCGGTCAGGGGGGCATGCATCACGCCCGACATCACGCCGGCCATGCCCAGCAGGGCGAAGTTCTTCTCGGGCACATAGACACCGATATCGTGGATGTTCCACAGTCGTGCAAAGAGGAATCCGGTGAAGCAGCCGATGAACAGCGAGGGTGCGAAGGTACCGCCGCAACCGCCACCGCCATTGGTGGCCGAGGTGGCAAAGACCTTGGTGAGCACGACCATACCTATATATAATATCAGGAACTCGGGGTGACCATAGAACAGCGAGCCGTCGAGCAGCTGGTTCCAGTCGGCTTCCGTCTTGCCGTTCAGCAGCAGGTTGATGCTGTGGTAGCCTTCGCCGTAGAGCGAGGGGAAGACGAAGATGAGGGTGCTCAGTATGATGCCGCCGATGACGAGCTTGACATAGGGCTTGTCCTTGAAGCGGGCAAACATGTCCTCGCAGGCGTTCATGGTGCGGATGAAGTAGAGGCTGACTAGTCCGCAGGTGACACCCAGCAGGATGCTGGCAGGCACGCGCTCGACGGTCCAGTCGCTGTCGAGGTGGAACGTGAAGAGCACGGCATTGCCGCTGAAGACGTAGGTGAAGCAGGTGGCGGTGACGCAGCTGACGAGGATAGGCAACAGCGAGGCCATCGTCAGGTCGATCATGAGCACCTCGAGGGTAAACACCAGACCGGCAATGGGCGCCTTGAAGATGCCTGCGATGGCTCCTGCGGCACCACAGCCCACGAGCGTCATCAGCGTCTTGTTGTCCAGGCGGAACAGCTGGCCGAGGTTGGAGCCGATGGCCGAGCCCGTAAGCACGATAGGTGCCTCGGCACCCACCGAACCACCGAAGCCGATGGTGATGGCCGACGCAATGACCGACGACCAGGTGTTGTGTGCCTTGAGCCGCGAGCGGTTGGACGAGATGGCATAGAGGATGCGCGTGATGCCGTGGGAGATGTTATCGCGGACGATGTAGCGCACAAAGAGCGACGTCAGGTAGATTCCCACCACGGGATAGACCAGGTAGAGCCAGTTGTAGGAGTCGGCGGCAAAGCGACCGGTCAGCAGGGCGACAATCTGGTTGATGAGCCCGTGCAGCACAAAGGCGGCAACGGCCGACAGCAGGCCGACGAGGAACGCCAGGATGAGTAGGAACATCTTGTCGCTCACGTTGCGGTCGCGCCAGTCGAGGAGCTGTTGCAGCCACTGGGGACTATCTATTTTTCGCACATGATTTGCCATTACGCCCACAAAGGTACGGATAAAAAATGAGCTGACCAAACGGACAGCACATTTTTTTAGAGGTGAGAGGTGAGAAGTAAGAGGTGAGATTAGAAGCGGGGACGGCCTCCACCCCATCCGCCGCCACCGGGACGACCTCCACCGCCAGGACGGCCTCCGCCCCAGCCGCCAGGATGACCGCCACGACCATCACGACCTCCGGGGCCCTTCATGTTGGACATGCCGCCAAAGAGGTTGAGCCGATAGATGACGTTGAGCATGGCATAGCTGGTAATGGCATTGTACTCAGTATCAGCACGCTGCATGGCCGTGACGGTGCGGCTGAAGGTGGACTGCTGGTGCAGCAAGTCGAAGAACTGGAGCGACAGCGTCAGCGCCTTGCCCCGCAAGAACGACTGCGAGAGCTGGGCATTCCATATCAGCTCGTTGGTGTTCATGGCGGCATCGTTGTACCCTCGGCGACTTTGCATATTCATACCCGTCGATATCTGCGTGCCCCACGGAGCCGTCACCTGTACGGAAGCGCCGTAGGAGAAGGTCCACGTGTCGAGGTTGTTGTTCTCCTGCAGTTCGCTACGAGCCCGCAGATAGTCCAGCTGGCCATTGAGCTCCACCTCCAGCCAATCGTTGCGATAGGCCGTGGCCAGACGCTCGCCGATGGTCATGGAGCGTGTCGTCGAACGCTCGGAATCCCGGTTCTGCAGACTGACATAGCCCACATTATGGACGTAGCGCAGGGTGGTGAAGGTGTTGACGTAGAAGTTGGCAGCGGAGTCGAGCGCTGTATTGAACATCAGCATGGCAAAGCTGTTCCAGTTGCCGTCGATATTCTCAGGGCGTGTCGTCTTGGCGCCAGTTGCATCATCGTAGGTAACCTTGTTGGAAATGTCGTTCTGCGTGATGTTGAAGAACAGGTGGGCCATGACGCTACGCTGGTATTTCTGCCAATAGTTGTTGTAGAACAGGCGGATGTTCTGCGTAAACGACGGCTTCAGTCCCGGGTTACCCTTGCGGATGTTCAGCGGGTTGCTGTTGTCGGTAATGTCCAGCAGGTCGCTCATGGAGGGCTGCCTGGTATTGGCACGGTAGGTGAAGCGCAGCTGACTGACATCGCTGAACTTATAGCGGAAATCGGCTGTCGGCGTCACATTGGTCACGGTACGTACCGTATCGGTGTGCACGCCCTGGTAGTCCTGGATAAAGTGCGACCGCTGCGGAATAATCTTCATGCCGACATTCAGCTGATAGGCCTTGCGAGTCACGCGCAGCATGGCCTCGGCGGTATGGGTATAGTTCTTGTACTGCGAATAGCGGCTCAGGTTGGGGTCACGATAGTTTTCGTACGACCGACCACCCAGCAGCGCCAGCTCGTCGTCCCAGCCGCGATACTCGGGAGTGACGCTGAAGAAGTCGAGTCCCAGCTTGCTGAAGTCGTAGGTACCGCGGTCGCTCTTCGTGTACTTATATTCATATTGGTACGAGAACTGCAGGTAGGTCTTGGGGAAGATAGGCTCGCTGTACGTAGTCTTCACGCTGTAGTCCCAGTTCTTCGTAGGCGTCACGGCGTAGCGGTTGGCCAAGTCGTCGGGCTTGGTACCGTAGTAGCTCACCGCGTTGTTGGAGAACGAACGGCTCATGCCCTCACCGTAGTTGCCCGACAGTCGCAGGGTGACGTTGCGCCCCGTGCTGCTCAGTCGGCGATTGATCTGCAACCGACCACCGAACGACTTGTTGTCGCTATAGCCGATGCTGTTGCTCCGGTTGCTGTTCTTCACCAGCTTGGCGTCCACCAGCTGCTGCAACTGAGCACCATCCAAGGGGTCGGAAATGCCGTTGACGCTGTAGGGGTCGGAGCTAAACGTGGCACTACTGCCCGCTGCCAGGTCGTCGTTGCTATTATATTGCCACTGAGGACGGAACAGGATGTTCCACACAGAGTCTGGACGCCACTCCACGCGAAGACGACCATCCCAGCTGTTGCTGCGGGAGTACTTCTGACTGATGCTATTGCCGAAGGTCGACGCCGACGAACTCATGAAGTTCTCCGTCGACTGGCGCTGCTTGGCATCGACATCGCTATGATTCCAGCGGATGCTTCCATCGAGCGTCAGGCGGTCCTTCTTCTCGTAGTTCAGGTTCACACCGGCCATCTTCGGAGCCGTCAGCCCTTGCCGGCCAGCGCCCCACCGGCCACCGCGGTTGGAGAATCCCATGTCGTTGACATTGTTGGCGTTGGTCATGAGAAAAATCTTCAGATCGTCCTTCATCCATCCGCCGAAAATGCGGCCGGCATAGCGGTCCTGCGTACCAACACCCATATTGGCATTGAGCATCAGACCCTTGTTCATGCCTTTCTTGATGCCGAAGTCGAGCACCGTCTCCTCCTCGCCATCGTCGACACCGCTGATGCGAGCCTGGTCGCTCTGCTTGTCATAGGCCTTCACCCGCTCAATGATGCTCGAGGGCAGGTTCTTCAGGGCTGTCTTCGTGTCGCCCACCATGAACTCCTTGCCGTCGACCATGATTTTCTTCACCTCCTTGCCGTTGATGGTAATCTTGCCATCGTCGTCAATCTGAGCACCCGGCAGGCGCTTGACCAGTTCCTCGATGGCCGAACCTTCGGGCGTTCGGAAGGCCGAGGCGTTATAGACAAAGGTGTCTGCCTTCATCACGACTTTCTTGGCCTTGCCCGTCACCACGGCATCGTTCAGCATCACGGCGTCCGACTCCATCGAGACGGTACCCATGTCGAAGTTCTTGTCGTTGCCCAGACGAACCTCCAGCGACAACGGCTTGTAACCCACACAGCTAATCTGGATGGTATAGCGCCCCGTCTTGGGAATCTGCACGCGGAAGCGTCCCATGACATCGGATGCAGCACCCGACTTCACCACATTCTTCTTGTCCAGCAGGCGGACGGTGGCCTGCACCAGCGGTTCTTCCGTTCCGTTCTCAACGAGGACACCCGTCACGTAGTGCTGTGCCATCAGCGCTACGGTACTGCACAATAAAAGAACTACGAAAATATATCTTCTCATGTGTATTGTTTAGTTTCGTTTTCCATTTATATCCTTATGATGCGCAAAATTAGCAAAAGTTTAACGAACAACGTAGAAAAATGATGCTTTTTTGCTAAATTCTTTGCATTTTGTATAGATTATTAGTAAAATTGTCGTATTTTTGCACTTTCAAAGAGCTAAACAACGATGGAACAACAACGTGTCATCTTCTCCAAAGACCTGCGTCAGTCACTGACTGATGCCATCAATCTGTGCCCCCACGACCGGCTATTCATTCTGACCGACGAGACAACGCGCAACTGCTGCCTGCCCGTCATCAGCGACTTTGACTGTCTGCGGGGAGCACGCGTAATCACCATCGGCGCCACCGACCAGCACAAGAACCTGGAGTCGCTGAGCCATGTGTGGAGCGAGCTGCAGCAGGGCGGTGCCACCCGCCATTCGCTGATGGTGAACCTCGGCGGCGGCATGGTGACCGACTTGGGAGGATTTGCCGCCTCGACGTTCAAAAGAGGGTTGGCGTATATCAACATTCCCACCACCCTACTCTCGATGGTCGACGCCTCCGTGGGTGGAAAGACGGGCATCAACTTCGGCGGACTGAAGAACGAAATCGGTGTCTTCAACAACGCCAGCAGCGTCATCCTCGACGCCACGTTCCTCCATACCCTCGACCACGAAAACCTGCTCTCCGGCTATGCCGAGATGCTGAAGCACGCCCTCATCAGCGACGAGAAAATGTGGGCAGCATTAATCAGCGAAGATGTTGAAGTGAAAAGTAATCAAATTCTCTCTTGGGAGAGTGTGGCACGCATTGCTTCCGCCATAGAAGACAGTGTAGCCGTGAAGCAGCGCATCGTCACTGAAGACCCGACGGAGAAAGGCCTGCGCAAGGCACTGAACTTCGGTCACACCGCCGGACACGCTTTCGAGTCGCTATCGTTCGAACGCAGCAACCAGCACCCTTCCCTTGGGGAGGGGACGGGGGTAGGTTCCCCTATCCTGCATGGCTATGCCGTAGCCTACGGGCTCATCGTCGAACTCTACCTGTCGGTCATCAAGACCGGCTTCCCCTCTGACCGCATGCGCCAGACCGTACAATACATCAAGGAGCATTACGGTCGTATGGCCATCACTTGCGACGACTATCCCCATCTGCTGGAACTGATGCGCCACGACAAAAAGAACGAGGGTAGCACCATCAACTTCACCCTTTTGGGCGGCATTGGCGACATCCGCATCAACCAGACTGCCACTGAGGATGAAATAAAAGAAGCACTCGACTTTTACCGCGAGTGCTAATCCTTATTTCCTGATAATCGTCACCTGCCCGTCGGGACGCAGTCGAATGATGCTGCTGGGCTGATGGGGCTTATGCTCCTGGCGGCGTGACCAGCAGACATAGTCGACCTGTTCGATGATGCGAGGGTCGATGTCCTGATAGTTCTGTGCAGCAGGCTCACCGCTGATATTCGCCGAGGTGGACACCAAAGCCTTCTGGAAACGATAGCACAGCTCCTTCGAGAAAGCCTCCTGGGTGATTCGCATACCGATACTGCCGTCCTCTGCTATCAGGTTCGGAGCCAGGTTAATGGCTCCGTCAAGGATGAGGGTGGTAGGCTTGGCATCACTGTCCTGCATACTGTCGATGAGTTGCCAGGCGACATCAGGAACAGTCCTGACGTAACGCTGCAGACGAGCATCGCTGTCGACCAGACAAATCAACGCCTTGGAGTCGTCGCGCTGCTTGATGTCGTACACCCGCTTCACAGCCTCAGCATTCGTAGCGTCGCAGCCAATGCCCCATACCGTGTCCGTCGGATAGAGTATCACCCCACCCTTGCGCAACACTTCAACGGCATTCTTGATATCTTCTTCTCTTGTCATTCCCAATTTTCAATTCTCAATTCTCAATTTTCAATTTTCAATTATCAATTATCAATTTTCAATTCCCACCTAAAACTCGCTGGTAAAGTGGAACTTGATATGCTTGAAGTCCTCCTGCGCCATGGAGAGCACATAGCCGGAATCGGCGAGGAACACGTCGCGGCCCTCCTTATCCTTGGCCATATACTGATACTTGCGCTTCTTGAAGTTCTCCAGTTCGGCGGCATCGTCGCTCTCTATCCAGCAGGCCTTGTACAGGTGGACGTTTTCCCAGCGGCACTTGGCATTGTATTCGTTCTCTAAACGGTACTGAATGACCTCGAACTGCAGCTGGCCGACGGTACCGATAATCTTGCGACCATTGAACTGATTGACAAACAACTGGGCGACACCCTCGTCCATCAGCTGGTCGATACCTTTCTGCAACTGCTTCGACTTCATGGGGTCGTCGTTCTCGATGTACTTGAAGAGTTCGGGCGAGAAGGACGGCAGACCGCGGAAGTGAAGCTGTTCACCCTCGGTCAGCGTGTCGCCAATCTTGAAGATGCCGTTGTCGGGCAAACCGACAATATCACCGGGCCAAGCCTCGTCGATGGTCGACTTGCGCTGAGCCATGAACTGCGTGGGACTGGTGAAACGCAGCGTCTTGCCCTGACGGACATGCAGATAGGGCTGGTTGCGCTGGAACCGACCGCTGCAGACCTTGCAGAACGCAATACACGAGCGGTGGTTGGGGTCGATGTTGGCTGTAATCTTGAAGATGAAGCCCGTGAACTTGGGCTCGTCGGGCTGCACGTCACGCTCCTCGGCCTTGGTGGGCTTGGGACTGGGTGCTATCTTGACGAAGCAGTTCAGCAGCTCCTGCACACCGAAGTTGTTCAACGCCGAACCGAAGAATACGGGAGCCACCTCGGCACTACGGTATGTCTCGACGTCGAACTCGGGATAGACGCCGTCCACCAGTTCAAGGTCTTCGCGCAGCTTGGCGGCATCCTGCTCACCGATGTGCGCGTCGAGATTGTCACTGTTGATATCGACGGCGACTTTTTCGGTGACGCGCTGCTTGTCGGGCGTGAAGAGGTCGAGTTTGTTCTCGTAGATGTTATACACGCCCTTGAACTTGGCACCCTGGTTGATAGGCCACGACAGGGGGCGAACCTTGATTTCCAGCTCCTGCTCGAGTTCATCCAAGAGGTCGAAGGGGTCACGACCCTCACGGTCCATCTTGTTGATAAAGATGATGACGGGGGTGTTGCGCATGCGGCAGACCGACATCAGCTTGCGGGTCTGGGTCTCCACACCCTTGGCGCTATCCACCACGATGATGGCAGAGTCGACAGCCGTCAGCGTGCGGTAGGTATCCTCGGCGAAGTCCTGGTGACCCGGGGTGTCGAGGATGTTCACTTTATACTCTATATCAGAGCCGTCGGGCGTATAGTCGAACTCCATGACCGAGGTGGACACGGAGATACCACGTTGCTTCTCGATGTCCATCCAGTCACTGGTGGCCGTCTTCTTAATCTTGTTGTTCTTGACTGCACCTGCTACCTGTATCTGTCCGCCGAAGAGCAGGAATTTCTCTGTCAGCGTAGTCTTACCGGCATCAGGGTGCGAAATAATCGCGAAGGTTCTTCTTCTCTCTATTTCCTGATTCACAATACTAATTTACAATTTGACGATTTACAATTTACTATTTATTTGGGAAAAGTATGATTTTACAATTTAGCGATACACTCGGCAAGGCTCTCCTCCCAATAGGGAATCTCGATATTGTAGGTCTGCTTGATTTTCGTCTTGTCGAGCACGGAATAGTGCGGACGATGTGCCGGCGTGGGGAATTCTGCCGTATGGAGGGGACGAACATGGCACGACGTGATGCCTGCCAGCCGATGGATGGCCTTGGTGAAGTCGTACCAGGAGATGACACCCTCGTTGGAGAAATGATAGACTCCCGGTTGGATACCTTTCTCAATGGCGACCATGATGACACGAGCCAGGTCGCGGGCATAGGTCGGTGTGCCAATCTGGTCGAAGATAACGCCCAGCTCTGGCTTCTCCTTGCCTAAGCGTATCATGGTCTTGACGAAATTGTTTCCATATGTCGAATAGAGCCATGCCGTACGAATAATCATGGAACGCTTGCAGAACTTCGAAACGCCCAGCTCGCCAGCCAGCTTGGTACTGCCGTAGACGCTGTCGGGACACGGTGTATCGGTCTCGACGTAAGGAGTGTACTTGGTGCCGTTGAATACGTAGTCGGTAGAAATCTGAATCATCCACCCACCCCGCTTCTCAATAGCAGAAGCCAAATACGACGGCGCCACGGTGTTGAGTGTGGTGCATAGTTCCTTGTTGTCTTCGGCCTTGTCGACAGCCGTATAGGCGGCACAGTTGACGATGCCGTCAATCTGGTTCTCGGTCACGAACTGCTCAATGGCCAACATGTCGGTGATGTCCAATTCGTCGACATCGGTATTAAAATAGGTATGCTCCGGATGCTCCTGCTCCAGCATCCTGATTTCACTTCCCAATTGGCCGTTACAGCCTGTAATCAGTATATTCATAGTATTCTGCTTTGATTATTCAAACTCCAAAGGTTGCTGCTTGTCCTTGAGATAATAGTCGTTCAGCATACCGATGAAGGTGGTTATCTCCTTGATGGCATGCTGGGTGTTGGGCGTAATCTCCTTCTTCTGCAGTCGCAGCATCATGACTCCATAGAGCGAGTTGAAACAGGTTTCAATCTCGTTCTCGTCCTTGTCGGCGCCATGGTTGCGCAACTCTACGATGTAGGGCAGCACCTTATAATATTCAGCATGATAGAACGGGAACTTGGTGGACGAGAGCAACTGGGCATGCAACTCGCAGAGCTGTTGCATGGTAACCTTGTTAATCTGCAGGTGGCCCTGCTCACGGCAGCCCTCCGAGTTCATCATGCGAATCAGGTTGCCGAACCAGTCGGTCTCCTCCTCTTTCTGCTCGTCACTATAGTCGAAACGGTCGATGTATTCGTGACGGATACGACTGATAGAGCACCCAAAGGCTCGGATAGTGTCCTCCACCTGCCACATATAGAGCAGGTATTCGGCTATATTCGTCTTACGCAGTTCGTTGGCAATAAACATCTATTTGATTTACAATTTGACAATTTATTATTTACAATTTATGGGGCAATTTACAATTGATAGGGATGCTTTACCCGCTAAAAGAAGGTAAAGAGGTTCGTCATGGTTCCGAAAAGGAAGATGACCGAAAAGACAATCACCACGGTGCCGATAATCTGATTGATGATGCGGATGCCGCCCTCGTCGAAGATGGTGCGAGCCTTGTCAACCAGCCAAGTCAGTCCATACCACCACAACAGGGCACCGCCTACAATACTGGCAAAGCCCACCAGCATCTCGATGGGACGGTCGGGAATGACAAAAGCAAACTGGGCAAAAAGACCCATGAAAAGGAAAATGATAAGCGGATTGGAGAACGTCACCAGGAAGGCCGTCCACATGTTGTACCACGTATTGCCCTTCTTCTTGCCCGACTGGTGGATGTTCTTCGTGGGGTCGCTGCGCCAAGTATAGATGCCAAAGGCTAACAGCATGATACTACCGATAATCTGCAAGTAGAACTTGTTGCGGTCGTTGTTGATGAAATCCATCACAAAGGCCATACCGAAACCCGTGATACCGGCATAGATTATATCACTAATGGCAGCACCGATACCCGTCATGAATCCCAGCCAGCGGCCCTTGTTCAGCGTTCGCTGCACACAAAGCACACCTACCGGTCCCATGGGAGCTGAAGCTACCATGCCTATCAGCATGCCTTTCAGGACGAGATCGACAATATTTATATGTATCGGAAATGCCATATCGAGTGCAAAGGTACAAAAATTATCCGAAACTACTTGCTATTTCAGAATAAATTTGTAACTTTGTGCGCTGAATCAGCAAAACGTCAACTATTTATTACCATATCATGAATGATCAACAGAACATCAAGCCACATGTGATTGGCTTAGACTTAGGAGGAACGAACGCCGTCTTCGGCATTGTAGACCAGCGCGGAGACATCAAAGCCACTACCGCTATCAAGACTCAGGATTACAACACGGCAGAAGCCTTTGTAGACGCATCGGTTCATGCCTTGGAGGCTATTATTGAACAGACCGGCGGTCTCGACAAGATTAAGGCCATGGGCATTGGTGCCCCTAACGGCAACTTCTATAACGGCTGCATTGAGACTGCTCCCAACATCAAGTGGGCCCACGAGACAACCGTGCCGCTTGCCAAGATGTTCAGCGACCGGCTGAGCGGACTGCCTGTAGCCATCACCAACGACGCCAATGCCGCTGCTATCGGAGAGATGGTCTATGGCGTAGCTCGTGGCATGAAGAACTTCATCGTCATCACCCTCGGAACGGGTGTCGGCTCGGGTATCGTCGTCAATGGCCAGCTGGTGTACGGCAGCGACGGTATGGCAGGCGAGTTAGGCCACGTCAGAGTGGTTAGAGGCGAGGAAGGCCGTCTGTGCGGATGCGGTCGTAAAGGCTGTCTGGAGACATACTGCTCGGCAACGGGTGTGGCCCGCACGGCTCGTGAACTGCTGAGCAAGACCGACCGTCCCTCCTTGTTGCGTGACATGAAACCCGAGGACATTACCTCGCTGGATGTCAGCATTGCTGCTGGAAAAGGGGACGCCTTGGCCAAGGAGATATACGAATTTACCGGACGCATGCTCGGCGAGGCCTGTGCTGACTTTGCCACGTTCTGCTCTCCCGAGGCATTCATCTTCTTCGGTGGTATGGTGAAAGCCGGCGACCTACTGATGAACCCCATCAAGCAAGCATACAACGAAACCGTCATGAATGTCTTCAAGGGCAAGGCACAGTTCCTGGTCAGCGGTCTGGACGGAGCATCGGCTGCCGTACTGGGAGCATCAGCTATCGGATGGGAAATCTGAGACCCTACTGATTACAGAACAGCAATAAACTTTAGAACATAAAAAGAGGTTGGTGCAGGACGCTACCAACCTCAACTTATGAATGACGATAAGGACGTCAGCAATGGCCGGCGCAATGCTTATCGGGGGCAAATTTAGACAATAATTACATAAAAAACAAATTTTTTGCCAACTTTTTTAAATTTTCTTTTGTTTTTGACCTTATTCTAATTATCTTTGTGCCATGAAACTTTTTTACGTCATAGGAGTATTATTATCGGTTCTACTCTTGTCTGGTTGCGAGAAAGGCATTGGCACAAGCGAGAGTGACCAAGGAGCACCTGGAGTTGGCATCACCGCAGAGGCCAAACAGGGTGCATTAACGGTTGCAGAAGCACAAGAAGCTACTTTGGGTAGTCAGATTTGCGTCAAAGGATTCATCGTTGCCGCAACCACACGGTCTATGACCAATGCCGAGTTCTCTGCACCGTTCACCGGGAATACTGCATTGGTTTTAGCCAGCAAAAAATCGGACGGAACGGCAGAGCAGTTCACTAACGACGAATTGTTCCCTGTTTCATTGTCCGATGCCAGTAAGGGCATTAAGGATGCTTACAATTTAGCAAGCAACCCGCAATACCACAATCAATACGTATATATAATCGGTACGCGAGACACCTATAGGTCAGTACCAAGTCTCAATAAAGTCAAGGCGATTGAGATTGACCCTAACCACGTCGTCACCAGCGACGAGGAACCCGACGCCGTTGACGATGGAAACAACGGAGAGCCAGAAGACGACAACGGAAACTCTGGCGACAACAACGGCGAAGGTGAAGGAAACGAAGGCGGCGATGGCGAAGGCGGCGATGAAGGTAGTGGCAGCGGAAGCCAGCCTTCAAGCAAGGTTTTGACTGTGGCGGAGGCCAAGCAAGTAGGAAGCCAGATAACAAACGTTACCGTTCACGGCTATATCGTGGCAGCAACATCTTATGGCATGGAGGACGCGCACTACCAAGAGCCCTTTGACGCAAACTACAACAATTATATCGTATTAGCAGACAAGCCCTTTGACAAAACCAAGCAACCACAGGAGCAATACGACACACAGACGTTTACCGATTTATTCCCCATCTATTTAGGCGACAAGAAGAAAGCACTTTGGAAAGAACTCAATCTTCACGGCAACCCCCAAAAACACAACATGCACATACAAATAACGGGCACTATCGCCTTCTTGGTAGGAGCGAAAGGTATGAACGAGGTCTCCGACTACAAAATGCTTACTCCTTAGGCAACTGCGTATTCTTTCGATAGCCGATGCCTGTGACGTGGCAGATGACTTGTCCTTCCTGATTGGTAACGGTCACCTCAACGGAAGGAATCTTATGATGGTTGCAGACATGGACGGCCTCAGCTTTCAGAACATCACCTTCACGGGCACTGGAGACAAACATGATATTGTTTTGAATACCAAAGGTCAGTTGCCCTTGATAATTCATGAGGGCTGCAATGGCCAGGTCGGCCAAAGTAAAGAGCGCCCCACCCTGACAGACGTTTCCGCCATTGAGGTGCTGGCGGGTCACTGTTATTCGGGCAACGGCATGATGTTCGTCCACTTCAGTTATCTGGCAGCCGGCATTGGCTGCAAAACGGTCGGTCTTATTCAGTAATTCTTGTATGTTCATGTATACATCATTTGTAATTCAGCGGCAAAATTACACTTTTTCTATCAAAATATAAAAATAATTGCCGAAAAATTTGCAGATTAAAAGAAATATGTGTACTTTTGCCACGAAATCAAAAAGCAAACTAGGAAACAACATGAAAACGATGAACAATATTTGGTGGTGGCGTAACTCGAGATTCAAATAGTCGCGGGTACGTTGCCTTTATGTATTCAAACATCATAGAAATAAGAGGCTCGTCGTTATCGCGACAGCCTCTTTTTCCTTTTATATATAACCAACACTACAATATACATACACAACATGAGCTATTTAGTAGACAACAAAGGCTTTTACGGAGAATTCGGCGGTGCCTATGTACCAGAGATTCTCTATGCAACGGTCAAAAACCTGCAGGAGCAGTATCTGCCCATCATCGAGTCAAAGGAGTTCCAGGACGAATACCGCACCCTGCTGCGCGACTATGTAGGCCGTCCCTCTCCCCTGTATCTGGCCAAGCGCATGAGTGAGAAATACGGCTGTCGGCTGTATCTGAAGCGCGAGGACCTCAACCACACGGGAGCTCACAAAATCAACAACACCATCGGCCAGATTCTGTTGGCCAAGAAAATGGGCAAGAAGCGTATCATTGCCGAGACTGGCGCTGGTCAGCACGGTGTGGCGACAGCAACGGTGTGTGCTTTGATGGACATGCCCTGCGTGGTGTATCAGGGCGCTTTGGACGTGGAGCGCCAGCATGTCAACGTGGAACGCATGAAGATGCTGGGTGCCGAAGTGCGTCCCGTCAAGACTGGCAACTGGACACTGAAGGACGCAACCAATGAGGCTATCCGCGACTGGTGCTGTCATCCTGCCGACACCTTTTATATTATAGGCAGTACGGTAGGCCCCCACCCCTACCCCGACATGGTGGCTCGTCTGCAGAGCATCATCTCCGAAGAGATTAAGGAACAGCTGCAGGAAAAAGTAGGCCGCGACTATCCCGACGTGCTGATGGCCTGCGTGGGTGGTGGCAGCAATGCCGCAGGTACCATCTATCACTACATCGACGACGAGCGCGTCAGGATTATCCTGGCCGAGGCTGGCGGACAAGGTGCCGACACGGGGCATACCGCTGCCACCATCCATGCTGGCAGATTGGGAATCCTGCACGGTTCGAAGACGCTGGTCATGCAGACTCCCGACGGTCAAATCATTGAGGCAGAGAGTATCTCAGCAGGTCTCGACTACCCGGGCATCGGCCCCATGCACGCCAATCTGGCTACGCAGCACCGAGCTACCGTCTATTCGGTCAACGACGACGAGGCCGTTCACGCCGCCTACGAACTGACTCGTCTGGAGGGTATCATCCCCGCCTTGGAGAGTGCTCACGCCATCGCCGCCCTCAGCAAGGTGCAGTTTCACAAGGACGACGTGGTAGTGCTGACTGTCAGCGGTCGTGGCGACAAAGACGTAGAGACCTATTTGAACAACAAGCAAATGGCAGGAGAATACGGAAACTTTTAACTTTGAATTTATGAATACCTTTAAGTATAAAACGGTGTCGCGGACTATTTTGGCAGACCTCTACACGCCAGTGTCGGTCTACATGCGGCTGCGCGACCTCTATCCGCAGAGTGCTCTCATGGAGAGTAGCGACTATCACGACAAGAACAATGCCCACTCGTATATCGGCATCAACCCCATTGCCAGCGTTGCCATTGGACACGGCTTCGCCACCATCACCCTTCCCGACGGCAGTAAGCAGCAACAGCCCCTGTCGGCTGACTTCAGCACAGCTGAAGCCATTCATGCACTTACCGACTGCGTGAAGGTTGAAGGCAATCACTCTGAATACTTCGGACTATATGGCTATACATCGTTCAATGCCGTTCGCTACTTCGAGGGCATTGCCGTCAAGGACGAGACACAGGAGAAGAACGATGCACCGGACATGCTGTACATCCTATACAAGGACGTCATCGTCTTTGACCACTTCAACAACCAGCTTACGGTGGCATGCCTGTTAGCAGAAGGCGAAGCGTCAGACGACGCCGAGCTCTCCGCCATTTTCAGGAGCATGAACCGAAGCAACATCCAGCCATACGACTTTCACCCCGTGGGTAACGTCCGTTCCACGCTGACGGACGAGGAGCACAAGGCCAATATCCGTCGCGGCATCCAGCATTGCCTGCGCGGAGACGTGTTCCAGATTGTACTGTCACGACGATTCATCCAACGCTTCGAAGGCGATGACTTCAAACTCTATCGTGCTCTGCGCAGCATCAATCCCTCACCCTATCTGTTCTACTTCGACTTCGGTGGTTTCCGCATCTTTGGCTCGTCGCCCGAAACACACTGCCGTATTATTAGAGGTGAAAAGTCAGAGGTGAGAGGTGACAGGAAAGCCTGTTTTCGTGCTTACATCGACCCTATAGCCGGCACGACCAAGCGAACGGGCGATGCCGAGGCAGACCGCCGTGCGGCAGAGTTTCTGCGCAACGACCCGAAGGAAAATGCCGAGCATGTCATGTTGGTCGACCTGGCTCGCAACGACCTTAGCCGCAACTGTCACCATGTGCAGGTCGACTACTACAAGGACATCCAGTACTACAGCCATGTGGTGCATCTCGTCAGCCGTGTCAGCGGCGAGGTAGATCAAGACAAGGATACCATCAAGACCTTTATCGACACCTTCCCCGCCGGAACCTTGAGCGGTGCCCCGAAGGTGCGCGCCATGCAACTGATTTCTGAGTACGAGCCACACAATCGCGGTGCCTATGGCGGTTGCATCGGCGTCATCGGACTGGACGGTTCTCTCAACCAAGCCATCACCATTCGCACCTTCGTCAGTCGAAACGGCGAGTTATGGTTCCAGGCCGGCGGTGGCATCGTGGCCAAAAGCAACGAGGAATACGAGCTGCAAGAAGTCAACAACAAACTCGGTGCCCTGCGCCGCGCCATCCAACTGGCAGAAACCCTCTAAAACCCATAAGGCCCATAAGTCTCATTAGCCCCATTAAACCCATTATGAAAATAGTCATCATCGACAACTACGACTCGTTCACCTACAATCTGGCACACCTCGTCCGTGAGTTGGGCGCAGAGGTGACGGTTTTGCGCAACGACCAATTCCGTCTCGAGGATCTCGAGGCCTACAGTAAGATTATACTCAGTCCCGGCCCAGGCATTCCCTCGGAGGCAGGACTGCTACTCGACGTCATCCGTACCTATGCCGGACGGAAGCCTATCCTCGGTGTCTGTTTAGGACATCAGGCCATCGGCGAAGTGTTCGGCGGCCGACTGGAGAACCTTAGCGACGTCTTCCACGGCGTGGCGACCGAAGGAACACAGTATGAGAACGACGAAATCTTCTACGGTCTGCCGCGCCGCATCACCATGGGACGTTATCACTCGTGGGTGGTCTCGAAAGAGGATTTCCCCGACTGTCTGGAGATTACCGCCGAGAGTGACGAGGGGCAAATCATGGCCCTCAAGCACAAAACGCTGAACATCCGCGGAATCCAGTTCCACCCCGAGAGTGTACTGACACCCGACGGCAAGAAGATGTTGCAGAATTGGCTCTTTCTTTAAAGTCGAAATATAGAAATATCGAAACAACACAACAACACGCTATATGAAACAGACAATGAAAGACATCCTGAACAGGATGCTAAACCACGAGGAACTGACTCGTGAAGAAATGAAAGGAATCCTTGTCGGTATCACGCAGAGTGAGTACCCGACAGAACAGATTACTGCCCTGCTGACAGCCCTGCAGATGCGCGGCGTGACCGTCGATGAGCTGCTGGGGTTCCGCGACGGTATCTTAGAGACCGGCGTACCCGCCCTGCTGCATGCCGACCGCTATATCGACGTAGTGGGCACAGGTGGCGACCGTAAGAACACGTTCAACATCTCGACGACGTCGTGCTTCGTCATTGCCGGAGCAGGTTACAAGGTGGCCAAGCACGGCAACTATGCCGCCACATCCATCAGCGGCGCGTCGAATGTCATCGCCCAGCACGGGGTGCAGTTCACCGACGATTTGGACAAGCTGAACCGCTGCATGGACGAGGCGGGCATCGTCTACTTGCATGCCCAGCTCTTTGCGCGTGCCATGAAGTTCGTCGGTCCCATCCGCAAAGCCCTGCAGTTTCCTACCATCTTCAACCTATTGGGTCCGCTGGTCAATCCCTCACAGCCCCAATGTCAGCTGTTGGGCGTAGCCAACCTCGACCAGATGCGCCTCTATCACCAGGTGTATCAGCGTCTGGGCATCGACTATGGCATTGTCAATAGTATTGACGGTTATGACGAGATTTCGCTGACAGGCCCCTTCAAAGTTACTACCAACCAGTACGAGCGCATCTTCCAGCCCGCCGACCTCGGTTTCAGCGAGGCGCGTCCCGAGGAGTTGGTGGCCGGTGCAACAGAGGAAGAGGCGAAGGACATCTTCGATGCCGTGCTGGAGAACCGGGCGATGCCTGCCCAGAAGAATATCGTGCTGGCCAATGCCGCCTTCGGCATACTGGTGCTGGAGCGCGGTCAGAAGCCCATCGAGGAATGCATCGACATGGCCCGCGAGAGCATCGACAGCGGAAGCGCCCTCCGCACCTTCAAGAAATTCGTGGAACTGAACAGCTAATCTAAACTTCGACATATCGAAATATCGAAATATCGAAACAACGAAACAACGAAACAACAATCTATGGACATCCTACAGGAAATAATCGCCCACAAGCGCCTTGAACTGCCCGCTATCCGTGCTGCTTTATCTGTTAGCGGTGGTTTTGCCACCGTTGCTGCTTCCTCCCCGAAGCCCTCGTTGCGGCAGGCGCTGCTTACGTCACCGACGGGCATCATCGCCGAGTTCAAGCGCCGCTCGCCCTCCAAGGGCTGGATCAAGGAGGACGGCCGGGCCGACATCATCCCCCTGAGCTATCAGGAGAACGGTGCCGCCGCCCTGAGCATACTGACAGACGAGCAGTACTTCGGCGGCTCGGACGACTTCATCCGCACGGCGCGACAGAGCGGCGTCACCCTGCCCGTGCTCTACAAGAACTTCGTCATCGACGAGGCGCAGCTCTATGCAGCAGTCCTGTGCGGAGCATCTGCCGTATTGCTCATCGCCGCCTGCTTGACAAAGCAGGAATGTAAGACGCTGCTGGACAAGGCGCATGCGTTAGGGCTGGAGGTGCTGCTCGAGATGCATAGCGAGGAAGAGCTGGAGTACGCCGAACTGGGTCCCGACCTCTGCGGCATCAATAACCGCCATCTGGGCAGCTTCGTCACAGATGTCGAGACATCGTTCCGACTGGCGGAGAAGCTTCGTGCCGCTATAGTGTCCAGCGGTTCAGCCGTTGGAGCACCCGTTCTGGTCAGCGAGAGCGGCATCTCTGATCCGGACACCGTCCGCGCCCTGCGGCAGGCAGGATTCCGCGGCTTCCTCATCGGCGAGAACTTTATGAAGACTGCCGACCCCGGCACCGCCCTTCACGATTTCATCAACCTGCTAACCCATTAGCCCCATGAGTTCCATAAGTCCCATAAGCCCTATGATTATCAAGGTCTGTGGCATGCGAGAAGCAGAGAATATCCGCGAGGTGGAGCAACTCTTCACCCATCGTTCTTCATCCTTCACGCTTCACCCTTCACCCTTCACTCCCTTGATGGGCTTTATCTTTTGGCCCAAATCGAGCCGCTATGTAAGCGAGCGGCCTGCCTATCTGCCATCGAAGTGCAAGCGCGTCGGCGTCTTTGTCGATGCCTCCATCGAGGACATCCGCCAGCACGTTTCCGACTACGCCCTCGACTACATCCAGCTGCACGGCCAAGAGTCGCCCGCCTTCATTCAGACGTTCCGTTCTTTGTGTGGCGATTCCATCGCCATCATCAAGGCCTTTAACATCGCCACCGCCGCCGACCTCGCCCAGACCGGTCCCTACAAAGGCATCGCCGACTACTTCCTCTTCGACACGAAGGCCCGGCAGGTAGGCGGCAACGGCACGAAGTTCGACTGGACTGTGCTCGCCGATTACGCCGGCGAGACGCCGTTCCTCCTCAGCGGCGGCATAGGCCCCGACGATGCAGAACGTCTCCGCGCCCTCCGAGTGCTCGATGGCTTCCCCGTCGAGAAATGCGCCGGCATTGACCTCAACTCTCGTTTCGAGCTCGCACCAGGACTCAAGGATATTCAACAACTCAAAACATTCATCCAAGCACTATGAATAAGATCAATCAACTGTTCTCCGAGAACAAAAACAGCAAGTTGCTGTCGCTCTACTTCTGTGCCGGAGCTCCAACGCTGGACGGCACCACCGATGTCATCCTGACCATGCAGCGTCGAGGCATCTCCATGATAGAAGTCGGTATTCCCTTCAGCGACCCTATGGCCGACGGTCCGGTCATTCAGGATGCCGCCACCACGGCCCTCAAGAACGGCATGACGCTGCAGCGGCTCTTCGACCAGCTAAAGGCCATCAAGGACGAAGTACACATTCCCTTGGTGCTCATGGGGTATCTGAACCCCATCATGCAATATGGTATAGAGCGTTTCTGCCAGGCATGCGTCGACAGTGGCGTCAGCGGCATGATTATTCCCGATCTGCCCTTCAAGGACTATCTGGAAGAGGTGAAGCCCGTGGCAGACCGCTACGACCTGCGCGTGGTTATGCTCATCACACCCGAGACGTCCGAGGAACGCATCCGCTTCATCGACGAGCACACCGACGGCTTCATCTACATGGTGTCGTCAGCAGCTACTACGGGTGCCCAACAGTCGTTCGACGAGCAGAAGCAGGCCTACTTCCGACGCATCAACCAGATGAATCTGCGCAATCCCCGCATGATAGGTTTCGGCATCTCGAACCGCCAGACCTTAGAGTCGGCCCAGCAGAATGCCGCCGGAGCCATCATCGGCTCGAAGTTCGTCACCCTGCTCAGTGAGACTCAGGGGGATGCCGACAAGGCACTCGATGCTCTTTTTGAGGCCTTACATCAGTAGGTTGAACGCACCATTACGACAACCTTTAATAATAAATAATGTGAAAGAGGGCGAAGTTTCGCCCTTTTTTCGTACCTTTGTAGCCAAATACGAACTATTACTAATTGATTTGAACAATGAAGAAGCTATTTCCCTTGCTGATGTTGTGCATCGTTGCCTTAGGTCTGCAGGCCCGAGGATGGAACGAGCAGCAGTACAAGCAGATTGAGCAGAGCATTCGCGTACCGCAGTTTGCCGACCGCGACTTCCTGATTACCAAGTATGGAGCCAAAGCCACCAACACGGCGTCAAAGGCAACCAAATCGGCAAAAGACCTTGCCGCCAAGAACCAGAAAGCCATCAACAAGGCCATCGAGGCCTGTTCGAAGAAGGGCGGCGGTCGCGTCATCGTTCCTGCCGGCCAGCACTTCCTGACGGCAGCCATCACGCTGAAGAGTCACGTCAATTTGGTTGTCGAGGAGGGTGCCGTGCTGGAGTTTGCCTTCGAGCCCGAGCTCTACCCCATCGTACCGACCCGCTGGGAGGGCGTTGACTGCTGGAATCTGCAGCCCTGTATCTATGCCTATCAGCAGAAGGATATCGCCATCACGGGCCGTGGCACCATCGACGGAGGCGGCTCCAAGGAGACCTGGTGGCCATGGGTCAGCAATGCCAGATTCGGATACAAGGAGGGCATGAAGGTTCACCAGTGGAACGGTGCCCGCCAGCGGCTGCTGAAGGCCGCTGAAGACGGCGTCGACATGGACCAGCGCCGCTTCGGTACGCAGGACGGACTGCGTCCTCAGCTCATCAATCCCAACCAGTGCCAGGGCGTGCTCATCGAGGGCGTCACCCTGCTGCGCTCACCCTTCTGGGTCATCCACCCCTTACTGTGCGAAGACGTTACCGTTCGTAACGTCCACGTCATCAACGACGGACCCAACGGTGACGGCTGCGACCCTGAGAGCTGCGACCGCGTGATGATAGAGAACTGCTTCTTCAACACCGGCGACGACTGCATCGCCATCAAGTCAGGACGCAACAACGACGGTCGCGAGGGCGGTCAGGGCCGCTATGCCGGACGCCCATCGAAGAACATCATCATCCGCGACTGCAAGATGGAGAACGGCCACGGCGGTGTGGTCATCGGCAGCGAAATCAGCGGCGGATGCCAGAACGTGTTTGCCGAGAACTGCCAGATGGACTCGCCCAACCTGGACCGTGTACTGCGCATCAAGACCAATTCGTGTCGCGGCGGCATCATTGAGAACATCAATATGCGCAACGTCACCGTCGGTCAATGTGGCGAAGCGGTGCTTAAGATCAATACCGACTACGAGCCTCGCGAGGTGTGCTGCCGTGGTTTCAACCCCACCGTGCGCAACGTATGGATGGAGAACGTGACGTGCCAGAAGTCGAAGTACGGCGTGATGGTTGTCGGCATGCCCGATGCCTGTCAGGTTTACGACGTCGACGTCAAGAACTGCCAGTTCAACGGCGTGGCAGCAGGCAACTCCATGACAGGCCAGTATCGCGACATCCGCTTCGACAATCTTTTCGTCAACGGTTCGCTGGTGCTGCAGGAGAAGCCCTACAAGAACTACTCGCAGTGGATGACCTACTCAGAGATGAAGCGTGTGCCCGAGCCCTGGATGCTCGACTTCGCCACACAGCCTAAGTGGGGATACGTCGTCGGCATCGAGCTGGAGGCCATGCTCGACACCTATCTGAAATACGGCGGCGACGACATCCGAAAGTATTGCCAGGACTATACCGACAAGATGATTGACGACCAAGGCAACATCACGGGCTACAACATTCTGGACTACAACCTGGACAACATCCGCACGGGCCACTTCGTCAGCCGCATGTACAACCAGTGGCCAGAGCCGAAGAACCTGCTGGCCATGCAGACCATGATGAAGCAGTTGCAGGACCAGCCCCGCACCGTGGCCGACAAGGTATTCTGGCACAAGGCCATCTACTCCTATCAGGTGTGGCTCGACGGCATCTTCATGGGCTTGCCCTTCCGCTGTCTGACGGCTCCCGTGACGGAGAAGAGCCCTGCCAAGGGAAAGAAGAAAGTTCAAGCATCAAAGCTCAACATACAGAACATCTATGACGATGCCGTTAACCAGCTGAAGATTACCTACCAGCGCACCCTGGATCCCAAGACCGGTCTCAACCGCCACGCCTATGACGAGACGCGCAAGACTTTCTGGGCCGACAAAGAGACGGGTCTGTCGCAGCATTGCTGGGGACGCGCCCAGGGCTGGTACACCATGGCCCTCATCGAGATACTCGACGCCATGCCGAAGGACTATGCCCGTCGCGGCGAGCTCATCGACCTGCTACAGAAGGACTTCGACGCCATTCTGAAGTGGCAGGACGCAAAGACCGGCCTGTGGTATCAGGTGATGGACAGTCCCCTTCGCGAGGGCAACTATCTGGAGTCCACCTGCTCGGCCATGTTCACCTACGCCCTGCTGAAGGCCTATCGTTTAGGCTATGTCGGCGAGAAGTACCAGCAGGCAGGCATCCGTGCCTACAAGGGCATGATCAACAACTTCATCAAGGTCAATGCCGACAAGAGCATCTCGCTCACCAACTGCTGCGCCGTAGCGGGTCTGGGTCCGGCCGCCATTCCTGAGGTAGTAGAGGCCCTGAAGCGCATCAACCCCAAGGGTACCGTCAAGGAGAACCGCCGCCGTGACGGCTCCTTCGCCTACTACCTCAGCGAGCCCGTCCGCGACAACGACGGCAAAGGCATCGGCCCCTTCATCTGGGCAAGCCTCGAAATGGAAGCATTAGGATATAATACTGATAGTAACTACTAAACAAACAAGCAATATGTTTATCAAGAAAGCCTTATTGACAATAGGCGCTGCCTTACTAACCCTGCCCCTCACTGCACAAAGCTACGTCATTGACACTGACAAACTTTCGCAGTACGACCAGAACAAGCCCATCGGCTTTGGTGAGGGTATCACTGGCGGTGAAGGCGGTGAAGTAGTAACGGTCACCACAAATAGTGAATTCAGAAGTCATATGGGCATCAGCAACTCGCAAAACAAGACTGTCAAAAAGATTATCTACATCAGCGGTACAATCGGTTTATCGAATGTTGGTGGCAGCAATATCAAGAACAAAACCATTATAGGTCTGCCTGGTTCGGCATTGGTTAACACACAGAATCCCAAGGAAACGGGCAATTCAGGTATCTTGACCTTGTCAAACTGCAGCAATATCATCATTCGCAACATCACCTTCAAGGGTGGCGGCGCCTATGATATGGATGGCAATGACAACCTCTATCTGAATGGTTGCAGCAACATCTGGGTAGACCATTGCGAATTTCAGGACGGAGTTGATGGAAACTTCGACTGCAGCAACGGTTCTAACAACATCTGCGTGACATGGTGTCGTTTCCGTTACCTTATCGATCCGTGGCCTGGTGGCCCTGGCGGTGCTGACGACCACCGTTTCAGCAACCTCTGGGGAGGTAGCGACAAGTCTGCAGATACAGATATGGGTAAGCTAAACACCACCTTTGCCAACTGTTGGTGGGATGAAGGCTGCAAGGAGCGCATGCCACGCATCCGTTTCGGCAAGGTACATTTGGTAAACTGTCTCTACAGTAGCAGTATTACCAACTACTGCATTGGTGCAGGTTACCGCTGCAATGCCTACGTTGAGAACTGTGCCTTCACCAGCAATGGTGCTAAGAACAAGCCTTGGGCTAACTATGCCACTAAGAGCGGCTACACGGATTACAATATCCAACTCACTGGCAATCAGGGCGCTGCAGATAACATCCAACATTCAGGCAGCATCACCCAGTTTGTCCCTTCTTACACTTACGGGAAGTACGAGGCTTCGTTAGTAGAAAGCGTGGTTAGCAGTAACGAAAGCGGAGCCGGTGCTACGTTACATTTCAAAGACGCTACAGCTATTTCAGCTACTACAGCAAAGACATCACCTCTTGCCACTGAATATTTCAATACAGCCGGTCAGAAGGTTGGTGCTGATGCCAAGGGACTGGTCATCATCAAGCACTATATGGCTGACGGGAACATACGAACCATCAAGGTTACTAAATAGAAGCTATACTCTAATATAATATTAAAACTACAAACACATGAAAAGAATTCTTTTATCCATAACAACGTTGGTCATAGCCGTATGCGCTATGGCACAGTCACCGGCATTCCCTGGTGCAGAAGGTCACGGGCGTTATGCGACTGGTGGTAGAGGCGGTGTTATTCGCCACGTAACCAACCTGAGTGGTGATGACATTGAAGGGTCGTTCCGTAGAGCCATTGGTTATAGTAATAGCATTGTAGTATTCGATGTCGCAGGCGTCATAGAACTCAAAGCTGATGTGTCGTTTAAAGACAATATCACCGTACTTGGTCAGACAGCGCCTGCACCAGGTATCACATTACGCTATCGCACTATCCGTCCTGGCAACAACAATGTCATACGATTTATCCGCATCCGCCGAGGTGAAGAGAAAGACGTGAATGACGGAGCTGATGCCACGTGGCAGACCAACGTCAAGAATTTAGTCTTCGACCACTGCTCGTTCTCATGGTCTATTGACGAGATAGCATCTTTCTACGACAATCAGAATTTCACCATGCAATGGTGTACTTTAGGCGAAGCCCTGGCCAATCCAGGTCACACGAAGGGTGAGCACAGCTATGGCGGAATTTGGGGTGGTAAAAATGCCTCATTCCACCACAACTTTATTGCTCATGTCCAGAATCGTGCACCTCGTTTCTGTGGAGCCCGCTATGCCAGTAACAACTATGACAAGACAAAGTATGCCAATCCCATTCAGGCAGAAAACGTTGACTTCCGCAACTGTGTAATGTACAACTGGGGCTCCGGCAATGGCTGCTATGGCGGAACAGGTGGTGGTCAGATTAACATCGTCAACAATTACTACAAAGCCGGTCCTGCCACCGTCAACAAGACGCGCACCACTCAGATTTCCGTTGCTACCAGCAGTAATGCCTCTGGCTCACCCTATATGGGATATTGCTCACGCTACTACATTAACGGAAACTATGTCACAGCTGCCGGCAACGACGCTGCCAATTATGACTGGAAGGGTGTTATCTATGACAATGGAACCTACGATATCAATGGCGAAAAGTATTGTCAAGACGCCGACCACCTTTATGGCGATGGTGTCACCTACGTCAAGAACTCCAGCAACGTAGACTGCGTAAAAATCAAGATGGACAGCCCTGTAGCAACAGGTGAAGTCACCACACACTCTGCTGAGAAGGCTTATGAGAAAGTACTCTCGTATGTTGGTGCTTCCCTTTTCCGTGACAATGTTGACAAGCGCTACGTCAGAGAGGCTCAAAACGGGATTACTTCTTTCACAGGTTCTGCCCAAAAGACTGGAGACGGAAAAGACGTAATCCACTACCCTGGTATCATCGACTTCGTAAAAGACCAAGGTGAATACACGTTAGCCAGCAACAAACGTCCTTCATCATTTGATGCAGACAACGACGGTATGGCCGATGAGTGGGAACAGGCCAACGGTGGCGATTTGGAACCCAACGCATATACCATTGACAGCGACAAAAAGTGGTATACCAATCTGGAAGTCTATGCCAATAGTATCGTTGAAGACATCATGAAAGAAGAGAACAAAGACGCTTTGACTGCTGTGGATGAATATTATCCTGCCTGCACCAAGGTGGATGTGAATCCTGCTGATGATCCCGATTCTGGTATTGCAGGTAGCATTACTTGGCCGTTTGACCTTGGAACAGAGAACCAAACAGCCGAGATACTTACCAGCATTCAAAATGGCATTTCGAGCACGTCCGTTAGCAAAGGTTCCGACCTTGATTTTGATGGTAAACAAAAGATTAACAATGGCCCTACAGAAACGAAAATCAAGGATCTGGCAATGGCATCTACCACACCATCAGATAATAACGCCTTGACGTTCACTATTAACATCGCAAATGGCTATAAGTTTCTCGCTACTGATGCCTCTGTTACGGCAACACGACTGGGCACTGATGCGGGAAGTATTGACATTAGCTGGAAGGATGCAAGTGGTACCAACAAACTGAAGTCTGGCGAGAAACCAAATAGAGATAACGGCACCCCGCCCTTTAGCACTTATTCTTGCTCATTAGAAGATATCGCCACCGAAACAGAAGGCTCTTGCAGTCTTATCATCAACGTTTACGGTGTAACCACTGGATATAAGAAAGACGGCAGTGGTAATCCGACTACAGAGATTAATTACAAGGACTACGGTTTCTGCAACATTTCAATTAGTGGAATGCTGATTAGCCCCACTGGTATCTCGACGCCGGTTACCTTCAAGGCTCCGCTCTCCAATACCTATTATAATATAGCTGGACAGCGTGTTGCAAATCCGACGAAGGGACTGTACATTGTCAATGGCAAAAAGGTAATCATTAAATAAATTAATTGTTAAACAAGAATCGCTTTAGCACCCGCAAGTGGTGTTAAAGCGATTAACAGTAATTATGACACAAACTATTCAAAAAACACTACGCGATTCAGCGGCCATGCGCTGGACTGCCTTGCTGCTACTGGCATTGGCCATGTTCTGCAGCTACATCTTCATGGACATTCTTTCACCCATCAAGGACCTGATGCAGGAGACCCGCCATTGGGACTCCACCGCCTTCGGTACCATGCAGGGCTCAGAGGTTTTCCTCAACGTCTTCGTGTTCTTCCTCATCTTTGCAGGTATCGTTCTCGACAAGATGGGCGTGCGTTTCACGATGGTACTCTCTGCCGCCGTCATGTTCATCGGTGCCTGCATCAAGTGGTATGCCGTCAGCGAGAACTTCATTGGTAGCGGACTTGAGACTTGGTTCACCAACAATCTGAACTACATCCCCGTCTTCGACGAGCTGGGTGTCTCGCCTTTCTATCAGGGCATGCCCGCCTCAGCTAAGTTTGCCGCCTGCGGCTTCATGATTTTCGGTTGTGGCTGCGAGATGGCAGGCATTACGGTAAGCCGTGGTATCGTGAAGTGGTTCAAGGGCCGCGAGATGGCTTTGGCCATGGGTTCAGAGATGGCTTTGGCCCGTCTGGGTGTTGCCACCTGCATGATTTTCTCGCCGTTCTTTGCCCGTCTGGGTGGCGTGGTCAGCGTCAGCCGCAGCGTAGCCTTCGGTGTCGTACTGATGTGCATCGCCCTCATCATGACCATCGTCTATTTCTTCATGGACCAGAAGCTGGATGCTCAGACCGGCGAGGCCGAGGAGAAGGACGACCCCTTCAAGGTATCGGATATCGGTAAGATTCTTAGCGACAGCGGTTTCTGGCTTGTAGCCCTGCTGTGTGTGCTGTATTATTCGGCCATCTTCCCCTTCCAGAAGTATGCCGTCAACATGCTGCAGTGCAACCTGACGCTGACGGAACCCAACGCTGATTCCTTCTGGGCCAGCCCTGAAGTCACCATCGTTCAGTATGTCATCATGCTCGTGGTAGCTGCCGCCGGCTTTGCCTCTAACTTCCAGAAGAAGAGTGCCAACAGGTTCTGTCTGTTAGCCATCAGCATTGCTGCCCTCATCTGCTACTGCTACATGGGCTTCATGCGCCAGACGGCCGAGAGTATCTTCGCGGTATTCCCCCTGTTGGCCGTGCTCATCACTCCCATCCTGGGCAGCTATCTCGACCATCACGGAAAGGCAGTAACCATGCTCGTATTGGGTTCACTGCTGCTCATCTTCTGCCACCTGACGTTTGCCTTCATCCTGCCATTGTTCAAAGGCAGTGCTGTAGGCGGCATCATTATAGCCTACATCACCATCCTGGTGCTGGGCGCATCGTTCTCACTGGTTCCCGCCTCGCTGTGGCCCAGCGTTCCGAAGCTGGTGGATGCGAAGGTTATCGGTTCGGCCTACGCCCTCATCTTTTGGATTCAGAACATCGGTCTGTGGCTGTTCCCGCTGCTCATCGGCAAGGTGCTTGACGCCACCAATCCCGAAGGCACCAGTGCCACGGAGTTGGACTATACCGCTCCGCTGGTTATGCTGGCCTGCCTCGGTGTTGCAGCCCTTGTCCTCGGTTTCATTCTGAAAGCCGTCGACAAGAAGAAAGGCATCGGCCTGGAACTGCCGAACATCAAGGAGTAAGACACATGCGTTAAACATCAAGAGCCCCGATACTCTGGTTGAGTGCCGGGGCTCTTCTGTATATTGCGCTAATACCGCTTAGCGCTTGGACTTCGCCGAGAGGCGCTGGAACTCCTTGCGGGCCTTGGCCATCTGCTTCAGGAAGGCGTCGCTGGTGTGCATCTTCGCGTAGGCTACGCTGGCAACCAGTCGGCCGGCATCGACGTCGCTCTGCCAGTGGGCACCCACGATGACGCGGCTCTCGCCATACTGGTAGCCACGAGCCATAATCTCGTTGGCACGGTCGGGGTTAATCTCCATCATCAAGAGCGCTGCACTCCATCCCAGAATGGTATGTCCAGAAGGATAGGAGCCGTTGTGGCGCAGTTCCTCGTCGTCCTTGGGATAGAGCGTAGGCTCGTTGAAACGCATGAAGGGACGACGACGCATGTAGTAACGCTTGGGATTGCTGCCAATGTTGTGTGCAGTCTCCGTGCCGTCCAGCAGCACCTTGTAGATTTCAGGAGTACCCTCTTGGGTAATCTTCATGCCGAAAGCCTCCTCATATTCCGTGAGGATGGTCTCCAGCGAGAACACCGCATCGCGAAGGGCCATAGCGGCACGCTCAGGATTGTTACGCATCTCCTTACCCCAGAAGTAGCGATGCAGGTCGCGGGCAAAGTCCACCGATGTGCTGTCGGGCGGTGCCGGCAGGAACTTGACCATGTCAGGCATCTCGTCCTTGGTGAAATACGACTCGCCCTTGGGCTGGGCTTGCAAAGTGAGGCCGTAGCAAAGGATGACGGCCAGCATCCATCGTGTCTTTTTGTTCATACGTCTTATGGTTTTAAATTCTTATACCTTTATTATATTGTTATTGCGAAGCAGGGAATCGGAAGCGTACAACCAGCGGCAGGTGGTCGCTGAAACCTCGTTGATAGCGGTAGCCGTTGAAGGTGCGTAGGGGCTTCACGCCTCCATACTTCTTGTCTTCCTCTAACAGGAAGGGAGCGTCGTTGATGTAGGCGTGGTCGACAAAATCGAGCAGCACGGTGCTGACCAGCACGTGGTCGATGCTCTCCCAACGGCCTTGGTAGCGGTACGTTGCCAGCACGGCATCACGCCGTTTTCCTTCTTTGGCACGCAAGCCCTGAGCACCGGCAGTGACGTTGTGCAGTCCCTGCTGTTCCAGATACCGGAGGGCAGGGTCTGTAGCATAGTCGTTAAAGTCACCGACCACTATCACTTGAGCCTTTGAGGGCAGGCGCCAGATAGCGTTTGCCACACGGTCAGCTACCAGTCGGCGGTTGGGACGTGTCGCCTTCTCACCGCCAAAGCGACTGGGGGCGTGTACGACGAAAACATGCAGCGTGTCGCCACGAAGGGTTTCCCCTTGTACATACAGGATATCTCGCGTAGGGCGCATCCCCTCCAGAGGCTTAACGTCCAGATAGTCATAGCATATAGGACGGAAAGTAAAAGGCTGATAGAGCAAGGCTACATCAATGCCACGAACGTCGGGCGACTGCGTCATCAGGTATTCATACCCTGCATTTCTCAGCAGCGAGCGCCTCGTCAGGTCGAAGAGACACGAGTCGTTCTCCACCTCCACCAGTGCCACCAGATCGGGCACGCCTTCCTCCTGGCACGAAAGAATCTCCTGCCCGATATGGTTCAGTTTACGCCAATATCGGGCAGGAGACCAACGCCGTTGTCCATTAGGCAGCCACTCCGTATCCTGCTTCAGGGAATCGTGTTTGCAGTCAAACAGATTCTCGCAGTTCAGCTCCACGAGCGTGAAGGATTGTGGAAATGAGAGAATGACAAAATGAGACAGGAAGACAAACGTCAAGAATAAACGCAGACCACAATCTCTCATTTTCTCATGCTCTCCATTTCTCCTTTTTAGCACACTTTCTCCAAGCGCTTCATCATAGCAAACATAAAGACAGCTGCTACGAGACAGACACCGAGGAAAACGCACCAGCATACCCACAGGGGCACAGCTCCCCACAGCAGACCGCCGACGACAACAAGCTGGTTACCAATAGCCGTAGCCACAAACCAGCCACCCATCATCATGCCTTTATACTTGGGAGGAGCCACCTTCGATACAAACGAGATACCCATGGGCGACAGCAACAGTTCACCAAAGGTCAGTACGAGATAGACCATAATGAGCAGGTTCGGTGTTACGTCGGCAACATGCACAGCCACAGGATTACCGTCGGCACCCATCTCCGTCTGAGGCATAGGCAGTCCGAAGGAGCCGAAGGCCATCAGTGCATAAGCCACAGCAGCCACAATCATACCATAGGCAATCTTACGCGGTGCAGAGGGTTCCTTGCCCTTGGCAGCCAACGCGCCGAAAATAGCCATCGACACAGGCGTCAAGGCTACCACATAGAAGGGGTTGAACTGCTGGAAGATAGGAGCAGAGACCTCAACAGCACCCGTCACATTGTCATACTGCAGACAAAGGAAGGCGAGGGCAGCCACAATGACCACGCCTGAAATGGTCTTGCCCTTGCTTGTCTTCGACTGGAACAGCGAGAACAAAGCGTAGACGATGAAGATGACAGCCACCAGGTTCCACACATTGAAGCACATCGCCTGCAGGCCCTCAGCTGACTGTGCGGTAAACTCGTCGGCAAAGTACGTCAGCGAGAGACCGTTCTGGTGGAAGGCCATCCAGAAGAAGATAACGACGGCGAACACGAGGCAGAGCGCCACAATGCGCTGCTTGGTTTCTTCCTTGGAGAGTTCTTCTACAGGAGCCTCCTCACTCTTGACGGCAGTCTTCTTGCCACCCTCGGTATGACGGAAAGTCGAGCGGAACACATAATAGATGGCAATGGACAGGATGAGCGATGCACAAGCCACAGCAAACGAGAAGTGATAGGCATCATTGCTGGAATAGCCCAACGACTGCTCGGCATACTCCTTAATCTTAATGGCTGCCGTAGGAGCAAACAGGGCACCGATGTTGATAGCCATATAGAAGATGGAGAAGCCGGCATCGCGCTTGTCCTTATACTGGGGATCATTGTAGAGGTCGCCCACCATCACCTGCAGGTTGCCCTTGAACAGACCTGTTCCGAAACCGATGAGCAACAGGGCTGCCAGCATCACAATCAATGCCACGATGTCGCCGCCCAGGGGAACAGACAACAGCAAGTAACCGACAAACATGATGATGATACCCGTGGTCACCATCTTGCCGAAGCCGAACTTGTCCGCCATCATACCGCCGATGAGCGGGAAGAAATAAACAAACATGAGAAACGCACTGTAGATAGTGCCTGCCATAGCGGGCGACAATCCATAGTTGGCTCTCAGGAAAAGAGCAAATACGGCCAGCATGGTATAGTAACCAAAACGCTCGCCGGTGTTGGCCAATGCCAACGCGAATAGTCCTTTAGGCTGTCCTTCAAACATAATGCTTTGATTTTATAGTATTATTACTTGATTTTGTCATTCTTGGTGCGGATGATGTCGAAGAGATAGGTAGCCTTCACGACGATCTGTCCGAAGTTGGAACGTCCGAAGAAGTCGCTCTTCGAGTTGTCGAAGATGTCGCCAAGACCATAGTAGTAGCGGCCCTCTAAGATAAAGTGGCCGACCTTGGGCATGGACAACTCTATACCGGCGCCCACCACAATGCCGTAGTCGAACTTGCGCTGTACGGCCATCGAGTCCTGTGCCACAATGACCGACGAGCGCTGGGTCTCCGTCTCGGCATCTTTCACGATATTGCTCTTCGTCGACTCGCCCAGACAGACGCCAATCTGCGGTCCCAGCTGAATGAAGCCCTGCAGTCCGCGACGCTCGCGTCCCCATCCCATCCTGGCCAGGAAGGGCATCTGCAGGTAGGTCAACCGACGTTCGTACTGCAGCGGATTACTATGCTGCTTGTCGCTCACGTAATACACCTGATTGCCGTCTATGTCACGGATATCTTCCTTCCATCCCGTCTGGGCAATGTTCACCTCAGCCACGACGGCACAGATGCTGCTGAAGTACTTCTCGCAGGTGTAGCGGAACGCCAAGCCTCCTATCACACCACCCAGTCGGTTCTGCGGCACCTCGGGTACGAAGGCCACTTTGCTCGACAGATAGCCTGCCGTAACGCCCATCGCAAAGTCCGTGCGATACTCACCCACCTGGGCGCTGGCTGTCACGGCCGACAGATGGAAGGCCAGCAGCACCGTCAGCACCCTTACCGTCCTCATGGCTATCACCTTATTATATATATTACGGTCTTTCACTGCTCACTTAGAAGTTGATGACGTCAATGCGGTTGGCTGGCGTGTAGTGTACGAAGAGAATGGCTTTATTCTGCAGTCTGCCATTGCCGACACGCTCAAACTTCAGCGGTTTCTGCATGGGGGTATAGCCCACCATACCGGAAGCGCCGATAAAGTGGGTGCCATACATGTGGAGGCCCTTAATCATGAAGAATGCCTGGTCGAAACCTGTCACGGCAAAGGGCTGCGGATAGTTCTGCAGGTCCTGATGGAAGTTCCAGCGGTACTTCTTCTTGAAGTGCTCGACTCGGCGCGACAGCGGATTCAGGTAGTACACCGACGGCACATAAGTATCAAACTTAAACATGTTGTCCAGATGCTGGCGGGTGTACTGCAGCCATTCCTGGTAGCCGAAGACCGAGATCCTCAGGCTGGGTGTCGTCATCGCCAGGCCGTTCAGCTTGGCAAAGGCCACGTTCAAGTCGGCCGAGCGGCTGGTATTCAGCACCACCACGTTGCGCTTGCTGTCAGAGAAGCTCTTCTTGAAGGCTGCCTCGCTGGAGCGCAGGTTGGTAATGGTGTATGAGGCGCCCTCCTGCTCCAGCTTGCGACGCAGCGCACTGGTAAAGGCACCCTTGGTACTGGTCGAGTCGTTGCAGTCGATGATGACGGTATGGCTGTCGCTGAAACGCTGATAGTAGCGACTCACATAAGACTGATTCAGCATGCTGCCGTTCTGATGCACCTGGAAGACATTCGGATTCTCGTTGACGTCCGTCGAACTGATGCTGAAGGGTATCAGCAGTCGGATGTCGTGCTTCTGGGCAAAGTCGCCTAAGGCCTTCACCTGCTTGCTATACAGCGGACCGATAATCAGGTCGCGGTTGGCGGCATTCGGGTCGCGCAGCACCTTCTGGATATCGGTATCCTCGGCCACGTTCCAGGCACGGATGTCGGTGGAGATGCCGTTGGCCTTCAGACTGTCGCAGGCCATCAGCACGCCACGATAGTACTCCACCATGCGCTTGCCGTCACCATTGATGTTATGCAGCGGCAACATGATGCCCACGCGGATTTCCCTTTGTCGCATATCGGTAGCCGTCACCACGGGCTTGGCAGGCATCTGGGGCTGCTGGGTAGCAACGGTGGTGACAGGAGCTGCCGTCGTGGCTGAAGGGAAGGGTATCTTGATGTAGTCGCCCTTCTTCAGCTCATAGCCAGGCATATTCATCTCGGGATTGGCCTTGATAAGGTCCTGCACGGTGACACCATTCTCGCGGGCAATGCCGAAGATGGTTTCCTTGCGCTTGACCTTGTGCAACTCCTTGAAGTTCTGCACCTGGGCCAGCAGCGTTTCTGTCGTCAGGCAGAGCGTTGTCAGTAACAAAAAATATCTTAATATTCGTATCATAATCGACAATTTTTCTGTTTTGCGCTACAAAATTACAAAAAAGATGCGGAAGTTCCCGCTTTTTTCCTTAATTTTGCAAAAATATTCGCACATCAAGATAAAAATGAAGAAGATATTAGCCTTTTTGGTGGTCTTTTTGCTGGCCACTCACGCTTTTGCCGACATCAAACTGAAGGCAACGTACATCGACAAGGATGGCAACGAGCAGACTGCCGAAGCCAATGCAAGCATCACGGCCGAAGCTCCCCTGCAGGTCCACTTTACGTCCAACCCTTCCAGCTTGGACCCTGAAGCTCAGATAGAGTGGCACATCCGCAACACGGCAACGGGCACAGCCGTCACCCGCTACGACGAGAACTTCGACTACACCTTCGTTGAGACGGGACTGCATACCATCACCCTGCAGGTGCGCCAGAACGACATTATTGAGATTTCCGAGTCCATGAGTATCACCATTAGTGAGAGTCATCTGGAAATGCCCAATGCTTTCTCGCCCAATGACGACGGCATCAATGACTTCTATCAGGCCAAGACCAACCACAAGAGCATTGTCGAGTTCCATGCGTACATCTTTAACCGTTATGGACAGAAGCTCTACGAGTGGACCGACTGCACCAACGAGCGTAGCGGCTGGGACGGCACCTATCACGGCCACCCCGTGAAGGACGGTGTCTACTACGTCTATGTCAAGGCTCGCGGTGCTGACGGCATCGAGTATAACATCAAGCGCGACGTCAACCTGCTGCGCAACTTCAACACCCTCGATACCACCAACCCCTGACACCCATCAGACATCATACATCATCCATCAGACATCACCCTTCAGACATCACCCAGTTCATGGACAAAATACAAGTCTTCGGTGCCCGTGTGCACAACCTCAAGAACATCGACGTCGAGATTCCGCGCCACTCGCTAACCGTCATCACTGGTCTCAGCGGTAGCGGCAAGTCCAGCCTGGCCTTCGACACCATCTTTGCCGAAGGACAGCGCCGATACATCGAGACGTTCTCGGCCTACGCCCGCAACTTCTTAGGAGGTATGGAGCGTCCCGACGTCGACAAGATTACCGGATTGTCGCCCGTCATCAGCATCGAGCAGAAGACCACCAACAAGAATCCGCGCTCGACGGTGGGCACCACGACGGAGGTCTACGACTACCTGCGACTGCTCTTTGCCCGTGCCGGCAAGGCCTATAGCTACGAGACCGGCGAGCCGATGGTGAAGTACACCGAGGAGAAGGTCATCGACATGATTCTGCACGACTATGCCGGTCGCAGGATTCTCATCCTCGCCCCTCTGGTTCGCGGCCGAAAGGGACACTACCGCGAGCTCTTCGAGAGCATGCGTCGCAAGGGATACCTCTACATCCGCGTCGACGGCGAGGTGCAGGAGATTACCCGAGGCATGAAGGTCGACCGCTACAAGACGCACGACATCGAGGTGGTCATCGACCGGCTCATGCCCCCTAAGTCAGAGGGCGACAGGGGTCTGAACGAGGGCGCTTCAGAGCGACTGAAGAAGTCGGTGCAGATGGCGATGAAGCAGGGCGAAGGACTCATCATGATTATGGATCACGAGACGGGCGACGTCAAGTTCTTCTCCAAGCGCCTGATGTGTCCCACGACGGGCATTTCGTATAGCGACCCTGCCCCCAACACCTTCTCGTTCAACTCACCGCAGGGTGCCTGTCCACGCTGCAAGGGACTGGGCTACATCAACGAGATAGACCTCACGAAGGTCATCCCCAACCGCAAGCAGAGCATCTACGAAGGCGGTATCATACCGTTGGGCAAGTATAAGAGCCAGATGATCTTTTGGCAGATTGACGCCATTCTCCACAAGTACGACTGCGACCTGAAGACGCGCATCGACGACATTCCCGAGGAGGCACTCAACGAAATCCTCTACGGCTCGTTGGAGAGCGTCCGCATCGACAAGGATCTGGTTCACACCTCCAGCGACTACTTCGTCGACTACGACGGTGTGGTGAAGTACCTGCGCTCCGTGATGGAGAGCGACGACAGCAATGCCGGTGCCAAGTGGGCCGACCAGTTTCTGGCGGAGTGCGAGTGCCCTGAGTGTCACGGCATGCGTCTGAACCGCGAGGCACTGTCGTACCGCATCTGGGACAAGAACATCTCGGAGCTGGGCAACATGGACCTCGGCGAACTGCGCCAGTGGCTCGACACCCTGGAGGGCGCCCCCGCGGTCAGCGGTTCACCCGCTGACACCCCCTCCCACCTCGACCACCAGCAACAGCAGATTGCCGCCGAGATTCTCAAGGAAATCCGCACGCGCCTGGACTTCCTCCTGGAGGTCGGTCTGGACTATCTGGCGCTGAACCGTCAGTCGGCCTCGCTGTCCGGCGGCGAGAGCCAGCGCATCCGACTGGCCACGCAGATTGGCTCGCAGCTGGTCAACGTGCTCTACATCCTCGACGAGCCCAGCATCGGACTGCACCAGCGCGACAACGACCGTCTGATTCGCTCGCTCAAGGAGTTGCGCGACCTGGGCAACACCGTCATTGTCGTCGAACACGACCGTGACATGATGCTGGCTGCCGACTACATCGTGGACATTGGTCCCAAGGCCGGTCGCAAGGGCGGCGAAGTGGTCTTTCAGGGCACCGTCGACCAGATGCTTCAGGCCAACACGCTGACGGCCCAATACCTCAACGGCAGCATCTCCTGCGACTCGGCAGCGACGCCTTCCAAGCGCCGCAAGGGCAACGGACACAGCCTCGTGCTGAAGGGTTGCCGCGGCAACAACCTAAAGAACATCACCGTAGCGTTTCCCTTGGGCGAGCTCATCGTCGTTACCGGCGTCAGCGGCTCGGGCAAGTCGACGCTCATCAACGAGACCCTCTACCCCATCCTCTCGAAGCACTTCTACCGCTCGCTGCAGGCGCCCATGCCCTACGACAGCATCGAGGGGCTGGAACATATCGACAAGGTGGTCAACGTCGACCAGACGCCCATCGGCCGTACCCCGCGCAGCAATCCCGCTACCTATACCGGCGTCTTCAGCGACATCCGCTCGCTGTTCGTCAACCTGCCCGAGGCGCAGATTCGCGGCTACAAGCCCGGCCGCTTCTCGTTCAACGTCAAGGGTGGCCGCTGCGAGACATGTGGCGGCAACGGCTACAAGACCATCGAGATGAACTTCCTGCCTAACATCCAGGTGCCCTGCGAGGAGTGTCACGGCAAGCGCTACAACCGCGAGACCCTGGAGGTGCGCTTCAAGGGCAAGAGCATTGCCGACGTGCTCGACATGACCATCAACCAGGCAGTGGAGTTCTTCGAGAACGTACCCAACATCCTGCAGAAAATCAAGACCATCCAGGACGTCGGACTCGGATACATCAAACTGGGACAGCCGTCGACGACACTCAGCGGCGGCGAGAGCCAGCGCGTCAAGCTGGCTACGGAACTGTCGAAGCGCGATACCGGCAAGACGCTCTACATCCTTGACGAGCCCACGACGGGTCTGCACTTCGAGGACATCCGCATCCTCATGGACGTGCTGCAGAAGCTGGTGGAACGCGGCAATACCGTCATCATCATCGAGCACAACCTGGACGTCATCCGTCAGGCCGACTACATCATCGACATGGGTCCTGAGGGTGGTCGCGGCGGTGGCACGGTACTCTCCACCGGCACCCCCGAGCAAGTCGCCAAGAGCAAGAAGGGCTACACGCCGCGGTTCCTGAAGGAGGAACTCGCCCGATAGCCGCTATCCTCTGATTCTTTTTCTCAACCGTTCCACCACGGGCTGCAGCAACAGACTGCAACCCAACGACACGATGGTCAGCACGAGGAACATCAGCAGCGGATAGCGCAGCTCGTAGATGAGCATTCCGAAGATATAATAGAAGAAGAAGTGGATGAGCCACATGTTGGTAGAGTGGCGCCCTAAGAACGCCAGTGCGTTGTGCACCCACTGCGGCCAGCGCACAGCCGTCAGCAGCGGGATGAGCAGCAGGATAAACGGTACGTTCAGCAGACTGCTGCCACCCAGCGCCATCTTCACCAGACACAGCACGACGAGCACCAGCACCAGTGCCCCTTGCGGACTGCCCGACAACCGCAGACGCAGACGGTCCATCCAGTCGTACTTCACCGCCATCACACCCATGCCGAAGAGGAACAGCATCGACAGCGTGTTCAGAAGCACCGACACGCCAGGCAACGGCCACGCATCCGTCACGTTGGTAAAGGCCTGCACCAGATACACCGCCACGTGTATCACGGCCAACGCGCTCATCCATAGCGTGTTCGTCCGTCGGGAGCCCTCCATAATCCGTCGTATCACGTAGGGCGACGTCAGCGTCAGCAACACGTAGGGCAACAGGAACCACCAGGCTCCGTTGTAGCTATGCCGCACCGCGATGGCATTGAGCAGCAGCGTCCAGCCGTCGCCCGGATAGCGCAGCGGGTTCACCCAACAGCCGATGGGTACGAAGATGACGAATACCAGCCAGAAGTTCACCATCAGCATCAGAGCCCTGCGCCCTGCCTGCAACCGGTGTCCGTCAGCCGTCAGATACGTCGCTGCCAGTCCGTAGCCGCCCAAGAAGATGTAGATAGGCACGCAGGCCGATGCCAGTCGTGTCAGCGAGTACACCAGCGGCAGTCCGTTCATGAAGCCCAGCCAATAGTCCAGCGTCCACACCGTCTTCAGGTCGGAGAACAGGTGCAGCCACAGCATCATCAGTATGGCCAGCCCTTTCAGCTGTCGTGTGTCACTCTTGGTCATTGGCTTGCAAAGGTAGTAATTATTTTGTAAACATCCAATCTGGAAGCCTCATGCATTATAGGAATTCAACCAATCATACAGGAAATAATCGTAAACATAATATTGACCATTGTTATTAGTGAGAATGTCTTTCTCCTGCAAGGCAGACAAACTTCTCTGTACTGCACTGGCAGAGGCAAGGTGGTATTTTCTGATAAACTCTCCACCGGTAGGCTGAACGTTCTTTCCCGCATGAGCTAAGGCCAGCAGCAGAGCTTTCTGCTTGGTGGTTAGTCTTACCATCAGGTCCTGATAGGTGTCACTTTTCTCTTCTACAGCATAGCGTATGGCTTCATCCACATCTTTTATCTCGCAAGTGAGATGGTGGTCAGCCATTGCATACAACTCATTGCATATCTTTTGGATATACCATGTGGTGCCCTCAAACTTCTCATAGAGATAACGAATCGCTTCAGGCGATATCAGCTTTTCCCCTTGCTTGAAATGGTTGATGATGAACTGCGTATAAGCATCAAGCGATATTGGTTTCAGAGATATGGTCGATGCGCTCTGATAGAAAGGTCTTGCCGGTGAAGAGAACATTTCACCCATCATGTGGCGTTTAGAACCAGAGAATACAAACCACGCATTGTTGCAGTCCTGGATATAAGTTCTGAGTAAGGCTTCAACATTCTGTTCCGGATAATCCATGATGGCTTGAAACTCGTCGATAGCGACCAGGCAGGGTTTATCTGCAGCCTTCAGGTACTGGAAAATCTCATCAAGTGAAATCTGGGGTGACTTGATATCTCCAATCTCAAGATTCCAGCTTGGCTGCCCCAATGCGTCAAGGGAAATGCCTGTTCGTAACGATCCGACTATCTGTATGAAACGCTCCCAGGCTTTTCGCTCTTTCGATTTCAGTACGGAGAGGATGGCACGACTTAATTCGTAAGTGAATTCTGCCAATGTTTTTGTGGCATAGATGTCCACGATAAACAGATAATAGTTGTCTTGTAACTCCTGTTGGGCAAAACAATGGCGTATAAGTCCTGTCTTTCCCATTCTTCTTGGAGACATCAACGCAACATGATTGCCATTAACCAGTAGCGATGTCAGTCGCCTGGTCTCTTCTACTCTGTCACAGAAATATTCAGGCCCATTGTAGCCGTAAGTCAGAAATGGATTCCTTATCATTTTATAAGCATTTGTCGTTTACGGGTGCAAATATAATAAGAATAATCCGATTATACAAATTTGTATAACGCATTTTTGTATAATTTTACAAATCGCAATAGAAGAATCATTAAGGTCACACAGATCTCACAGATCTCACAGAAATAATTAATGGCACGCAGAGGAGTAATTAAGGTCACACAGAAAGCACGGAAAGCACAGAAATTTTTGCTGCGCATGATGTGATTGCCAATGATTCAACGGAATAAATAATTTCTGCGCTTTCTGTGATTTCTGTGCTTTCTGTGTGACAAAAATAAAAATATGTTCTGCGAGAAATAAGAATAATTTCTGCGATTTCTGCGATTTCTGCGAGACAATAAAAAATCTGTATCGCGGGGACTGTCCCCCTGATAGCGCTTAGTGGGTTGTGGACGGATACGGAGGCGGGTTAACACTTTTTAACGGGGGGGGTAAAGATTGGGCGGAATTATTTGTATCTTTGCAGCCGTTTGCTATCTAAGGCTTAAACAAGTAATCAACAAATAATAACTAAATGAATTCATTTTATGAAAA
>OCTW011582410.1_pt1 | contig 40832 bp, 30 predicted proteins | sample 1539671 | NCBI WGS metagenome assembly OCTW01 (sample SAMN02144230, study PRJEB22623) | gut metagenome | biome: sheep rumen | host: Ovis aries | place: New Zealand
CCCTCCCTCGCGGCGCATTCCGTCGGGACATCAAAAACTTACTCCTTCGCTCGGTCTTTCGGAGCGTGTGCTTGTTCGGTGCGAAGCGCGTCTGCGTCAGCAGCGCGAGCACCGACTTGTCCTAACAAGCACACGTACTACTGCCAAATCGCATTTTAGGGGATAAAAAGCACCGATGGCGATATTGACTTTCCATTATAATTCTACTATAATTGTATAAGGGTATATATGCCGATTGTCACCATTGGCGAACACCCAAATAATACCAACCGGTGGTACTGTCGGAGAATCATGTTTGACATCATCAATAACACAAGCAAACTTTTAGGCGATGATTTAAAGAAAGAACTCAAGGATGGCGGTAAATTGCGAATTGCGGCTTCTTGTTTTTCAATCTATGCTTACGCCGCCTTAAAAGAAGAACTCGAAGGCATTGATGAGTTGAAATTTATCTTCACGACGCCCTCTTTTGTCGAAGAACAAATCAGCGATACCGTTAAAAAGGAAAAACGCGAGTTCTATATCCCGAAAGATTTGTGCGGAACGGATTTTGAGATTCGTTTAAGAAACAAAATGACTCAACGCGCCATTGCCCGTGAGTGTGCGGAGTGGATGCGAAAAAAGGTCCATATAAAAACATTATGTGAACCGGTCGCAACGCAAAGCATGATCAACGTGGAGGGCGCAAATGGGCATGCACATTACGCTCCCATTAACGGATTTACAACAACGGATCTCGGATATGAACAAACGAAAAGCAATCTTGTCGGAATAATGAAGTCGGACGATGCGGCGCAAAGTAAGTTCTTCATTAACGAGTTTGACCGTTTATGGAATAATGATGAAAACCTGAAAGAAATCACCGATTATGTGATTGATTATATTTCAAGTTGCTACAAAGAAAACGATCCCGATTTTATGTACTTCATCATCTTGTATAACATATTCCGAGAGTTTCTGCAAGATCTTGATGAAGATCATATGCCAAACGAAGCAACCGGATTTAAGAATAGCCTCATTTGGAATAAACTCTACAACTTTCAAAAAGATGGTGTTGTCGGTATCATCAACAAACTTGAAAGATACAATGGGTGTATTTTGGCAGACAGCGTCGGTCTCGGAAAAACGTTCACTGCACTTGCTGTTATGCAGTATTACTCTCTTCGCAACAAGTCTATCCTTGTGCTTTGCCCCAAGCGTTTGGAGCAAAACTGGACGCAGTATCAAGGCAATCGTACTACAAACATTTTTTATAAAGACAGAATTCGCTTTGACGTGCTCTTCCATACCGATTTGGGCAGAACCTCCGGCAGAAGTGGCAATATGGATCTCGCAACGGTAAATTGGGGCAATTATGATTTGGTCGTCATAGACGAGAGCCATAACTTCCGAAACAATAACGCTGTCCATAGGGATAAAGACACGCGATACGATTTCTTGATGAAACGCGTAATGCAAGAAGGCGTGAAAACGAAAGTTCTAATGCTTTCCGCAACCCCGGTCAATAACCGCTATAACGATCTTAAAAATCAGCTCTTGCTGGCATATTGCGGAGATTATGCCGAAATGAATGCCTCGCTAGAGACGGAAAAGGACGTTCAGTCGATTTTCCGTACTGCACAAAAGGTGTTTAATGCTTGGAGTAAACTCCCGCAGGAAAAAAGACACGCCAAAGATCTTTTGGAAAAACTTGATATAGATTTCTCCATCATTTTGGATAGTGTCACCATCGCTCGTAGTCGTAAGCATATTCAAAAGTTTTATGATGTTAAAGATATCGGTACTTTTCCAAGCAGGTTGCCGACAAAATCTTTGTATCCGAAACTGACAGACAATCCGGCGATAATGAAATACAAGGATATCTACGACCAGTTGCTTTCTACGACAATGTCCGTTTATGCTCCTCTTGCAATGCTTTTCCCGTCTAGGTTGCAAAAATATGAGGATCAATACGAAATCGACTTGCAGAGCGAAGACAAGAATGCGAATGCTCTGGGTCAAGGGTTGACTCGTCAGCGCAACCGTGAAAGCGGTATTAAAAAGCTGATGACGATCAGTCTTTTGAAGCGTCTTGAAAGTAGCGTTTATGCTTTCCGTCTGACGCTTGAAAAAATGATTGAGATCAACAAAGCTACGCTTGAGAAGATAGATGCTTTCCGCGCGGGAGATAAAACCGTCAAGATAGAAAAAGAGATTTATCGTTATGATTTGATTGATCCCGATGAAGACGACATTTTTGCCTTGACAAAAACAGCCGCAGGAAAAACGATACACATTGACCTTGCGGATATTGATGTTATTACATGGAGAAGAGACATCGTCCACGATATGGAAATCTTCACTTCAATTTACAACGAAATGAAGCGCGTCACTCCTGAAGAAGATAAAAAGATGAACGAGCTGAAAGCATTGATCGATGAAAAGATGGCATCTCCCATCAATGCAGGCAACAAAAAAGTCCTTATCTTCTCTGCTTTTGCCGACACAGCGGATTATCTTTATCAAACGCTTGCTCCCTATATGGAAAGCAAATACGGCATTTATAGCGCGAAGATTGCTGGTGGACACAATAATAAAACCAACGTCGGAGGTAGCGCACAAACGGATAGAATTCTAACGTTGTTCTCCCCCATTTCCAAGCAGAAAGACGTTATTTATCCCAATGAAGCGAAAGAAATCGACCTTGTCGTAGGAACGGATTGTATCTCCGAAGGTCAAAACTTACAAGACTGCGATATCTGTATTAACTATGATATCCATTGGAACCCCGTGCGTATCGTTCAGCGTTTTGGTCGTATTGATCGTATCGGGAGTAAAAACGAGCAGATTCAACTCGTGAACTTTTGGCCGGACATTTCGCTCGACGAATACATTAATCTGAATAAGCGCGTTTCTGCAAGGATGACCATTGTCAATCAAACGGCAACTGCCGATGATAATATCATCTCCGAAGAAATCGAAGAGATGGATTATCGTAAAGAACAACTCAAAAAACTGCAAGAAGGAACGTTGCAAGATCTTGAAGACGTTGATGGCAATATTTCCATCACTGATCTTGGATTGAACGACTTTATAATGGATCTTGTCGCCTATAAGAAAGAACACGGCGAACCGAGAGGCGTTATAAAGGGGCTCCATTCGGTGGTTGCGGCGGATAGGTCAAAAGGTATCGATCCCGGAATTATCTTTGTTCTCTGCAATCGCAATAACGGTATAAATATTAACAAGCTGAATCGTCTTCACCCCTACTATCTTGTTTATTTGAACGAAGACGGCGACGTAAAATATAATCATCTTGATGTTAAGCAGATCCTCGATGTACTTCGCACTACGTCAAAGGGTATTACTGAGCCCCTTGCCGCACTCTGCCGTAGTTTCAATAAGGAAACGAAAGACGGTGCAAAAATGGACAAGTATAACGTTCTGCTCGACTTTGCGGTTGATTCGATTATACAAGTAAAACAACAAAACGATCTGAAATCCCTTTTCACTGACGGGAGCAAGGTGCTCTTCCAGCAAACTTTCAGTGGTCTTGAAGATTTTGAGTTGATCGCCTTCGTCGTTATTCGGGAGTGAGCCACGATGTTTGAATTCAGCAGCAAAACTCTCGTAAACAAAAAGTTTCGATTGACCGAATTGTATAAACTGATACAAGCGGATAAAGCCATCAAAGAAGACGCAAAGGTTGTTCTTTCCATCTCGCTTTCCAACGTGCTGTCAAACGAAACGTTAAACTTCTCTACAAAAGGTACGGTCAAAGAAATATATGTCTTTGATCTTGTTCTTTCGGAAAAGCGGATTCCAATGCTATTTATCTCCGCTTTGGATAAGGCGATTAACCTGCATACTGTCTTCGTTTTGCATTTTGACAATAAGAAAATGCTTTACGGTGCGTATAAGGAGAAGGTCGAGAAAGGCGTAAAGGTTGGAAAGTATTATTCGACAGATTGGCTGAACGAGAGTGAAAAACAAACCCTACCATTAGAGGTTTCCTGTCTCGATGATATTTATACGGCGATCATTGACGTGCTAATACCGATTGAAGCAAGGCAAAATGAAACGACCGCCGATTTTGTGGCAAGATATGAAGAGATCGGCAAACTGCAAAAAGAAATAGATATATTGCAAAAACAAGTAGATTGTGAAAAACAATCGAAAAAACGATTTGAACTGAATGCAATGTTGAAATCCTTGCAGCAAGAATTAAAAGTACTTTTAGGAAAAGGAGTGAAATAAGAATGTCCGACATCATTATGTATCAGACCGAAGACGGTTTAACAAAAATTGAAGTTGAATTTGACAATGATACCGCATGGCTCACCCAGGGACAAATGGCCGAATTGTTTCAACGTGACAGAACAGTTATTTCAAAGCATATAAAAAATATTTTTGAAGAGGGAGAGTTGGATGAGAAAAGCAACGTGCAATTTTTGCACATTGCAAGCTCTGATAAGCCGGTTGGATATTACTCCCTTGACGTAATTATTTCCGTAGGGTATCGCGTCAAATCCATTCGCGGAACTCAGTTCAGAATTTGGGCGAACGCGGTCCTAAAAGAATATCTTCGAAAAGGATTTGCAATGAATGATGACTTACTGAAGCAAGCCGGCGGCGGAATGTATTTCAGAGAGCTTTTGGCACGCATCCGTGATATCAGATCTTCCGAAAAAGTTTTTTATCGTCAGGTGCTTGACCTCTTTGCCACAAGCGAAGACTATAATGCGAGCAGTCCCGAAGCGCAAAAACTGTTCAAGGTAATTCAAAATAAAATGCATTGGGCTGCACATGGGCATACAGCGAGCGAACTCATTCTCGAAAGAGCCGATAGCAATAAGCCGTTTATGGGCTTAACGACATTCAAGGGGAAGCAACCCACAAAGAGCGAAGTGGATAACGCTAAGAACTATTTGACCGAACAGGAACTTGGAATACTGAATAGACTTGTTTCGGCTTATTTGGATTTGGCTGAAATCAAAGCAATGCGTGGTGAAAAAATGAAAATGCGCGATTGGCTGGTTCAAATAGATGCCTTTTTGACTATGACAAGAAGCGAGGTCTTAAACTCCGCCGGTACGGTCAGTCAAATTGAGGCACAGGCAAAAGCGGAAGCCGAATACGCGAAGTATAAGAATAAATCGATGGATGAATTGACTGCGGTCGAAAGAGATTTTTTACTGTCGTTAAAGAAAACACAAAAGCTGCTCGAGAAAAAAACGGGAAATGGAGATAGATAAATGGACAAGCTGAAAATGATGTCAATGGATATGGTGCAAGGCAATATTGAAAAAATCAAAGCGCTTTTCCCGAATGCGGTGACGGAAGTGTTGCGTGACGGGGAGCCGACACTTGCGGTCGATTTTGATGTATTGAAGCAGGAGCTCTCTACCGTCTTGGTCGATGACAAGGAAGAGCGCTATCAGTTCACATGGCCGGACAAGAAAAAGTCCATTCTCCTTGCCAATACGCCCATCTCCGCCACTCTTCGCCCTTGCAAGGAAGAAAGCGTAGACTTTGATAACACGCAAAACCTCTACATTGAAGGTGATAACTTGGACGTATTGAAACTCCTGCAAGAAACCTACCTCGGCAAAATCAAAATGATATACATAGATCCTCCCTATAATACAGGGAACGACTTTGTATATAACGACGACTTTGCGGAGAGCGCAGAGGAATATATTGCCAATAGTGGGCAATATGACGATCAAGGCAATCGCCTTGTGCAAAATACCGAGAGCAACGGGCGCTTTCATACCGATTGGCTCAACATGCTTTATCCGCGATTAAAAATCGCAAGAGATTTATTAACGGATGATGGCGTTGTTTTTATTAGTATGGATGACCATGAAATCCATAATTTGAGAAAAATTTGCGATGAGGTTTTTGGGGCGAAAAACTATATTACCAATTTTGTTTGGGAAAAAGGAAAAGAAGGCGGGAATGACTCTTCGATCATGAGAAGCCATTATGATAATGTTTTATGCTATTGCAAAGACTATTCTGCGACGGGGATTATCAACTTAGACAGCAAAGATACTTCTAGACATATAACGAACGATAAAGAGCCAAACCTTGTTGCAGGGATTGATAGACAAATCAATGAAGGAGAGCCGTTCCAGCTTATTAATTTGAGCAAACAGAAAGATTATATTGTTGCTATTCCTCTGATAGATGGAACCGTAATAGAATGGCCTTCATATGCGCCACAAAGTACGATAGATAAATGGATAAAACAAGGAAAAGTATTTGTTGGAGCAAAAAGAGTGCCTTACATTAAATCTTGGCTTAAAGATGAATTGCAGGGGCAAAAACCATCAAATATCATTACTCAAGAATATGGAACTACGAAAGCTGGCTCCATTGAAATAAGGGAATTCTTCGGGAATAGAGAAGTTTTTTCGTATCCGAAACCTAGTGTACTAATTAAAAGACTTTTGTCTATGGGGAGTAAAAAAGACAGCATCATTGTCGACTTTTTCTCTGGTTCTGCGACAACAGCACAGTCGGTTATGCAGTTAAATGCTGAAGATGGTGGAAACCGCAAGTATATTCTAGTGCAACTTCCAGAGAAATGCGCGGAAGAATCTGAGGCATATAAAGCAGGATTTGACAACATATGTGAAATTGGAAAGGAACGCATAAGACGTGCGGGAACTAACATTGTCGAAGTGCAAGCAAGTCTAATAAACGCCGCTAAATCGGGAGCCTTTGAACAAGGTTCTGTTTTTGCTGAGTGGACGAGCTCGGAAAGCGCATTAAAAACGCAGGCGGCAGTGCGAAAACAACTAGACGTTGGCTTCCGTGTATTAAAACTTGATTCTTCCAATATGAAGGATGTGTATTATAAGTCAAACGAGTATTCGCAAGACTTGTTATCCTCGCTTGAAAACAACATCAAGGAAGATCGCACTCCGCTGGATCTCCTCTTTCAAGTGATGCTTGAACTCGGTAAGCCGCTTTCCGCAAAGATCGAAGAAGCTGAGATTGCGGGTAAGCACGTCTTTATTGTCGATGGAAACGACTTGATTGCTTGTTTCGATGAAAAGATAACGGAAGACGTGGTGAAGGCTATTGCGCAAAAGAAGCCGCTCTATGCAGTTTTCCGTGACAATTCTTTGGAGAGCGACGCTGCGAATGCAAACCTCGATCAGATTTTTGCAACCTATTCTCCTAATACGACAAGGAAGGTGCTATGATGAGTTATCCGGAATCATACGCACGCCAGAATTGTTGCGCTTCAGAATTTGCTGAAATTGCGATTGGTAGCTATTATGAGATAGTGGATCGCTTTGAAAAATATAAGGAGAATAATGTGGATTCTGAGATTGTTTCTGAAGTAAGCAACGTTTATAAAAACCAAATGAAATGCTGCGTGTTTTCAGAAATGGCGGTAGAGTCCCTTTTAAATGATTATGCTGCAGCATGTTTAGGAGACAGGGTATTCTATGACGAATATGATAAGCTGTCTATTATTGGTAAACTACAGCTGATAGTGCAGTTTTTGTTTAGTATACCCTTTAACAAAAGCAAAAGCTATTATTCACTCTTGAAATCGTTGGTAAAAGAGAGAAATAGATTAGTCCACAATAAAAGTGAATCTATTGATGCAGACAGATATCGCGAGATTATAGGATGCTATGATGAATTAGACAGAGAAGATTTTGATTTGGAGAAAGACTATAAAGAAACTTATTCTATAATAAAATCATTGATGCTGGAATCTAAAGGTTATATAAAAGCAATGGTTGCAGTTTCACAATTGTTATCTGAAAACGATGAAGAGCATCATTCATTTTTTAGACTATTTGGAGGAGTTATTAACCTTTTGGGTAAAACAAAAGCAAAAGCATTTGCGAAAGAGTTTAATTTTAAGTGGGGAGAGGGGATCCTTGGCTTACGGGATTAGATTGATAGATGAAATTCAAATTTAAGATACAAGATTATCAGACAGATGCGGTAAATGCCGTTGTGCAGGTCTTTGACGGACAGCCTTTCAAGGATAAGGTTTCTTATCTGCGTGATTTGGGAAAACGCGAAGCTTATGTACAAGGGAGCGCATTTGAGGAAGATGTCAACTATCATGATAGCGACGGAAGCGGCTTTGAAAACGCACAGATAGAGCTCACGGACGCGCGTTTGTTAGATAATATTCGTTCGTTGCAACTTGCGAACAATATTAAGCAGTCTTCCGAATTATCTCAGCCGTTCGGAAAAACTTGTCGATGTGCGTTGGATATCGAGATGGAGACCGGAACGGGCAAAACCTATTGCTATATAAAAACGATATTCGAACTCAACAAAAAGTATGGTTGGAGCAAGTTTATTGTTGTCGTTCCCTCTATCGCCATTCGTGAAGGCGTGAAAAAATCTTTCGAGGTAATGGAGGAGCACTTCTTTGAGCATTACGGAAAGAAGGCGCGCTATTTTATCTATAACAGCAAAAACTTGAATCAGCTCGACAATTTCTCTGCGAGTAAAGATATTTACGTTATGATCATCAATGCGCAAGCCTTCGCCTCATCCTTAAAAGAAGGGGCGAAAAACGAAGCAGCGCGTATTATATACAGCAAACAGGACGGCTTTGGGTCACGCCGCCCGATCGACGTCATTGCCGCCAATCGACCGATCGTCATTCTCGATGAACCGCAAAAACTCGGAGGATCGGCTACGCAAGAGAGTATAAAACTCTTTAAGCCGTTGTTCTCCCTAAACTATTCCGCAACACACAAGGACGTGCATAATCTTGTGTATGTGCTGGATGCTCTCGACGCCTATCAAAAGAAGCTTGTTAAAAAGATCGAGGTTAAAGGATTTGAGCTTCGCAACTTGCGTGGCACGGATGGATTCGTTTATCTGTCTCAAATATTGCTTGATCCGAAGAAGCCTCCGATGGCGCGTATCGTCTTTGAAATCAACTACGCAAAGGGTATCAACCGTGAAACGCGCATCGTTGAGGTCAATGATAATCTTTACGATATGTCTGCCGGCGGGAACATGCCGCCTCTCGGTCAATATAAAAACGGGTACGTCGTAAAAGAGATCAATCCAGTAAACAATTCCATTACGTTCCTTAACGGACAGACGTTGACTGTGGGAGAGGTGCGCGGTGATATTTCCGAACGGGATATGCGTCGCATTCAGATCCGCGAAACCATTCTTTCGCACTTTGAAAAAGAAGAAAAGCTCTTCAATATGGGAATCAAATGCTTGTCCCTTTTCTTCATAGACGAGGTAAAGAATTATAGGCAATACGATGAAGATGGGAACGAAATATTAGGTGACTTTGGTGTGATGTTCGAGGAAGAATACACTAGCATACTTAACGACTACATTACCCTAGCGGAAACTCCCTACATAAAGTATTTGAAAGGAATTTCCGCCCAAGAAACGCACAAGGGGTATTTCTCCATTGATAAGAAAACAAATCGCGTTATAGACTCGGTGGAAAAGAAAGGTGTTTGCGATGATATTACGGCATATGACTTGATTCTTAAAAACAAAGAACGATTGCTGTCTTTTGAAGAGCCGACAAGGTTTATTTTCTCGCACTCCGCTTTGCGTGAAGGTTGGGACAACCCTAATGTTTTTCAGATCTGTACGTTGAAACAATCCAACAGCGAGATCAACAAGCGACAGGAAGTCGGTCGCGGTATGCGTCTTTGTGTCAACCGTGCGGGAGACAGAATGGATGCGACGGTATCGGGGATCAAGGTTCACGATATAAACGTTTTGACGGTCATTGCCAGCGATAGCTACAAAGGGTTTATCGGAGGATTGCAGAAAGAAATCAAAGAAACGCTTTACGAAAGACCGACAAAGGCTTCCGAGGCTTATTTTGCAGGAAAATCTGTTCACGGTGCGGATGGTGCTTTACATGAGCTATCCAAAGATGAGGCAAGGAAAATCGAGTTCTATCTCATTAGGAACGGTTATATCGACGAAAACGGAAACGTCACAGACGATTATCGTACTGCGCAGGATAGTGGAACGCTCGCACCTCTTCCCGATCAGTTGAAGGAGTACGAAACGGGCATTCACAAACTCGTGCAAGGCATCTTCGACGAAAAGGTTTTGGATGAGATCATCACCGTTGCCAACAAGCCGAAAATCACCGAAAACGAGCTCAACGAGAACTTCGCGAAGAAAGAGTTCCAAGCTTTATGGAAGTACATCAATCACAAGTATGCTTATACCGTTTCTTTTGATAGCGACGAATTGGTTGAAAAGGCGGTTAGAGCGATTGACGAAGAAATGTACGTGACGCAACTTACCTATGTTCGTACCGTAGGGGCACAAGGGAAAGATTCTTTGGAGTTTACCGAAGGAAGAACTAAGACGACCACTCTTTCAAATACGGGCGGTTCAAACGTGGAATACGACCTTATCGGCAACATTGCCCAAGGCGCTAAATTGACGAGAAAAACGACAGTAAAGATATTGCAAGGGATTCGTCCTGACATTTTCGCTATGTTCAAAGTCAATCCGGAAGAGTTTATCTCCAAGGCAATTCGTCTTATCAACGAGCAAAAGGCAACTATGATCGTGAATGAGATCACTTACAACATTACCGAGGAAGAGCCTTATACGAGCGATATCTTCACCACAGAGAAAGGTGTGATCGATTTCAGCCGCGCGATAAAAGCAGATAAACATATTACGCCTTACGTTATCGTGGACAGCGACACGGAAAAGAACTTTGCCATTGATTTGGAGAGAAGCGACGGCGAAGTTTGCGTGTATGCCAAACTTCCGCGTTCTTTCAAGATCCCAACGCCTGTTGGCGACTATTCTCCCGACTGGGCAATCGCCTTCTATGAAGGGAAAGTGAAGTATATTTACTTTATTGCAGAAACGAAAGGCAGTATGGAGTCCTTACAATTAAAGAAAATCGAAAGTGCAAAAATCGCTTGTGCAAAGAAACTGTTCGCATCTTTGAATAATGGCATCGTGCATTACGATGTCGCAGACACTTATACGCATCTTTTAGAGATTATGAACAAATAAGAGGTACATAAAATGGTCGGTTTTTGGATTTCATTTGCTTTGATTTTCCCAATTGTACTGTTTGGTATTCCTTATGCGAAAATCAAAATAACCAAATTGTCAAACATAACTATCACGCCTGAAATGGATAAACGAGCAAACGAAAAAGTTGTTCGTTATATCTTGTTTTATTGGCTTTGTGATCTTTTTTATATGGCTTGTTTTATCAACAATTTGGTTTGCAAGTATATATTCGGCGGGATGATCATGCTAGTGATATTTATGGGACTAGCAAGAAGTGCCTCATATCCAAAAGAAAAAACATCTGTCGAAAAATGGGGAATGCTCCAAGATTTGTTGGTCGGTATCGGATTAAGCGTATATTTGATTTATATTATTCCAGATGACGCTTTAAGGACAATCGTTACTCCTATTGTAGCGGCATTATATGGTGGGTTGCTGACATTGGTCGGTGTGTTTTCAACGATTAAACATAGTGATAAGATGTTTTTTATGGAGAACAAGTTAAAAAACAAGCCAATTTTGGTAGTTGTTCAAGATCACGTAAGGGAAAGTGATTTGCCAACCTGTGGCCGCTATGCAGCAATAAAGGAAAATGAGAAAAAGGGGTTTGATATTCAGTTTTTAGTAAAAAACATTGCAAATAATCCTGCTAAAATAAAGAGCATCTTTTATAAAAGTAAAGAATACAACTTTCCCAACGAGCATTTATGGGTAGAAGGGCAAGAAGAATTATGGGTTTGCTTTCAAATAGAAGGTTTCTTTTATGGAGATGAATTTGGTCTGATTGTTGAGGATGTTTTGAATAATCAGTATAATTATTTGTTCAAGACAAACGATGTTGCTTTTGTGTGTTTAATGAAAGAAACAGAAAACGGCAATTAGGTTTTAAAGCATTAGTGTATTATAATCCAATTTGATGTTTGATAGAGCCGAGAGAAAACCTCCCGGCTCTTTCTTTGTTATGCTTCAAGTTTTGTTTTGTAATGTTTTCCTCCGACCGAGACCGAGGCTCCGTCAGTAAACATTTGTACTTGTATTTCGCCGTCCTGCCCTGCGCGGAGACATATCTTTCCGGGGATCGGAGACGGGACCGGCTTTATATCGGTATCGGTGACGTTCGCAATATCGCAGACTTCCAATATCTTCAATCCCAGCTTTACGAGCTCGGACGAGAACTGCCATTTCTTCTCGTAGCGACCGTAGGCATCCAAGATCATGGATGCGTCATATTCGGGGCTGTATGCTGTAATTCTGAAATAAGTGTTCATAGTTTCCTCCTTTACGCTGCCAGTTTTTTGATTTGCCTATTGGCGAACGGCAGCCATTGTTTTTCTACAAAGTTCATTATTTGTTCATTCGGTCGTGCGTTATGATCGGCATAGCATTGAAGTACGCGCTTTTTCGATGGGGAATACTCCACCGTCACAAGCGGTTTATCCGGGGCTTCTTTTGCTCGGATAAAGAAAATCAAGGACTCGCCGCGTATCATCTTTTGGTCATATCCCATCTTCCCTACGCAGTGGTGTAGATCTTCACCTTCTCGCACCAAGTCAAAGGGGGACATAGCTATAAAAACGAGATAGTCTTTTTTCTTGTCATACTGCAACGGAAGATATCGTTCAGCAACTTTGCGGAAGTCTTCCATCAGCGCCTTTTTCTTCTCGGTTTCTTCTATCGCTCGCTTTGTCCGATACTCGTCTATTCGTATATCGTGCCAACGCTGAAAGTCGTGGGGGAGCAAGTTCTTCTCCTCGGTCATATCAATTCCCAAATACTCGCACGCCCTCAAATAGTCCCGATAACAGCATTCATCGGTATTCTGCTTGTCGATATAAGAAAAGAACCGCTCAAGGGCTTTTCCTTTGAACAGTTCTCGTATTGGCTTGTTCGCGCCATCTCGTATGAAAGACTTTTTGCGAGCCAAATAGTTTTGCGTGTCGCGGATGGGCTTCCCCGTCTTGTATGCTTCCAAGACCGTATCGGCGTATACGCTTTCCCATAGTTCTGTCCTATGTTGAAAGATCCAAGAGCGGAAACGCTTGTCCTTCTTTGCTTGTCTAAGTACGCTTTTACATGTGGCAAGGTAGCTGAGTCCTGCTTTCACGAAATACTCTGCTTCGGGGTATTGTTCATAAATGCGTAAATACGGTAAAATGTCCAGATATTTATACTGCACGATCGCCGAGTATTTGTATTCGGGGAAATGTTCGGGGATATATTCCTTGTTGAGAACCGGCGCCCAAGGATTGAAGTATTGGTCGTACTGCCATCCCCATTCACCGTCTTCGTACCAGTTTTGCTCTTTCTGAATACCCATATCGTGCCAACCAACTGAATAACCGCCCATCTTGCTGAACTTAATATCTTTCAGGAAGCATTTGTCCGAGTGCACGCCGTGGACGATGACTTGCTTGCAATACCAGTTCTTACGATAGTTCTTTACCGCAACCGTTATTCTCACAAGTTCTTTGTCGTTGGTCGCCATATAGGAATAGAAACGCAAGTGGCGGTCCTGCGCGGGATAGTTCTTCTTGTCCAACCTTTTGATGGCAACAACCATCTTTTTGGGTATCGGTTTTATCTTTTCCATTTTCATAACATCACCTCGATTTGTCCCTTGAATAGCCTTACAATTCGGTCTATTACGTCGCTGTCCGCTGCTTGTTTCGGCAAGTCTTCAAGAGGTTCTTTGTATTCTCCCGTTTCGCAATCCACAATGGCGACTTTACATCCGGGGCGGTAGGCTCGCCATTCTTCATCCGAATTGGCAAGGATATAATGCCCTTTGTCCGCGACCTTTTGGAAATAGAGGTCGATTGCGTGATACGGAACGCCACACATCGGGACTCTTTCGTCTAGCCCGACGGCTCGGCTTGTCAGCATAATCTCTGCCGCTTCCGCAAACGTCTTGGCAGCTTCGCCGAATATCTCGTAAAAGTCACCGATTCGCTGAGCAACGATAGCGCCTTGGTTGTGTTCACACAATTCAAGGTACTTTTGATAAAACCCGCTGTATTGCTTGCCGGGCTTTTCCTCAATGGGAGCAGGCTCCTCTTGTTTTGGTTCTTCCTCAACTTCGGCTTCGACTTCGGGCTCTTTCTCCTGTTCTTCCTCGTCGGGTTTTTCCTCGGCTTGGTCGATCAGATCAAAGAGCGTCGGTTCCTTGGGTTTCGGCGCCGGCGGGGTATAGGGTTTCGTTTCGACCTTCGGTCTCGGCTTCTCATAGGGCGTTCCGTCCTCATTGAATAATTCGCCTTCTATGGCGTCTTCCTCAAAGTAGTGGACCGCCCAACCAAAAACCGTATTATCGTCCACACACGCGCAACTAGCGCCTTTCTCGGCTATCTTCTTGGTTTCTTCCGTGGCGTATCGAATAAACCCCGCCAGTGTCTTTTTCTGTATGAGGGTTTTCCCGTCTTTGTTGACGGGTACGCCCTCGTTGATCTTCTTTGCGAGTTCCTCGCTTGCATTCTCTTCAAGATAGGCTTTAACGCGCTGTTCTGCGGCGTTGTTAGCAATCAGATTAAGATCCATTTGTTATGCCTCCTTACTTTCTTTTTGATGATCCAAGGAACGCTTCTCCATATTCCCTGCTTAACTTCCCATTTGCGTATGGGGATGATTTGCCATTGTATTCTCTTGGGAAGCGGCTTTTCCAAACAACCCCACTCCGGGGATTGTAGAAACTTCGTTTTGTAATACAGCGCCTCTTTGAACGAGTGAATCAAGAATCTGTCCGTGATCTCTTTCTTCGGCGGCTTGGAGTAAGAGAGTTTGTATCCGTACTTACATTTTGTATTTTGTTTCATCAGGCAAACCTCCGAATACCACCGCCGAAGGATTGAACTCCTATCGTGCCGAACTCGCTACACCATTCATCGGTTTTGTTCCAGACATAGGCAAAGGCAGCGTGCCCGATTTCGTGTTTTTCAAGCAGGGTAGCCCACTCGCGCTTATAGTTGGTTACGACCAAGAAGCTGAAACACTCCCCGAATTCGGTGTATTCGTGCGTGATGGCGTACACGGTACAGTCGTGTTTTACTTCAATTTCCTTCATCTTGTTGTAGATTTCCGGTTCTTGGTCAACCCAGAAGCCTGCGAATCGTTCATAGAAGCAGACCTTGTCCTCTTGCTTGAAACCGTCGATATACGGCTTGTAAATCTTCAATGCGTTCAAATACTTGATTGCTTGTTCTTTTCTCTGTTCTTTTGTCATAGTTTTTTCCTCCTTAAATTGCTTCTTGTAGTTTTTCAAAGTTAAAGCCTAACTCGCGCATGGTTTCTTCAAATCCAAACCACGCCAGCAGGTTTTGATTGTAGCAGTCCTCGGCAAGTGGATCTTCCTCGTCCCATTTGTCCCCGAAGAGATGTTTTGGATCGTGGGAACCTATACCTCCGAAAGCCTCATATAAAAGCCGATTTATCTCGCTTTTGTATTGCTTGTAAAATCGCTGGGTATCGCTGTAATAAATAAGAAAGCCAACCGTCCCCGATTGGCATCCGTAATACAGCACGTCTTTGAAGATATTGGTTTTGTCGTCATAGTTTCCCCATTCCGATATAACATAGTTGCATACTCGCTTGAATAGAGGACTATCGTTTTTCTTTTTAAGCTCACGAATATTTTGTAAGGTCAACTTCATTTCATTCCTCCTCAAATTCGTTCAGATAAATACGGTCATACATACAACCGTACTCGAAGTAAAGCGCTCCGGTTTCATCGGTCAGAAGATCAAAGGTTGTCACGGCTATTTTCCCGCGATTGGTAATAGCAACTTCGACTTCTTTCTTTTCAGCGTTTACAGATAAGATATCAAAGGTGACGAAGTCTTCACCGTCAAAGTGTTTATACTCTGCCATAAGATTTCCTCCTCGCCCCGATAGGGTGCATTGAATCGGTAGTTAAGTAGTTTTTCTTTTTCATTTTGGATACCTCCGTATTTTATAATTGCCTTTCGGCAATGCGGGAGGAAGCAAGGTTTCTTATAATTCAACAAAATAATCGGCGTCCCGAGAGTCAACGAGATAACAAAAAGAATATCTTTTGGAGCATAAAAAAAGAGGTCGGATCATAAAATCCGACCTGTCGTGTTCAGTTGATATTGTTTTTGCCGTTTACTCTCAGAGAAACTTTGCTAAACTCCAAGAGGACGGAAGGCAAAAAATACGGAAATATCGGGAGAATATAAGAAAAGGATTTTGACTCGCTTTATGGGCGCGTCAAAATCCCGAATGGTGACCCCTACGGGATTCGAACCCATGTAACCGCCGTGAAAGGGCGATGTCTTAACCGCTTGACCAAGGGGCCATATATATGGTAGCGGCGGTCAGATTCGAACCAACGACCTGCCGGGTATGAACCGGCCGCTCTAACCAACTAAGCTACGCCGCCACTAATGGTTGCGGGGGCAGGATTTGAACCATACGACCTTCGGGTTATGAGCCCGACGAGCTACCAAGCTGCTCCACCCCGCGACGAAACGCTTATTTATTCTAACAAGACGCGTAACGTTTGTCAATGAATTTTTTGCTTTTTGATAGATTTTTTCGTTTCACCCCACTTTCCGTCCCTTTTTCCCCGCTCCTCGCGCTTTGTCGCCCGGGCCAAACCCTCTTTTCGCGCATCCACCGCCCCGCCCTTTTTCTTTTCTTTGCGGGATTTTAAGGAAATTTACGGAAATTCTATGCTATAATAATATCGAACGGGCGAACGCGCTCGGCAAACGGAGGCGCATATGGAATTTCTGAAAGTGGAACTCGAAAACGAAGAACTCGTTACCCTTCTCTCGAAAATCGCAACGGAGATCGTAAAAAAGTATTACGATCCGCTCCTCGGCGTCGAGCAAAACGACTATATGATCGAAAAATTCCAATCCGTTCCCGCGATCCGTAGTCAACTTGCGCGCGGCTACCGCTATTATATCGCGCAAGAACGTTTCCATGCGATCGGGTTTATGGGGTTTTATCCGAAAGACGATCATATGTATCTCAGCAAACTCTATCTTTCAGACGGCGAACGCGGCAAAGGATACGGGCGGAAAATGCTCGATTTTTGCGTGCAAAACGCGAAAGACGAGGGGCTTTCCGCCATTGAGCTGAACGTAAATAAAAAGAACGCGTCCACCGCGATCTACGAAAAAATGGGATTCAAGAAGATCCGAAGCGAAAGAAACGATATCGGCGGCGGTTACTTTATGGACGATTTCGTTTACCGCTTGGAATTTTAAGCGGACGAAGGCGCTTAGCGCTCCGCGTTCTTTCTTTTTCTTCCGAATTCGCGCATATATCCGAATTTTTCCTTTTTTCTTCGCCCGACCCGCTTGACAGGTTCGCTCGGCTCGGCATATAATAGTAACCGGAAATACGGCGCGGGGTGGAGCAGTCCGGTCAGCTCGTCGGGCCCATAACCCGAAGGTCGCAAGGTTCAAATCCTGCCCCCGCAACCATTTATAGCCCGCAGTAGCGGGCTTTTTTTATACATAACGGCAAGGATTTGAACGAGAGCGTTTAGAAAATATGCCTCGGTTTGGCATATTTTTAGCGGTTGTACCGGAGCGAAGCGCAGGTCCGCGTAGAGGCGAAGCCTCATAGCGCCCGAAAATATCCCGATTTATAAAAAATCCTGCCCCCGCAACCATTTACAGCCCGCAATAGCGGGCTTTTTTTATACTTAACGGCAAGGATTTGAACGAGAGCGTTTAGAAAATATGCCTCGGTTTGGCATATTTTTATTTGCCTTTTCCGCAAGGACGCTTTTGGGTCGGGCTGAAACTCGAATGCCCGCAAAACGTTATAATCAAAAGAGTGCGCTCCTTTTGGGAGCGCACCGAAAAATGCCTCCCATTGTTGCTACACAATCTCACTCAGGAAGAGATAAGGGAAACATTTTTACCAAACGCACCCTTCCTGAGTTATATGAAAATGTGTAGCAAACATATTATCGCATAAAAACGAAAAACAGTCAAGGCGCGACAACGCGTGAAAAAATTAAAATGCAAAACGCGACCCAAAGAATGCATTCGCGTGACTTTATTTTTTCGAGCGTATATAATAACAGAGAGGTGAGAATATGACGGAAAGAGAAAAGATGTTAAACGGCGAGATCTACGACGCGAACTATGATCGATCGCTGATTCGAGAAAGAGCGAAGGCGAAAGAAAAATGCGTTCGCTATAATAAAACAGCGCCGAAACAAAGCCGCAAAAGAGAAAAGCTACTGCGCGAAATCTTCGGAAATATTGGGCAGAATCCGATCATTGAACCGCCCTTTTACTGCGATTACGGCTCTCTTATCTCTGCGGGCGACAATTTTTACGCAAACCACAACTTGGTTGTTTTAGACGCGGGAAAAGTCGAGATCGGAAACAACGTTTTTATAGCGCCGAACGTTACACTCACCACTTCCTATCACCCGCTTGACGCAAAAAGAAGAAACCAAGGCCTCGAATATGCCGGAAAAATTACGATCGAAGACGACGTGTGGATCGGCGCAAACGCAGTAATTTTACCGAATGTAACGATCAAGAGAGGCGCGGTTATCGGAGCGGGCGCCGTGGTCACAAAAGACGTACCCGCGAACACGGTAAATGCCGGAGTCCCCGCCCGCGTAATTCGCGAAATCGAAGATAACGAACGTTAAATACAAAGCAATTTTCCAAAAAGAAACAATATAACACAAGTAGAAGTTATTCACAAATTGTGGATAAACGGTGGATAACTACCCCCATTTTCAGCGATTTAGCGAAAAGTTCAAGCATAAACGCTCTAAAAAACAATCCGGTAGTGCCGCTATGGGGCTTACGATCACTTCTTGAAAACTTCGAAGATCGCACCGAGAACGACGTCCAACGCGAAAACAAGCCCTGCGTTCTTATTCTTGCCATATTCGTTCGTCGCGTCGCTTCCCGCCGAATCGGAAATAACTTTGATCATTGTAAAGGGGATCTTTGCCCGATATGCCGTAATAGCAACGCCGGCGCCTTCCATATCGCAAATACCTGCCGAAAAATCAGAAACGATTTGATCCTTTCTTACGGGGTCGGCAATGAATTTGTCTCCGCTGGCGAGGCGAACAAGGCGAACGTTTTTCTCAGATATAACGGATAAAAGTTTCGGATCGGAGAACACGTAAGGAGAAGGCAGATCCGCGGCGGCTCCGAGCGGATGGCCGAAAGGAGTCAGATCGGAATCATAATGGACGACCGACTCAACGGCAACAATCTCGCGCTCTAAAAGCGACTCGTCCAGCGCGCCGACCAGCCCGAAATTCAAAATATAATCCACTTTATATAGCCCGATCAAAAGAGACGTAGCCGAAGAAGCGGCGATCTCGCCGATCCCGCATTTAGCGAGAGCTACCTCACCCTTTTCCGAAACGTAAGAGCAAAACTCGATTCCGCAAACCACATCGACTGCGCGAAGTTCGCCGAGTTTATCGAGAAAAGGCTCGTACTCTTTATCCATTGCCACAACAAAACCGATTTTCATACAATCCACCTCAAACCCATTATACAGCACCTTGCCCAAAACCGCAAGCGAGAGAAATCGATTCAAAGTTCCACGTGGAACATTTAATATTTCTTCAAAAAACGAAGTTTTATATTTTACAGCGAGATACAAGAAAAACTTTCCGAAATAACGTCTTTATGCCTTGAACCCGTTCTATATAAAAACCGCGGATAATTCCGCGGTTTTCAGTAATATAAACATTTTTTGATCTTTTTTATATTATCAATTGTTCCACGTGGAACTTTTAATACGCTTCGTTTAGCATCGCTATAAATTCATCCTTCCCGACCGTCCTGAGATCGGTGATCGCCGCCCTGCTGTTTTGCGCCGCCTCGGCGATCGCGCCGAACGCTTCGCGCGGAACGTCCGTAATCGAGATTTTATTCGCAAGGCCCGTTTCTTCGAAAAGATCATCCGATAGTTTCGCGATCGCGTCGATGACTTTGTCCGCTCTTTCCGATTTCTCCGTTTCGGCAAAAGTTTGTTCTCCCGCCACCCACAAGAGAAGCGTTTCCAATCTCTCGGTTTTCCTCTCCGCTTTTAGGGCGGGAACGAGAGAAAGCGCTAACGCTTCGTATCTCATTTTACCCGTAACGGTACAAATCCCTTCCGCCAAAGCGTGCGCCCTGCCGAAAGGAACGTTTCCGAACGCGATTCCCGCGAGCGCAGAAGAAAGGAGAACGGCGGATCTTGCAGCCGCGTCTTTCGGATCCTTTATGCTTTTGATAAGGTTTTCAAAAATCAATTTGATCGATTTTTCCGCAAATATCTCAACGGGCGCAACGCCATCCGCACCGAGATATGCTTCCACCGCGTTCGAAAGCGCCGCGTACCCTTTTCCCGCGAAGGTTTGTTTGGTTTCTTTGACCGAAATTGCCGCGTCTATAATAACGAGATCCGGGATCATTTCCGCAGATTGCATAAGTTGATCTCCGATCGTGACGAATCCGTTCGTTTCGGCTCCGGAGCCGCAATCGGTAGGGATCAAAATCATCGGAACGCGATTTCCGAGCGCTTTCAAAACGCCCGCGATCGGAAGAATATCATCGCATTTTTGGGATAAAAACGTACGAAGAACCTTTGCGCTGTCTAAAACGGAATCACCGCCAACCGCTATGATCGAATCGCATTCCTCTTTTTCAAAAGTGTTTTTCAGCTCGCGGATCAGGTCCGTGGAAACAGCCGCGCCGATTCCGTCAAAACAAACGACCCCTGCGCCGTTTCCCGAAGAGATCGCGGATAAAACGGGATCGATCACGCCATCTTTTACGGCTTCTTGCGAACAAACGAGAAGGGGCTTATTTCCACCGAGATAGGAAAGCTCCGCGCCGAGCGTTTTCAACGCGCCCTCACCGCAGTTGATTTTGGCTTTGTTTTGAAATTCGAAATAATTACGCATAAAAACTCCTATTTTTCAAGAGGATAAAGCTCGTTTCGCTTGTTCTCGGAAAGAAAAGCGCGGTCTCCCTCTTCTGAAACGCGCGTCAAAACGGACAGATATTTGCTTTTGCCGTAGTAAAGGATCCTTCCCTCCGCAAGCAACCTGCAAAGAGAGGCTTTTTTATATAAAAGAGCGCGTTCGGCACCTCTGTCGGAAAAAATGACTCGCAAAAGAATAACGGATTTTTCCGACTTTTCCATAATACGGAAGGTATCCGCCTCTTTGATCAATCGAATGGATGCGCCGCCGCAAACGAGCTCCATAGAAAACACGCCGGGAAGGGAATACAAGAGGTCGAGTTTCGCCTTCTCGCATTTTTCGGTCGAGCGAACGACCCTCTTCGCGAAAAGAATAAGCTCCGCCTTCTTGACAAGACGGCTGAAAAATCCTTCACGATAGTTTTTTTTGAACGTTTGCAATTCCATAAATATAAAGTATCACACGCGCGCGTATAAAGTCAAGAAAATCAGTCGCGCGCAAGAAGCGCCGCGGCTTCCGCCGCCATGCCTTTTCCCTCTCCGACGACACCGAGTTTTTCGGTCGTAGTTGCTCCGAATTTAACGTTTTGTTCGGATATTTCAAGCGTTTTTGCGATATTCGCTTCCATTTCGGAAAGATAGGGCGCCATTTTGGGGCGCTCCGCCATAATCATTCCCGAAACATTTATTACGCGAAAGCCTTTCTTTTTGACCTCGGAAAGAACGATCTTTAATAATCTTAAACTGTTTGCGCCGTCATACGCGGGATCGCTCGGCGGGAAAAAATGTCCGATATCGGGAAGAGAAGCCGCCGTCAGAAGGGCGTCCATCACCGCGTGGGTCAAGCAATCCGCGTCGCTATGTCCGAGAAGCCCCTTTTCAAAGGGGATCGAAACCCCTCCGAGAACGAGCGCTCTGCCTTCCGCGAGGGGATGGACGTCATAGCCCACGCCGACGCGGATTCGATCTGCTTCGACATCGCTCAAAAGATCGGAAGAATAGGTAATTTTTTTGTTTGTTTCTTCCCCTTTGACGAGGTTCGGCGCACCGAATTTTTTTTCAAAAAGCGTTGCGTCGTCCGAAGCGCCCGAGGCGCCTTCGTAACTTTTCAGGAGTTTGGTAAGATCGAAACACTGCGGCGTTTGCACCGAAACAAACTGCTCGCGATCCACCGCGCGATTGCCCCCGTTCTCGACCTTTCGCATCGAATCCGCGATCGGGAAAGAGGGAACTGCGCTTCCTTTTTCCGCGGCTTCCGCCATACAGCGATCCAAAAGGGAAAGAGAGAGAAAAGGGCGTGCGCCGTCATGTACCGCGACGACGGCGCTTTTGCCGTCCGCGATCTTCTCGGCAACGCACAACGCGTTTCGAACGCTTTCCGTTCGCGTTTCTCCGCCCTGAACGATAAAACAGGGTTTTTCTCTTCCCGAAAAAAGCGCTTCCGCGTCTTTTCTTCTTTTTTGGGTTACGACGAATATGACGTGGCTTATATAATCCGAGCGGAAAAAAGGCTCCGCCGCTCTTTCGAGAACAGTCTTCCCTCCGATCTTTTCCCAAACTTTATCCACGCCGGCGCGCGTTCCCGCGCCCGCCGCCGCAATAATCGCGATACCTTTCATATTTCCTCGTTTTATTCGGATATTTCGGTGTTTTCCGCCTTTTTTTGCCATCGGCGATAACGCGCCTTTATTCGATCACTTCGTATAAATTTTGCGCGTTTTCCTTTTTGGTTACTTCCTCGATCGCGCAAACGCGAACGGTAAGGCTTCCCGCGCCGTATAAAATCTCGATCACGTCGCCGATCTTTACTTCTTTAGAGGGTTTCGCCTCTTTTCCGTTCAGCAAAACGCGCGCCGCGCCGCAAGCGTCCGCCGCAACGGTGCGCCGTTTGATCAATCTGCTTACTTTCAAGAATTTATCGAGTCTCATAGTATAATATTACCACAGCCGCAAAATTAAAACAATGGGATTTACCTTTTTCGGCTTGTATCCCGCGCGATCGCATTTTTTCGGCGGCAGGAAGCGGATTTTCCTGTTTTTTCCGTTCGGAAATTCGAGCGGACCCTTGCTTTCTTGCGCGCGCGTATTGTATAATTTATTATAATAGGATAATATAGGGTTTTATCCTTAAAAAGATCGGCTTTCCGCGCGGTTTTCGAAAAAATGCGCGGCGGGCCTAACGCCCCGAGATCTTTCGGGTGGAAAATGCGAGGTAATTATGTCAAGAGCCGGAGAAGGCGGAAGACTGGGAAAAAGAAACGGTTGCCTAACTTGTTTGGTGGTTTGTTTAATCCTTTTGATCGTATTTATCGCGGCGCTCTTCATCGGAGGCAGCGTGCTTTTCAAGAGCCACGTCAGCCCCAAGATCGGCGGCGTAACGCTTTCCGAATCTTTATCTATTTTAAGCAAAGTCCTTTCGGGTAAAGAAACGAAGGCGACTTATGCGGAAGAAGATTTGGACGATTTTTATTCCGGTCTTTCCTCCGCGCTGTTCCTTTCCGAAAAGAGCGAAGCGGAACTCGAATACGAGATCTTACCCGAGAGCGCAAAAGAAGCTTTGGACGTAACGCGGGTCGCCGCCGCGGAAGAAGAGGGCGAAGAAAAAGAGGATGGATCTTACGACGAGGACGCGTCTTTCGCCGCGTTTCTCCTTCTCCCGATTTCTTCTCGCTACGCTCTTCTTTCAAGCGACGTAAAAGCGCTCGTTTCGATCGAGGAATATGCTTGTCTCGCGGCGGAAGAGAGCGCCGCCGTTCGCAAAAGGCTCGGGCTTAAAACGTACCGCTTATCCATTCGCTCCATTCTCGGAGACGAAGGCTTTTCCGCAACGGATTTTTCCGCGGATAAGCTCGCGGATCGCGCGTTTTCCTCCCTCGATTTCAATTTCGAGTCGCTTGAAAATTACGATATAACCGACCCGTCCGCTCCGGAAAATACCGAATTTACGACTTTTTCCGTTACGGGGAAGCAGGTTTCCGCATTTGTAAACGACGTTTTGCAATATTTCCTCTCCGGAGAGTCCTCTCCCTTTAAGGAGCAAATGGCGGCGTATCTTCCCGCGAACGCGAGCGTTACCGATTACGTAAAGGTAGCTTCCGTTACGATCAAAAACACGCCGCTTCTCGTTTCAAACGACGAAGCGCTTTACGATCAAAAAGATACCGAACTCGGCGTTACGGTTTCCGTAAAACTGCGCGATCTCGTTACAATTATGATGCAGTCCGACGAAGTAAAGAACCGCTTATCCGGCGCGCCTTCTTTCGCGATCGAGATGATCCCGTCTCTCGTTCCGAAATACCTCTCGCTTTCGGCTTGCGTTTACCCCCTTGCGGAAGAAGCGGACGGGAGAGAAATCAAAGTAAAGGTAAACAATATGTCGGATAAAGCCGCGAAAAACCTTTCCAAAATCGTAAACGGTCTGATGGGAAGAGACGCGGAAAACGGCGCGGAAAAGAGCTTCTTCGCCGAAATGAACGATAAAGTAACGGAAGTATTCTCTTCCATCAACGAAAAGGTAAAGATCAACTTCGTTCCCTCTTTGGACGCGGACGGAAACGCTCTTAAAGATTCTTCCGGCAATACCTATTCCGAACTCCAAATTATGACGATCGAGACGCTTCTTTCTCTTCTCGACGACTCCGGCACGCTTTCGGCGCACGAAGTCTTTACCGTATTAAAATGCCTTTACGTAACGACGGTGGACCATGATCCTCTGTCTTTGGACGCTTCTGTTTCCGCGTTTAAGAGCGATATGGCGGGAAAATACGGCGTGGATCTTTCGTTTTTGGATGAAAACAATCTGCTTTCTTCCGACGCTTTGAAAGACGTTCTCAATCATATTCATCTTTCGGACGGTTTGGATTTTACCCGTTCGAACGAAGAAATGCAGGTCCATCTTTCCGCGGAAGCGCTCGCGTCTCTTATGGTCAAGTACGTTTCCGAGCTGGATCCTTCCGGCGATAAGAGCGTTGCCGCCGCCGAAGAATCTTCTTCCCGCAATATATTCGAAGGGATCCACCCGAACGTTTGCGAGATCGCGCTCGATAAAGTATCGGAAGAGGACGGAAGAAAGGTCTTTTCTCTCGAACTTTTGATCTCCTTCGACATTGCAAAGCTCCTTTCGCCCTATCTCCCGAGCGAAGGAACGGGGTCGAAACTCGTATCCAAAATCTTGCCGAAGGGAAATTCCTATTTCGGGATCAAACTGTTCGTTTCGGAAGAGCGAGCGGACGGAAAACTGATCCATAAAGCGGGTAAAAACATCGCGAAAGAAGGGGAAAGCGCCGAAGCGTTCCAAACGATGCTTCGCGTAAACGATTTTACTTACGAAGAAACGGCGTCGGTTATGGACACGATCAATCGCTTTATGACGGTTCTCGGCGGATCGGACGGCTTCGATCTATCGTCGGTCACGGATTCTTTGGAAGACGTCGTTACGAATCTCTTCGAAACCCTTCAAAAGAGCGAATTTCCTCTATCGCTCCGTTTCTTCCCGAAAGACGAAAATTCAAACGGCGGAATTCTTCTCCCGAGCATATACGAGCTTGTGGAAGCGCTTGTAACCCCGCGTCTTAGCGAGGGTGAATCCTTTACGAGCGCGGATGCGCAAGAGATCTTGGCGCTTTTGTACGCGTCAAACGCGGATAAAACCGTTTCTTTCTCGGAAGAGCAAGCGGACGATTTCCTCAGCGAGATCAACGACAAATTCTATATCTCTTACGACAGCCGCCTCTCTTCGGACGATTTGTTCGGAGACGGCGCGGAGCATCTTTCCGATAAGATCGGAGCGGGCAGCTTATACTTTGTTTCTTCCGAAGAAGAAAAAGCGAAGTGGGGCAGCGGTTACGAAAAACCCGCCCTTTATTCCGATTCGAGGGATATAAGCGAGCTTCGCGTTTCTTTAACGGGCGGCGAGATCGCATCTCTGATTCAAAAAAGCTCCGTTTTGCCCGAGGATCTTTCCTCTTCTTTCGGCGGGTTCTCACCTCTCGGCGCGCGCTTTATAACGGAAGAGGGAGAAACCTATCTTGCCTTCGATCTCCTCTGCACGTTCTTTGAAAAAACGAGCGAAGAGGAAGACGGCGAGGGAGAGGAGGATAACTCCTTGGATCTGTCCGTTCTCTTCCCGAAAGATCTCAAATTATCGGCAAAAATCTTGATGTACGCTCCTTCCTATTCGGAGGAAAAACCGCGCTTCTCGTCCTCGATCGCGATCAACGACGGATCGGCGGAAAAGATTTTCTTCCTTTTGAAAGCGTTCGGCGGCGATAGTTTATCCGAAAGCGCGCTTTCCGGTAAGATCGGCAGCGCTCTCGAAAAAGTATTTCAATCGCTCGAAAGCAAGATCCCCGTTTATTATTCCGAAGGCGGCGTCGGTTACAAGGTCACCGTAAACGGAAAAGAGGAAAATTGCATTTATCTTTCCGACGTGTTTACCGCGCTGATCTCCCTGACCGGCATTCAAGACAGCGTAAACGAAGACACGGGAGAGACGATCCCCGAAGAAGACCGCTCCCTTTCTTCCGCGCTTTCTTTCCGCGCGAAGCTGAAGGAATTCGGCAGAATGCCGTCCTATTCTTTCGAGGGAGACGCGTCCGATTGGGAAGCGGATATTAGCGGCGTAAATTCCTTCTTTACGGAAAGCGATCTTACCTCTTTCCTCTCTTCTCTCTCCGATAAATATTATCTTTCTTCTCCGATTACGGCGGAAAAACTGATGGGAAGCGAAAAATCTTTCGACGTAAACGCCTCGTCCGTTTCCTTCCTTTCTCTTTACGCGGACGAACGCCCCGTTTCGGAGCTTACCGTCCGTTTAACCGGCGGCGCGCTCGGCGCTTTGTTTAACAAAACGCTCGGCAGCATTTCCATCGGAGAAGAGGGCGGAGCGACCCTCGTTCAAAGCGCGATCCGAATCGATTCGTTCGGAACGACGGATCTAACGGACGATAAAGCCTTCTTGGATCTTTGTTTCCTCGTTTCCCTATCTTCCTCGTCTTCCATTCTTCCGAAATATCTCTTCGTGAAAGCGGAAGTCGATCTTTCTTACGACTTCGTAAACGCCCGTTTCCCGAGCGAACTGACCTGTTCGGCAAAGATTACGATCAACGATCTTTCCTTTAATCAAACGAAAAATCTCTTCGGCTATATTGCATCGCTCGGCGGGAATTTTTCGATGGACTCCATTTCGGAAAAAATCGCGGACGGATTGAAAGACGGAATTTCGGGTATGCTTTCTCTCTATCCCGAAGGAACGGTCAAGGCGCAGGAAAACGCGATCGTCTTGCCGGACGTGTTTACCTTCCTCGTTTCTTTAACTTCCATGACGGATCAAAACGGAACCGATACCGCGGCGCAGGATCTTGCTTCTCGCTTGCGTGGATTCGGCTATCAATTAAACCAAAACGGCGACCCCGAAAACCATTCGGATTATTCTTGGGTAAACGGATTGAAGCTCTTCCTTTCTACGGACGACGCGTACGTTTACTCGAATATGCAGCGCGCGTACTTTATGAAAAACAAGCCCGATATGGATATGATCTACGACGGCGTCGGCGATCTTTTTTCTACGATCGACGATAGCTCTTTTAACCTGACGGGTGAAGACGGCCTTTATTTATACGACGGCGATATTCGTACTCTGAAAATCTCCGATAAAGCGCTCGGCGTTATGATCAAAAACAAACAAAGCTTTTCTTCGGCGGTTTCCGGCAGCGGCGTTTCCGCTTCCATCGAAAGCGTAAAGATTTATTTCGAAGATACCTCTTTCAGGCTGGAAAGCGGCTTGAAAATTTCTTTGACGGGTGAAAATTACGCGATGTTACCTTCTTATTTCTTCGTAAAAGCCGTAACGAAGGAAGATCCCTCTTCTTTGAGCGGCTATTCGACGGAGATCACGGTAAACAATCTTTCGAGAGAGCAAACGGTAAATTTCTTCCATAACTTTACTTCTCTCTCTTCCGTTGGGATCGAAACGGGCGCGTTTACTCTTTCCACTTTGGAGAGCGCGATCAATTCCGCCGTTTCTTCCGCACTGAACTCTTTCTCTTCCTCCGTTTCGGTTTCTTACGGCTGCTTTACGGACGGAGATATTTCCTCCGAATATAACGACGCAAATTATCCGGACGACTTCATTTCCGTTTCGGCAGGAGACGGTTATCTCGAAATTCCGTCCGTTTACTACTTCCTGATCGATCTTTTGTACGATTCTTCGAAACCCGAAGAAAGCGAAATGCAGCATATGCTGAATAAGCTGTACGAAAGCGATACTTCTCTCAATGCGAATATCGTTTTGAATCCCGCAAGCGACACAGCGTTTCAAAAGGAGGCGGTGTATCGCGGCGAAAACCCGATCACCGACCTTATTACGATCTATTCCGATCGCTATCTCGCAAGCGAGATTTCAACCGATCTTTCGGGCGAGAATATAAACGGCGATATCGATATAGAAGGCATTCTTCAGCTTACGATATTGAAAGCGGGCGACGCGGCGTCGAGAGCGCTTTGGAAAAATAAATTCTTTACGGACGCGGAAGATTTTAACGCTTCTCACGATTATATGATCGCGACCGCCGTGGCTTCTCTTTCGAATTATTCTTCGGGCGGTTCGACCTCTCTCGTTCCCGAAAAACTTTGGTTTACCGTCTTGATCGACTTAACGAACGAATCGGAGAGTCGCGGTCTTTTATACGATATGAATCAAAAGGATATGGAAATATTCGAACATATTTTATCTTCGAATAACGATAAATTCAGTATCAACGAGATCGCAGTCGAACTTGCTTCTCTGATCGTAGACAAGATCGGACACGTTGCGGGGGTGGGTCTTACCGTTCGCTATTACGGCGCGAACGACGATTATTACTTCGCCGAAACGTTGCCGTTCTCTTCCAATCAAGAAAACGTAAAAGATTCGGTAAACGGCGCTTCTTATGTCGTCGTTTCCTTAAACTAAAAAAAACGGAGTACAAAATGAATCAATGCGAAAAAATATGGTCCGATATATTGGATAAACTTTCGGGGCTCGTTTCGGTTGCGTGTTACGAGATCTATTTCAGTAAATTAAAACCCGTCGTTATCAAAGACGATACTTTGATCTTAATGACCGAATTGACTTCCGTAAAAAACGGGATCGCGAAAAACTTTACCGCTCCTCTCAATATGGCGATCCGCGAAAGTATGGCGCAGATAGACGGGGTAAAGATCATCTTAAAAAGCGAGCTTTCTTCTTACGTGGAAGAAGAGGAAAAGAAAGAAGAAAAAGAAGAGTTTCATCCTTCGATCAAACAAATCGTTTTTCAGAAAAATTACACGTTCGACAACTTCGTGATCGGCGATAGCAATAAGTACGCCGCCGCCGCGGCGAGAGCGGTCGCGGAAGCGCCGGGAAAAAACCTCAATCCGCTTTTTATATACGGTATGCCGGGTCTCGGAAAAACCCATATTTTACACGCGATCGGAAATGAAATTTTGAGAAACAATCCTTCTCTCAAAGTATATTATACGACGGCGGAAAACTTTACGAACGACCTTATATACAGCATTCGAAACAGTAATAATAACGAGCTGATGAAGCAATTCCGCGAAAAATACCGTAATTTGGACGTTTTGATGATGGACGACGTTCAATTTCTCGCGAAGACGAACAGCGCGCAGGAAAATCTTTTCCATATTTTTAACGACCTTTATACCGCCGAAAAACAAATTATTTTATCGAGCGACAGACCCGTTAAAGAACTGACTTATATCGAAGATAGGCTGACGAGTCGCTTCGCGAGCGGCGTTGTTGCCGATATTCAGCCTCCCTCTTTCGAAACGAGGGTCGCAATTTTGCAAAAGAAAGCCTATCATTATAAAATAGACGTTTCCCAGGAAGTCATCAATTATCTCGCGGAAAAGGAAAAATATAACGTCAGATTGCTTGAAGGAATGCTGAAAACGATCGGTTATTTCGCCTCTCTCAACAATCGCGCGGCAGATAGCGTGGAATTTGCGAAAGAAGCGCTTCGCGACAGCTCGTCCGGTCAGGAATCGGCGATCACGATGCAAAAGATCGCGGAAACGACCTGCGAGTATTTTAACATCAAAGTTGCGGATATTTGCGGAAAAAAGAAAACGAAAGAGCTGGTGGAACCGAGGCAAATGGCGATGTATCTCGTAACCGTTCTCCTTCCCGAGATCCCGCTCGCTTCCATCGGTCAATTTTTCGGCGGACGCGATCATACGACAGTCATACACGCGCGCGATAAAATGCAATCGCAAATCGGGGAAAACGAGAATTATAAAAAGAAAGCGGAAGACATCAAAAATCTGATTTATAACAAGTAATTGTTTATAACCTTGCATTCATACACGCAAATTAACCTTTGCTCCACACGCTTTCCACATCTCTTTCCACCGCCCGAAAGAATATATTTACTTTGATAAAAAAGGTATGTTATACTATATATTGTGGTCGTAAAAGGGTTGTCCACTTTTACACACCCCTTATTATTAAATAAGATTATTATCTATAAAAAAGATAAAAAGGAGCCTGTCATGAAGATCAACGTCGATTCGCTTTCTTTGTCCGAAGCGGTAAACAAAGTTATCAAAGCAATTTCCGTTAAGAAGAATAATCCCGTCCTCGAATGTATCAAACTTTCCGCGCACGATAATTGTCTCGTTTTAACGGCGACCGATATGGAGCTTTCCATCGAAAAAAAGATCGTAGCGGACGTTATTATCGACGGCGATATTCTCGTTCCCGGTAAATTTTTCTCCGAATTTATTCGCACGTTGAACGAAGAAAGCTTATCTCTCGAATGTTCGGACGGTGTAAACCTCGAAATCAAATACGGCGAGAGTTACGGCTATATTCGCTGTTTGAACGTGGAAGATTATCCGAACGTCGGCGAAGTTCAAAATTTGCATTTCATTACCTTAAACAATAAGGATATGAAAGAACTTATTGCGAAAACGGTGTTTTGCGCTTCCACCGAGGATAACAGGCAGGTTTTGAAAGGATGTTTGCTCGAAATCGGCGAAGATAAAGCAACGATGGTCGCGTTGGACGGATACCGCCTCGCTCTTTGCAATAAAGCGATCAAAGAGAGCAGCGAAGATAGTTTCAGCTGTATTATCCCCGCTCGTTCTTTGCTTGAAATCAGTAAAATGATCGTAAATGACGAAGACGATATTACCTTAAAGATGGACGGAGAAAAACTGCGCGTGGAAATCGAAAACACCGTTCTCGTAACGCGCCTCATCAAAGGGGACTTTATCAATTACAGGAACATCATCAATAAAGATTTTTCCGCGATCGTAACCCTTTCCAAGAGCCAATTCAGCGAGTATATAGACAGGGCAAGTTTGATTTCGAGGATCAGCAAAAACAACCTCGTAAAGATCGAAGTAAAAGAAAACTATATCAAAGTGGAAAGTAATTCCGAGATGGGAAATTTGAACGAGTCTTTGCCCGCCCGCGTGGAAGGAAAAGACAATATCATTTGCTTTAACGGTAAATATCTGCAAGACTTTTTATCCGTCATAGACGACGAGTTTATTAAGATGAATATCAAAGCGTCCAGCGCGCCCTGCGTGTTTACCCAAGTGGATAAAGAAGATTATTTGTTCCTCGTTCTCCCGATGCGCGTCGTGGGATAAAATGATAGTAGAAAAGGTAACGCTCGAAAATTTCAGAAACTATAAAAAAAGAGAAATTACTTTCCGTGACGGTTTGAACGTGATCTGCGGCTTAAACGCCGCCGGAAAAACCAACCTCATGGAAAGTATTTTTGTAGCCGCGATCGGTCGCTCTCCCCGAACCAAAAACGAAAAAGATATGATCAAAATGGGGGAGGATAGGGCTTTTATCCATTTGGATCTCAAAAAGAAATTCAGGGACCATAAAATAAACGTGGAGATCAGCAAAACCGAAGGAAAAAAAATAAAGGTGGACGACGCCGTTTTGACTAGGCTCGGCGAGCTTTTGGGACTTTTGACCGTCGTTTATTTTTCTCCGGACGAACTGAAAATGATCAAGGAAGCGCCGCAGGAGAGAAGGAGATTTATCGATCTTTCTCTTTCGCAGGAAAATAAGCCTTATTACCTTGCTTTATCCAAATACAATAAGATTCTCGCGCAAAGAAATAAACTGATCAAATCAACGGATTTTGCCGAATTTTCGACCACCGCTTTTATTTGGGAAACGCAAATGAGCGAAGCGGCGGCGGAAGTCATCGTAAAACGGCGCGAATTTATCAAAAAAATATCCGAGATCGCGGATTCGTATCATAGAAAGATCGCGGGAGAAAAGGAAGATTTGACGCTTTTTTACGAACCTTGCAGCGATTTTGAAACGAAAGAAGAGATCAAAAAAGATTTGGAGCGCGCGCTCGAAGAAAACCGAAAAAAGGATTATGAACTCGGCTATACGTCCGTAGGACCCCACCGAGAAGATTTTTCCATTACGACCGGCGGCGTGGATCTCAGAAAATTCGGGTCGCAGGGGCAGCAAAGAACGGCGGCTCTCGCGATCAAACTTGCCGAGATAGAATATTATTATAAAGAGTCGGGGGAAAAGCCCGTGTTGCTCTTGGACGACGTTCTCAGCGAGCTGGACGAAAAGCGTCGAACCGCGCTTTTGAAAGCAACGGAAGGAACGCAAACCTTTATTACCTGTACCGAGTTTACCGAACCCGTACAGGATTATCTGGAAATCAAAATACAAAAACAAGAATAATTCTTGCTGATCATACGGCGAAAAGTCGAAAAAAGTCTTTTCTGAAACAAGAAAAAAAAGTAATTATACAAAAATTCATCCGATATTGTGGATAACTCCTCGGTTTTACCAAAAAAATTGGCATAAAGTATTTACTTATACTTAATTTATATTATATAATATATATTATTATACACGCGCACGTGCGCGCGCGTTTTAATTATGATTACGGAATCTATTATCGGAGGGAAAAATGGAAAGAAATAATTCCTATAACGAGGACGCGATTCAGGTCTTGGAAGGGTTGGAACCGGTGCGTGTTCGCCCGGGTATGTATATCGGCTCGACGGACGAAAGAGGGCTGCACCATCTCGTGTCCGAGATCGTGGATAACAGTATTGACGAAGCTCTTGCCGGATACTGTACGGATATTTACGTCGTTATCAATGCGGACGGCAGCGTTTCCGTTCAGGATAACGGAAGAGGTATTCCGACGGGATTTAAGAAGTCCGAAGGTAAATCGGCGGTAGAAGTCGTTTTGACCAAATTACACGCGGGCGGTAAGTTCGGCGGTTCGGGTTATACGATCTCCGGCGGACTGCACGGCGTGGGTCTTTCCGTCGTAAACGCGCTTTCCGAATGGTTGACCGTGGAGATTTGTCAAAACGGACATATTTATAAGCAAGAGTATTCGCGCGGTAAGCCGCAATACGATCTCAAAGTCGTGGGAGACAGCGAAGAGACGGGAACGAAAGTTACCTTCTTCCCCGATAAAGAGATCTTCGAAACCATCGTGTTTAAGTATGATACGCTGAAACACCGCCTGCGCGAGCTTGCGTACCTAAATAAAGGTCTGCATATCAATATCAAAGACCTTCGCACCGATCCCGTGACCGAGGACGATTTTAAGTATGACGGCGGTATTATCCATTTCGTGGAAGACTTAAATGCGGCGCACGAAAAACTCTTCTCCGAAATCGTTTATTTCGACGAAAAGGTAAACACGAGCGAAGTAGAGATCGCCCTTCAATATAACGAAACGTACAGCGAAACGGTTTTCGCTTACGCAAACAATATCAATACCGAAGAAGGCGGAACACACCTTGACGGTTTTAAGGCAGCTTTGACTCGTATTATAAACGATTACGGTCATAAGATGAATTATCTTAAAGAGAGCGAAAAACTTTCGGGCGAGGATGTTCGCGAAGGCTTGACCGCGGTCATAAACGTAAAACTGACCAACCCTCAATTTGAAGGTCAAACCAAAACCAAGCTCGGAAACAGCGAGATGAGAACGATCGTTTCGCGCGTTTTGACCGAATGCCTCGGAACATATATGGAAGAGCATCCGAAGGAGAGCAAAGAGCTCGTTCTTCGCTCGATCAACGCGCAAAAGGCGAAGGAAGCCGCGAGAAAAGTCAGAGACGAGACCCGCCGCAAAGGTTTCCTTGAAAACACGACTCTTCCCGGAAAGCTCGCGGACTGCACGGAGAAAGACGCGTCCAAATGCGAGATATTCCTCGTCGAGGGCGATTCCGCAGGCGGTTCGGCAAAGTCGGGCAGAGACAGACGTTTTCAGGCGATATTGCCCCTGCGCGGTAAAATTCTGAACGTGGAAAAGGCAAGGCTGAATCACGTTCTCGAAAACGAAGAGATCAAATCGATGATCACGGCGTTCGGCGGCGGTATCGGCGAGGAATTCAGTACCGAAAAACTTCGCTACGACAAGATCATTTGTATGACCGATGCCGATGTGGACGGTTCACACATCCGCATTTTGATGCTGACCTTCTTCTTCCGCTTTATGCGCCCCTTGATCGAAGAAGGGCACGTGTACATCGCGCAACCCCCGCTTTATAAAGTCAGCAAGGGGAAGGACGAAAAGTATTTCTATAACGACGACGATCTGAATACCTATCTCGATTCTCTCGGAAGAAAAGGATACGAGATCCAGCGCTATAAAGGTCTCGGTGAGATGGATCCCGAACAACTCTGGGAAACGACGATGAGCCCCGAATCGAGGATCTTACTCAAAGTGCGTCTGGAAGACGCGATGAAAGCGGACGAAACGTTTACCGTCCTTATGGGCGAGCAACCGGAGCTGCGCCGTCAGTTTATCGAGCAAAACGCGAAACTCGTCGCAGAGCTTGATATTTAACGAGGTGGAATATGAAAGATAAAGAATTGCAACACGGAGATATAATCGATAATACCAAAATCGTGGAAGTAGGCTGCGAAAGCGAAATGAAGAAATCCTTTATTTCGTACGCAATGGCGGTAAACGTCAGCCGCGCGATCCCCGACGTGCGCGACGGATTAAAGCCCGTCCATCGCCGTATTTTGTACGCGATGAACGAGATCGGCTTAACGCCCGATAAACCCTTCAAAAAGTGCGCGACGATCGTTGGTGACGTGCTCGGTAAGTATCACCCGCACGGCGACAGCTCGGTTTATGACGCGCTCGTTCGTTTGGCGCAGAATTTCTCGATCAATATGCCCCTCGTGGACGGACACGGAAACTTCGGTTCGGTGGACGGCGACCCCGCCGCGGCGTATAGGTACACCGAAGCGAGAATGAGCAAGATGGCGCTCGAAATGCTTCGCGATATCGACAAAGAAACCGTTGACTTTTATCCGAACTTTGACGATACCCGTATGCAGCCCGAAGTTCTGCCTTCCCGTTACCCGAATCTCCTCGTAAACGGATCGGACGGTATCGCGGTCGGTATGGCGACTTCCATTCCGCCGCACAATCTTTCGGAAGTGATCGACGCGACTTGCGCTTTGATCGATGATCCCGATATTGATATTCTCGACTTGATGAAATACGTTCCCGCCCCCGATTTTCCGACGGGAGCGCTGATTCTCGGCGGTCAGGACGTTCGAAACGCCTATTTGACCGGTCGCGGCAGCTGTATTTTGAGAGCGAAGACCGAGATCGAAGAGTATAACAACGGAACGAGGAGCCGCATCGCGGTCACCGAGATCCCCTATCAGGTCAATAAGGCAAAGCTCATCAAAACCATTGCCGACCTCGTAAAGGATAAAAAGATCGATGGTATCGCCGATATTCGCGACGAGTCCGACCGCGTGGGAATGCGCTTCGTGATCGATATCAAGCGCGACGCGAACGCGCAAGTCGTTCTCAATATGCTCTTTAAGCATACCGAGCTGCAAAAGTCCATCAGTATGATCTTCCTCGCGCTGGACGACGGTACGCCCAAGATCATGAATTTGAAAGAGATCCTGACCGCTTACGTAAAGCACCAGCAGGACGTTGTGGACAGGCGTACGAAGTTCGATCTGCAAAAGGCGGAAGATAAGAACCATATTTTGTCCGGTCTCGTTATCGCGCTGCAAAATATAGACGAAGTTATCGCCATCATTCGCGCCGCGAAAGACAGGCAGGAAGCGCAAGGCAAGCTGATGGAAGCCTTCTCCCTTTCCGAGAAGCAGGCGAACGCGATCCTCGATATCCGCCTTCACAGGCTTACTTCGATGGAAACGGGCAGCTTGATCGCGGAAATGGAAGAGACCGAAAAGAATATCGCGTACTACCGTTCCATTTTGGCGGATCCCGCTCTCCGCAATTCGATCATCAAAGACGAAATGCTCGAAATCAAGAACAAGTTCGGAACGGAGAGAAAGAGCGAGATCACCTATGCGTACAGCGGGCTCAATATCGCGGATATGATCGCGAGAGAGGACGTCGTTATCTCCAAAACGCATTTCGGTTACGTTAAGCGCGTTCCTTTGAAGGAATATCGCTCCCAACATAGGGGCGGCGTGGGCGTGACCGCGCATAAACCCAAGGACGAAGATTTCGTAACGGATATTTTTACCTGCTGCACGCACGACGATCTTTTCTTCTTTACCAATTACGGCAAAGCGTACGTCATTAAGGCTTACGAAGTTCCCGAAGCGGCGCGTACGGCGAGAGGCAGGGCGATCGTAAACCTTTTGCAGCTCTCCGAAGGCGAAAAGATAACGACCGTTCTTCCCGTTACGGAAGAGCAGGGGAGAAGCGGAAACCTCGTTCTTGCCACGAGAATGGGCAAGATCAAGCGTACGGCCCTTTCCGAGTATGAAAACGTCAGGCGCGGCGGTAAGATCGCGATCGGGCTTATGGACGGCGACGAGCTGATAAGCGCCCGCTTAACGATGGGCGGCGAGGAATTGATCATGGCGTCCTCGCTCGGAAAATGTATTCGCTTTAAGGAAGAAGACGTCAGAATTATGGGCAGGACCGCGGGTGGCGTTCGCTCGATGAAGATCGGAGAAGACGACTATATCGTGGATATGGAAGTCATTCGCGAAGGAGACGAAGTTTTGACCATAACCGAAAACGGATACGGAAAGCGTACGGACGTGGACGAATATCGCGTTCAAGGTCGCGCGGGATCGGGTATCAAAGCCGGAACGTTTAACGAAAAGACCGGTAGGATCGCCGCTCTCAAAACCTGCAAGCCCGACGGCGATATTATGCTGATCACGGAAAGCGGCGTTATCATTCGCACGCACATAGACGAGATCAGCAAACTCGGCCGCGCGGCGCAGGGCGTTAAGATCATGAGCGCGGGCAAGCTGAACAGCAAAGTCGTCAGCGTGGCTTTGACCGAGCGCTACGAAGAGGATGAGTTCATAGAAGAGACCGCTTCGGAAGGCGCGGCGCAGCCCGAAGAAGAAAAGGAGACCGACGCCGAATAACAACGGATCAAAAAAAAGGACCCTCGTTTTCCCAAAAATCGGGAAGCGAGGGTTTTTTTATAAAAGAAAGGAAAAAGAGGATCGCTTTATTTCGTTTCGCCGCGGAGCGCTCTCTCAACGTTTATAAAATAGGTTTGCCCTTTATAATCGATCGAGATCTCATTCGAAAGATAATCGGCGTGTACGTAAGGGCTGTCGTATCGGGAAAAGAGGGCGTTTTGTTTTGCGGAATCAACGAAGAAATCGCCCGAATAGGAGAGGGAATAGTCTTTCCCGTTCGAACGGTAAGACAGCTTGTTTTCGGAAAGAGAGAAGGCATTGGATTCGATCCTTGCCATAAAATTGCCGATACTCCCTTCTTTTTGCAGAGTCGAAACCTCGTAGCAGGTCGCTTGATAGCGCCCGTTTTGCACGAGCTCGTAGCGCTTGCTTTCGTCCGTCAGAACGCCGGGAGCCGCGTCGGAAACGGCGGGATCGAAGGCTTTGTATTCGAACGCGCTCGAACCGATGATCGCGAAGAGAACGTTTCCTTTTCTCGCGAACGCGTAATTGCCCTTTACGATAACCTCGTCTAACAGTTCCTCGGGCAGGAACGTATGGGTGAAGGAAAGCATTTTATAGGGAGAGAGGGCAACGGAGCGGGGGATCTTGTGGATCAAGAGAGAAACGTTTTCGTGTTGCGCGCTTTGCGGCGCCACGCCGAACCCCGCCCAATAGCCGGGAGCCGCGTCGTATTCGCGCCGATTCGTAAGAGGATGCGTCGTATAAACCGTTACGCCGCCCGGGAGCGTGAGCGCCATCGTCGTTTGCTGTGCGCCCGATTGTCCCGTTTTATAGTCAAAGAGGGTCGAAAGCTTATAATCTTGCGTTTTATAGATATAAACGTTCGCGCGGTCGAGAGACATTCCGTTCGTATATATGTTAAAAGAAGAGGATAGGCGCGGGAGAAGCCCGAGGTCGCGAAGCAAGCTCAGATTGCAGAACTTGAAGGTGGAGAGAAAATCGTTCGACCATAGGGAATGATCGGAAACGAAGCGCAGGGTGTTCAGAATAACGGCGGGGTTGGTCAGCGCGCCGCTTCCGAGCTGGAACATGATCTGCTTGTCCGATTGCCCGAGAAGCCCTTCTTTTTCATACTCTTCGGTATTTACGCCGAAAGAGGTTTTGATCACTTGCGTTTCGCTGCTTTCTCCGATTTTTTGAATCACGTCGGGTACTTCGTACAGAGGAAGTCCGTTTTCGTCCGTTGCGTTTACCAGTTTGATGAAGAAATCGGCTTGATGCTCGCCGCAATCGTATTTCCCGCCGAAGGATAAAGAATCGTTCCAAATCGCGTCGATGATGCGATCGGAATTGTTTTCTTCGATGGCGGTATTCATATTGTTTCGCCCATACGCGCGACCTTGCGGGCCGATGATCGTACCGCAGGAATAAGAAAGCGCATAATCGAGGCAAAGAATATCGAGAACGGCGGCGGCTTTTTCCATCAAAAGGGTATCGGCTCTGTCTCCGTAAAGCATAAGAAGGGAAAGCTCTCCGAAATCGATGGGCAAATAATTATGCGAATAAAATTCGGAAAACCCGTATTTCCCGCGCAGATCAAGCCAAGTTAAAATGCGATCCCGCGCTTCTTCCGCCTTTTCGCTTCCCGTTTTTCCGTCGTTCGAAAAGCGTTTGTCCGCGTAGCGCCTGCCGATCAAATAGGCGAGGGTAAAATAGGCGATTTGGTGGTTTTCCGAATAATAACAGGCGCTGTCGTCCCCCTTTTCCGTGATCCAAAATTTCATATTGAGGAAGGTGTCGTCCAGCTTTTTCCGAACCTTGCCCGAAGGGGAGATCTCGTCCAAAACGTCGTCCGCCGCTTGGATAAAGAGATATAGGCGCGCCGCTTTGAAATCCATTTTGTCGTAGCGGGCGTTTACCCAATCGCAATACGGGCGGATCGCGTCAAGGAGCATATCCTCCGTCAGATCTGACGAGGTATAAGAAAAGGCGGGATTGCTTTCGCCTCGGTGTTCGAGCGCCCAAGTTACTTCGGAGATCTTGTAATCGCTTTGGAAATACGCGGCCTCGTCCTTCGGGCGGCGCAAAGCGGTTTTTACGCTCAAAAGGAAGAAAAGGTCGCCGAGAAGAACGGAAAGGATCGCCGCGATCAAAAAAAGCGCGATGATCTTAGCGGCGGTTTTGGCAAGAGGGGTTTGCGGGTCGAGAGAAGGGGCGGCGCGCTTCATTTTTTCGAAGTGATAGAAAACTCGTCCGCTTTTTCTTTCTCGATCGCGGCGAACACGAATGCCGCAACGCCGTAATTCCAGTTATTTCCCCTCGGCAAGAATTTGTACCAAAGGTAGGGAATATGCGCCATCGGAACGGTCGGTCTCGATATTTCTGGCATAAATACGCCGCCGTCTTTATAGTACACGCGATCGCTCACGGCGCGATAGGCTTTTTCCGCTTGAGGGCGATACTCTTCGTCGGAAAGAAGCCCGAGGCGAATGCCCGCGAAAAGTCCGCAGGCAACGAGCGCGGTCGCGGAAAGCTCGCGATAGGTGCGCTTGGGTTTATTCAAAACGGTGGAGAAGGAGCCGTCCGCGCGCTGATAGCGCAGGATCCCGTCTATATTCTTTCGGAAAATTTCAGCGATCTCGTCATAATGCGGATTTTCTTTCCCGATCCGTTCGAGGATCATCGGCAGCGCCGTTGCGACCCAGCCGTTTCCTCTGCCCCAAAAGATTTTCCTATAAGGATAGTGCCTTTGCTCGTTTACGCGATACGAGTGATAAAAAAGCCCGCTTTCTTCGTCCATTAAACAATCCGCAAAGGTTTTCGGCAGGCGAGCGGCGTAATCGAGAAGGGCGAGATCCCCTTGCTCTTTTCCGTAGCGCGCGGGGAACACGCTGAACATCATCAAACTATCCACCCAAACGGAAGGGGGATAATCCTTCGCGTCTTTCGAAAAACCGAAATGGTTGGGGATCTCGTCGTTTAAGATCTTCGGAACGGTTCGAATGTATTCGAGGGAAAGATCGGTCAGCTTTTTATAAGATTCGTTCCCCGTTTTCTTATAGGCGTAATAGGTCGCGAGCGCGGGCGCGGCGGTATCGGACGCGTCCACGACGGGCTCGGAGCGAACGAATTTATCGCAATATCCTTTGATAAAGGGGAAATAACGATCTTCTTTTATAAAATCGTCCAGCTCGGCGAGCGCGTAACAAAAAAGCGCTTCGCCCCATCCCCATCTGAGAGATTCGGGGCGCCACGCTTGTGTCAAATAGTCGCAGAGATCGGTTACTTTCTTGAAATCTTTATCCATACTTTCTCCGAACGAAAACGGAAGGAGATGAAATTATCGCCTCTTTCCCCGATATTAGGGGATCGCCGATCGGCAGCGAAGCTCTTTCCGCGTGCGAGTATATATATAATGCAATGTTAAAATTATAGCATATACCGGCATGGAAAGCAATAGCCGCCCGAGAAAAGGAGGAGGGAAAACCGC
>OCTW013392987.1_pt1 | contig 40742 bp, 35 predicted proteins | sample 1539671 | NCBI WGS metagenome assembly OCTW01 (sample SAMN02144230, study PRJEB22623) | gut metagenome | biome: sheep rumen | host: Ovis aries | place: New Zealand
ATTAGTAAATTAAAGTGAAAACGATAATAAAGCAATTAAACAATGCTAAAATATGAACCAATTATTTGGTTTGCAACATAGAGGGGACAGAGGCTGCTGTCCCCTTGATTCCGTCAAGAATTAAGAAAAAAGATATATATAGCAGCAGTTTTTTCTTGATTTTTATCCCCCTTTTCCTGATTTTTGTGTATCTTTGCAATCGCTATCTATTCGTTCCAGGTGGACTTATATAATAATGTATAACAAAATTAAACTAACGCGAAGATGAAACAAATCATGAAGCTGTGGATGCCCGCCCTGACGGCAGTGCTGCTGGGCCTGGCCTCGTGCGCAGAGAAAGACAACCCCGTGAGTGAAAATGGAGATGGAGTCCAGCCGATGGATACACCCGACATGACACAGTCGACGAGCGACCAGATGACCACCCGCGTGACAGTGCCCCTGACGGCTGCCGTCATGGGCAACTTCGCCGAAGGTTCCACCGGTGCCGCACTGGTGAAGCGGCTGCCACAGGCGACCAGCACCATCACCGCCGACACCCGTCTGGTGGTGCTGCCCGGCTCAGACTTCAACATGGAGGGCGGCCCGGCCGGCTCCTACGAATTTATGAATGCAGCCCGCGTGTTACTCAACGGTGGCTACATCGCCCTGGTGCAGCCGACTGTAGGACAGACCGGCATCTTCGGCATCATGCTGCTGGCCAGCATGGTGACCCTTGAGATGGAGGCCTACCTGCAGACGTTCGACATGCCAGAGGCCGCTGCCGCCCGGGCCGCCGAGAGCAGCGAGGCTGTGCAGCGGATGAAGGTGCGCTCGCAAAACCTGCAGGCCCTGGCCACCCGTGCCGGCAAAGAGGAGCTTGACGACCCGTTTGCCGAAATCGTCATCTTCGGACTGACCGACCACTTCATGCAGGAGCCGCTGCCCGACGAGGTGACGGCCTACATACACACAGCCGATGCCGGGGGCAACGAGACTGCTCCAGAGACAGTAACCACACGCACGGAGCGTACACCGTTTGTCTGCGGCCAAATGGCCGACGCTGCCGCCGAGTGGCTCAACAACGTAGAGGATACGCAGAAGGCATCGGCCCGTCGCACTATGACCCGTGCTGGCGGCAGCACCGCCATCAACGAGATAATGGATGCCTGCGAGACATTCACCCACAGCAATGCCATCGACTGGAAGGGATGGGATAGTGAGACATGGCACTACACCAATCGCGTAAAGACCACTATCCGCTCGTGGGGCGTACACAATATGGAGTCGAACAAGGACTACTACTATGTGAAGCAGAGTGTCACACTGAGGATGGGAAACGAAAACGGTTGGAAGATATATTACCCAGGTAATGAGAATGATTGGTACACTGCCACCAACCATGGCAGCTATAACCGTTGGTATGGCTCATGGCTGTCGCAGTATGTGACGACGATGAATCTGACGGGCAGCGGTAGCATCGCCTTAGAGGCCGCTACACCCAGCACCGACAACAACTCGCAGACCACCAGCATCAGCATCGGCTCTTCAACTTCAACCACCAAGACCACTGGCATTTCCTGGGGGGGCAGCGGTGGTGCCAACGCTTCAGGCCCCATGGGAAGTATCAACATTGGGGGCAGTTATTCTGTGGGCACCACCACAGGCACCTCGTTCACAATGGGCATGACGCAGACTCACAGGGACTTCGGCGTGACGAAAAACACATCGGGTAACACGGTGACGTGGACGTACAAGGGTGCAATGCCACAATACTATGAAAATCATGGGAATACCATCTATTATTGTCATCAGACGCCGGCCGACATCCTTGTTAACGACTGCGACGTGTCTGAAGATATCTGCTGGTCGGTCGGCAATCCGTCCGGGCAGTATACCCTCGGTATCACCTCTGCACCCCAAACCGCAGCAATGCTTTATGTATATAAAGAACAAAAAGGCTACAAAAATGCTCCTCACAAATACGAATACACCACAACGGAGACGGCTAACTACACCCACACGCTGTTGGAGCCCAACCGTGCCATGCAGACCTGGCGCATGAACCTGACCATCGATGAGTGGGAAGGCTCTCCAATAGGTGGCGTGCTGGGCGACCTGGAGGACGTCGTCCGCAAGGGATTCCCCGACCTCTACGCCAACGTGTTCAAGATTGCCGACAAGACAGCGACAAGCCTGAACACCATCACCTACATCGTCAACTACAGCAAGCAGATATTCGGCCAGCGCGAGGATATCCTGAAGAGCTACGCCAAATCGTATGGCGTAAAGAAGTTCACCATCCACTGGAGCTGCGACGACCTGAACGTGAAGACGCGCGAGGGCTTCACCGTCACTGCCGAGTAGCACGCAGAACTATAAACCTTACAACTCATTTCATCAGTTTACCAATGAGGTATAGTCATGGGACAGGCACCTGGGTATGGGTGCCTGTTTTCATGGCAATTTTTTTGCTATATTCCTGATGGTCTCGTCTGGGTCAGGGGACTCTACCCACTTTTTCATTGATGCGCTGGATGATTCCATAACTTACCCCAGTGAGTCTGGCGAGTTGACGAACGCCAAGCCCACGCCTGAGTGCCGACTCAAGGATAGAATTGCGCTCTTTCCGTTGGAATGTCTGAATAGCACAGATATTAGAATCAGAGCATAGTCTCCTGAGCAAGTCTCTCGCTTCGGAATCATTGATATGGTGAGGTACGGTTTTCTCTTCCTCCTTTTCCAGCGGGTCTTCAAACATTTCCAAGTGGGTAGAGTCCCCTGATCCGTCGTAAGACAAAATATCGTTATATGTATTCTATTCGCGTGAATTTTGCTGCCCCTTCTGCCCCTTTTGGGGTTAAGACTCTGGAATACAGGAATATAGCAGGGGCAGTATGTTCTGTTTTTGCTGCCCCTATGCTGCCCCTACTGCCCCTCTCAACGGTGTTGGGAGGCATTTCTGTCATCATGAGTGGGACTAGTCATGATGTCGTTGCTGATGCCGCTTTATGTCGTTGCTGATGCCTCTTGATGTTGTTGCAGATGCCTCCTAACGTTGTTGGGAGGCATTGCTTACAGGGAGAGTCGATACTTCTTATAGGGGTAAAGGCCTATTCCCACAGGGGTTTTACCCTATCCTTACTATCGTTTTCCTATACTCAAACAATCGTTCGCCTATACTCAAACGATCGTTCGGCTATAGGCAAACGATAGACAAGAAATTTTCAAGGGGCAGCATGGGGTAGCAGAGGGGCAGCAAAAACAGAACATACTGCCCCTGCTATATTCCTGTATTCCAGAGTCTTAATCCCAAAAGGGGCAGAAGGGGTAGCAAAATAATGTGTTATAACTATCTGTGACGTATTTCCATGATGACAATCTTGCTATCAGCTGGTGGTGCGGTAGAGGCGAAGTTGGTACGTGAGCATAAGTCCCCTGATCCAGAAGCCTTCTTCGTCGGTTACTGCCATCCAGAACTTGTCATAGGCATAGAGTTGATCCTCGCTCATGGCAGATTTCTCCACAATGCTCAGAGCCTTGCGCGTAGCTTCGTTCTCCAGAAGCTCTGCGGGAGCCTCTTCCGTCTTCTTGTTAATCTCCGTGAGGAACCTCAGCCACAGTACGGCCATCTTTTTCTCGGCAATGCTCTCGGGTCTGAATTTAGGAAGTTCAACAAATACGAAGCGAAAGCCTTCGATGATGCGGTCGGAGTGGGCCACGTTGACGATGGCATAGTCGTGGTAGAACTCATTGGGCTCGCTCTCAAAGCCGATGTCGTTGATCAGGTTCAGACAATAGACTGGATGAATGAGGTTGTAGCCCTCACCTTCCTTCAATTGCTTCACGACGGCCTTGCTGGTCTTCGCAGCGCACGTCGACCACACTGTCCTTCTTGCCGGGATTCTCTGGCACCAGCTCCGATGGCCAATACTCCACACTGACAATCTGGCCGTCTGGCTCCAGCGGCAACAAGGCATTGAGAAGGCTCATCACCAGATCCTTGTGCTCACCGAACACAAGTTTGAAGGTCAAATCTGCCTTGGGATCCAAATACTTTCCTGCCATTGTCTTTACTTCTTCTTTCGGGTTCTCGTCTTTGATATTCTCCATAGTTGTTTAAGTTTAAAGGATTCGACGCTGCAAAGTTACAAACTATTTCCCGAATGGCCAAATATTTCATTATCTTTTTAGTTACACAGGCGATACAGACCATTGGATGAAACATCTGAAAATCGCTCATCCCTCACATTTTTGAGCAAGAATCCTTTGTTTAAAGGGGTTTCGAGAGATTCATCCCTCACATCATCCCTCACATGACCCTTCACATACCCCTCACGTCAACACTCCTAAATAATGCCCAAATGTTAAGTCTAGATAAATAACGATTACCTCGGACAGGTTTTGTCCGCCCCTCCCCGTACCTTTGCCTCCAGAAACTTAAATGACTTTTCTTCTCAGTTTAAGGCGACTTGCCCTTCATGTTGTAATGAAGATTGGGCTGACTCATTCCAAAAAGTGGGGAAACAAACTGTAAGAGAACTCCAATAAAAATTGGTTTTCTGCTCACTTGTTCGTATCTTTGCACCCAGATGAATAAGAAAATATAGTATTCGCAAGTTGCTGGCACAGACGTTACCACCAAATGCTACAGCAAGGCTCTATGGGTCACAAGCCCATGGAAATGCTCATTTTTGTACTTGCTAATGGCCGCAAGACCTGCCTGCCTTGCGACCAGGAAACTATTACTCATCTAGGCAGCGATGTTGTTTTCTATCATATAATCCTTATGCTTCTCTATCTTGTCAAGGTACGACTGTATCTCTTCAATGAAGGATTGAGCTTTGTCACGCTTTGCACACAGATCGTAATATACTTTATACTCAGCATCGTATTCTGCCTTGAAAGTTGAATACTCAGGATGCTCTTTGGCAAAACGCTTGTCACGCTCATCTCTTATCGTGCTCCAGGCCTTACCTTTAAACTCTTCCTCTTCTGCAATGACATCATACATTTCGTCCCGCATTTTATTGTATTCGCCGTTTCTGGAACTAAGCTCATCCCATTTAGGCTGTTCTTTCTCGATGTCGGCCAAGATGGTTTCTATATACTTTTTCTTACTTGAAATCGCTTTTTCAAGTTCTGCTACGACTGTAAAATTGCAGTTCATTATACGCTTAATGTAGAAGCCGACTTTATCTGTTATTGGTGCAAGCGTCTGGAGTTGATCAAGGAATCCTAATGCTCCAGAGATCTTTTCACCCTTAAATCGTATCATATCATCGCCCGTAATAATGATAGTGTTAGGGTTAAAGAAGCTTTCTTGTGCTCTATAACTGGTTGCAGACTGAATCTTCTCCAAACCTGATACCATCTCTTCCACCTCATTTAATATGTTCTTTTGTACAAATGAAGCAGGATCGCCAACAGCACTATTATAGACATCAGCCGTGAATGCCATTGTTTTCATCCACTCCTGATTGTTTAGATGGTATCGTCTGGTGTAACGGATTATATCACTTGCACAGGCTTTACGGTAGTGAACCCACTGAGAATACGGCAGTATCCCTATACCTTTATAATATATCTGTAGAAAGAAGTAACTGGCACTGCCATACCCAAAGTTAGTAAGATAGACCACCTTAATGTCATCGTTCAGGTTGAATGCAGGTGATGCCCAACCAACCCTACGGTGTGAATATGCCAAAACCGAAGGGTCTTTATACAGATCATTGGATAAATCCTCCAACATTGCAGGTAGTACGCGATAGGCAATACGATTATAAAAACTTTGACGTTGGTCACGAGCATAAGATTCTTTTCCTACTTTATCTCCTCTTTTATCATACTCATCCATCTTTTTTCGATAATCAGCAAAAGAAATAAGCTGCAGACAGGGGATCCATTGATAAGAGTCTGACAGACAAGAGCAGAAGTCAAAGTCTAATGAGAGTCTTCTCAATGCACTTCCTTTCACGTAGTCTTGCATGTCCAATACTGAACGGTTATCATTATCCGCCATCCGTTTCAGTTCTTCAAGTTGATCCTGATAATTGAACTTAAGCTCTACAAAATCAACCTTCACTCGATCTTCATTCTCTTCTTTGCGAAGAACGCACATGTGCGTTTCATTCACCTTAACATTGTACATATTCATAATAGTTTCCTTAAAAAATTTATTTGTTTACTCATTAATACCCCAACCCCTCAAAAAGTAAACACTCACAGAAAAAATCTTTTTGATGTTTACATCTTACCTAATAAAAGTATATATATGTGTCAAACAATTATTTGCAGTTAAAAAAAGTTGCATAACATGTATATCTACATAAAATATTGTATCTTTGTAGCAGAATTCAGAATTATGAAGCAGATAATCCTCATACTGGCCTTATTCTTAGCATTACCATTAACGGGGAATGCTAAGAAAAGAGCTTTTCTTGTTGGGATCTCAACATACCGAGCAAATGGACGCACCGCATGGAATAACATTCATGGCAAAGATGATGTTGACTCTTTGGCTCCAGCCTTAGCCAAGAAAGGTTTCACAATTACCTCACTGGTAAATGAACAGGCCACTTATCAAGGCATAACCGCCTCTTTGAAGAAGTTTATTGCAGACACCAAGAGCGGCGATATCGTCTATATCCACTTCTCCAGTCATGGCCAGCCTGTAGAGGACGGACTGATTAAAGGCTTTGAGAAAGATGAGGCTGACGGATGGGATGAGGCAATTGTACCTATAGATGCCGGAAAAATTTATGGTGTAAATGGTTATAAGGGAGAAAAGCATCTGACGGATGATGAATTGAATGTCTACTTCAAATCAATCAGAAACAAAATCGGTCCCAAAGGAATGCTATATGTAGCAATGGATGCCTGCCATGCTGGTGAGATGTCTCGCAACGGCATAGAAACTGTAAGAGGAACCAATGAGGCACTATCGAAAGATGCAAGCAACAAATATAATCCTCCCCGAAGCAACATCAGGCATTATCGAGCGGAAAAATCGTCCGGGATGTCACCTGCCTTATTCATTGAGGCTTGCCAGTCTCGCGAGCGCAATACGGAAATCAGAATCAATGGCAAAGAATATGGAGCTTTGTCATACAATATTTGGCAAACCCTTAACAATATGGGGGTATTTGGCAAGAACGCCCAAGAATTCAAAGCCCATGTTGAAGGCTCTGCGAAAGCCAAAGACCGTTGGCCGAGAACTCAGACATTAGTAATCGAATCAACTTTCTAACAAGATGGAATTATTTAGAGGCCCAAAGTTCAACAAATTCATTTCGGATAATAGAGAGCGTACTTTGTTTTTCCTGAAATCCAAATATTCCGAGTTGTCTGAAGACGATATAAAAGATGTCTATCAAGAGTCATCTTTGGCCTTATACAAAAATATTGAGACCAATAAGCTTTCTGAATTGTCGAGTTCCCTTTATACCTATTTTTTAAAGATCTGTATCAACCAATCCATGAAGATGATCAGCAAACAAGGGAAGCATTTGACAGTTGGAATCAACGAAACAGATGTCAAGCAGAAGAATATGGTCTCCATTTCCAAGGTCGAAAATGTTATCAGGGTTAGCTCTGAAAGCGAATCTTCTGATGTTGTAGAAAGGAAAGCCAAACTAGTCCATTCCATTCTTGATGTGATGACGCCGCAATGTAAAAAGCTCTTATGGAGTTTTTATGCGGAAGACTTGAACTGGGCCACCATCGCACAACAAAATGGACTGTCGAATGCCAATACTGCAAAGAGCACAGCAAACAGATGCCGAAACTCGTTTAAGGAAAAGTATAATGAAATAAAGACTAAGATTTATGGCTAATAATATCGATAGAATAGACAATTATCTGGCTGATCAGATGACTCCAGAGGAAAACGATGCATTTCTGAATGATCTCAGAAATGATAAGGACTTGCGAGAGGATGCACAGATGATGGCTTTAATGATAAAGGAGATGAAGGAGGAGCAGGCCAAACAAGATTCTGAAGTCATTGAAGAAGTGCTTGCATCCCAACAGCAGGATAAGAAAGCAAAGACTATTAGCATGATTCGCTGGTCATTATCTATTGCTGCCATGTTTATTCTCATATTTGGGGCTACATTATTATGGAGCAGACAATCTGATTCCGATTCCCTATTCTCCGAATACTATACTCCCTACACGATGCAAGGAGAATCGCGTGGCAGTGATTCTGATGTGGAGAAAGAACTGGCTACCTTATTTAATCAAGTAGGTACTGCTGATGATATTACCCCGGTCATTAATCAACTTCAAAAGATTTACGACTCCATCGATTCTGAATACGAGTATAGTCTATATGCAGATGACATTACATGGTATTTGGCTTTGGCCTATCTGAAAGCAGACAACCCCGAAAAAGCAAAAGAGTTATTAGAGCCTTTGGCTGACAAAGAATATGAGAAGGCAGTCCTTCTTAGGGAAGAAATCGAGTGATGTCATCACATAATTAAACGTCAATTTGATGCACTAAACCGTGCCAAAGATGAATTGGCACGGTATTTGCTTTGCAATGTATTATACAGAGGCTAGTCTCTGAGATCCTTCTCGCTGTGCGATGGCGCAGCACTAACTTTAATGAAGAAAGGAGGTATATTATGAAAAAGACCAAGAAATAGATCCGCATTCATGCCACTTTGGCTATAACAGGTCTCGTGAAGATGTTGATATAGTTATATTGTGGCAATATCGATTTTGTTGGTATAATCGAGTTTATTCACTTTGTATTCGAGGTCGCAGCTATTTTCCGAAAATAGTAATCTTTCAATCGGGAGGACGTTATCCTCCCGATAATCCATCCAATAAGATAAACGAAGCCCAGTATTTTGGATTATTATATTTACCATTTTCAGCCTCTCTGAGATATTTCTGAGCCGATAGTAGTGACTGGTGTTTGCTCTGACCAGCAAGCAAGTTCTTATAGAATTGAGTCATTAGGATTTGTGTGGCTTTGTCATCAACCTCCCATAAACTCATGAGGATTGTCCTTGCGCCAGCTTTTTTAAAGCCACGCTGTAAACCGAATACACCTTCGCCCTGGGAAATATCACCCAATCCAGTCTGGCAGGCAGACAATACTACTAAATCAAGACCACGTAAGTCAACATCGGCAATCTCTTTAGCCGTCAATATGCCATCTTCGACGTTGTCTGGCAGTTCCTCGCCCTCCAATATATGATTGGCTCCTGACATAATCAGACCCGACCGTGTCAGAGCTCTGTCTTCTGCAGATGCCATGCGATTATCCAATCTTAGGAAATCATAGTTCATCTTATCCGCCTCCTCTGGAGTATAGTAGAATCCGTGTGTAGAAATATGCATGGTGCCCACTTTCTTTCCTGACAAGGATTTGAAGGATTCTTCAGTTCCAATGTCTCCAGTTAATAGAGCATAATTCCATTGGGCATTCTTAAGTTCCTTCCCTATCTGTTCAACTTCTATCTTCGTTTGTGGCAGTAGTTCTTTACCTCCTCGCATTTTCATTCCTCTCACATCTGCATGATCAATGAAGAGTTCATCTGTTATTGAGGTCTTCTGATTACTTGCTAAAGAATCAAAACTGGCATAATAATCCAAGCCTCCATATAAAACGGCATGTCTGTCTTTATCCAATTCTGTCCTTGTGACCAACTCTCTCGTAGATGATAGCCTGTACAGATTATAATTCTCCATTCCCGGCAGATATTCTATACCAATATTATATAAAACACCAGAAGGGGAGAAATATATATTATCTACATCTCTTAATTCAGATAGCAAAGGCTTCCAGACAAGATCTGTCATGTCTTTGTTTTGGAAATAAAGGGAATCAGATACTTGTTTCAATTGTCTCTCCTCAAAAAGGGGTATCATTATGGGACAGGGGGAATCTCTTTGCAATGTCAATGCAGCATACATAACACTATCATTGTGAATGGGTATCCGCAAAAATTCGATGGCAATATCTTGTGGAGATAGGTGTTTCTGAATATCCTGCCATTTCAATTTCATACTTTTAGTAACATCATCATACTCTTTACATTTTACAACAAGAGAATCTTCCAAGTTATAGATTATGTTTTGCAAGGAATCAATATTATGCATCCTTTCCAAAGAGTCTTTTTCAATTTCTTTGCTCAAAATATATCTATTGGCTCTGAGTCCTTCATATAGTTCTTTCAAGGAATCGTTATTACTCTCATTAATGACACGTTTTACGCTGTTCTCTGAATTAAGTAATGCCCCATTTATTAGTAAAGATGCGTCGTATGCCAAAGACGTTAATGAATCTGAAAGAACGTAATAGGCATACATGGGAATCTGGTTATTCATCAACTTTGAATATCTCACAATATATTTGGCACGCTCGTCATAAGTAAGTTCTTGAAATGTAAAGATCAAATCATTACTTGAGGACAGAAACAGTTCTTGAATATATTTTATCAGATTTGCATAATCACCCTTTTGAAAACTCAATTCTGATAAATAATATAAAGATCTATTATAATATAGTTTGTCTTTCTGTCTCTTAAATATAGTATAACTTAGACGAATGTATTTTATAGCTTCGTCCCATTCCCCCTTTCCACCGTATGATATACCTAAATTGAGATATGTATGTGCTGCCTCATCACTATTCGGAGAGAAATATTTGTCTATTAATTTGAGATTCTTCTTTTCCCAAACCAACGCGCTATCATATTGCTCGTTAAGATTATAAAAGAAAGCAAGGTTTGATATGTTTGTAATATATGATTTGTAATCATTTAGCCAGAAAGAGGCAGAGAAAGAACAATCATCTGTATCATTTGTTATTACATCTTTCTGAATTTTTATTGCCTCTTCTTGCCTGTTCATTGCAGCATAGCAATTAGCCATAGAGGAGTATATACTGTTGAGCACTGAAATATTACCATATTTGTCAACACCTCTCCTATAATACTCTATTGCATTGTCATAATAGCCAATATCGTAACATATATTTCCCATCTCTAACTCTCTTGTCCTAAACGTAGAATTATATAACCTTTTGTATAGTCTTAAAGCCTGTTTGATATATCCAGCATTAGCCAAATAAAAAGCGTAATCGCCGAGAACATATTGCAAAGCCAGGTCATCTTGCAGGGTTTTATAATAATCAATTCTTTTCCTTGTTATTTCTATTGCTTTTGGCCAATTACCAATTTTACCATAATAATATGCTAAGTCATTATATGATGAAATAAAGATGGTTTCTTTATCTCCGTCAATAACAATATCATCATTAGCAATTTCCAAACTTTGTTCCAATGAATGAATTGCAGATATATAATCTCCTATTTCATATTCGACGTGTGCAATATCTGAAAGTATTTCTTTTGCTAATGAGCTATTGGGGGCTGTTTTGTTTAATATGGAATAAGCTTTTAATAAAATCTCTATAGCTTTTCGAAAATCCCTATTGGAGGAATACGAACAATAAGCTAAGCCTAAATCTTGAAGAGAAAGTGCATAGCGATAATGATTAGGTCCAAATTCCAATGAATCTAGAGAGCACATTTTGCCATAATCATCTATTATTGTATCTAGGTTTTTCTCGTCTATATGAAGATTATATAAAGAGTCTGTTTTTTCAACTCTTTTTCTATCATAAGGTTCTATAGAATCATTTACATAAAAGGATTTTGCCAATTCCACATCACCAACTATATAGTAACAGTGTCCTAACCATTTCCTGGAATAATTGCTACGCTTCCTTTTTCCCAAATTCTCATATTCTTCATCCATCAAGCGGTCAAAGGCGTAACATTGTTCAAAACAAATGACAGCCTTTGGAATTCTATTTGTTTTATAGAAGAACATCCCTTTATTATATAAGGAATCCGAGTAATTAATTGAATCTGCTCTAGAGTTCAATGGAGTGTGATTAAGCAAAGATGCACGGTATTTACAATTATAAAATAGGTAATATGTGTCATCAGGCACTATCTTTATTGAATCGACATGTAAAGTCGGACTGATTTGTATTGATATAAAGGTTGTATCATAGATTGCTGGGTAATGGGTTTTAAACTCTTTTGTTTCAAAAGCTTTTCTAAATTTCAATTGCTTCTCCGTTATAATAGTGGGTTCATATAAAATACCCGTATGCCCGTCTTTAAGCAATATATGATCAATGGATGTTATTTTAGCCTTTGCTACTTTTGATTTAACCTTCCATGAAATAACCGTACTATCTTTATAAAGATTAATTGTATCCAACGTCCATAAGAGTTTTTCGTCTTCAACAATTGCTCCAAGATTAATAGTCACTTGTCCACTCACTAATTGTGAAAGACAAAAGAAGCATATTATTGTGATAACACGGATTAGCATACACCATTCAATTTTATAGACTAAAACTTGTACCAGACAGCTTATTTATAAATTCTTTTTCTGTATCTTTATATCTATGAATTTTGAGAAAGGCATCCTTTGGTATTTGAACCTGATAACCAGAAATGTTGGGATCAAAAGATGGTATATTTCTACCACCTAAGATGATGCGCTGTTCATTTTGAAAGTAATATTGACTATTAATTCGAGTAAGTAATATTTTTATTAGTTTTTCCATGTCCCTTTCTGTTCTTGTCAATCCTAATACTGATTCATAAAGGAAACCATCCTTGTCTTTTTTGGTGAGGATATGATATTTACCATCCTGTTCAAAAACAATAGGGGATTTAAAATATAAAACTTCACAGAAGCAATTTGCCAATGCGTACTTGTTCAGGAAAAAGGATTCAATTTTATTCTTGTCGTACTCTATGCATATACAATTCTTGCCACCAGGAAAGCGATCCTTCATCCTGGAAGAAGGCTTCTTATCTGTAAAACAACAAATTCCAGTGAATTCCATTTTATTTAGAAAAGTCTCTATACCTTGTGGGGTTAGTTCTTGCTCAAAAGCCTCTCGCAAAACTTCATTGTTGTCTATGAATGCCCCAATATTAGCATCATCGGGATCATTAAAGCCACTTCTACGTGAAAACCATAAATAGTGATTTTGAATCTCGTCGATTGTCAAATCATTACAGGGCCTAATTCGATATACACTACTCATAATGCTATTGTTTTAGGCTACAAAGATAATCAAATTTTTCCAGTATAACCTTTTTTCTCAAAAAAAACTCATTTTTGTGTTTACCTTTTCGCATTTTGAGGTATTAATAGATGTAAACAACAAAAAATTAGTAACAATTTAAAAAATAAAAGAGTATGAAAAAGTTAGTTCTTACAATGGTAGCCCTCGTGGCAATGGCAACAGCAAGTTTTGCACAGTATTCTGATCTGGAGAGTATGATTGACAACATCCTCAGTCAGGCAAACACTTCTTATAGTGTGCCGAGCGTCTCTTACAGTGTGCCTACCGTAACGTACAGTGTTCCCAAGGTTACCTATAGCGTTCCGAGCGTGAACTACAACTCGACAACCGTCAGCGGTTACTACCGCAGCAATGGAACTTACGTTGACAGTCATGTCCGCACCATGCCCAACAGCACAAACTGGGACAACTACTCCACAAGAGGAAACTCCAACCCCTTCACAGGATCCACGGGCTATCGTGCAAGAGACTACTCGAGTGGCGCTTATAACTATGGCACAGGTCACACCATCCATACCGGCTCTCGCGGTGGCCAGTTCTATTATAACAATAGTGGCAATAAGACCTACGTCCCCAAGCGCCATTTGTGGTAATGCAATATAAAGATAAAAGCCCTTGCAAGATAATGTTTGCAAGGGCTTTTATTATTTGGAGTTGTCCTTAAACCACTGTTCTATTCGATTCAGAAGTTCTTGGTCTTTCAAACCTTCTGCCTTGAACTTTTCTAAGACATCCAATGGGAGATATTGTTTTATCAGACCTTTTGTTTGAGCATCCTCATGGTTTAATGCATAGACATTAACATCAGGAATATTCCAAGCCGTAAGAACATGACGAAGATAGCTTTTCAAAGCTTCTTGTATAGGTATCATCCATTCTGTTTCATTGCCATGAACAATCAGGTACAAAGCATAACGTACTTTGCTAATATCCTGAGCCTGAATATTGGCTGGGAGTCCAACCTTGTAATCCTTGTCATAACGCTCTAACATGATTGCGTTAAACATCAACAAAGTATCAACAAATTTCTGCCCAATATCAGCGATATACTCATCGAACTTCGCTTTATTCCTCGGTTGTGGAGAGGAACTCTTTGCTTCTATCATAGTGAGTCTTCCATTAATCATAGCGAAAAACTCACAAGCTTTAAGACCATCGTAATCGTTCATGATGTCTGACTTCTCTATCGGAAAAGATTCGTTGTCAGAACAAGAGAACATCATATTGGATTCAACAAGTTCCATATCAATCCAAGTCTATTTCGCGTTTGTAAATGTTAATGGATTCTTGAATGATTGGGTTTTCTGGCATACCGTTGAGCAGATCGCTTTGCTGGACACGGTTTTTTTCAAAAGAGAATGTTGGAATATGCATCTTCTTCTGATGGGCCATAATGTAGAGATTCTTAATGACAAAATATGAATGCGTGGAAAGAAAGAACTGGATACCAGCCTGAGCTAACATTACAATAATCTCTAAGAAATGACGAATCATATCAGGATGCAAGTTGGCCTCAACTTCGTCGATAATGATGATTGACTTGTTGGTTAGATAATGATTTCCTAACAACAAATCAAGTATTGACAATTTCTTGATTCCTTCAGAAGTCAGCGAGATGTCGTATTTGTTTTTCCCATTCTTAAACTTCCACTCACTACGTTCGACATCATATTCTAACCTGCCGCCAATAATTTTCTCCAAAGATTGCCGTGCCTCTGCAAATGCGACATAGTTACCTCCTTTTATTGTTGGAGTAAGTGCCTTCGATAAATCTACATAAGTATCATCAAAGCCAAATTCTGCATACCTGTCACGTGATTCCATGATAATCTCTCGCAAAGACAACAGCTCTTTAGCAGGAATAAAGATAGAATTGTCTGCGGTACGTGGAGCGAATGTATTGGTCAGATTCTGAATCTGTTTGGTAGTCGAAGGACCAAAAGCATATTCAAACAGTTCACCTTGATCTGACACCAACCGAAGAGAGAAAGATGAATTTCCTTTCTTGACAATATCACCCAATGCAGATGGTTGAAAAGTCCAATATAGTTTCTCTGAAAGAATGTCCTTATCGCTTCTGATGTTCTGCCCTCTTTTAAATTGCTCTATTGTCTTGACTGACGCATATAATGCCTTTAACAAGAATGTTTTTCCCATTCCATTCTTGCCTATTAACAAATTAATATTCTGCAATCCTTTCGCCTCCAGTTTCTCAATAGGACCTAAAGAAGACAGGCATAATTCTGTAATCATGACACTTTACTTTTTTAATTTCACGTTGCAAATTTACTGTTTTTTTTTTAATTGACGCTAGAAATACTACTTTTTTATTGTTTTCTGAGAAAAACTCCTTTTTGATGTTTACCTTTTTGCTTCATTGGGTATTAATGGATGTAAACAACAAATTAATAACAATTAAAGATATAAGATTATGAAAAAGTTAGTTCTTACAATGGTCGCCCTCGTGGCAATGGCAACAACAAGTTTTGCACAGTATTCATCCGCAGATCGGGTTATCTCTGATTTCGTTAATTATGCCAATAGCCTTCCAAGCGTTTCGTATAATGCGCCTAGTATTCCGGCTTACAACACACCAAGTACGGTGAACTTCCACACTACGACTGTCAGCGGATACTATCGCAGCAATGGAACCCATGTCCAGAGCCATGTCCGCACTATGCCCAACAGCACGAACTGGGACAACTTCTCCACAAGAGGAAACTCCAATCCCTTTACAGGATCCACGGGCTATCGTGCCAGAGATTATTCATGTGGCGCTTACAATTACGGAGCGGGGCACACCATCCATACCGGCTCCCGTGGTGGTCAGTTCTATTACAATAGCAGGGGGCATAAGACATACGTACCTAAACGCTCATTATGGTAAGCCATGGAACAGCAGATGGTTCTAACTATCAAAAATAAGAGCGAAATGCTCTATTTGCGACCAGACAACATCCTGTTTATTCAGGCAGATGGAAACTACTGCAATATTTACCTTGCTGACGGGAGCGTGATAAACACGCTCACCTATCAGCGGGCGGAAATAGCAAGGATGATGGACGAACAGATGCCAGATAATATAAGAAAGCGGTTTGTGTTAGTGGGCAGATCATATATGGTGAATACAGATTATGTACTTCGCATTCAGCCAAGCAAACAACTACTTACTTTTAGGGTCAACAAATTTGGTACGACCAAGAAAATAAATATCAAAGCAACGCCAAAGGCTCTTGACTTGTTAGCAAAGGATATAGAAATGCAGATGGGCACACAAAAAGATCTTTAGATTCGTACCTGTTGCACTACGTTTCATACACTGGGCCGTTTCAACAGGGAATAATAGATATAGTTTTGGGTAATTTTGCAAATTCAAAGAAGAACGATTGGCTCACACAATAAAGGGTTAATAGTCCCCTCGTTCTGAAACAATAACCGTCGATATCAGGGGGATTAGTCGGCAGAAATAACTATCAAATAACATGAAGAAAGTTTTCTTTATTGCTTGCCTCCTTCTTGGAAGCGTTGCCACGTTTGCACAGCGTGACTTGGGTTACAGAGGTTTTATTGACCTCAGTGGTGGAATCGGAATTACCCCAGCGACACGATTTATGGTGGGGTTGTCAACTGTTCATGGTTATCAGGCTGCCCCATTCCTGTTTTTCGGTGTTGGTGTTGCTGGTAATGACATTGCATGGAAAGAGAAATACAGCAAACGAGAAAGTGAGAATGACGGCATTGTTGTTCCCGTCTTTGGCGATATCAGGCTGGACATGGGGGCTGGTAGGTTCTCACCGTTTGTTGATCTTCGAGGCGGTTATGACTTTATTCGTGGGAACGGACTCTATTTGAACCCCTCAATTGGTATTCACTATGCTAAAAGTGACAACTTTGGCTTCAATCTGTCCGTTGGTTATGATCATCAGGCAACAAAGAACGAGTTCTACTGGGATGGGAAAAAGAAAAAATCGCTTGGTTATCTTTCTATGAAATTTGGTATTGATTTTTAACTGGCATGGTGTGGTAGGGTGACAATCCTGCCACACTCAAAAAAATGGAAAAGCGTATGAGAAAAAGTTTCGTGTCATTTGTATTTTTGGCCATGCCTTTCTTCGCTTCTGCTCAGACTTACTATTATGACAAGAACTGGAGGGGCGTAGAGCATGAAGACTTTGCAGAGTATAAAAGAGTGCTGTCACCGTCTTCAGATTCCCTGCATTATGGCAACAAATATCGTGATTTCTACATTACAGGTGAGAAACAAGGTGAAGGAGAATATCTGTCAATAGATCCTTATGATGACTCGAAGTCTGTGTTTGACGGTGAACAGACGAGTTATTACAAAAATGGCAATGTAGCCAGCAAATTCTATGTGAAGAACGGCAAGCAGAAAGGAGTGTTTGAGAGTTATTTTGAAAATGGACTTCTTGCCAAAAAGGGAACTATCGGTAATAACGGACTTGAAGGACTCTATACGGAATTTCAAGGCGATGGCACTATCTGTGTTCAAGTGGAATACAAGAATGGTCAGCCTGTCAAGGATTTCTACACTGTGTCCAACAATTTAGGATGTGTGAGCCGATATCGGATTTCTGATAACTCTCCCGTCTTTTCTCCCATAGAACCAGACATGAGAAAGACACAATTTGTCAATGACATTGAATGGGAATACTATCTGTCTGATGGTATCATGGTGGCAATGGCTAATGATAAGGTCTATGACTATGGTAACTTTATCAGTTTCCCTATTATTATCAATAATGGAACAATGTCGGAGATTGATTTTCTTCCAGAAAAGTTGAGAGCAGACATGATAGACAAGAAAGGTCGAAGAAAACCATTGGAGATCCTAACTCGTAAAGAATATATGGCAAAAGTTGACAGGAGTCAGTCTTGGTCAAAGTTCTTTGCTGGACTGGGAGCCGCAGCAACTGCCGCAGCCGCTGGAACAAGTACTTCTTCAACCAATATCAGCTCAAATAGTAGCACAAACTCCTACGCTTATGGTAGTTATGATGCTTCAGCCAATGCCTACGGTGCGTCAGTAGGTGCCGCTGTCGGTTCTGGAGGCTGGGGAGTCGGAGCATCGGCAAGTGCTGCCCACGCCAATATGCATGGCAGTGCATCCGCTTATGGGCACTCAAATACTCATTCCAACACGTCTATTCGCACAACGAATTATGATGGAGCCGCTGCCTATCAAGCATACGTCATTGAACGTGATCGTGTGGCTCAATACGACGAGGCACTTGCTCAGGAACGAGAGGCACATAATGAGGGCTATCTAAGAAGAACGACAATACATCCAGGGGAGAAAATATCTGGCTTGGTGTATGCAAAGAAAGGAAAAGGCGAGCGAGTCTCTGCTACATTGGAATTAAATGGTATTTCGTATTATTTTGAATGGGCTGCACCCAAGTGATAATTCCAGATGGCATAGTATAAAGTAGCTATGCCATCTGCCTTTTGATGAAAATCGCTCATCCCTCACATTTTTGAGCAAGAATCCTTTGTTTAAAGGGGTTCCGAGAGATTCATCCCTCACATTCGTTTTCCCCTTTGTACAAAGGCTTTTCAGAAGATTATGTGAGGGATGGGCTGAAAATCGTGAGAAGCCTTCAAAAAAAGCGGATTTTTGGAGGCAGGGAGTTTGGGCTAAGGAAACTCGGAGTTTATAGGCAGGAAAGACTGGGTTTCCTGCCTGGTTTCTGTCGTGATTCAGACTAAGGAAACTGAGCCATTGGTGACGGTCACCACTTTCTGGGTCTCAAGCAAATCGACAGCCTTATTGATCGTTTCGCTAATCTTGGCTCCAGCACTCGAGAAACCAAGCTTTCTTGCCGCAATCGTAGGAATCTTGTCCTTTGGCAACGAGAATTCTTCGGAGACGACTTCCTTGATGGCGTTCACGATTTCTATGGCGGGTATTTCAGCGATACTTCGGTTCGAGGGTGCCCTATAGCCTTTGAAGTCGTTGGCGCTCTTCTCGTTCAGCCAGAAACTATATACGCCGTCGATAGAAAGAGAATTCTGGTACTGTCCCGACATCGCAAAGGACACGGCCCTCTGGACATTAGCGCCAGCATGAGCAAAACCCAGCGCTTTTGCCAGTCGCTTGCAGAGATAGCTTTCTGTGACAGGCTGCTCGGCCTTCAGGATCTTCTTGATGATCCTGACGTACTTCTCGTCATAGGGATTGAAGGATCCCTTGTCTGCATTCTGAACACCAATCTCAGGTGGGTCAGGGGACGGATTCTCTGACCCACTTTTTCATTGATGCGCTGGATGATTCCATAACTAACTCCTGTGAGTCTGGCGAGTTGGCGAACGCCAAGCCCGCCCCTGAGCGCTGACTCAAGGTGGTTCAGAGTCCCCTGACCCGCGTTTTTTGAACACATGTCACTATTGCTCTAATTCCTCAGGCAACCAATATGTACGACGAACACACCATCTTCCTTTCGTTGATAAGCAAAATCGCCAGTAGCCGTAAGTACCATGATTTTGTACATTGTGACGTTCTTTTTTATAGAAATACGTTGCAAAGATAATACTTTTTTAATTATTTTCGGTCACAGACTCTCTCGTTTACATGGTTACAGTTGTGAATGTGACCGTTTCCGATGGCTTTTTGCTGTGCGTATTCCGTCGGTTCGCTGAAGAAATCGGGCCGTTGGCTGAAAGGAGGGGGTGGGGGATTAAACTTTGCTGGCGTTGAAGAGTCAAATAGTCAGTTCGAACGAAAGAGAATATATAAACATGTATAACTTTTAAAAAAGAGTAAGACAATGAAAAAGATGATGATGACACTCTTGGCAGCCGTCGTGGTAAGTACGGCAGCCATCGCACAAGACACGAACGGACGGCAGCCGAAGGACGACGGCAACCGCAAGCAGGAGATGGTGAAACACCGCACGGACCGCCTGGTGAAGGACTATCAGCTGAACGACAAGCAGGCCAAGCAGCTGCTGGAGCTTAACACGAAGTACGCAGACAAGATGGGGCCCCGCCATCGCGGCCATCACGGTCCTCGCGGCATGAGAGGCCAGCGCCCGGAGCCTCCGAAGGGTGACATGAAAGGCCAGCGTCCCGAATCGCCGAAGGGCGACAAGAAGGGTGAGCGCCCTGAGCCTCCCAAGGGCGACCGTCAGGAGCACCGCAAGGAAATGGAAGAGACGATGAAGGCTTACGAGGCGGAGCTGCAGAAGATTATGACGCCCGAGCAGTTCAAGAAGTATCAGGCTGACATGAAGGAGCGCCGTGACAAAGGACTGCGCCACCCGCGCCAGCAGAAACAATAATAAAACGGCCGCGCACTTGCTGAGTGCGCGGCCATTCTATTATATGGACCTTGCCGTTGGTTATTCGATCACAACCAGCGGGGCGTCTTCCATCACGCTCTCACCGATCTTCACGCAGATGGCTGTCACCTTGCCGTCTTTCTCGGCGGCCAGGTTGTTGGCCATCTTCATCGCCTCGAGCACGATGACGTTGTCGCCAGCCTTCACCTCGTCGCCCACGGCCACCAGGATGTCGGTGATGACACCGGGCAGCGGTGCCTTCACGGCGCCAGCCATGTTGGCACCAGCCTTGCTGGCGGCGGGGGCACTGTCGCTCGAAGCAGCGGCAGCGGCGGGCCTCACCACGGGCTTCTTCTTCTCAGGCTCGGCCTGCTTCTCCATTTCTACAGTATATTTTTCACCGTTTACTGTCAGGGTGGCGATATTGTCTGTGATGTCGCTGATGACCACCTCGTATTTGTTACCGTTGATTGTATACTTATATTCTTTCATACGCTGATTGTGAGTTAGGGATGTTGTGTGAATGTCTGTGCATAGCCGTTCCACTGCGTGTGGTGGGCACTGATAGTGATGATGCCCGGCTCTGCATCGTGAACGTTATTGCCTAAGTGCTCGTGGAGCGCCAAGGCAATGGCTGCATATACTTCGTTGTTCATTCTGTAAACTATAAACTGTAAACAATAAACATTACATCGGGATGTTACCGTGCTTCTTGGCGGGCAGGGCGTCGCGCTTGGTGGCGAGTTGAGCCAGTCCGCGGCAGATGCGGAAGCGGGTGTTGCGAGGCTCGATCACATCGTCGATGTAGCCGTACTTGGCGGCCTGGTACGGGTTGGCGAAAAGCTCGTTGTACTCGTCCTCCTTCTCGGCGATGAAGGCCTTCACGTCCTCGCCGGCCTCCTTCTTGGCCTTGGCTTCCTTGGCGTAGAGCACGGCAGCGGCACCGCTGGCACCCATCACGGCGATCTCGGCAGAGGGCCATGCGTAGTTCAGGTCGGTGTGGAGTTGCTTAGAGCCCATCACGATGTGAGAGCCGCCGTACGACTTGCGCAGGGTGACGGTGATCTTGGGCACCGTAGCCTCACCGTAGGCGTAGAGCAACTGGGCACCGTGCAGGATGACGGCGTTGTACTCCTGACCCGTGCCGGGCAGGAATCCGGGCACGTCGACGAGCGAGACGATAGGAATATTGAAGGCGTCGCAGAAACGTACGAAACGGGCACCCTTACGAGAGGCGTTCACGTCGAGCACACCAGCATAGCAGGTAGGCTGGTTGGCCACGATACCTACGCTCTGGCCGTTGAAGCGGGCAAAGCCCACGATGATGTTCTTGGCGAACTTGGGCTGCACTTCGAAGAACTCGCCGTCGTCGGTGATGGCTCCAATGACCTTATACATGTCGTAAGCCTCGTTGGGGTTCTCGGGGATGATCTCGTTCAGGCTGTCCTCCATACGGTTGATAGGATCGCTGGTGGGCTTGAAGGGAGCGGTCTCCATGTTGTTCGAGGGGATATAGCTCAGCAGGGTCTTCAGCATCTGCAGACCTTCCTCCTCAGTAGCAGCGGTGAAGTGGGTCACACCCGACTTCGTGGCGTGTACGCTGGCACCGCCGAGGTGCTCCTGGTCGATATCCTCGCCAGTGACGGTCTTCACCACCTTCGGGCCGGTGAGGAACATATACGACGTGTTCTCCATCATCAGCGTGAAGTCGGTGAGGGCGGGGGAGTAGACGGCACCGCCGGCACAAGGACCGAAGATGCCTGAGATCTGGGGGATGACACCCGAGGCGAGGATGTTACGCTCGAAGATCTCGGCGTAGCCTGCCAGGGCGTTGATACCCTCCTGGATACGGGCACCGCCCGAGTCGTTGATGCCGATGACGGGGGCGCCCATCTTCATGGCCATGTCCATCACCTTGCAGATCTTCTGGCTCATGGTCTCAGAGAGAGAACCGGCATGAACGGTGAAGTCCTGTGCGAAGACGAACACCAGGCGGCCGTCGATGGTACCGCTTCCGGCTACGACGCCGTCGCCGAGGAACTGCTTCTTCTCCATGCCGAAGTTATGACAGCGGTGCTCCTTGAACATGTCGTACTCCTCGAACGAACCCTCGTCGAGCAGCATCTCGATGCGCTCACGGGCTGTGTACTTGCCACGGTCGTGCTGCTTCTGAATCGCTTTCTCACCACCACCGAGACGGGCCTGTTCGCGCTTCTCGATGAGTTGCTTGATCTTTTCTAATTGCTTTGACATTGCTTTTATGTTTTTTACTTTTTTACCTTTTTACCTTTTTATATTTTATTCCTTACTCCGGGTGCTCGCAGAGTTCGGTCAGCACGCCGGCAGTAGACTTCGGGTGCAGGAAGGCGATGTTCAGACCCTCGGCACCCTTGCGGGGAGCCTGGTCGATGAGGCGCACACCCTTCTCGCTGACCTCGGCCAGGGCATTGGCTACACCGTCCTCGATGCAGAAGGCCACATGGTGAACACCCTTGTTGCCCTTGTCGATCCACTTCTGAATGGTGCTCTCAGGCGATGTCGGCTCCAGGAGTTCCAGTTTCACCTCGCCACACTTCAGGAAGGCGGTCTTCACTTTCTGGTCCTCTACTACTTCTGTTGCATAACACTCTAAGCCCAGCACGTCGGTGAAAAACGGCAGGCTCTCTTCGATGCTCTGGACAGCGATGCCCAGATGCTCAATGTGGGAAATCTTCATGTCGATATAAGAATTAAAATAATATATATTATTAAAAATGTTGTGCAAAGGTACGCAATTCGTGGCAGAATCTGCATAATACTTTGTTTTTTTTGCCTTTTTTATACAAAATAATAAGATTGCCGCTCAAATACGAGCGACAATCTCATTGTTTTCTTGACTGTATTATAATGCCTTAGTTTTTAAACAGACTGGGGAAAATGAGAGAGGCGTTGCCAAGGGTGTACCAGTCTTTTCTCGTGTTCTTGTCCTGGGCCCATTCCAGGAACTCGGGATAGGCCGACTTGATGCTCTGACCCTCCATCGGGTAGTTGAAGTTCAGAGGTACGATGATAGCCGACGGGGCATCTCCCTGATTCGGCGTACGGATGGACTGACCGGTAGTTTGGTTCTCGATATAGATGCCTCGCATGTATTCCTCGATGGTCTTGTCGGTAGTGATGAATTCTGAGATGACGAGTCGTGTCTGCCCGTTCTTCACTGTGTTGGCGAAGGTCCCCTCGGGGATATGGAGAATCTCATGGATCTCTCGGTTGTTCAGCAATTTAGAACCTTCTAAGCCACGCAGCACAACCTGGTCTTCAGCACCACAGGCCACCAAACCTATCTGGATGGTATTGGCATCAATCCTGATACCCTGTAGCACCACGTCGTTCATGTCGTAGTCAGCCTTCTCCGGACGGTCCTCGAAGCACATGGTGTAGGCGGCTGCCTCAGGCTCCTGCGGCTGCTCGATAGAAGCTATGCCGCTTGTGCTTGCCGGGTTTGCTACCGGGATGATATCAGGCTCAGGCTCTACATCAATGTTGTTCTTCTCAGGCAGTTTGGTGGTACCACCTATCTGAATGATGATATCGCTGAAGTTACAGTCAACACCGTCCTCAAATGTCAGGAACGTCTTTCCGTTGACGCCGAACATGGCAATTCGCGGATCGTTGATTTCCATGCTATAGTTCAGAACGGCATTGTGGAAGTTGCCGTAGTTGTTGATCTGTGTGTTCAGACCACCCACGCCGTAGAGACATCCGCCAGTAGTGTGGTAAACATTCGTTCCACCGTTCTTCCTCAGCAGGAAGCCAATCCTGTAGCCAGCAGGGATGGTGGCGCTGACAGCGTGCTTCTCGTATTTTACCGCCCCGTAGGCTAATTCGGCTTTCTTCGTGATCGCCTTGGTGCCGGTGTATTCCTCCATGTACCACTTTACGCGATCGTTGTCGCCCAGGCTTTTATCCGTTGATACTCGTTTGCTGTCCTTCACACCGAGGTCTGTACCTATACACTTGCTGTTGTCCTTCCAGATGTAGCAGTGGTCGCCTGCATCCTCCAGCGTGTAGGCGCCTTTCTTTGCCTTCTCCAGGTCTGTGCTGTATATCGTGGCATAGGCGCCATCGGGGCAGAGGAACTGCTGTGAGCCTACGTTATAGAGTACGACTTTGCCGTTCGGATCCTTGAAGATCTGCCATAACTGGTTGGCAATGTTATCTGCATTATCGTCATACTTTGTTGCTAACTTGTCAGACATGTTATCTACTTTTCCGAGATACGACAGATAGTAGTCTTCATTCTTCAGCTGCTGGCCGTTACGGAACCTATAGAGCTTGTTGTCAGTCGTAAACATGACATTCTGATATTCCGTTGCTGCCATCAGTTCGTTGGGATCGCCATAGAAGGGCAACAGGTATTCGTAGTTGTTGAAGAACTCGTTACTGTTGCTGCCTGCCGAATGGGAACATTCGAAAGCCTTGAATTTGGGGATGGCTTTCAGATAGTCCAGCTCCGACATAGAGGATGGGATATCGGAGGGCTTGTAGTAATAGTAATACAGCTGACACTGTTTGTATTCATTTGAAGCCATCAGCACTGGAATCACGGTGATCGGGTGGGAGCCGTCGCTGGTCAGGTGGTTGTTGGTAGAGGAGATGACACCACTGTTGCGGACGGAGCTCATGTTGTCTTGCTTCTTTGTACCGATGACACCACGTCCCAGGAATCTGTTGAAGATGTCGTTCAGCATCTCTGCCTCGTCAGGGTCGATGGCGTCAATCTTGCGCTGCAGCTGTCGGCGCCCTTTGTCGAGGGTCCAGTCGCCTATCGTCAGGTTGTCTTCTGCCACTTTCCACAGACGGTCGTTCTCCCAGCCGGAATTCTCCCAGATGGCGATACCACCGTTTGCCACCTCTGCTCTCAGGTCTTGGTTGCCTGAGGCTACGGCATCGTTGGCCTTGATGGTGCGGAGGGCATTGAGCGACACCTCCGATTCAGCATATTTCAGTTTGAGGGCGCTGACATCGGGATTGCCGCCGTCAGCTCTGGTCATCGCTCTTGTCGAAGCCTTTGAGGCGAAGCTCACTTGGCTGTCGCCGATGTTGAAACCTTTCACGTAATAGTACCCGTTGCTGTTGACACAAGCTGCCACCAAGCGGGTGTAGATGTTCGGAGCCTCGTAAACGAGTGTGACTACATCGCCTTTCTTGGCTGCAATACTGTTGAGTACGACAGCTTCTTCGTTGAAGAATGGCGATTCCGTCAGGATTTGCACCTTTGTGATGTCGTCCATGTCGGCATCGGCCGAGATGGTGACGCTGCCCGTCTGAATGGATGACCAAGTCTGACTTGGGTCGATTGTGACACCGAGGGTCGTTTCTGCGTTGGCTTTGACTAATTCCTGATTAACCTCAGTCCTTGCGGTCTCAAAGTCAATCTTCTCTGTACATGCTGTAAGCATTAACGCAGATGAAAGGAATAGATATTTACACTTCATAACTTAAAAAACTAAACTAATTATTGGGTGCAAATATAACGTTTTTACATTATATATTGGGATGATGTGTCGAAAAATTGATGTAATTTAACTAAGTTTCACAGTTCGACGGTGATTTTTCCGTTTATTTGCCTTCCTGTCAAATAGTTTGGTACGGCCCACTGGCGGTTGGTAACATCGGTAACCCAGTAGTAGCTGTTGACGTTGGAGATGCCGAACAGGTTCAGACAGTCTACGCCTATCCAGATGTTCTTGATGGTCTTGCCCTCTTTGAGTGCGCGGAAGCTCATTCCGATGTCGGCACGTTTGTAGGCCGGGGCTCGGAACTGTTGCTGTTCGAGTCCACGGTGCGGAGGACCAAAGGGCAGTCCGTCGGCAAAGGCCAGGCGCAGGGTCATCTTCCAGCGGTCAGTGCCAGGGAAATAGTCTGTAAAATGCAGGTTGATGGCATATCGCTGGTCTGTCGGCGTGGGAATCCACTGTCCGTTGTATTTCTGTCGGGTGCTCATCACCGAGAATGTCAGCCAGGAGTCGGTGCCTGGCACAAACTCGCCATAGAGCTTTAGGTCGAGACCAGTGCTGTAGCCGGAACAGAGGTTCTCGCCGAAGTAGGTAATCTTCACGTTCTGGATGTTATACGGTATCAGGTTTGATAAAGCCTTGAAGTATGCCTCGGCAGAAAATCTGAACGGGCGGTTGAGCATCTTGAATCGGTAGTCCATGGCAGCGATGAACTGCAGGGAGCGTTGGCTCTTAATGTTCTCGTTCAGAACGGCGCGGGTGATAGCGTCTTGTGTCACCGTGTCGCGCATCTCTTTATAGAAGGGGGCCTGATAATACAGTCCTGTGGCGAAGCGGAAGGTGAAGTCGTGGTTGAAGGCGGGCACAAGGGCCAGTGAGGCTCTGGGTGAGACGATGGTCTCTTTGTTGAACGACCAGTTGGCAAGTCTGACACCATAGTTCAGTGTAAAGAAATTGTCTCCTTTACTGAAGTGATAGGTGTCTTGGATGTAGGCCTCAATGCGATGGTTCTTGATGTCGTTCTTGGCAGACAGCGTGTAGATCAGGTCAAGGCGGTCTGCGGTGTGTGGGATGGAATAGCCGCTGGAGTCTCTCATCTCATATTCGCGCGATGTCTCCTTGATATGCTCTGTCCTATAGGTGATGCCGGCTTCAATGTCGTGCTGTCTTGTGCGATGGGTGCCGATTAGCTTGAAGCTCACCACGTCGGCCGTCAGGTAGTTCCTGGCATGCTCCATGAAGGTTCCCACGCCAAGGCTCTCACTCGACTGGGAGTCGTCGAGCCAGTATTGGCTCATGATATCATAGGTCTCTTTCTCCTTGGTGTGAAAGGCCGATGTCAGGAATTTTATCTTTGTAGAGTCTCCGAAGGAGCGGGTGATGGATGCCGTGCCGAAGTAGGTGCGGAACAAGTCCTTCTCCTGACCATCGAAATAGACACGGAATGATTTCGCATCAGCGTAGGTGCCGAAGGAGGTCTCTCGGGTCTCGGGGGTGAAGTTGTAGTGGTTTTCAGAGATGTAGCCGATGGCTTCTACTTCCCATCTCTTGTTGGGCCTGTAACTTATGTATGTCTGATAGTCAAGGAAGTTTGGCCTGTATTCGCCACTGGTCTCAAGAGATCCCAACAGGTACTTGTTCGTCTTATACCGTATGCCGTGACTCATGGCGAAAGTCTTGTTGCCGTAGCCTACGTATCCGCTGGCTCCGAGGAGCGAGGCGGTGAGGGTGGCTTCAAGTCGCTTGGGCTTGCGATAGGTGATGTCGAGTGCTGACGACATTTTGTCGCCATATTTCGCCGCAAATCCTCCTGTGGAGAAGCCGATGCTTTCCACCATGTCGGGATTGATGATGGAGAGTCCTTCCTGCTGTCCGCTGCTGACGAGTAGCGGGCGATATATCTCCACTTGGTTGATGTAAACAGAGTTTTCATCGAAGCTGCCGCCCCTGACATTGTATTGCGATGACAGTTCGTTATGGGTAGACACGCCGGCTTGCTGCTGAATGAGCTCCTCGACGGCGTTTCCTGATGCCGAGGGGTTCTCACGCAAGCCTTTCGTGTCGAGCTGTTCTGTCTGTGAGGTCTGCCGTCTGCGCTCGGTGACGGTGATCTCCTGCAGTGCCTCAGAGGGATGCATCACAATCTGTACGGTCATCTTGCCCTTCGGACGACGGAACATACGTTTCCTGACCCCATAGCCTACCATGGAGAACCTTACTTCTACGGAGTCGGCACTTTGCAGGTCGATGGAGAATTCGCCCTTGAGGTTCGTCATCGCCACCTTCCCTTGTGCCAGACAGGATACGGTCACCAACTCAAGTGCCTGCCCCTCCTCGTCGATCACTTTCCCCTTCAGCGTGAAGTCGTCGGCTTGTGTCACGATACTCGAAAGCACCGCTATAGCTACGCACAGATATCTTGCAAATGAATGATTCATCAGGTATTATAACGTCGGAATCGCTTGTTTATTGCATTTTGCAAACATTTGCATGCCAAAGATTCTGTTTGAAGCTATTGAGAGCCAAAAAATTTGGCTGATTCAGAAATAATGTTTACCTTTGCGCTATAATTTATCATTATTATAAAATAGGAAAGGATATGATTGACTATTTAGCACAGCATTTATGGCAGACGTGGGCCGTCGTAGCCGTCGCCTGTCTGATTTTAGAGCTTACGGCGGGCGACTTCTTTATCATCTGCTTCTCCATCGGGGCTGCCTTCGCCGCCGTCACGGCAGCTTTGGGAGGTGGCATCTATCTCCAGCTGGTCGCCTTTGCCGTGTTCACACTCATCAGCCTCTTCTGGGTGCGCCCCTTCGCCAAGCGCTATCTGCAAAAGGGCGGGGACAGCAGGGTGAGCAATGCCGATGCGCTGATGGGGCGCCAGGGCAGGGTGGTGGAGGCGATTAAGGCCAACGGCTCCGGACGAGTACAGATCGATGGGGATATCTGGAAGGCTGTCACTAATGAAGATGTGGACATTCCCGCTGGTGCGAATGTCCGTGTCGTCGGACGCGAGAGCACCATCATTACCGTAGAATCATTAAACATTAAAAATTAAACACTAATCATTAAATTCATGGACATTATGACTTATGTACTTATTGCCATCGTCATCTGTGTGATATTGTTTGCAAAGATGGCACTTGTGATTATTCCACAGTCGGAGACCAAGATCGTGGAGCGTCTGGGAAAGTATTATGCCACCCTTAAACCCGGTATTAACGTCATTATCCCCTTCATCGACCGTGCCAAGTCGATCGTCGTACTCAACCACGGGCGCTACCAGTATTCTACCACCATCGACCTGCGTGAACAGGTCTACGATTTCCCCAAGCAGAACGTGATCACGAAAGATAATGTGCAGACGGAGATCAATGCCCTGCTCTACTTCCAGATCGTCGACCCGTTCAAGGCTACCTATGAGATCAACAACCTGCCCAACGCCATTGAGAAACTCACCCAGACGACGCTGCGTAACATCATCGGCGAGCTGGAGCTCGACGAGACACTGACCTCTCGTGACACTATCAACAAGAAGCTCTCTGCCGTACTCGACGATGCTACCGACAAGTGGGGCGTAAAGGTTAATCGTGTTGAGCTTCAGGATATCACACCTCCAGATTCAGTTCTTACTGCAATGGAAAAACAGATGCAGGCCGAGCGTAACAAGCGTGCACAGATTCTTACCTCCGAAGGTCAGAAGGCAGCAGAGATTCTTGCTTCCGAAGGTGAGAAGACGGCCGTTATCAACAAGGCCCAGGCTGCTAAGGAGCAGGCTATTCTTGAGGCTGAGGGTGAGGCTCAGGCCCGTATCCGCAAGGCTGAGGCCGAGGCAAAGGCCATTGAACTGATAACCGAGGCCGTAGGGAAGTCGACCAATCCTGCCAACTATCTGCTGGCACAGAAGTATATCCAGATGATGCAGGAACTGGCCGAGGGCGACAAGACCAAGACTGTCTATCTGCCTTACGAGGCGACCAACCTGCTGGGATCCATTGGCGGCATCAAGGATCTTTTTAAGACTGAATAAAATTTGCATGAAGAATTAAGAATTAGGAAAATTTGCTCGATGGCAGACATTTTCTTAATTCTTAATTCTTAATTCTTAATTAATTATTGTACCTTTGCAGCCGATTTGAAATTAAATTGTATGGTACACAATATTTTCAAGGGGCTGGGAATTGCCCTGATTACTCCTTTCAAGAACGATGGTACTGTAGATTATGAGGCGCTGATGCGGCTCCTCGACTATCAGCTGGACAATGGCGCAGACTTTTTCTGTATCCTTGCCACTACTGGTGAGACGCCAACACTGAGCCGTGAGGAAAAGCAGAAGATAAAGGATCTTGTTGTGGAGAAGGTGCGTGGTCGTGTGCCTATCCTTATGGGCTGTGGCGGCTACAACACTGCCGAGGTGGTGCGCGAACTCCAGACAGGTGACTTCCGTGGTGTCAACGGCATCCTTAGCGTCTGTCCTTATTACAACAAACCTTCGCAGGAAGGACTCTATCAGCATTTCAAGGCTATCGCCGCAGCAACTCCCCTGCCTGTCGTGCTGTACAATGTACCAGGGCGAACGGGGGTGAATCTTAAGGCCGAGACCACGGTTCGCCTGGCCCGTGACTGTCAGAATATTGTGGCCATCAAGGAAGCCAGCGGTAATCTGGAACAGGTGGATGAGATCATCAAGAACAAACCGCGTGACTTTGATGTTATCTCTGGCGACGACTCCCTCACTTTCCCGATGGTCAGCTGTGGCGCAGTAGGCGTGATTAGCGTAATAGGCAATGCCATGCCGAAGGAATTCTCGAAGATGATCCGTCTGCAGATGCGTGGTGAGTATGATCCTGCGCGTAAGATCCATCATCGCTTTACCGACCTCTTCTCCCTGCTCTTCGTCGACGGTAACCCTGCTGGGGTGAAGGCTATGCTTTCTGAGATGGGATTCATCCAGAATGTGCTGCGCCTGCCGCTGGTGCCAATGCAGATCAAGAACCGCCAGCGTATGTCTGAGATTCTGAAAGAACTGAAAATCTGATGGATCGTTCAATTATACACGAGATATCGCCTTTGATGGGCAAAGACGTCCTTTATATTGCCGACAGGCGGAAGAAGGAGTTCACTTATCCCATTCATAATCATCAGGTGTATGAGCTTAATTTCGTTGAACATGCTGCTGGCGTGCGCCGTATTGTTGGCGATTCCAACGAGGTGATAGGCGAGTTCGACCTCGTGCTTATTACTGGTCCTGACCTGGAACATGTGTGGGAGCAGAATACCTGCACAAGCGACGATATCCGTGAGATTACCATCCAGTTTGACATCAATTTCGGCGACGGTACCATTTTCGACCGAAACCCGTTTAACTCGATGAAGAAGATGATGATTGAGGCGCAGAAAGGGCTCGCTTTTCCACTCGACGCCATCATGAAGGTGTATCGCGAACTCGATACCCTCAGTAGCATCAAGGACGGATTCTATGCTTTCACACAGTTCCTCACCATCCTTTATGAGTTGTCGAAGTGCGATGGCGCAAGGTCGCTGTCGTCGACGAGCTTTGCCAAGATCGAGATGCCCAGTGACAGCCGTCGTGTACATAAGGTGAAAACATTCATCGATGCCCATTACCGTGACGAGATACGGCTTACGCAGTTGGCCGACATTGCTGGCATGAGCACCTCGTCGTTCAGCCGCTTCTTCAAATTGCACACTGGTCGCAATCTCAGCGAATATATCATTGATCTCCGGCTGGGGCATGCCTGCCGTCTGTTGGTCGATAGCAGTCGCACCGTGGCAGAGATTGGCTACAGTTGCGGCTTCAACAACCTCAGCAATTTCAACCGCATCTTCAAGAAGCGGAAAGGTTGCAGCCCGTCAGAATTCCGCGAAAACTATCACAAGACGCGGGTGATTATATAGGAATATCCCCTAATTTGAACTTTTTTCGAAAAAAGTTGGGGAAATATTTGGTGGAATCAAAAATAGTTCGTACCTTTGCACCCGCAAAACAAAGAAGGAGGCTCCCTAGCTCAACTGAATAGAGCATCTGACTACGGATCAGAAGGTTGTGGGTTTGAATCCCGCGGGAGTCACAAAAGGGAACACAGAAATGTGTTCCTTATTTTTTTGTGAAAAGTTTGCGCGTTTCTGGGATTTTGTGTAACTTTGCAGCAGAAACTATTGATATGAGACGACAATTGATGCGGATAATGGCACTTATGTGCCTAATGACCTGTCTCCAGCTGCAAGCGAAGGAGAATCGTTTCTATGTGTATAATGCAGCCAACGGACTGGCCGACAATAGTGCGCAGACGATCTACTGTACGCAAAGCGGGCGGCTCGTCATCACCACGATGGGCCAGATCAATTTCTTCGATGGCCACATTTTTTCTTATATTGATCCCAGTAAGGAGAATATCTATCCGCTATCTAACTACCGCGGTTATTATCACCTGTATTTTGACCGTTTCCACCATCTCTGGTTGAAGAATACGCACAACGTCACATGCGTTGACCTGACTACGGAGAAATTTGTCGACTCTATCGAAGGCGTGTTTGCCGACTTCGGAATGACAGATCCCGTGCTTGATCTCTTTGTAGACTGTACCAACGTGGTGTGGCTGCTGACAGAGAAAGGGCTCTTCCAAGTAACTACTCATAATTATTATGAAGTCAAGCGGAACCTGAACCTTCAGGACGTGGAAGTGTGGCAGGAGCGTTATCTGTTGCTGTTCTATGAAAATGGCCTGCTGGAGATGTTCGACATGGAGAAGAAGAAGAAGGTGTATGAGGGTAAGCCCTATGACGCTGCTTCTGAGGCACTGTACAACCATACGTCGGTGCTGACGATTGTCGGCGATGCTTTTTATCAGCTGCGAAACGGTCATGGTCAGGGTATCATGATGAAGTTCGATCTCAAGCAGAAGGAATGGGAAACACTCCTCAAGACCCCCTATACTCTCAGCAATGTGGTTGAGCACGACAGTGTGCTGTATATACCTTCAGCCTATGGCTATTGGACATACGATCTGGCAACAGCCAAGACGACCCACATCGAAATGATCAACATGGCTTTTGGTGGACAATTGCTTACGGACATGAACGCCCTGATTTTTGACAAGCAGGGTGGCATGTGGATCGGTACCGAGAAGCGAGGTCTGCTCTACACCCGTCCGCTGGTGTCACCATTCCATGTGTATGACTGGACAAATCCTCGTGCCATCGAACTGGGAAGGCAGCTGGATCAGTTGCCACCTACGGCTACACGCTACCGTGACAAGTCGGTGAACTGCGTGTATAGAGACTCCCGTGGATGGGATTGGGTAGGCACGTCGCTGGGGCTGCAAGTATTCAAGCATGAGTCGGATCTCCTGCCTGTGGTTTATACCAAGGCCGATGGCCTGTTGAATAATGTCGTCCATACCATTATCGAGGACAATCTCCATAATATATGGGTAGGCACGAGCTTCGGACTAAGTTGCCTGATGATGAAGGACGACCAGTTGCATTTCATCAACAGTTACAGCCAATGGGACAATATCCCGAGTGAGTCGTTTGAGAACGGACGGGCTCTCAAGATGGCCAATGGTGGGATTGCGATGAAGATGCTCGACCATGTCCTGGAGTTCTATCCTGAGAAGATGGTAACCGTCACCCAGGGCGAGAACTACAAGATCCATCCGAAGCTTGTCAGGGTGATGGTGAACGGCACAAACCTCCATACTGGCGAGGAGCTCGACGGGAAGGTCATCTTCGAGAAGGCCATCCCCCGGATATCGGAGATCAACCTGAACTACAATCAGAACTCGGTGACACTGACGTTCTCTGCACTGAACTATTTCCGTCCGCAACAGACGTACTACCGCGTTCGTATCAATGGTCTTGACAACACCTGGCGGGTGCTCACCAGCTACAATTCTGGTGGACTGGTCGACTCGCGCGGCATGCTTCACCTGCCGATGGTGGCCCTGAAGCCCGGCACATACAAGGTGGAGGTGCAGGCTTCAATGATTCCTGATATGTGGGAGACGGAGCCTTATGAGTGGGTTATCAACATAAACGAGCCCTGGTGGCGTACGACAGGTGTGAGATGGCTCTTGCTGTTGTTGTTGCTGTCGCTCCTGGCTGTGAACACCTATTATTATATGCGTAATGTGAACATGAGGGCGATGCGTAACTCTCAGGAGCAAGGCATCGTGCGACAGATACGTACCTTTGCCGAGCACTGCAGCCGTCAGGATTTGGTACAGCTCGAACCTATACCAGAAGAGTACATGGGCATGGATAGCGAGTACCAGAGCTCCCTCACACCAGAGTTCGTCGCCACGATGGAGAAGATTTTCCCCTTGGTGCTGAAGAAGGATTCCGGTCGGCTGACGATGCGCGAACTGAGTGAAGCGGCAGGCATGGAACTTCAGCCGTTCTACCAGCTCATTCTGAGTAATATCTTTAAGAGTCCGCGTCCGATGGCGAAGACGCTGATGCTGAAGAAAGCCGAGAAACTGCTGGTCATGACAGAGAAGGATCTGGAGTATATTGCGTCGGAGTGTGGCTTCGTGTCGCCAAATTATTTCATCGCCACATTCTACCGCAGTTACAAGATGACGCCGGATCTCTTCCGTCGCCAGTACAGCCACCTCAGGCGGAAAAGCAAATAAGTGTCAGATCGTGATTTGTCCGAAGGCCACCAGCCGCCACGTCCTTCCACCGTCCTCCTTGTAGTAGATGAGAGCCTGATAGCGGTTCTCTGTTTGGTAGAAGTTTCCCTCGGAGGGTAGCAGATGTCGCCTCCCGCTACTGTCTTCCCACAGGTATTGATAGGAGTAGTAGCCTTGCTTCTGCATGACGGCAGCAGTGTACATGCCCGTCTCTTCATCATAACTGAGTCGGTAGGTGTCGCTGCTTTCCGTTGTCCACAGCCCGTCGATGATTACATGGCCATCGACGAGCGGATCTGACTTCAGCCGGTAGTTCACCCATACGTAGTCGCTGATGATGTCGTTCTCACGGTTGTCGCTGTTGCGGATGTAGAAGGCGCCGTTGGCATCCTCGTCGTAGAGGTAGTTTGGTCGTGGCTCGCTGACGAAGGGGTACACCTGATAGTAGTCGCCGTCCCAGCGGATGTAGTCGATGCCCATGGTGGGATGGCTGGGGTCGAGTACCTCGTACTTGCGGTATTCGTTGCCGGCGTCGAAGATGTATGCCATGGTATGCTTCCACTCAAATCCGTTCTGGTTGATGAATGTGGGTGGCACGTTGCGGCGGCAGTTGTCTTCGCGGCCGTTCTGCATCACCACGGTGTAAACCTGCTCGTCGGGCCGTGTGACGTTGTGGGCAAAGTTCCCCACGGACATGGATACCTGTTGGTGACTGCCGTTGTGGTCGATGTCGGTGTTGGTAGTGGCGCTCATGGAGAGTTGCACCGATTGCTCTGTAATCATGAATTCCACGGTGAGCACGTCGCCGTCAGAACCGTCCTCGGTGATGTGGAGTCGGTAGTTGCCGCTCATTTTCAGCTGGCACTGGTCGTTGGGTAGCGTCAGCTGGTAGTGTGTATAGGCGACGGTGGTGTTGATGGAGTGCTCATAGTCGTCGATGATAAGGTCGTTGAAGCCGTTCAGCCAGTCGCTCTCGAAAACGTCGGTGCAGGTGGTCCAGTCAGCCTCGCAGCGCTCGATATGGCATACGTAGCGGTGATAGTCGTGCGACAGCTCGTCGAAGGCCACATGCAGCCGGTCGGCAGAGTTGAGCTTCATCACGGGCATCGACTGCCAGTTCTGGTTAACCACGGCCTGCAGCGACTTCACCTGCGGGTCGTAGACTTTATGAAATCCTGCTGCCGGCAAGGCTGCCAGCAGCAGGACTATGATGGTGGTGATAGCCGAAAGTCTTCTCACTTCTCACCTTTCACCTTTGTGATTACTCGCCCTTGATGGCAGCAACGCCGGGGAGCACCTTGCCCTCGATGGCCTCGAGCAGAGCACCACCGCCGGTAGAGATGTAGCTCACCTTGTCGGCCAGACCGAACTTGTTGACACAAGCCACAGAGTCGCCACCGCCGATCAGCGAGAAGGCACCCTCAGCTGTAGCCTCTGCGATAGCCTCACCGATGGCGCGGCTACCGGCAGTGAAGTCGTCGCACTCGAACACACCGGCAGGACCGTTCCACAGGATGGTCTTGGCACCCTTGATGGCCTTGCGGAAATCGTCCTGAGAAGCGGGACCGGCATCAACACCCTCGAAACCGGCGGGCACCTTGTTGGCAGGGCAGGTGATGATCTCAGAGCCGGGCTTCACGGTCATCGTACCGAAGTCGAGGCCGTTGGTAGCCGTGCAGTCAGAGCCGAGCACGAGCTCCACACCGTTCTTCTTGGCAAGCTCCTCAACACCCAGGGCTACATCGAGCTTGTCGAGCTCAACGATAGAGTTACCAATCTCGCCGTCGTGAGCCTTGGCGAAGGTGTAGGTCATGCCACCGCAGAGGATGAGCTTGTCGACCTTACCCAGCAGGTTCTCGATGATACCGATCTTAGAAGATACCTTCGAACCACCCATGATGGCTACGAACGGACGCTTGATGTTAGAGAGCACGTTATCTACAGCCTGTACCTCCTTCTCCATCAGCAGGCCGAGCATCTTGTTGTCAGCATCGAAGTAGTCGGCGATGACAGCGGTAGAGGCGTGCTTGCGGTGAGCGGTACCGAAGGCATCCATCACATAGCAGTCAGCATACGAAGCGAGTGTCTTGGCGAACTCCTTCTGTCTGGCCTTCATGGCCTTCTTGGCCTCGTCGTAAGCGGGGTCGGTCTTCTCGATGCCCACGGGCTTACCTTCCTCTTCGGGATAGTAGCGCAGGTTCTCGAGCAGCAGAGCCTCACCCATCTTCAGGGCCTTGGCAGCGTCGGCAGCCTTGGCACAGTCGGGAGCGAAAGCTACGGGCACACCCAGAGCCTTCTCCACAGCCTCACGGATCTGTCCAAGAGACAGTTTGGGGTTTACCTTACCTTTGGGCTTGCCCATGTGCGACATGATGATCGTGGCGCCACCGTCAGCCAGGATCTTCTTCAGGGTGGGGAGGGCACCGCGGATGCGGGTGTCGTCGGTGATCTTACCATTCTCGTCGAGGGGTACGTTGAAGTCTACACGTACGATTGCCTTCTTACCGGCAAAGTTGAATTCGTTGATTGTCATAATTGTATTATTATTAATAATGTGTAAAAACAGTTCTTTCGAACTGCAAAGTTACAAATAAAATCGGAACACGGCTGAAATGTGACGCAGAGTTTTCTCCTTTTTTTGCTTTTTTAATATAATTCTCTGCGTCGCTGTATCTCTGTGTTGATAAAAAGCTGTAATTTTGCAGGCGAAATGAAGAAAGATACAGTTATTATTCTGAGCGGCGGCATGGACTCTGTGACCCTGCTCTACGACCAGCAGGCGCGTGTCGCCCTGGCCGTGTCGTTCGACTATGGCAGTAAGCACAATGCCCGTGAGATCCCCTTTGCCCGTCTGCACTGTGAGCGGCTGGGCATCCGTCACATCGTGATACCGCTCGATTTTATGACGAGCTATTTCAAGAGTTCGCTCCTTGAGGGTGGGGAGGAGATTCCTGAGGGCCACTATGCCGCCGAGAACATGAAGTCGACGGTGGTGCCCTTCCGCAATGGTATCATGCTCTCCATCGCCGTGGGTATCGCCGAGAGCAACGGGCTGCAGTTCGTGATGATGGCCAACCACGGTGGCGATCATACCATCTATCCCGACTGTACGCCTGAGTTTGTCGCCGCCTTCGACGAGGCATCCAGGGCGGGCACGTTTGTGAACGTGGGGCTGCTGTCGCCTTTCTGCCAGCTGACGAAGGCAGACATCGCCCGTCGTGGACGGCAGCTGGGCATCGACTACAGCGAGACGTGGAGCTGCTACAAGGGTGGCGAGGTGCACTGCGGCAAGTGCGGCACCTGCGTCGAACGGCGCGAAGCCCTGGCCGAGGCCGGCATCGACGACCCGACACGTTACGAAGAGTGACCGTACCTCCGTACCCCGCAGAGTCTGGTTAGCCGAAAAGCTCTCGCAGCGCCTCCTCTACCTTGCGTACGGGGTGGATGTTGATTTGATATTTCTTGCGGTCTATCCCCTGCAGGTTATATTTTGGAATGATGATATCGCTGAATCCGAGTTTCTCGGCTTCGGCGATACGCTGTTCGATGCGGTTCACGGGGCGCACCTCGCCAGAGAGCCCCACCTCGCCACACATACACCAGCCCTGATCGATGGGAGTGTCGACGTTCGAGGAGAGCACGGCGGCAATGATGCTCAGGTCCATCGCCATATCCGTCACCCTGAGGCCGCCGGCGATGTTGAGGAACACATCCTTCTGCATCAGCTTGAAGCCCACGCGCTTCTCGAGCACCGCCAGTAGCATGTTCAGCCGGCGCTGGTCGAAACCCGTGGCAGAGCGCTGGGGCGTGCCGTAGGCTGCTGTCGACACGAGGGCCTGGGTCTCTACGAGGAAGGGGCGCACGCCCTCGATGGCACTCGAGATGGCCACCCCGGAGAGTCCCTCATGGTCTTGTGTGAGCAACAGCTCCGAGGGGTTCGACACCTGGCGCAGTCCCGTCTGCTGCATCTCGTAGATGCCGAGCTCGGAGGTAGAGCCGAAGCGGTTTTTCATCGAGCGCAGGATGCGGTACATGTAGTGCTGGTCGCCCTCAAACTGTATCACCGTGTCTACGATATGCTCCAGTATCTTCGGCCCGGCGAGGGTGCCCTCCTTCGTGATGTGGCCTATCAGTATGACGGGCACGCCCGACGACTTGGCGAAGCGGAGCAGGGCAGAGGCGCACTCCCTGACCTGGGCGATGCTGCCGGCGCTCGACTCCACATCCTCCGTCATCACGGTCTGTATCGAGTCGATGATTACCATCTCAGGCTGCTCAGCCTTGATGTGGTCGAAGATATGTTCCAGCGAGTTCTCGCAGAGAATGAGGAAGTTGTCGTTCTCGTCGTGGGGGATGCGCGAGGCCCTCATCTTCAGCTGGTGGGCGCTCTCCTCGCCGCTCACGTAGAGAATCTTTTTCTCGGGCATGCGTAGCATCGTCTGCAGCGAGAGCGTCGATTTGCCGATGCCCGGCTCGCCGCCCAGCAGCACGATACTGCCCGGCACGAGTCCGCCGCCCAGCACGCGGTTCAGTTCCGAGTCGTGCATGTCGATGCGCGGATCGTCGTGGGCAGAGATGTCACGGAGACGGAGCACGCGGTTATCCTTCGTGTTCCTGGTCTCTCCACTGCGTATCGAGGCCGCTGCCGAGCGGGCCGCATGGGTTCCGCTGTCGTTGGCGATGCGGATCTCCTTGAACGTGTTCCACTGTCCACACGACGGGCACTTGCCTATCCACTTGGGCGACTCTTGGCCGCAGTTGGAGCATACGTATGCTATCTTGTCTTTTGCCATCTTTTTTATTCTTTCGCGATATGTTCCGATGCTGTTTTGCATCCTGACCGCAAAGGTAGGAACTTTTTCTGAAACGGCCAAATCATATTCACGATTTTACACGCATTGACATGAAAGACTGTCCAGTCTCCTTTCATACTGCTATGAGGAGCTTTTTGTCGAGGCCTAAGAATACGGTATTTTACTCTTTCTGATGCCTCTTTTGGACAGAAACAGACGGTGCTTTGCCGTTTTGTCCAAAGACGGGGACTTTGTCCATTGCTTCTGAATAAAAAGTGGGGAAAAAGTTTGGAATGAGGCTAAAAAGCGTTGTATCTTTGCATCGTCAATCAGACAAATAGACAATTAGACATTTGGACGATTAGACAGTTAGACATTTAGACAAAGAGACAAATAAAAAATAGTATTAACAATTAAAAAATTAAAGAAAGGAAATATATTATGGCAGCAAATGTAACACCAGTAGTATTAGAGGTAAAGGATTTCGAGCCTCGTGAAGTAATGATGGTAGACTACAAGTTCGATCAGGCTACCGATCGTGAAGGACAGATTGCAGGTATTCCCCGTGGTGGAAGAGTGAACATCCGCGTGAAGGCGATGAACGACGGCAACAACCAACTGTTGGCCAGGATGCTCGACCCGACGAGTCCGAAGGACTTCGCAGTGAAGTTCGTGAACACGGTGGACGGTGCAGCGATGAAGGAGCTGAAGGGTAGAACTGCTATTGCATCAACTACGTCGAGAAGTGGGAGGACGGGCAGCAGCACTTCGAGGAGATCGAGATCGTGTGCCAGAAGCTCGAGAACGGCCCCGTCGCCTACGACAATCCTTGGAAGTAGGCGAGTAAGCGAGGGGAGAGTCAAGCTCGCTTGAACTCTCCCGAGCGTGAGCCTACTCGATGCGAAGCATCAAATAAAAGAGTAAGTGAGAACATAGAGGGGACGGGTGAATGGGTACTATATACCCAGTCGCCTCTGTCCCCCTATGACTACTCAAGCGTTTCCAAACATCAAAACACCTGCCAGCGGACTGAGAGAAAACCGTAAGCGGACTTCGACTTTCCTAACGGCAAACTCTCACTTTCCTAACGGCAAACTCTCACTTTGCTAACTGCAAACTTTCTACAGAGAGAGTAATAACCATTTAGAAAGTCGCTGCTTGGCCTGATCGAGCGCGTCACCTTCGCGCTCACGACGTGTCAGATACGTCGTGAGCACTATATTAGTCTCCGCTTAAAGCGATTGAAAGTGCCGGGGAAAACGATGGTTTCCATGGGGGAAACCAATAGAAAGTGCCGTCTAAAGCCTTTGCCGACTATATGTCAACCAACCGTCCGACATATAGTCAACCGGTCTGCCGACTATATGTCAACCGACCTT
>OCTW011313769.1_pt1 | contig 40732 bp, 50 predicted proteins | sample 1539671 | NCBI WGS metagenome assembly OCTW01 (sample SAMN02144230, study PRJEB22623) | gut metagenome | biome: sheep rumen | host: Ovis aries | place: New Zealand
CCGGCGAGCCGGTCGAAATGGTCGATATTGCGACCGTTACCGAGACCTGTAAGGATCTGATTAACAAGACCGTCGCTAACAAGGTCAATACCGCCGTTAAGAAAGCGGTCGACGCAATGAAAGAAGCTCTCAAGGCTGAAATCATTGAGGAACTGACCGCCGCCGACGCTGAAACCGTCGAGGAGCCGTCCGAGACCGCTGAGGAGCCGTCTGAGGGCGCTCAGGAGGCCGATAACGGCGAGGGCGAGGAAACGGTCGAACAGACCGAGGAAACGTCTGAGGGCGGCTCTGAGCCGTCTGAGGAGCCGACCGACGCGGTCGAGTAAATGTCAGGAGGTAAAAGACCATGATTAAGAGTATGATTGACGTTTACTATCGTTTGGTTAAGTCCGGCGTTAGGACGCTTGACAGTATTCCGGCGGCTTATCGTGAAGCGGTCGCCGAAAAGCTGAGGGGCGATACCGAGGAGACTCCGGAGAATGGAAACGACGACGATAACGGCGAGGAGTAACGCGGAACTATTGCGGGTGATTTCTGAGCAAGAGACCATAATCAAGGCTCAGAGTGAGGAAATCACTCGCCTTAGTGAATTGGTCGCGCTCCTCGAAAATGACCGGTCAGAAACCTAAAGAGAGGAGGCGGTAATATGGCGGGTCAGAGACAACCGATAGAGCTTATCAAGGCGAAAGGTGCTAAACATCTGACTAAAGCGGAAATCGCCGAAAGAGAGCAATCCGAGGTTAAACCGATAACCGACAATATTATCGCTCCGGAGTATCTGACTAAGAAACAAAAAGAGACCTTTAATCGCCTTGCGGATCAGCTAAAGGCTCTTAAAATCATGGGCGAGACCGACGTCGACGCTCTCGCTCGGTATATTACGGCGAACGATTTTTATATCAATGCTGTAAGAAAAATGAGATCAAAAGAGGTCAAAGACAATCCGGTCTTGTTTGGTTCATGGGCGAAAATACAAGAGCGCTATTTCAAGCAATGCCGGAGCGCGGCTAACGACCTCGGATTGACAATCTCGAGCCGGTGTCGGTTGGTCGTGCCGGAGCGTAAGACCGAAACGCCGAAAGAAAACAAGTTTAAGAAGTTTGAAAAGAGGTCGGCGGTCGGTGAGTGACGGATCCGCCGTTTATAACGACCGAGTAACTCAATACGCGCGGCGCGTCGTGTCCGGTGAAGTCGTCGCGGGTGAGTTACATATCTTAGCTTGTCAACGGCATTTGAACGACCTAAAAAGGCAACGCTCGAAAGAATTTCCGTACTATTGGGATCCGGTAAAGGCGACCGAAATCCTCGACTATGCGGAAACCTTGACGATTGCAGAAGGTGAAGCGCCTAAACCGGTAAAGTTGCTTGACTCTCAGGCTTTCGACCTCGGATGTACTTTCGGATGGTATAAGACCGGAAATAATAAACGCCGCTTTCGTCGACGCTATAAGTCAATGGCTCGACAGAATGGTAAGACCTTTGAAAATGGTATCATGGGTACTTATATCGCGGGTTTCGGAGGTTACTATTATGGTAAACTCTTTACGGTCGCCACAAAGAAAAGACAGGCGCGGCTTGCATGGGAGGAAATGAGTAAATTTATCTCGATTGATCCAGACCTAAACGAGTATTTCGACGTCAAGGATTATAAATCGACGATAGAGGCGCTCGAAACCTTTTGCACTATCGAGGCTCTGAGCCGTGAGGCCGGTCTCGAGGATGGTTTTCGCTCTATCTATTCCTCGGTCGACGAAATCCACCAACACAAAGACAACAAGATCTATAAGGCTCTGTATAACGGTACTCGGTCTCTCGACGAAACTCTCGTTTCGATGATAACGACTCGAGGCGATAAACTGAATACGTTTTGTAAGGAAATGGACGACTATTGTATAAAGATCCTCCGAGGTCTTGCGACCGCTGAGGATTTCTTTGTAGATATTTACTGTCTTGATCCGCAAGATGATATTTGGGATCCGGTGAATTGGGCGAAAGCTAATCCGTTCATATGCTCGCCGGGTAACGAGTCAAAGTTTGAGGTACTGAAAACCGACGCTCAGACCGCTAAGGATATGGGCGGCTCCGATTTAAGAGACTTTCTTACAAAGTCGCTTAATATGTGGGTGCAGAATACCGACGATCTGTTTATCAATCCGCAAAAGTGGCAGAAATGCGGCTCTAAGCGGACTCTCGAGGATTTCCGAGGCCGTCAATGTTGGGTCGGACTCGACCTCTCCTCCGGTGGCGACCTTACAACGCTCGCGCTCGAATTTGAGGAGCCTTACACGACGACAGAGGGCGAGGAAAAATCGAGATATTACTTTTACTCTCATTCTTTCATGCCTCGAGGTCGTCTTGAGGAGCATATAGAAACAGACCTCGCGCCTTATGACCTATGGGAACAAATGGAACTAATCACGGTTACGGGCGGTCGAGGAGATTTCAAAAACGACTATAAGTTTATTATCAAGACGCTAAAGGATCTCCGCGACGAATACGACCTTACTTTTCTCGGTATCGGCATCGATCCGCATAACGCCGACGGTATCTTATCAGATCTCGAGGCTTTCGGTTGTCCGGTCGTTATAATCGTCCAGTCTTGTAAGAGTCTAAACGATCCGACCGTCGACGTCCAACTCTTAGTAAAAAGTGAAGATCTCGAGTATGATTCGAGTAATGAGCTTTTGACTTGGAGCTTTCTAAATGCTGAAATCGTCCGAAATTCTTTCGACGAAATCAAGGTCGATAAGAGACCGGGTCAAAACTATAAGCGTATCGATCCGGTTGACGCTTGCGTCGACGCTCACGCTATCATGTTGAAAAACAAGACGAAAGAGGTTGTAAACGTCGACGCCGAACTCGAAAATTACCTAAAGGCTATGGGGTGGAGAAAGTGAGGTGAGAAAAATTGAATATCTTTACTAAAGCGTTTCGGGCAATCCGGAGCGCTTTTACTAAGTCGTCTGACCGGCAGACGTTAGAGCTTAACGAGCTTTATAAATTCCTCGGTATTGACGTCCGAACGGATGAACAAATACTATCCGAGGTTACTTATTTCGCTTGTCTTAAGGTGCTGAGTGAGGCGGTCGGTAAAATGCCTCTAAAGCTCCTCCGGTACAACGAAAAGAAAGGCGTCGATACCGCAAGAGAACACGCGCTATATACTATCCTGCATGATCGACCTAATCCGTACATGACCGCGTCGTCTTTTTGGGCGGCGGTCGAGTACAACCGAAACCATAAAGGTAACGCTTATGTTTGGATTCAAGGCGCGGGGGAACATACTCGACTTTGGATCCTTCCCTCTGAGCAAGTCGAGGTTTGGTATGACGACGCTAAAATCCTCGCGGATCAACCGGATATTTACTATCTGTACTCCGGAGGCGGTAAGCTCTATCGGTTTGGCTCCGAGGAGATCTTACATTTCAAGTCGTCCAATACCTTTGACGGTCTAATCGGCGTCTCGGTGCAAGAGCAACTCAAAATGACGCTCGGAGGCGCGGTCAAGTCTCAGAAAATGATTAACCGTATGTATGATTCGGGCTTTACCGCTAAAGCGGTCTTGAATTATACCGGTTCTCTGAATGACGCGAACGTGAAAGAGCTTGTCAAAATGACCGAGGCTTACGGTAAGGGCGAGCTGAAAGAGGACGGTATCGAGAATATCATACCTATTCCGGTTGGTTTCAACCTTACGCCGCTTAACGTCAAACTCGGAGATAATCAGTTTGTCGAGATTCGACAGTATACCGCTTTGCAGATTGCAAGCGCTTTCGGTATTAAACCGTATCAGATCGGCGACTATACTAAGTCGAGCTATGCGTCGGCTGAGGCTCAACAGCTTTCTTTCTACGTCGATACACTCCTCTATATTCTGAAACAGTATGAGGAGGAGCTTTCGTATAAGCTCTTATCGACCGAGGAGATTAAAGGCGGTTATCACTTTAAGTTTAACGTCGCCTCCATCCTGAGAGCGGATCAACAGACTCAGATAACGACGCTTTCGACGGCGGTTAATTCTTTCCTCTATACGCCGAATGAGGCTCGAGCGCTCCTCGACCTCGAAAGCAAAGAGGGCGGCGATAACCTCCTCGGTAACGGGTCGAGTATTCCCGTCCAGTATACCGGCTCTCAATATACCGATATTAACGGCGAGGAAACGGATCCGGAGCCGGTCGAGGAGGAGCCGAAAGCAACGCCTAACGATCTTATCTCGGTTATCGAGGGTATACGCTCCGGTAAGCTGACCTATGAGCAAGGCGTAAACGTGTTAGTCTATGGCCTTGGATTTACTGAGGCTGAGGCTCGCGTTATTTTAGGCTCTGAGGCCGATTTCGAGACGGCTGAGGAAATAGTCGAGGAGACTCCGGAAAACGGCTCAGAGGGCGAAAATGAGCCGTCTGAGGGCGAGTCTGAGACCGACGGCGATCCTCCGGAGGATAACGACGATACCGAGGAGGATCCGAAAGACTGATAGAGTCCCGAAAGGGTTTCTATAATCTCGAAAGAGAGGAGGTTAGAAAATGCCTGAGTTTGTGAATTACAACGATCCGGACGCTTTGCCGGGTGTGGTACTCAAGTCCGCAACCGTCGAGCCTTTGGAAGTAACCGAGGAGGATCTTAAACAGATTAACAAGTATACTCTGAGTCCGGTAACGGCTGAGGATGTATTTACCTTTAAGGCGGTTATGGCAGATAATGAACAGGACGACCGTAATTATATGCCTTTCGACCTTAAAGCCTTGCAGGATCTGAAAGACCTCTATCCCGGTAAAACCATGCTTAAGGATCACGACCGAAAAGCCGATAATCAGATCGGGCGAATTTACGCGACTGAGCTTATCCAGAATACGCGGAAAAAGACCGAACTCGGAGAGATCCATACTGAGCTTATCGGCAAAGTTTACATGATTCGGACGGAAAGCAATAAGGATTTGATCGCCGAAATCCTCGGAGGCATCAAGAAAGAGGTCTCGACGTCTTGCTCGCCGTCTAAGATGATTTGTAATATCTGCGGTTGTGATAACCTCAAAGATTGGTGTCGTCATTATCCCGGCTTTGAGTATGACGTCTCCGACGAAACCGGCAAGGTCAAGAAAAAGCGCTGTAAAATGCTCTTGCATGGAGCTAAGGACGCTTACGAATTGTCGCTTGTCGCTATTCCCGCGCAACCGCGAGCCGGTACTCACAAGAGCGCCGGATTTACTAAACCGGTCGAGCCTCCGGAGGAAAACGCGCCGGAGGATAAAACCAATACTAAGGACTCCGAGACTCTTGAGCGGATTACAAACGCTCGGATCGAGGAGTCTTTTGTATATCACGCAACCGAAAAAATTTGAGGAGGTATGTCGTTATGAATAAGAAAATGCGTGAAATCTTGGCTCAGATTGAGGCTAAGACCAAAGAGGCTAAGTCCTATATGGACGGTGAAAACAAGGACGTCGCTAAGGCTAATGAGCTTATGGACGCCGTCGACGCTCTCAAGGCTGAGTTTGAGGCCGAAAAGCGTATCTATGAAGCGGAAAAAGCTCAGGGCATGACCGGCGCTCCGGAGGATCCCGATAAGGTCGGCGAGGCCGCTAAGAAGCTGACCGGCGACGTCATTCTCGCTAAGGAAGTCCGCTCTATTATGACTAAGGTCGTCGATAAGGATTTGCAGGAGTCCGTCGACGCCGACGGCGGCTATACCGTCCCGGAAGATATTCAGACTAAGGTCAATCGTTGGCCTGAGATCGTCTATTCTTTCCTCGACGATATTTCCGTCGAGAACGTGTCCACCAATAAGGGCGCTCGGACGTATCAGAAAAAGGCCGATACTGAGGCTTTCGTCGACCTCGACGAAAACGGCGCTATCACTAAGAAGATTACCGCGCCTCAGTTTGAGCGTATCGTTTACGCGATTCAGGATCGCGCCGGTTTCATGCCGGTATCTAACGATCTGACCGCCGACTCCGACGCGAATATTTCCGCTATCGTTACCGAGTGGCTCGGTCGTGCGAACATTGCGACCGCTAACGCTAAGATCCTCGGTATTCTGAACGCTCACAAGCACGCCGGACAGCAGACCGCCGCTAAGATCAAGATCGACGGTATGGACGGTATTAAGAAAGTCGTTACCGTTACGCTCGGTCAGGCGTATAAGTCCGGCGCTAAGATTATCACCAATGACGACGGTCTGAATTGGCTTGATACTCTTAAGGACGAAAACGGGCGCTATCTGCTTAATCCGGATCCGACCGACTCCGCTAAGCTGACTCTCCGGTGTGGTACGGTTGTCGTCCCGGTTAAGGTCGTGCCTAACAAGGCTTTCGCCTCTGAGGTCGAATATACTAAGACCTCTGACGAGGCCGTCGTCGAGGGTAAGACCTATTACACGCGCTCCGGCTCCGCTGGTGCTTATGTGTATACTCCGGTCACGACTCCGGCGACCGCGTCTATCGGCAACTATTACGAGGCGGCGACTAAGATCCCGTTTGTTATCGGCGATCTGAAAGCCGGTATTCGCAAGTATGACCGGCAGTCTATGAGCCTCAAGGCGTCCGACGTCGCCGTTATCGGTGACTTTAACGCTTTCGCTATGAATATGACCTTGATCCGGGCTATTCTGCGCGACGATTACAGGGAACTCGACGCCGACGCTTATGTGTACGGCTATATCGAGATCTAAGGATTTCCGAGGAGACCGTCGGACGTTTGGCGGTCTCCTCCGGTTATCCCGTCGGTGAGGAGGTGTCGAAATGGCTGATACTGAAACTCAGGTCGTTACCGTCGAGGAGGTACTCGCGTATTTGGGTATCGACTACGCCGACGAAATGACCTCGACCAATATCTCGAGAATGATCCAGACCGCCGACCGTTACCTTAAAGGGGCGCTCGGTGACGACTATCCTAAAGAGGATCATAGGTGCAAAGAGTTAGCGTTAATCGTCGTTTCTGACCTGTACGACAATCGCGGTTTACAGGCTCAGGGCGGCGGTACAGTCTCAGGTAATACGCGGAAATTGTTTGACGATTTCGCCTTACAAATTCGCCTCGAGTTGAGGAGGAGCGCGGATAATGGCTAAGACTTACGACCGTCCGATCTCTATTCAAAGAATTAACGAAACGACTGAGGAATGGTCGGACGTTTATAGCGTCCATGCCTCAGTAAATAAGGCGGTAGACAATAACGAATATTTGAACGCCGGAGCAATACAGGATAAACGGCGCTTAGTTTTCGAGATCCGATATTTTCCGGATTGCGAGCTAATCGCGCTGAGTCTGTCTAAATACCGGATTGTTTTTCGAGGAGTTGTCTATAACCTTACGTCGTATGACGATTATCTCTTGAGGCATAAGACCGTTAAGCTCTTAGGGGATTCGGTACTATGAGCGCGACAATCTCGGTCGATCAGTTAAGCGGGGCGATTGAAAACGAATTGACGCTATACTCTGAGAAAATAATAAAGGGTCTGAAAACGCAATCGAAAGAGAGCATGAAAAAGTTAGTCGACGCGACAAGGGCGACGGCTCCGGTCGGGCATCGAGGAGTATATAAAGCCTCAATAACCTCTAAGGTATTGAGCGAAACCGATAGAGGCGTTTCTTATGTCTGGTATGTACAGGGATCCGCTTATCGTCTGTCTCACTTGCTCGAAAAAGGTCACGCTCTTAGAAACGGCGGTCGCGTTTCCGGTACTCACTTTATCGCTAACGCTTTGGATCCGATTATGGAGGAGTACGAACAGAAAATAAAGGAGATTATCTCAAATGGGGGTTAAAGAAATTTTGACCGCCGCCGGTTTCGTGGAAAACGAGACTTTCCGAGAAACTCGGTTTATGTCTCCTCCTAAAGAAACCTACGCGGTATATTTTGATTCGGTGCGCGGTCGAGGTGCGGATAATCTAAACCTTATCGCCGAACATACCGTAACAATCGAGCTTTACGCCTATCGTCCGGATCCGGACGCCGAAAGCGCGATTGAAAACCAACTCGATATTATCGGTCAGACTTACGAAAAGTCGGATCGATATTGGATAAACGAGGAGCAAATATATCAAACTGTTTTCTCGTTTTACTACACTTGCAAAAAATAGGAGGTAAAAGGTTATGGCTACGAATAAGAGAGACGCTGAGGTTATTACTCTCGGTTCCGGCGACGTTTACTTTGAGGAGTTTGACGAAAGCGCCGGTATGCCTGCAATCGACGATATTTGTGTCGCCGAAAAGCTCCTCGGTCGGATTTCCGGCGGTGCAACGCTCGAATATGAGGGCGATTGGTATACCGCTAAGGATGATACCGGCAAGGTTGAAAAGACGCTGATTACCGACGAGGAGGTCACTTTCAAGACCGGTATTATCACTTGGAACGGTAAGACGCTGAATGTCCTTTGCGCGACCGGTCGCGTTACCGAGAACGGCGGTAAGAGGATCGTCAAGATCGGCGGTATCGGCAACGCTAACCGCAAGTCTTACGCGATTTGTTTCCATCATACCGACAAGGTCGACGGTGATATTTGGATCCTGATTCGGGGTACTAATCAGGCGTCTATCTCCCTCGAGTTTGCTAAGGATAAGGAAACGACCGTTGACGCTGAGTTTACCGCTATGGCTCAGGACTCCGACGGTACTCTGATTACTTACATCGAGGAGATCACTCCGGCGAACTAATCGCCGCGTCAATCCAATAACATAAAAACGACAAGCCGGTCAGGGTGTAATACTCTGACCGGCGATTTTATGGAGGTATCAATATGAGCAATGTTTTGAACTTTAACAACGTCAAAAAGTCTTACCTTACCGTCACGCTCGCGGATGAAAAGGAAACGACCATTATGATCGGTACTCCTACTAAGCGCGTTATGGATAATCTGCTTATCCTCGAGGAGACCTTTAAGAACGTCGGCGAAAGCGACGACCTTAATCCCTCTATCATGGATGAACTCTATAACGCTTGCGCTCAGATTATGAGCAATAACAAGACTCGGAAACCGATTACCGCCGATATGCTCGCGGATCTTTTCGACTTTGAGGATATTTTCTTGTTCTTTAATAGCTATATGGATTTCGTCTCTCAGGTGACAGACTCAAAAAACTAAAGTTACCTTACTATCCTCTCGACGATAGTAAGGGGCATCATTACGAGATTGTCACTTATTGGGAAAATCTCGTTAGTCGATATACGGGTCTTACAATGCTGGAAGTGCAAGACCTCGACTATATCGACTATTTACTATTAAGGCGAGACGCTTTCATTTGGACTATGAGCCGGTCCGAGGAGGGCGAAAAGTATCTTGATAAGGCTTGGAGACTCGAGCAGACCGCGCCGGATCGAAAGCAACTCCGAGAAAAATTCGGAAAGGAGGGTTAATCGTTTATGGCGGGTTATCTGAAAGGTATTACCGTCGAAATCGGCGGCGATACCACAAAATTAGGTAAAGCGCTTTCCGATGTGAACTCAAAAACTAAGAGCTTACAGAGTGAGTTAAAAGGCGTTAATACCTTGCTTAAGATGGATCCCGGTAACGTGACTCTCTTAAAGCAAAAGCAAGATCTGTTAAATCAGTCGATAGCTCAGACGAAAGAAAAGCTCGAAAAACTGAAAGCGGCTCAAGCTCAGGTGCAAGAGCAATTCGATAAGGGCGAGATTACCGAGGAGCAATATCGAGATTTTCAAAGAGAAATTGTAGCGACTGAGCAAAAACTAAGAGCGCTTGAAGCTGAGGCGGCTAAGTTTGGCTCTGTAATGGGTCAACAGTTGCAAGCCTCCGGACAAAAGATCGTCGATTTCGGTAATAAGGTCGTCGGTATCGGCGAGAAAATGAAAGTTATCTCGACCGCCGCCGCCGCTCTTTTAGGCGGGTCTATCGTGCTTGCGTCCAATTTCGAGGACGCGGTCGCTAAGGTCGGTACAGTCGCGGATCTGTCTAAGGTATCACTCGAGCAACTCTCCGCGGATATGCTCGCGCTTTCGACTCAAACGGGTATAAGTGCGACCGAAATAGCGGACGCAACTTATCAAGCGATTTCCGCGTCGGTCGATACCGCCGACGCCGTTAATTTTGTCGGTACGGCGACTAACCTTGCTCGCGCCGGTTTCCTCGAAACCGCCGACGCCGTGGACGTATTGACGACTATTATAAACGCTTACGGATTATCGGCGAGTGATGCTGAGTCAATTTCCGATAAGTTGATCCAGACTCAGAACGACGGTAAAACGACCGTTAATGAGTTATCGTCCAGTATGGGTAAAGTTATCCCTCTGGCGGCGGCTTACGGCGTCAATATTGATAATTTGTGTACCTCCTACGCCTTGCTTACTAAAAACGGTATTGCGACCGCTGAGGCCGGTACATACATGAAATCAATGTTGAAAGAGTTAGGCGATAGCGGCTCGACCGTCGCCGGTATTCTGACCGATAAAACCGGTATGAGTTTCGGTCAGTTAATGGAAAAGGGCTATTCCCTCGGTGACGTTCTCGGTATTCTGTATGACTCTTGCGAGGGTAATACAGAGGCTTTCGCTAACCTTTGGTCGTCGTCTGAGGCCGGTACGGGCGCTCTTTCGCTTGTCGGTGCGGGTGTCGAGGCGTTTAACGACGAACTCGGTAACATGGAGGGATCTCTCGGTAATACCGCCGACGCTCTCGAAATGCTCGAAACGCCGTCTCAGAAAGCAAAGAGGGCGCTCAACGCGCTTAAGAATATCGGTATCTCTCTCGGTCAAGTTATCTTGACGGCAGTTACTCCGATGCTCGATAAGCTCTCGACCGCCGCTCAGAACTTAGCGACGTGGTTTAATAACCTCAGTCCGAAAACTAAACAGCTTGTCGCGGTTTTGCTTACCATTGTCGCGGCGGCGGCTCCGGTGACTATCGGTATCGGTAAACTGATTACCGGCGTCGGTAATGCTGTAAAGGCTTTTGGATCCTTTGTCTCGTTTATCTCCGGTAAACTCATTCCCGCGCTCGGATCTATAAGCGCTCCGGTTGTCGCAATTATCGCCGTTATCGCGGCGCTTGTCGCGGCTTTCGTTCACTTATGGAATACTAACGAGGAATTTAGGACTAAGATAATCGAGATTTGGAACTCGATAAAGGAAAAAATCTCGAGCTTTGCTCAGGGCATCGTCGACCGGCTTAACGATATGGGTATCGAGGTAAGCAGTATAACCGACGTGCTTAAGGGCATTTGGGAGGGTTTCTGTAATTTCCTCGCGCCTATCTTTGAGGGCGCTTTCGAGGCGATCTCTATTATCCTCGGTACGGTCTTAGATGTTTTGACCGGTCTCTTTGATACTTTTGCCGCTCTCTTTAAGGGCGATTGGGAGGGCGCTTGGAACGGTGTCAAGTCGATTTTCTCCTCGATTTGGGAAGGTATCAAGGGTATTTTGTCGACGGTACTTGAGGCGCTTAAGAGTGCGGCTAATGTGTTCTTAAGTTGGTTTGGTACAGATTGGGAAACGGTTTGGACTAATGTTAAGACCTTTTTCTCTAACGCTTGGACAAATATCAAGACCTTTTTTGAGACGACCGTTAATAACATAAAGACGACCGCGACGACCGTTTTTAACGCCGTTAAGACTTTCCTCTCGACGACATTAGAGAATATCAAAACGACTTTCTCGACGGTCTGGAATAACATCAAAACGACCGTTACGACGATCCTCAATAACCTCAAGACGACAATCTCGACCGTCTGGAATAATATCAAGACAACCGTTACAACGGTCGTCAACAATATTAAAACGACGGTTACGACCGTTTGGAATAATATCAAGACCGCCATAACGACTACGGTAAACAACCTCAAGACCGCTCTAACGACGGCTTGGAATAATATCAAGACCTCAGTTACTACGACGGTAAACAACCTCAAGACGACCGTAACGACCGTTTGGAACAATATCAAAACAGCAGTTACGACGACCGTCAATAACCTAAAGACCGCGCTTACAACGGCTTGGAATAATATCAAGACGACAGTAACGACGACCGTTAATAATCTGAAAACGACTCTTACGACCGTTTGGAACTCGATTAAAACGACCGTTACGACCGTCGTCAATGCGATTAAGACAACGGTAACGACCGTATGGAACGCAATAAAGACGACCGTTACAACGGTTGTCAACGCGATAAAAACGACCGTTACGACCGTATGGAACGCGATCAAGACCACAATAACGACCGTCGTCAATGGAATAAAAACAACGGTTACGACCGTTTGGAACTCCATAAAGACGACAATCACGACCGTTATAAATGGTATCAAGACGACCGTTACAACGGTCTGGAACTCCATTAAGACGACCGTTACAACGGTGCTTAACGGTATCAAAACAACGGTAACGACTGTTTGGAATAGTATCAAGACCACAATAACGACCGTCGTTAATGGCATCAAGACGACCGTTACAACGGTCTGGAATGGCATCAAGACCACAATTACAACCGTCGTAAATGGTATTAAGACCACAATTACAACGGTTTGGAATGGGATCAAGACAACGGTAACGACCGTTATCAATGCTATCAAGACCGCTATTACCAATGTTTTTAACGCTATCAAGAGTTTCCTCGGTATCAATGCAAACGCGGAAAAGACTCAGCTAACGACGACTTGGAACGGCATCAAGACCACAATAACGACCGTCGTCAATGCGATCAAGACAGTTATAACGACTGTCTTTAATGCTATTAAAACGGTTATTACAACCGTCGTCAACGCGATTAAGACCGTTATTACAACCGTCTGGAACGCTATCAAGACGACCGTAACGACCGTTACTAATGGCATTAAGACGACTCTCACGACCGTTTGGAATGGAATCAAGACGACGATAACGACGGTAGTAAATGCAATCAAGACCACAATTACAACCGTCTGGAACGCGATCAAGACCACAATTACAACGGTCGTCAACGGCATAAAGACAACAATTACAACCGTCTGGAATGGCATTAAAACGACAGTTACGACCGTCGTTAATGGCATCAAGACGACAGTAACGACCGTTTGGAACGGTATCAAAACAACCGTTACGACTGTATGTAATGGTATCAAGACGACAGTAACAACGGCTTGGAATGGTATCAAGACCTCCGTCTCTAATGCTATGAACAGTATTAAGACGACGATCTCGAACGGTTGGAACTCTATCAAGACCGCAACCTCGAACGCTTGGAACGCGGTCAAGACGACCGTCTCTAACGGCTGGAACAGTCTTAAGACGACCGTCTCCAATGGCATTAACTCCGCTAAGACGACTATCTCTAACGGCTGGAATAGCGTCAAGACGTGGACGTCGAACGCATGGACAAGCATTAAGACGACCGTTACCAATGGCGCGAACGCGGTCAAGACCGGCGTTACAAATGCTTGGAACGGCGTCAAGTCGGCGACTACGTCGGCTTGGAATGGTATCAAGAGCGGTATTACAAACGCTTGGAACGGTATCAAGTCCGGGTGTACGTCCGCTTGGAACTCGGTCAAGTCCGGCGTCTCCTCTGCTTGGAACTCGGTCAAGTCGACGACGTCGAGTATTTGGAGCGGTATTAAAAACGGTGTCGTCAACATTTGGAGCGGTATTAGCGGTACTTTCTCCGGCGTCGGTCGTAATATCGTGAGTGGTATTCAGTCCGGCGCGAACGGCTCCTCCGGCGGTCTTTTCTCGACTTTGAAATCTATCGCAAGTCGCGCTCTGAGTGCGGCTAAGTCCGCTTTGGGTATCAAGTCGCCGTCTCGAGTATTCAAAGAGCAGGTTGGTAAATGGATCCCGGCGGGTATCGCGGAAGGTATCGAAGATAACGCCGATGAAGCAATCGACGCGGTCGACGACCTTACCGACGATCTCACGGATCAGGCGAACGACTTTAACGGCGCGACGCTCCATAGACAGCTTGAGACGACCTTTAACGCCGACGCGAGTCTGAAAGGCTCTATCTCCGATATTCTCGACGCTATGAAGGAATACGGCGAGAGGTTGATCGAGGCGTCTAAGCGTCCTATGGTACTCGATACCGGGGAGCTTGTCGGGGCGACGGCTAACAAATTCGACGCGGCTTTAGGCCGGTCGTATGAACTAACGGCGAGGGGGTTATAACGTATGAGAGGTTTTAAGTATGACGATATTCATACCGGTAACGATTGGGGTCTCATACTGACCGCTAAGACGATAGATCCTCCGGAGCCTAAACTTTATCAAGTGGATCTCGACGGCGCGGACGGCTCTCTTGACTTGTCGGAGAGCCTCGCCGGAGAGATCCGTTTTAAGGATAGAACGGTAACGGCGTCCTATGTAATGACCGAGGGGACGTATGAGGAAAGGCTCGCGCTTATGACAAAGATTGTCGTCTATCTGCATGGCAGAAAGAGAAAAGTCGTCGAGCCGGACGATACCGATCATTATTTCGTCGGTCGCTCTGTCATTTCGGATATTAAGCACAATCAAGCGTATAGCTCGTTTAAGGTGACAACCGAGTGCGAGCCGTGGAGATATTACCGCGAGACTATTAAACGTCATTGCGATATAAACTCGGTCGCGGCTCACAAGCTGATTTTTACCAATAGAGGCGCTAAAACCGCTTGTCCGGTGCTGACCGTTACCGGTTTGGTCTCGTTCATTCTCAAGGGTGAGACCGTTTCTCTTACGCCGGGTACATATCGCCTCACGGCGCTTAAGTTGTATTCCGGAGTCAATGAGGTACAGGTTTTAGGATCCGGCTCGATTATCTTTGAATACGGGGAGGCCGATCTTTAATGTATAAGATCATGGCTGACTCGACTTTGATATACGATAGTACGATTGACGATTATCGGATAGGGAAAGGCGAAATCAATCTCGAGATTGAAAAGGCCGGATCCTTTGTCTTTTCCCTATTCGCCGATAGTCCTTACTATAATTCAATCGTACAGATGAAAACCATAATCAAGGTATACCGCGACTCTGAGCTTATTTTCAGAGGTCGAGCGCTAAAAGTTGAGGATGGTTTTTATAATACTCACGTCATAACTTGCGAGGGCGAGCTAAACTTTTTGCTCGATTCGGTTATCAGACCTTGGAGCTTTGAAGGGCGACCGATTGACCTCTTTACTCAGATTATCGAGGATCATAATTCGCAAGTTGACGCGGAAAAACAGTTTAGGGTCGGCGTCGTTACGGTCTTTGACAATAACGATTATATCAACCGATCAAGTGTCGAATATGAGGACGCTCTTTCTTGCCTCAAAAGTCATATGTTAGGCTCTGAGCTTGGAGGGTATCTATATATCACTCACGACGCGGACGATATGCCGGTCTTAAATTATATTGCGGATTTTCCGAACACGACAAGTCAATCAATCGTTTTCGGCGAGAATTTGAAAGACTATGTCAAGACGACCAACTCAGGCGATATAATGACCGTTATCGTCCCTCTCGGGGCGCGGCTCTTGGATCCGGAAGGAAACGAGACCGACGAATACTTGACGATTGAGTCAGTAAACGGCGGTAAGGATTATATCGAGGATGCTAACGCGATAGCGCTTAGAGGGCGTATTACTAAAGTCGTACAATGGGAGAATGTAACAACAGCGATACGGTTAAAGAATAAGGCGATCAATTACTTAGCTGAGGCGATAAAGCAAAATATCACTATCGACCTTACCGCTATTGACCTCCATCTCCTCGACCGGTCTATCGAGTCTTTCCATTGCGGCGAGTATATCCCGATACTGTCAATCCCTCACAACCTCAATACGGTTATGCTCTGTAAGAAACAGACGATAAACCTATTGAGACCGGATAACGACAGTCTTTCCCTCGGTTATTCCTATTCGACCTTTACGGAAACAAGCGCGGCGACCAATAAGGCCGCTAATAACGTAAACTCGCGGATCTCCTCGGTTGTCGTCGCCGTTACCAATACGGTAACAGATATTAGTAACCTACAAAACGACGTCAATACAGTAACGGAAACCTTGTCGGTTACTAATCAGGATCTCGAGGCGGTCGTTAGGGTCGTCCAGCAAAACGCGGTCAATATACAAACAAACGCTCAAGCGATCCAAACGCTAAACGACGACGTCGACGGTCTCGCCGACGAAACGACGCGGATAGCGGGTCAGATCGACGAAAGCGCGAGAAAAGCCTCAGACGCTCAGACCGCCGCCGCTAATGCTGAAAGACTCGCCGCGTCTGCCTCTGAGACCGCTAACTCTATGGACGACCGTATAACCGCGCTCGAGGATCTCGGTTTGTTCATAGGGGACGACGGTAATATATATCAAAGGGAGGATTAAGATCCTATGAGCCTTTATCAAGGTCTGTCTTTACTGTTTGGCTCCGGAGTGCTTATCGCGGTACTCCGGTTTTTTTATGGCAAGGCGAAAGAACGCGCGAAAAAAACCGAGGCCGTCGAGCTTGGAACTCAAGCGATCCTCCGGTCGCTGATGATTTCCGACTTTAACAAGTGGACGGATCGAGGCTATGCTCCGATATACGCTCGAGAAAATTTTGAGAATATGTATCAGAAATATCATGGTCTCGGTGCTAACGGCGTTATGGACGATATTCGCAAAGAGTTTTTAGCTTTGCCTTACAAGCCGGAAAACGAATAACAGAAAGTGAGGTTTTATCTATGAAGTACGATTTTAAGTCTTGGATCAAGGCGGCGGGTATCCGTGCTATTAAGACGGTCGCTCAGACCGCCGCCGCTATGATTGGTACGTCGGTCATTATGTCCGAGGTTAATTGGGTCGCGGTTGCGTCCGCGTCCGCTCTCGCCGGTGTGCTGAGTCTGCTTACCTCGGTCGCCGGTCTGCCTGAGCTTGATAACTGATAATCAAAAATCTATCTCAGAGAGGAGGGATCGATAATGTTTAAGGCTTCTCAGCTTGTCGCTTTTGTCTTGTCTATGGTCGGTATGCCTTATTGGTATGGTACTTGCGTCTATATGTGTTCGACGTCGGTACTCAATAGCAAGAAAAAGCAATATCCTTCACATTACGGCGACTCGCGTATGAGTAAGTATAACGCCGCTATCGCCGCTAAAAAAGTTTGTATGGATTGCGTCGGCATGATTAAGGGCTTTTTCTGGACTAACGGCGGTAAGGGCGTCGTCGAATACATTAACGGCGGCGCGGCTTTTACCAACAAATACGGATCTAACGGTTGTCCGGATAAGAGCGCTAACGGTATGCTCGATTGGTGTAAATCTAAGGGCTGTAAATGGGGAAAGATTGCGACCTTGCCGGATGTTCCCGGTATTCTGCTTTTCTCCTCCGGTCATGTTGGCGTTTATATCGGCGGCGGTTACGCGGTCGAGGCTCGAGGCTTTAACTATGGCGTCGTCAAGACTCGCGTAAAAGATCGCTCTTGGGTAAATTGGGCTTATCTGCCTGAGACCTTGCTTACTTACGATAACGCGCCGGTCGCCGTAACGGATCCGGACGAACTGAGCAAGGGCGATAAAGGCGAGGCCGTTACCGCTATGCAAAAGCTCTTGATTAAGCGCGGTTACAATCTGCCTAAGTACGGCGCTGACGGTGATTTCGGCTCGGAGACTCTGAGCGCTCTCAAGGCGTTTCAGACTGACGCGGGTCTTACCGTTACCGGAGTATACGATACCGCGACAAGGGCGGCTCTTAAGGCCGTGGTAACGCCTGAGCCGATCTCTGAGCCGGTGCAGGAAGTTAAGCGGACGGCGACCGCGACCGCCGACGCTAAGACGATTTGGTCTTACCTTATGGCGCTGATTGGTAACGCTTTCGGCGTCGCCGGTCTTATGGGCAACCTTTACGCGGAGTCGGCTCTCAAGCCTATCAACTTGCAAGGCTCCTATGAGTCTAAACTCGGTTTTACAGATCAGACTTATACCGACGCGGTCGATAACGGCTCCTATACCAATTTCGTAAAGGATAGCGCCGGTTATGGTTTGGCTCAATGGACGTATTGGAGCCGTAAAGAAAAACTCCTCAAATACGCTCAGAGTATTAACTCCTCTATCGGCAACCTTGAGACTCAGCTTGAATTTTTGTATAAGGAATTGAGCGAGAGTTATAAGTCGGTGCTTACCGCGCTGAAAGAGGCTAAGAGCGTCCGCGAGGCGTCCGACGTCGTCTTGACTAAGTTTGAGCGTCCGGCTAATCAGGGCGAGAGCGTCCAGATTAAACGCGCCGGTTACGGTGAAAAGTATTATAACGAGTACGCCGTAACAACTCCGGCGGTTCCGGCTCCGGTCGAGACCGACGAAACCGCAACCTTTAAGATCGACTATGCAAAGTCTAAGAAAGAGGGCATCGACCGAGGCCAGACTTTGACGACGACCGCTAACCTCAATATGAGAACGGGCGCGGGTACTCATAAGACGGTTATCAAGGTTCTCAAGAAAGGTACTAAGGTCACTTGGTACGGTTTCTATACGAATTATAACGGGCGAGATTGGTATTTGGTCGTTAGCAACGGTCAAACGGGCTTTTGCTCCTCTAAGTACCTCGCCTAACGCGCTACGCGCCGTTTTGAGGCGCTTTCTCGCAATGGTGGACAAATACTCGACCTAAACGGTAAAGCGGCTCAGACGGGCTAATTTGGGCGACTGAGGCTAAACTAAACACGATACGACGCGAGCCGGGGATCTGCTATTGATCTCCGGCTCTTTTTTTGTTATTCTATTATTGCAGATTGAGAAAACGCACAAAATAGCTATTCACGGTTAAAACCGTCAATAGCTATTTTCTGCAAAATGCAATAATCAGAAATTCCAATAAATCGAAATGTCTTGACCTTGAAACTCTATCCGCTTGACAAGCGCCTTAACGACTATCCGCGCTTGCTCCGGATCCTCGACAGTCTCCTCAAGAGAATAAACTAAGTCTTGTATATCTTGATCCGACAGAGTCTCGGAGAGTTGACGTCTCAGCTTTTCGACCTCAGACCGTAACGTCGTCGACTCGAGATTGAGGATCTCTATCTTATCCTTTAGAGCGCTCAGGTCGATACCGCCGATTGAGTACAGATCCATAAGGCGCGAAACTTTGACGTCGTTTCCCTTTATCCGCTCCTCGAGGATCTCTATCCGCTCAAGCTCTCCGGCGGTCTGAGTCTGAGAGCGCGTTTCTTTGAAGTATTCCGGATCAAGCCGGAGTTTTTTTATTTGGTCGATAACGTAAGACTCTACCTCTAAGAGCGGGTATCTTGGATTGTTACAACCGGTCGCGCCTTTATGGAGACAGGTTATAACGCGGTTTACCTCTTTCGATCTCGAGTTTTTGTATTGTATCATCATTTTCGATTGACAGACCGCGCAATAACAAAGACCGGTTATCGGGCTAACGTGTTTCCTAAAATTGTAATGATTGACGTCGGTTTGAGCTTGGTCGTCGAGTCGCTGGTTTGCTCGGTCGTATTCCTCACGGCTAATAATCGGGTCGTGCTGACCTTGATACTCGACGCCGTTATGAGAGACGACGCCGATATTAGTCTTAGTCCGGATAACAGATCGGACGGTACTCGGTTGTATACGACCGTATTTAGTCGTTATTCCCTCTCGCCTAAAGTCGGCGACGATTGCGGCGACGGTGCGACCGTTATTAAACTCTCGATAGATCCTCCGGACTATCTCAGCCTCAAACGGTTCTATCTTGAGTTGACCGTTTTCGTACAGATAACCGACGGGGATCCGGCTCGAGCCGTGCCACAATCCAGACTTAGCGCGTCCCTCTCGACCGAGACTCATTCGCTCTTTTATTTGCTCGCGCTCAAGTTGAGCGAATACCGACAAGATACCGATCATAGCGCGACCGAGAGGAGTACCGGTATCAAAGTTTTCGGTCATACTGACAAAGTCGACGCCGTTAGGTAAAAATATATCCTCAATCAGATAGAGCGTATCTTTTTGAGATCGACTCATTCGGTCGAGCTTATAGACGGCGACCTTATCCAGCTTACCGGCGACGACGTCGGCTATTAAGGTCTTTAGGCCGGGGCGCTCTATCGAGCCTCCGGAAAATCCCGGATCAGAATAGAGACGGTATATAGTCCAGTCTTGAGCGTCGGCGTATTTTGTCAAGCGCTCTTTTTGCTCCTCGATAGAATATCCCTCGGAGGCTTGCTCTTGAGTGCTGACTCGGATATAGAGACCGACGACCGTTTTCTCATTCATAGATTGACCTCCTCTCCGGTCGCGTAACAAATAACAGAATTATTCGCAACTCCTATATACATTTATTTTTTTATCTCTCTTACTCTATATCTTATATATTTTCTTAAGAGTTAAAAGAGAAATATAGATTATGTTACAGAGGAGCCGAAAAGCCTTGATTTATCGGGCGAAAGGGCGTAACAGAATGAGTAACAAAAACATTTTTCGATTTTGTTGTAACACTCGATTTTGTTACGCCTCAGTCGTCGACGTGAGTCTTTGGTTTTTGTTACGCCTCCGATTTTGTTACGGTTTTTGTTACGGGGTCTCGAGGCGAAAAACGGCGCTCTGACTCTCTGAGTTTCCGTCAAAGGTCGAGAAATGGATCTCGAATGTTCCCGGATTTTCGACGCCGATACAGACTTGAGCTTTACAGGTCGCGCCGACGGGCGTCTCGACCGGGTACTCTGTCACGTCTCCCGGATAGGAGTAACCGGTCAGGCTTGAGGAGTCGACGATAACGCCGTCGAGGGCAAGATCAATATAGAGACCGTTGAGGAGTTGGTTAGGGTCAGTATATCCGAGATTGGTATAAGTGTACGAAATCAGGTAAACGGCGGCGGGGTTGGTATCGGCACACTCATTACGCTCGGAGATCTCCTCGACCGCGTCGACCGTTACGCTCCATTGACCGGCAACCGTCCATGTATCGCCGATAGAGTAAGCGTTTTGATCCGATGGCTTGAGCGCCTCAAGCTGAGAGGTCAGGTCTAAGACCTGAGCCTCGAGCGCGGCGACTTGATCCTCAAGCTCTTTAATTCGGTCGTCTTTGCTATCGGCGAAAGCGGTAACAGGAACGGCGATCAATAGAGCTAAGACAATGGTTAATAGCTTTCTCATAGTGTTACCTCCTAACGATTGCGCTTTCGGGCTAAGTCGAGTCCGATAGCGATAGAGTCTAAGATAGATTGAACGCTTTCCGGTTTCGCCGGTTTTCCGTCGAGGGTCAATCCGTCTTGTTTCAATAGGTTATAGGTCGTCTCGAGGATCTTAACGACGTCTCTTTGATTTCGCTCCGGTAACGGGTAAGTTTCCGGTCGCGGATCGTCTGTCTTGCCTATGATCCATGCCGGGGAAACCTCCAATACTTTAGCGATTGCCTCTATCGTCGGTAGCTTGACGCTCTTAAACTCGCCGCTTTCATATCGAAAGATTGTCGTCTTGTTGACGCCGATCTCCTCAGCTAATTCGGAGCCGCTCATACCGATAGACTCGCGCCGTTCTCTTATCCTCTGACCTATAAGAGCAATGTCCATAAACTCGCCTCCTTTCATCCGGCGAGCCTATTATATCATAGTTTATTGCGCTACGCAATATCTTATTGCAAATTTACGCAACGCAAATTTTTTTTCCAAAAAGGTCTTGACATAAAAAATAGCAGGGTGTAATATAGGCTTGCGCGGTGCGAAAAAGCAACGCAAGACGAAATAGAGAGGAGGTTAGGACGATGGTCAACACGCAGAAAATCAAGGCGCGTATCGTTGAGGTTGGGAGCAATCAAAACGAGTGCGCGGACGCTATTCACGTCGCGCAATCGACTTTCTCTCAGAAGATCAATAACGCGCGTCCGATGACTCTTGACGAGGCTGAGGCGCTCGCGGATTTTCTGAAAATCCCGGATCCGGAGTTTTGCGCTTATTTTTTTTCCTCGAGCGTTGCGTAAACGCATCGACCGAGAAAAAGAGCGCTTTCCGGTTCCACAACCTCAGAGCCGACGGATCGAGGGTCGACGATCTCGCCGGGTTGGTATTGGCGGTTACGCCTGAGACTAAGACAGTTTTCGACCTAATAGGAGGATAACCGATGTTCACTTTCAGATTGTGCGGGGTCGAGGTAACGAGAACGTGGATCGGGCGTCAAGTAATGGACGCGATAACCGCTCTCGACGTCAAGATTACCGACTATCAAAAGCGGTGCAATATGTACCGTAACTATTGGGGATCCGGCGAGGGTTACGCCGAAATGAGCGAAATCGTCGGAGAACTCAAGTTTATGTATCTCTCCGGTGTTTTGCGTCAAGCTGAGTACCGCAAGATCTTAGGACGTGTAACCGGTGAGATCCTCGACGACAACATGAGGAGGTAAGCAGATGTTTAAGGCTAACGATAAGGTCATACTCAAGGCAAAGACGACCGTCGGCGGTAGTAAAGATATGAGCGGCGCTAAGGGCGTCGTCGCTAAAGTCTTTGAGAGTCTCGGCGCTGGTGCGCTTGCTATCGTAATGATTGACGGCGTCGCCTATAAGATCCCGGTCGAGGCGCTCGAGGCGGCTCCGGAGGAAAACGGTAAGGTCGCCGGGGAAATCGCTCAGGTCGTCCGGCTGACTCTCGAGGATTTCCGAGACTACGCCGAAAGGCTAACGAGTCTCCGGTATGTGCGCGATCTCATTTCCGGCGCTATCCCGGAAGATCACGAACTCGAGCCGGAGGAGGTCGACAGTCTGGTTACTGAATTTGTAACCGTCGCCGACGTGATTCTCGGAGAGCTTGAGACTATGGTTTTCGGGGCGGTCGAATGAAGCTATACCGGCATCAAGAAATAGCGCTCTCCTATCTCCGGACTAACGACTATTTCGCGCTATTCGCTGAGCCGGGTTGCGGTAAGACCTTACCGACGCTTTGCAGGATCCGAGACCTCTTGAGATCCGGCGTGATAGAAAACGCGCTTGTCGTCGCTCCTAAGTCGGCGCTCGGTGCATGGCTCCGAGATATGGAACTCTTTAACGACGTCGATCAAGCACTTTTGAGAGGCGCGGTCTCTCTTATCAACTATGATAAGGTTTGGAGAGGCGACGACAAGAGCGCTTATAACAGGGCTTACGGTTGTATCGTGTTAGACGAAAGTCATAACATCAAAAACCGGACAAGCAAGAGAGCGAAATTTCTCCTCTCTATCGGGTGTCAGTCTAAGGTCAATATCATTCTAACCGGTACTCCAATAGCTAACGGATCCCTTGAGGATATTTGGTCGCAATACGCTTTCCTCAATCCGTACAAAGATAAAGGTCGTGTATACGGTCAGATATGGCGCGAGGAGTGGCAAGCTCGAGAGCCGGGTAAGACGTTCAAAGGCTCTTATCAAGAGTTTATCGACCGGTATTGTATCTTGAATATGTATCACAAGCCGTCGAGTTATGTCCGAGTCCGAGAGTTGCAAGAGATAATCAACAAATACTCTTACCGAGTGAAAAAGATTGATTGTCTCGATTTGCCGGAGAAATTACCGGACGAAATTATTAAGGTCGATCTTATGGAGAAACAACTCTATAAGCGCCTTGCGACAGAGTCCGCGATCCTCGAATATGAGATACTCGCCGACAATCCGCTTAGTCGGCTGGTAAAGCTCCGGCAAATGTGCGCGGGTCACATTATGACCGATAAGGGTATCGTCGAATGTAAGAGCGAAAAGATACAGGCGCTCGAGGAGATAATCGACGGTTATCCAGACGAAAAGAAGCTCGTTATATTCGCTGAGTTTAAGTATTCGATCCGTAAGATTTCCGAGTTGCTCCGGAAAAAGAAAATCCGGTTTATCGTCTTGGATGGAGATCAGAAAGATAAGACGATTTGGAGACAGTTTCAGAGCGACGACCGGATCCGCGTTATTGTCTGTCAATACAAGACAGCTAACTCAGGTATCGACCTTTTCGCAAGCGATACGATTATCTATTATGAGCCAACGACTCAGAGTATCACGCTTGAGCAAAGTCGAGATAGGATCCATAGGTCAGGACAGAAACGACCTTGCTCTTATATTCACTTGCTCACGACCGGAACGGTCGAGATCGATATATACCGCGCTCTCGCCGGGTATCAGGATTTCGGAGAAAAGCTCTTTACTGAGTATATGAACTCTTACCGAAAGAGTTTCACAAGATAGGAGGCTAAGTCGTGAAAACAGAGTTTCCCGTCGAGATTGTCGTCAAGTGGACTAACGACGGTAGTTTCTACAATGGGCGGTATCAGGTGCGCGGCGGGAGGTTTACTCTCTATCGTGATAAAGCGTTTCCGGCGACTAAGACCTTTCTTAACCAATGGCTTAAGAAGATTGTACCGCTTGATCCGGTGCATGAGGTCGAGACGCTGACCGACTTAGTCGAGTATCTCGAGTATAACGTCTACCGAATGAAAAAGGAAAAGGTCGAGTATGAGGCGACCGTCGAGGCTAAGACCGAGGAGATTAACCGAGAGATTGAGGTCGTCAAGGCTGAGTGTCGGACGATTAAGAAATGGTATAAGACCGGCAAGAGGCCGGAGGGCGCGACCGGTACGACGCCGTCATTAGGAGACGTTACTCGAGCAGATGAAAAGACAAAATCGACAAAACACAAACTTGTCGATCTGAGGGCGAAAGGTCGAGATATTGATCGCAAGCTCTCAGGGTATCAAGAAAACTTGCAGATTGTACGCGAGAGATTGGAGGTTATAAATGAGCGCTACTAACCGAGGAGCCGTCCGGCGTGAGGCTGATTTCTACGCAACGCCTCAAGAGTCTATCGGCGCTTTCCTCGACGCTTTTGACGGCATCAAGGCGACCGATAGGATCCTCGAGCCGTCGGCGGGTAACGGTGCTATCTTGAACGCTCTCCGGTCGCGGGGTTTCAAAAACCGTATTACCGCCGTGGAGATCCGCGAGGAGATCGGCTTGTATTTCTGGACTAATGACGTTGTCTTTACCGACTTTCTTAAATGGGATCCGGGCGAGCGTTTCGACGTCATTATCGGCAATCCTCCGTACTCGTTAGCTCAGGAATTTATCGACCATAGCTTGACGCTCCTCAATCCCGGCGGTCGGTTGATATTCCTCCTCCGGACAAACTTTCTCGAGTCTGAGCGCCGTTTCAAGTGGTGGCAAGATAAATTGCCGGTCGGCTTGTACTGTCTCCATAAGAGACCGAGTTTCACGGGTAAGGGAACGGACGCGACCTCTTATAGCTGGTTTGTCTGGACAAAGACAGACAGACAGACAGACAGACAGACAGACAGACAGACAATAAGGATTATCTGAGGGGCGGCGCGACAATTCGGATAATCTGAGGAGGATCCAGTTATGAAAAGGTGCCTTGAGTGCGGTTGTCTTATGCCGGACGATCACGACGGCGACGTCTGCGAGGTCTGTCTTGAGGAGCGCGACGGTACGGTATCGGATCGCGTTAAAGCTGAAAGGGGGAATGTCTCTTGATTGTTGCTATATACGATATTGAGGTTTTCTCTGACGATTGGATCGTCGTCTTTCGAGATCCAGACGGGGAAAACAATCATATCGTAATTCATAACGACGCCTATCATTTACGGGCGTTTCTCGAGCAACCGGATCTCGTTATCGGAGGTTTCAATAATAAGCATTACGACGATTGGGTTATCTTGACTATGATCCTCGGAGGATCTAACGTCGAGGTCAAACGTCATAACGACTTTATTATCGAGGGCGGTAACGGGTGGGAGTTTCCTTTCATCCAGTTTCAGAAAAAGCCGTTTCGGTCTTTCGACCTGAGAGACGATATAGCGGATAAGGGTCTTAGTCTGAAAGCGATTGAAGGTAATATGTACTTACCTATCGTCGAGTCGTCGGTCTCTTTCGATATTGACCGACCTCTCACGCCGGAGGAGCTTGAGGAGGTTATCAAGTATTGTAAGAACGACGTCGACGCGACGGTACAGCTTTACAAGGCTCGAGACGAGTATATCTCCTCTAAGAAGATTGTCGGCAAAATGTACGGACTCTCTGAGGCTGAGGCGCTCGGTCTGACTAACGCTAAATTGTCGGCGCGAGTCCTAAACGCAAAACACGAAACGCGAGACGATGAAAGAGACTATCATATCCCGGCTTGCTTGGATCAGTCTCTTATCCCGAAACCGGTACTTGATTTCTTTATGCAGATCCGAGACCTATCTATACCGGATATAAAGCTATTCGGTACAGGTAAGCAAGGCTCCGAGGGAATGAAGTATAAAGCATGGTTTGAGACAAGCTCCGGTCGGTGTCCGGTTACTTACGCTTGGGGCGGTGTGCATGGAGGTAAACCGGCTTTTACCGCTGAGGCAACGGCTGAAAGGCTAATCGTCAACTATGACGTATCGAGCCTATATCCTAACTCTATGATAAATTTCGGCTATTGCTCTCGGTCGATGGAAGATCCGGACGCCTATAAGAAGTTGGTCGAAACTCGACTCGCGGCGAAAAAGGCCGGAGATACCGAAAAGGCGACCGCGCTAAAGCTGGTAGTAAATACCGTTTACGGGGCTATGCTCAATCAGTTTAACGACCTCGCCGACCGGCGAGCGGGGCGCTCGGTCTGTATTACGAATCAATTAGCAATGACTCAGCTAATCGTAACGCTTTCAAGAGCTTGTTACTCAATCGACTTTATCAATATCAATACCGACGGTATCATGTTCTTTATTGATAAGGGCGAGGATAATAAAGCAAGTCAGATTGTCGACCAATGGTGTAAGATAACCGGCTTTGAAATGGAGCGCGACGATTTCGCTAAGGTAATACAGAAAGACGTAAACAACTATATCGGCATCAAGACTAACGGCAAAATGAAAACAAAGGGCGGTTTCGTCTCTTTGTACAAAGGCGGTAACTTTAAGACTAACTCACTCTCGATTATTGATAAGGCCGTCGTCGAGTATCTGGTAAACGGTATCAGTCCGGAGGAGACGATAAGAGGAGAAACCGATATTTTCAAGTTTCAAAATATCGTCAAGACTGGCGGTACATTCGAGGGATCTTATCATTATATCAACGGTCAGTTAGTCCCGATTCAAAAGGTTAATCGGGTGTACGCGGTTTCTAATACGGCTTACGGGCAGATCGTAAAGAGAAAGCTCGTTACCGAAAAGCGCAAGAAAGACAAGGCGACCGGAAAAATGATAGTTACTCCTATCGATCCGGTTTGGCAAGAGACAACCGTCGCCGGGTGTCCGGATCACGCTTTCGTCGATAATGAGAATACGCTTACAGTCGGAGACCTTGACCTTAGTTACTATATCGAAATGGCTAAAGGCCGGATCGATAAGTATATCAATCTCGATAGGAAAGTCGAGAACGAATTAAAAAAGATTGAGGAGGTAATTTCAATCATGGCAACGGCAACCGAAAAGAAAGACGGTCTCAACGTCTTTCAGAAACTCGCTCAGGCGAGAGAAAAGTTTCTCGCGGCTCCGGTGAAAAAGTCCGGTATCAATCGGTTTCAAGAGTTTGACTATTTCGAGCTTGAGGATATTGTACCTCCGGCGACCGCGATCTTTAACGAGTTGGGTTTGATTCTCCTCGTTAGCTTTGAGGACGGGAGCGCCGTCGGTCGGCTGGTGAATACCGAGGATCCGGATCAGGTCATTACCTTTAAGAGTCCTTTCGTTGAGTTGGCGACCAATGAGGGTAAGGCTCCGGCGGGTATGAATACGGTACAGGCGCTTGGAGGCGCTGAGACGTATCAAAGGCGCTATCTGTATATGGCGGTCTTGGATATTGTCGAGGCCGATAGTTTCGACGCCGCGAGCGGTCGTCCGGATCCTAAGACCGGTAAGACCGAGGCTAAGAAGCCTAATAAACCGGCAACCGAGGCCGACCGGAAAGAGGCTAAGAAAGATCTTATCGACGCCGACGGTAGCGCGACCGAGACTCAGACGAAAGCAATCAAGGCCGGTCTTAAGAAGCTCCGGACGCTGGAACAGTCCGACGAATTTGAGGATTATATCTCTCAGACTGTTAAGCGCATGAAAGCCGGTCTCAATAAGACCGAGGCTGAGGATCTGCTTATCGAGGTCGGTAAGAAGGTCAAGAAAGCGGAAAGCGCTCAGTCTGAGGATGATATCGAGGAGGCCGACGACGAATAATTTTTTATCGTCTCGGTGCGAAAATGCAATTAGGAGGGTTGCGTAATGTATCTTAATGTCGTTTGTTTGAAATGCGGTAAGACGATCCCGTTTCAGTCGGTGACGCCTTACTCGGTCGATAAAGTTATTGAGGGTTGGAATATCCTCACGGACGAAAAGACCGGACAGTATATCTCGATTAGAGGCTCTGAGATTGCGTCTATTTGCTCTCAGGACGTCGACAAGCTCGCGGACGATAAAACGGTCGACCTTGCCTCGAAAGCGGCTCAGAAGGGCGCTCAGGGCGTCCAGAAGGGTAACGGTAAGTTTAGCTCTCGGATCACGCGCAAGTAAACCATAGGAGGAAACCAACTTATGAGACTCTATATCGTCAAGAACGAACTCAAGTTTAAGCGGTACGTCGTCGCTCGGAACGCTAACGACGCTCGCCGCTATGCGATTGACTCCGGTATCGCCGGTCATAAGATCGACCGTCACGTCTGGAAAAGCGCCGACGGTCAGATCCTCGAGGTTGACCGTAAACCGGGCGTTATCGACGAGGAGACCTTTGTCGAGATTCTCAACGCCGCCGGTTACAACTTGGACGGCTCCGAGTATCGCAAGCCGGAGCCGGTCAAGCGGCGCGGTCGCAAGCTCAAAGTAACCGCCGACGGTCGCCGGGCTTGTCTCCGGTGCGGTGAATTGAAACCGCTTACCGATTTCGCTCCTAAGTCCGGAGGCGGCTATATGTCCTATTGTCGTCCCTGTAAGATCCTTTACGACCGTGAAAACCGGGCAAAGAAAAAAGCTATTTGAGGAGGTAAAACCAATGATTATCAACATTCAGAGTAAGACTCAGGTCGAGCGCGATTTTGCTTATCTGACCGACGCTATCGCTAACGGTACTCATACTCAGGTTTTCCATGAGGGCGATATTATCGAGATCGCCGGTATCGAACACGTCATTATCGGTATGGACGTCGAGCCGGGTTTCGCTCACTCTATGACGATCCAGCGCCGTAACAAGGTCGACGATTACGTTTTCGCCTATAACGGTCGCGCCGACTATGAGACCTCGGATATTCGGAGTTTTCTCGACGGTACTTATACGACCGAGTTTCCGGAGGAATTTCTTGAGGCGGTATCGCCGGTCACTATTGACGGCATGAAAACCGAGGATCGCTTTTTCCTCCTCTCCTCCTCTGACTTGGATCCGGAGACGACGAAATATCCGTATTACCGCAAGCGTGAAAACCGGATCAAGATTGACCGCGAGGGCTATTTAACGTGGTGGTGGCTCCGCGATCCGCTCACTGGCTACTCGCACTCTCCGCGTCTTGTCCTTCCGTCCGGCTCTGTCAGCTACTACACCGCGTACTACTCGTACGGCGTCGCTCCGGCTTGCATCTTAGGCAATCGCTAATCAGCGCTCGCAAGAGCGCGACTCTCAAAGAGGAGGTTTATCAATGGAATTTATAGAGGGTAACAGGGTCAAAGTTGATCCTCCGAAAAAGCCTAAGAAGCTGACCGCGACTCGGTTTGCTACTATCTTCGGGCTTAACGCATGGTCGACGCCGTTTTCGGCATGGTGCGAAATGACGCGAGCGTATGAGGAGCCATTTACCGATTCTATTTATACGGTCGCCGGTAAGATTATCGAGCCTAAGATCGCCGAATACCTCAAAGACCGGTACTTTATGGAGATCCAGAGTCCGACCGATGTTTACGGCGCTGACTATTTCAAAAAGACGTGGGGCGATTTCTTTCCCGGCGTCGAGGCTCTCGGCGGTATGTGGGATTTCCTCGGAGACGATTTCGTCGTCGAGGTCAAGACGACTAAACGCGCTGAGGATTGGCGCGACTTTAACGGCAATCCTGAGCCTCCGATCTATTACAAGTTGCAAGCGGCTTTGTACGCCTATCTCCTCGGTTTCGATAATGTCGTTATGACTTGTTCTTTCTTGGAGCCGTCCGATTATCCGGTCGATCTTGGAGACGGTAAGTTTGACGAAAGTCCGACGCGAGCGTTTGAGCCTAACGTCAATAATACAATCATTGTCGAATTTAAGGTCTCTGAGGCGTTTCCGACTTTCAAACAGACTTATATCGATCCGGCGCTTGATTTCTGGCGCGACCATGTATTGACCGGTATCTCTCCGGAGTACGACGAAAAGAAAGACGCTGAGATCCTCAAGGCGCTCAGAAAGAACACGGTCGAAACGACCGACGCGGATCTCTCTAAGCTGATGGCTGAGGCCGACCGGCTGAGGGCGACGATTGAAAAGGCCGACGCTAAGATCGCCGATAAGAAAAAGCGCCTCGGAGAGATTGAGAAAACCGTTAAGGCGGCTATGCAAAAGCAATTCCGCGCCGGAGATACTCACGTCGAAATGAAAGGCCGGTCGTATGTTTGGGATCTCGGTCTTAGCTCTAAGAGCGGTTTCGATAGTGCGGCTTTCAAGAAAGATAATCCGACGCTCTATAAGAAGTATGAGACCTCTAAACCGGTCTATACGCTCCGGACTAAGTTGATCGAGTCCTAAAACCAATGACTCAGAAAAGGGAGGAGGTGATTATATGGGGTTACTCCTAACGGGCATCTTGATAGCTCTTAAGTTGACCGGAGAAATCGGTATAGCTTGGGTATTCTGCTTTATTCCCTTGCTAATCAGTATCGCGCTCCATGCTTTCGTTATCGTCTGTATTGCTTGGAGTCACAACGCTAAATTTTTCCGAAAGAGGTAAGAGTATGAGAGAACTTAAGCGGTCTATCGCTAAAGCGCGTATGAAGGAATACGGCTTTAATAAGCGCTATTTCTGGCGCTACTGGCGTAAGTGGGCGACGCTCGAGCCGTTGGCGGTCAAGATCCGTAACCGCATGAATAAGCGGCGCGGTCGCATCATGGACAAGATTATCAGAAAGGACGGTAAGAAGTAATGAAGTTTGAGAAGTTTTTCAAGAGCGCCGGTACTCACGGTCTTATCGTGAAAAAGAACGATAATGAAAATTGGCTCGTTTGCGCGGGTGTCGGTATGAGGATCCCGGACGGTATCAATAATCTCGGAGTCGCTACGGCTCCTCATAAGATGTTTACCGCTATCGTCAATTCTCCGGATGATAGCGACCGGCTCGAACTGGCTGAGGCGGTACTCAAAGAGGCCGACGGTCGCGCCTCCGATATTATCCGAGTTTTCGATACCGAACTCGGAGACCGCGTCGGCGTCTATAACGGCGCTTACGGTCTCCTCGAAAAGCGCGACCGGTTGACCTATCTCGAGATCGAGGATGATGATCCGGACTCTGAGACCGAGATCGCTAAGTTTATCGTCGTCCGCGACAATTCCGGCGAGGCCGTCGGTTTCTTGCGCGGTGTGGATGAAATCTAAGAAAGAGAGGATTTTAGAACATGGCAAAGATTAAGCTCAGTGAGGGCGGCTTTTCCCTCATTCCGGAGGGTGTAACGGTCTTTAAGGTTATGAAGGTCGACGATTCTAAGTATGAGAAATTCGGAAAGGTCGTCGTTACCTTGCAGACCGCCGCCGGTCAGACTCACAACGAGACGTATTCTTTTCTCACTAAGACCGGAGAGGTCAACGAGGGCGCGGTCAAGGCTTGGTCGTATTTTGCGCGAGTCTGCCTTAATAACTTCTCCGCTGAGGAGATCGATACTCAGGACGTTGTCGGGTGCTACATTCAAGCGCGGGTCGAACATGAGACCTTTACGCGGACGAAAGGCACTCGCGCCGGTGAGGAGGGTACGTCGGTCAGGCTGAAAGATTACGCGGTCGCAAGCGGCTTTAAGTCCGGTACGAAAAAGAGCGCGGATCCTGAGCCGGAGGAGTCGGACGACGGCGACGACGATCTCGACGACCTCGACGATTTCCTCGATAGCTAATGAGCGCGAAACCGGAAAAGCGATTACAAGATAAATGTATCGCTTATCTGAAAGCTCAAGGGATCTATTACCTTAACCTTTACGGCGACGGTTTCTCCGGAAAAGGTAAACCGGATATTATCGCCTGTATACGCGGTAAGTTTGTCGCCTTTGAGTTAAAGGTCGGAGAAAATGAAATGCAAGCCGACCAACGTATACACAAGCTCAGGATCGAAAGGTCGGGCGGCTTGCATTTCAATCCCTATTCGCTATCTGAGTTTATCGAAATAGTGGAGGAATTACTCAATGGATAAAACCGAAAGGATTAAACAGTATCTCGAGTTTATGCCTAAAGAAGCTCAGATTTCCGTCGAGATCTTGGACGCTCTCGGATTCTTTACGGCTCCGGCGTCGGTCAAGTATCACGGCAATTATGAGGGCGGTCTTTTCGACCATTCTCTCGCGGTAGCTAAGAGCCTTGTCAAGTTGACTAACAAGCTCGGTCTTATGTGGCGTCGTCCCTATTCGCCGTATTTGGTCGGTATGTATCACGACCTTTGTAAGTGCGATCTGTATATTAAGGACGACTCCGGAGCTTGGACGTATAGCGACGACGTTATCAATCCAGATCATGGAGCGAAAAGCGCCTTGCTTGCGAGTCGATGGTTACGCCTTACCGCTGAGGAGGAGGCTTGTATTAGGTGGCATATGGGCGCGTATGAGACCGATACAAAACTCTGGAACTATTACGGTCGGACAATCGAGAAATACTCTAATGTTTTATTCACTCATACCGCCGATATGATAGCGTCAAGGATTATCGGTATCTGACCGACTGAGCGAGCGCCTGAGTCGTCATAACGAGAGGAGGTCTTATCAATGGGTAAAAATAATGATCCTCGGTATAACGTCTCAGGTTGCCTCGACCTTACAGCTTACGCGGCTTTGAGAAATGTTGAACGTGAGGAGACGCGAGAGGATCGAAACCGTATCTCTAAGCTCTTAGCTGAGATTTTCAAGCTATGCGACCGCGCCGGATTTACGGTCGTCGGTCGGATCACGTTCAAAGACAAAAAGACCGGTAAGGTTTGGAGGTGACTTTATGAGTAACTATTGTGTGATGTGCGGCGAGGAAATTCCGGAGGGCGGTCACGTTTGCTTGAACTGTCAAAGGGCGACCAATTCTCCGAATTTCAAATACTGGCCTAACGTGTGCGCTATCCAGAAACGACAGACCGACAAAGGTATCAAAACTTACGGTCAGATCCTCGAGGATAATCACGTTATGACGCCGCGACAGAGGCTCGAGGCAATCGAGGAGGAGCTTATCGACGCTCTTATGTATATCGAGCATTTGAAAGAGATTATACCGGAGGAGGTGATAAAACGTGATTAAGTGGAGCGAATATATCGACGTATGGCCTAAAGTCAAAAGGGCGGCTCGGACGACGATTAGTAAAGAGGGCGACGGCGCTTATCCGTCTGACTCTTGGAAAAAGACTATTCTCCTCGCCGAACATAGTCCGATTAGACGGATCCGTTTCTCTTGGAAATGGGCTGACTTGAAAAGTTGGGTTTCGGTGCATTTTGTCCGGCACAAGATCGGTATTGAACATTGGGTATCGACTCAGCGCTCAGACCGAACAGGTAAAAACCGTGACGAAATTCCTCAAGGCGCTCTCGTTTCGCATGAGTGCGAGGCCGACGCTCAAGCGCTTATCTTTATAAGTCGTCGGCGGTTATGCTCTCAAGCCTCTCCGGAAACTCGCGCCGCATGGCAGGAAGTGAAAAACGAGGTTTCCGCTATTGATCCGGTTCTCGGATCGGTAATGGTCAGAGAGTGTATTTACCGAGGCTTTTGTCCAGAGTTTCAGTCTTGCGGTTATGTCGATACAGAGGAGTATCGTCAAGAGCTTGAGCGTTATCGTCGTAAATGAGGAGGCGTCGCTATGAAGTATATAATCTTAGACGGTAAGACGCCGACTCACGGCTTTAAGGACGGTGAAGGGGCGAAATCATGGAATGAGGTCAAAGAGTTTGATAATGTCGCCGTGATTGTGCCTAAAGGGTATATCGTCTTGGATTTTGATACAGCCTCCGACGCGGAAATCATGCTTAAGATTGTCGACGGTCTCGGTCTAAAATGTCGCGTAATGAAAACGACTCGCGGTATTCATTGTTGGTTTCGTACTGAGGAGGAGGCTCCTAAGAACTTTATCAAACAGAGACTCGCGCTCGGTATCATTTGCGACCGAAAAGCCGGAGGGCGTAACGCTTACGTCAAGATTAAGCAAGACGGTAAAGCTCGAGAGTGGATCCGGAAAGTACCTCAAGAGGAGATACAGGTCGTTCCGGCATGGCTCGCGCCGGTGTCGGCTCCGTCCGGAAAATTCGCCTTTAAGGGTATGACCGACGGATCCGGTCGAAATCAAGAACTCTTTAACTATATCGTTTACCTCCAAACTAAGGGATTTTCTCGAGAGGATATAAAGAAAACGATCTCGATTGTCAATGATTACGTTTTCGCCGATGCTCTCTCAGAGACCGAAATCGGTACGATTTGCCGCGACGAGGCTTTCAAGCCGGACGACGTCATACAAGAGCAGATTCAGAAAGCGCAAGACAAGAAAGCCGGTTTCAGTCATAACGAGTTTGGCGACCAACTAATCGAGGAATTTAAGATTATCGAGGTAAACGGTTGTCTCTATGTCTATGAGGACGGTTATTATCAGGCCGACGACCGGATAATCGAGCAAAAAATGATTTCGCTCTATCCGGGGATCTTACAGCGACAGAGAGCGGAGGTACTCGCCTATATCAAGATTAAGACTCACGTCAACGCCGGAGATCTGAAAGTAAATCCGTATGTTTTGAACTTGAAAAACACGCGCTTAGATATTCGCTCCGGAAAGTGTCTCGAGTTTACATCTGAGGCGGTCGAGTTTGACCGTATCGACGTCGTCTATGATCCGTCCGCGTATTGTGCAGACCTTGACAAAATGCTCAATCGGGTATTTTGCGCGGATCGTGAGGTTATCCAGCTTTTCGGGGAAATGCTCGGAGCGGTACTCTTGAAACATGCTCGGTATCAAAAAGCGTTTCTCTTTTATGGAGCCGGGTCTAATGGTAAGAGTACGATACTCGACTTGATAAAGACTTTCCTCGGACGCCGCAATTATGCCGCTATCGCGCTTGAAAAAGTGACAGACCGTTTCAATACGGCAGAACTTGAAAACAAGTTAGCGAATATCGGCGACGACGTCGACAATACCACAATCAAAGATACCGGTACTCTGAAAAAGCTGTTTTCCGGTAACGCGATTATGGTTGAGCGGAAAGGCGAAAGACCGTATATGATCGAGCCTTACGCAACTCATATTTACTCTTGTAACTCGATACCGCGCTCTTTCGATAAGTCCGAGGGTTTCTATCGTCGATGGTTGCTTATCCCGTTTAACGCTCGGTTTACTGCTGAGGATCCGGATTATGATCCGCTTATCGAGGATAAGATAACGACTCCGACGGCGCTCTCCTATCTGCTGAATGTAGCGATTAAGGGCGCTCAACGGCTAATGAAAAACGGTCGCTTTACTGAGCCTCAATCGGTTATCGACGCTCTCGAGGCATATAAGGCCGATAACTCGACCGTCTTGTCTTGGATTGACGACCGCGACCTTAACGCCGATTATTTCCTCGAAAATCCGAGAGATAAGGTTTACTCCGAGTTTGCGGATTGGTGTAAGGTATCGGGCATCAAGGCCGGTATGGTTACAGGTAAAAAGACTTTTTTCCGAGAGGTCGCTCAGAAATTCGACTTTGAGGAGAAAGCAAAACAACGTCACGACGGTAAACGGTACTTTATCGTCAAAATGGACTAAGGAAGGTGAAACCATGAACGTAATTAAGAGAAACGGCTCCGAGGCAACTTTCGAGCTTGCTAAGGTCGTCGCCGCTATCAATGCGGCTAACGAGGCCGTCGAGGAGCGCTTTAGGTTTGGAGCGGTCGAGATCTATTCGGTCGCCTCTAAGGTCGCTAAAAAGTGCGAGGAGCTTAACCGCGCCGTCAACGTGGAGGAGATTCAAGAGTTTGTCGAGTCCGCTTTGATGGAGTCCGGAGCGTATGAGATCGCTAAGAAGTATATCCGGTATCGTTACGGTCGCGGTCTCGAGCGCGGACAGAATACGACCGACGATAAGATTTTCTCGATTGTCGACTATGATAACGAGGAGGTCAAGCAGGAAAACAGTAACAAAAATCCGGAAATTATTCCGACTCAGCGCGATTATATCGCCGGAGAGGTTTCTAAGGATCTGACTCGACGCTCTCTCTTGCCTCCGGATATTGTCGAGGCTCACGACGCCGGTATTATCCATTTTCACGACGCCGACTATTTTGTACAGCACTCTCATAATTGCGATCTTGTCAATCTTGAGGATATGTTACAAAACGGTACGGTTATCTCCGGTACGCTTATCGAAAAGCCTCATACCTTTTCGACGGCTTGTAACATTGCGACTCAGATTATCGCTCAGGTCGCGTCTTGTCAGTATGGAGGGCAGTCTATTAGCTTGGCTCACTTAGCGCCGTTTGTCGCCGATACTCGGAGCCGGTACGCGAGAAAGTTTAGCTATTTGCTCGAAAAAATGACCGCCGGAGAATACCTTAAGTACATCGAGCGCCTTGTCGCCGACGATATTACTAAGGGCGTCCAGACGATACAGTATCAGGTCGTTACTCTTATGACGACTAACGGACAAGCGCCGTTTATTACCGTCTATATGAATATTAACGAGGTTCCGGACGGTCAGACGCGAAAGGATCTCGCGCTCATTATCGAGGAGGTTCTCAAGCAACGTATACAGGGCGTCAAGAATGAGAAAGGCGTTTGGATTACTCCGGCGTTTCCTAAGCTCATTTACGCGCTTGACGAAAACAACGTCGAGCCGGATTCTGAATACTATTACCTTACTAAGCTCGCGGCTGAGTGTACCGCTAAAAGGATGGTTCCGGACTATATCTCTAATAAGATTATGCGCGAGCTTAAAGGCGACGTTTATACCTGTATGGGTTGCCGGTCTTTTCTGACGCCGGATCGTTTTACCGACGCCGGTATCGGCAATATTGCGAACGCGGGGAACTATGACGGCAAACATAAGTATTACGGTCGCTTTAATCAAGGCGTCGTAACGATTAACCTTGTCGACGTCGCTCTCTCCTCCGGCGGGGATCCGGATCAATTCTGGAAGATTCTCGACGACCGTCTCGAGCTTTGCTATCGCGCTCTTATGTACCGTCATAACAGGTTGAAAGGTACGCTCTCCGACGTCGCGCCGATCCTCTGGCAGTATGGAGCGCTTGCAAGGCTGAAAAAGGGCGAGGTTATCGACAAGCTCCTCTATAACGGCTATTCGACTATCTCTCTCGGTTACGCTGGCCTTTATGAGTGCGTCCGGTATATGACCGGCGTCTCTCATACTCACGAAAACGGAAAGCCTTTTGCGCTTGAGGTTATGAAAGCGCTTAACGCGGCTTGTCAGATCTGGAAGTCTCAGACAAATATCGACTTTTCTCTCTATGGTACGCCGATTGAGTCGACGACTTATAAATTTGCTAAGTGTCTGCAAAAGCGTTTCGGCATCGTCAAGGGCGTAACGGATAAGAGCTATATTACCAACTCTTACCATGTTCACGTTACCGAGAAAATCGACGCTTTTACGAAACTCGGTTTTGAGGCTGAGTTTCAAGCGCTCTCTCCCGGCGGTGCTATCTCCTATGTGGAAGTACCGAACATGACCGGCAATATCCCGGCAGTATTGAGCGTAATAAGATATATCTACGATACGATCCTTTACGCCGAACTCAATACGAAATCGGACTATTGTCAAAAGTGCGGTTACGACGGCGAAATCAAGATCGTAAAGGACGACTCCGGTAAGTTGATTTGGGAATGTCCGAATTGCGGTAATACGGATCAGTCAACTATGAATGTCGCTCGCCGGACGTGCGGTTATATCGGTACAAACTATTGGAATCAAGGCCGGACTCAGGAAATAGCGGAAAGGGTTTTGCATCTATGAATTACGCCGCGATAAAGGAAACGGATATAGCGAACGGCTCCGGCGTGAGGGTTTCGCTCTTTGTCTCAGGTTGCAACCGGCATTGTAAAGGGTGTTTCAATTCTGAGATTTGGAATTTCGACGCCGGAGAGCCTTTCGACGAATTTATCGCGGTCAAGCTCTTTAAGCTGGTGGATCGAGAGTTTATATCCGGACTCTCGATCCTCGGCGGGGAGCCTCTTGATCCGCGTAATATCGGTGTCGTCGGCGGTTTGGTGCGCTCTTTCAAAGAGTCGTTACCGGGTAAGACGATTTGGATCTATACCGGGTACAAATTCGAGGAAATCAGTCATAACGAGTTTATCCGGTATGTTGACGTCATTGTCGACGGGGAATTTATCGAGGCTGAGAAAGATATATCGCTCAGGTTTCGAGGATCCAGAAATCAAAGGATTATCGACGTCAAGAAAACACTCTCGACCGGAAATATTGAACTATTGGAGGTCTGACTATGACTAAGCAGGAGTTTAACCATATTTTCGACGACGGTATCGGTCGCGGTAAGTCTTTCGTCGCCGTCAAGATCGAAACCGAGGGCAATCCCGGCGCTGAGGTGATTCTCAATCCGTCCGAGAATTTCGCCGCTAAGAGGGCTTATTACAATAAGGCGTATAACGACGATATGGAACTGATTTCGGCGCTCAAGGTCGGTAAGCGGATCCGGATTGTCGACGTCCATTTGACTAATAACCTCTCGGATCTTAACTGGTTTATGTTTTGAGGAGGTCTAACGATGCTGATTAAGGTAAAATACTTTGTTGAGGGCTTGGAGCCTCTGAAACCTATCACTAAGGGCGATTGGATCGACCTGAGAGCGGCTGAGGATATTCACGTTTACGCTAATCGGTTCTTTATGATCCCTTTGGGCGTCGGTATGATTTTGCCGGAGGGCTTTGAGGCTCATATCGTCCCGCGCTCCTCTCTGTTTAAGAATTTCGGTATCATACAGACTAACTCTTTCGGCGTGATTGATAATTCTTACTCCGGCGACGGCGATCAATGGCATTTTCCGGCGTATTCGCTCAAAGAGACGACGATACATAAAAACGACCGTATATGTCAGTTTAGGATCGTCGAAAATCAACCTCCGATAGAGTTTGAGACGGTGGAGCATTTGAACGCGGTCGACCGTGGCGGGTTTGGGTCGACAGGTACGAAATGAGTAACAAAAAGCGTAACAAAAACGAGTTGACTTTCGATTTTGTTACTCGGACTCGAGAAAAGGCCGTTTTGTGACCGTAACAGAATGACGCGAGTTTTTGTTACTGAAAAAGATTTTGTTACTCATTTTGTTACGCCTAAAAGCCTTGATTTGTCGGGCTTTTCGGGGTCTATGTAACATAATCTCCGATTTTCTTCTTACTCTTAAGAAGAAATATATAGAATAGTATATATAGGGATTATGTGAGTAAGAAAATAAGATATGTATAAGAACACGCGAAAAAATCTGTTTTTGTTACGGGCGGTAATTCGGGGGTGATAACATGCAAGAGCAAGAGATTAGATTGATCGAGAATAAGAAAAGAGCGCTTAAGCGATATAAGAAAAATCTTGCTTGTATTGAGCGTCTGCAAAGTAAGCTCGACAATCTAAATGATCGTCTAACCTCCGTCCGGTCTCCGGTGCTTTCGGGTATGCCTCGAGGCGGTCAACCGGTTACAACGGCTGACCTTATCGCGGAAAAGTGCGAGCTTGAGGAGCGTATCGACCGATTAAAGGAAAAGTCGAAAAAGCTGAGGGCTGAAATACTTTCAGAAATCGACCGGCTCGAGGATCCGAGGTATTGCGAGGTCTTAGAGAGTTTCTTTATAGGGTGTAAGTCTCTCGAGGAGATTTCGGACGAATTAGGGTATACCGACCGTCACGTTTACCGACTTTATTCTGAGGGGTGTACCTTTCTCGCGCTGACAGAAAACGGTCAATAGGGTATCAGTTTCAAGTCAGTAAATTAGCGGTGACTTTCGCTCAGAAATCGCTATAATGTGCATTGTGGCGATTTGGGTAAGTCGCTCGGTTGGTTTCCTCCTAAAAAGGGGCGGTCTTTCTTGCGAGAGACCGTCCCGATTCTTTTAGGGTCATTTTTTTTAGGAGGGGGTACTTACGACCGCTCAAAAAGTCGATTTTTCGACAGGGGTCTTTTTTAGGGGCTTGAAAAAAGGGGTCTATATAAGGGGGTCTCTTTTAGGGGGTCTAAAAGGGCTAATTTTGAGGGGTTTATTTTTAGGGGGGTCTAAAATAGGGGTCTTTTCTGAGGGGTCTCTATATAGGGGGCTTTTTAGACGCCTATTTTAGAGCCTCATTTGAGGGGGTCTCTGAGAGGTGCTTTTGAGGGCTTGTAACAGGTGCGGTAATTTAATACCTTATGGCGAGTCTTATTGTAGTGTGTGCAAGCCTATACATGAGCAAGAGAAAGCACTCTATTTAGCTCAGTCTAAGAAAGACTCTAATAAGAGATACAATCAGACTCGAGATAAGAAGTATATACAGTTTTATAACTCGAGTGCTTGGAAGATGTTAGCATCAAGATACACTCAAGATAAACAATATAAATGTGAGTCTTGCGGAAAGATTGCGACTCAAGTACATCATAAAGAAGCAATACAAACAGATGAAGGATGGAAAAGAAGATTAGATTATAACAATCTTGAATTGCTTTGTACTGATTGTCACAATCAAAGACACAATAGATTTAAGAGACGAGAGAAACGATCGAAAGATTAGTTTCTCTTTTTCTCTATCCTCGATAGGGGCGGTTTC
>OCTW011584881.1_pt1 | contig 40712 bp, 40 predicted proteins | sample 1539671 | NCBI WGS metagenome assembly OCTW01 (sample SAMN02144230, study PRJEB22623) | gut metagenome | biome: sheep rumen | host: Ovis aries | place: New Zealand
TCATCATCAAGTTCGCAGTAGTCGATTGTTACGATATCATCTTTAGCAACAGTTGCATCTTTCTTTTCGATAACCATTGCATTTCTTTCCTGCATAGATTTAAGCTCGTTTGCAAGATCATCATCAGAAACTGTTACCTGTGGCTCTTTTACATTTACACCAGAGAAATCTTTTACAGATACTTTTGGGAATACATCGTAGTGCACTGTATATGTAAGATCTTTTGTGATGTCGAGATCTGGAGTTTTGTCCATAACTGGCTGTGAGTATGGAAGAGGGCGGTTATCTGTTTCTTCCTTGAAGATTTCGTCAAATGACTGATCAATAAGAGTTCCGATTGTGTCGGCTTTGATAGAATCTCCGTATTTGCGTTCCAAAACATTTGCAGGTACATGACCCTTACGGAAACCAGGAATCTGAGCGTGCTTTACGTAGTTTGAAAGTGTTGATTTGTAAGCGCTCTCTACTTCTGCTTTTTCGATTGTTACAGTAAGCTCAACTGCCGATTTTTCAAGACTCTTGAATTCTTTCTTAAGTTTCAATTTATACTCCTGACTTGTGTCATCCCGAACTTGATTCGGGATCCCTTTGTAAGAGATGCTGAAACAAGTTCAGCATGACAGAATTTAATATAGATCTATTTTTACAAAAAAATAGAGACACAAGCTGTTGCGTCTCTATTGTAAGTTTAAGCGGAAAACGGGAGTCGGACCCGCGACATCCACCTTGGCAAGGTGGCGCTCTACCACTGAGCTATTTCCGCATTAATAATTTATAGGCAAACGCCTTAGAGCGGAAAACGGGAGTCGGACCCGCGACATCCACCTTGGCAAGGTGGCGCTCTACCACTGAGCTATTTCCGCAAAAACTGTAGTAAAAAACTGATGCGAGGGGAGGGACTTGAACCCTCACGCCGAAGCACTAGATCCTAAGTCTAGCGTGTCTGCCAATTCCACCACTCTCGCAAGACTTAGCAATTTGTCTGCTACGTTGGAATAATTTATAAAAATACGACATTTGTGTCAAGAGGTAAAATGGGATATATTATAAAAAAGATTAGCGGAGGTCCAAATGAAGAAACTTTTATTCCCAGCCATCATCACACTTTTACTTACTGCCTGTGCAAGTAACAAAATTGCATCGCCATATCAAAAAGGAACTGGCCAAACTCAAATAGTCCAGACTAAAAATGGTCTGGTTCGTGGCCTTATAAATGATGAAGGAAATGTCGAACTTTTTGCCGGTATTCCTTATGCAAAACCACCAGTAGGAGACTTGCGCTGGAAAGAAACTCAGCCGGTAGAAAATTGGGATGGAGTTTTAGAGGCAAGCCACTTTGCACCAGTTGCCATGCAAAACAGAAACGGCCGCTTTTACAATTTTCTTTATCACACAATTATAAAATCAAATGGAGACCGAAGTGACTATGCTCCAATGTCGGAAGACTGCCTTTATCTGAATATCTGGCGCCCTGCCTTAGAAGGAATGGATAGTGGAGAAGAAATGGATAGTGGAGAAGGAATTGCCAACTCAAAAAAGCCTTTTCCGGTCCTAGTCTACATCCACGGTGGCAGCCTGACTTCCGGCTCATCATATTTTGAAGCGTATGATGGAGAAAACCTTGCAAAAAAAGGCCTGATTGTAGTAACCGTAGCCTACCGAGTAGGAATTTTCGGCTATCTTGCTACAGAAGAACTTGCAAAAGAAAGTCCCCATGGAAGTACAGGAAATTACGGACTTTTAGACCAAATTCAAGCCTTGAAATGGGTAAAAGAAAATATTTCGGCCTTTGGGGGCGACTCCAACAACATAACCATAGCGGGGGAATCGGCAGGATCTTCATCAGTAAACGCATTATGTGCCTCGCCATTAACAAAAGGCCTTTTCCGCCGTGCAATAGCAGAAAGTTCAAGCCTGGTAGTTCCAACACCGCCACACACCTTCCGCACCTACAAAGCAGCCTTAGAAATGGGCCAAAAAGTGATGGAGGAATACAAGGTTTCAAATATAGAAGAATTACGCCAAATTCCTGCAAAAAAATTACTAAAAACAAAAAATATACACAATTCAATGACGGTAGACGGTTACGCCCTGCCAGAAACTCCATGGAAAATCTACCAGAAAGGACAGAACCACGAAGAAGCACTTTTAAACGGATTTAACATGGATGAAGGAATGGCCTTTACAATCCTTAGATCTATAACCAAAAAGAATTACATAGAATTAATCAAAACTTCTCCAAATGTAACCGATTTGGAAGGCATACTAAGCCTAAAAGAAGTAAAAACCAATAAAGATGCCCACCGCCTTTATACAGACCTTTTTAGTGCCGTATGTTTCAATTATCCACATCAAAGCTGGACCCGCACCCTTGTTGCCCAGGGACGCCCAGTTTACGAATACTGCTTTACCAAAACAAATCCGGGTGTAAGCACCATGCATTCAGGCGAAATGGTTTATGCCTACGGAAACCTGGACTACAACGGCAAAAAAATCTACACCCAGGCCGACTACGAGCTTTCAGAAATTATGCAAAACTACTGGGTAAACTTTGCAAAGACCGGAAATCCAAATGGACCAGGCCTTCCACAATGGCAGGAAGCAAGCTGCGGCAAGCTGATGGAGTTGGGCGAAACAAGAGGAATGATAGAGGACCCCTTCCAGCCCTTTTATCAGTACCTAACCTTCGATTTAGAATAAAAAAAACTGTAAATATTAGTCAAACTTCCTTATAGATTTAATTATTTATATGGGCTAGTATAACAAAAATATTCGGGAGGAAAAAATGAAACCAACCTTATTAGTTCTTGCAGCAGGACTTGGCAGCCGCTACGGTGGAATTAAACAAATAGAAGCTGTTGGAAAAAATAACGAATGCCTTTTAGACTATGCAACTTATGATGCAATGAAGTCAGGTTACGGCAAAGTTGTATATATAATCAGAAAAGATATAGAAAAAGATTTTAGAGACCGCCTTTTTGACCAGGTTGCAAAAAAATATGATGCAGAATACGTATTTCAGGAACACGAAAGCCTTTTAAATGCAGAAGCCTTAAATGCATCAAAAAACAGAAGCAAGCCTTGGGGAACCTTACACGCCATCCTTTGTGCAAAAGATGCAATTAAGGCCCCATTTGCAGTAATCAATTCCGATGACTTTTACGGCAGACAGGCCATTAAAACTCTGGGAGACTACTTAAAAGACTTAAGCCCAGACTCAACAGAACACGCCATGGTAGGCTATGTACTTGGAAATACCATGAGTCATTCCGGTTCAGTAAGCCGCGGAGTATGTACAGTAGAAAACGGCTACTTAAAAAGCATAAACGAAAATAAAAATATCTATTATCAGGGTGAAAAAATAATTACCGAAGCTCCAGATGGCAGCAAAAAAGAGTTTACCGGAAAAGAGTGGGTAAGTATGAACCTTTTTGGCTTTAGCCAGAGAGTTTTAGACGACTTCCAGCCATACTGGGAAAACTTTATTGCTACAAAGGCAGATACAGAAAAAGAAGAATGCCTCCTTCCAATCGCAGTAGGCCACATGCTGGAACATAATTACGGCAAAGTAAAATTCTTCTCATCAAGCGAAAACTGGTTTGGCATGACCTATACAGAAGACCGCCAGATAGTTCGCAACGAAATTGCAAAGAAGGTAGAAAAAGGCTATTATCCAGAAAGGCTATATTAAAATATGCCACTCTGGAGGAAAATTTGAACTTCTACTGCATTTCTGTGCGTACTGGAATGGAAGAAAACTTTAAAGAAAGTGTAAAAGACCTGCTAAGCCCAAACGGCCCCTTAGAAGGTAAAATACACTTTCTAAAAAAGCAGATGCGACTAAAAAATGGAAAAGAATATTACGATCCATTTTTTCCAGGCTATGTTTTTTTAGAAACAGAAGAAAGAGACTCCATAAAACTAAGAAGCCTTTCAAAAGGAAAACACTTCCTCCGCTTTTTACCCTCAAATCAAGAAATAAGCCCCTTATCAAACAGCGACCTGAACATAGTTGCTTCAATTTTAAAATTCGGCTCGACAATAGACCTGGTTCCAGTTACATTCGACTCCGGCGACCGCATACAGATTGTAGATGGTCCATTCAAAGATTTTACCGGAAAAGTAGTAGCAGTAAACCGCCGCAACAAAAGAGTAAACATAGAAATAGATTTTATGGGCAGCCTGCGTCAGGTAAGCCTGTCCTACGAATTAGTGGAGAAAAAATAAATGTCAAAATCTCTAAAACTAAATGCATTTTTTAACGTAGTAAGAAACGTTTTAAGGTTAGTATTCCCCCTCATCACCTTTCCTTACGTATCCCGCGTATTAATGCCAGAAGGAATTGGAAAAGTAAATTTTGCAAACTCCATAGTAATGTACTTTTACACAATCGCTTCGCTGGGAATTGGCTCCTACGGCATAAGAGAAGCTGCAAAAATTCGTAACGACCGCCTGGCCCTTGCCAAGTTCACAAAAGAAATGCTTTCGATCAACATGGTTTCGACCCTGGTATCATACATACTTTTAGCGGCATCCCTGGTGTTTGTAAAAAAGTTCGAAAGCTACAGAATCTTAATCATAGTAAATTCTAGCAGCATAATCTTAAATACCATAGGTTTTGAATGGCTTTATTCCGCCCTGGAAGAGTACGGTTACATAACACTGCGCTCCATCATCTTTCAAATAATAAGCCTGGCCTTAACCTTTATTTTAGTACGCAATAGTGATGATGTAGTAAACTATGCTCTGGTTTCGGTAATTTCAAATGTAGGCTCAAACGTATGTAATTTAATCCACGCCAGAAGATATTTAGACCTAAAAACAAAAGTAAAACTAGAAATAAAAAAACACTTAAAACCAATATTTTTGCTGTTTTTTTCAAGCATAGCAATTACAGTATTTTCAATTTTAGACACCTCAATGGTGGGCTTTATAAAAGATGATGTAGAAGTAGGCTATTACACATCTGCATCAAAAATAATAAGAATGATAAGAGACCTCTTCCCTGCAATTTCAACAGTAATGTTTGCCCGTGTTTCATATTATGTAGGCACCAAAGAAACACAAAAGATAAAGGAAGTCACCGGCCAAATCTTCAATCTTTTTTATGCACTTTCAATCCCAATCTGTATGGGCTTTATCCTTCTTATGAAGCCAATTTTATTATTAATGTGCGGAAGCGAATTTTTACCAGCTGTAGCCGTAGGACAGGTTCTGGCACCACTAGTAATACTCAGTTCAATTTCGGGATATCTTAGCGGAGCACTTTTAATTTCCTTTGGCCGCGAAAAAATCTACATGTATGTAGAAGTAGGAGCCGCCTTGCTAGATATAGTATTGAATTTTGCGTTTATACCAAAATACGGAGCACTTGGAGCGGGAATAGCAACACTTATTACAGAATTTGTTATGTTTATAGTATTCCACATAAGCGTAAAAAATGAGATAAGTGGAGTAAAAATCAAAAAAGCACTTGTACAGTACATTATAGGCAGTGTGATTATGGCACTTGTAGTTTACATGGAAATAAAATACCTGCCATTAAGTCCAATATTACAAATACTACTAGGTGCAGTTTCCGGAGCCTTAATCTATTTTGTAATATTAGTGATAATGAAAAATGAATTTTTACAAAGCAGCTTAAATAATCTAAAATTAAAAATTGGAGCTCATAAATGAAAAATAAAAAACGACTGGCAATTTTACTGGCAACCTATAACGGCGGCCAATACTTAAAAGAACAATTAGACAGCCTTCTTGCCCAAAGCTACAAAGATTTTGCAATTTATATTTCAGATGACTCATCAAAAGACAATACCTTAGAAATTGTAGAAGAGTACCAGAAAAACTACCCCGAAACCATCATCAATATAGAAAATACAAAAAAGTTTGGCTCTGCTAAAGGCAATTTTTTGAACCTTGCAAAAAGCGTAGAGTCAGAATTATATATTTTTTGCGACCAGGATGATGTATGGCTGCCAAATAAGTTCGAAGAATTAGTAAACCGCTATGACCAGGAAAAAACTACAGATGTACCGGTTGTTGTATATTCAGACTCAAAAGTAGTCGATTCAAATTTGAACGTATTGTATGAATCCTTTATAAAATACATGGGCTTTAAGGCAAATAAAAAGAATTTAAAATTCCGCCTGCTTCGTAACGATGTAGCCGGTTGTACCATGCTTTGTAATTCCAAATTAATAGAAGCCTACCAAAAAGTTGCAGACCAAATAGACGAAAAAGCCATAATGATGCACGACTACTTTTTTGTACAAATTGCCGCAGTTTACGGCCAAGTTTACTTTGTAGACAAGCCCCTTATGCTCTACCGCCAGCACGGAAACAATTCAGTAGGCATTACAGGCTACAAAGAAATTTTAGACAACCGCACCCCAGAAATGGCCAATGTAGACGAAACACACCTGCAGGTAAAAGAAGTTTTAAAAATCCAGCTGCCAGTAGAAGCAAAAAGAAAAAGGATTGTAAATAAATTTTTGACCTTAAAAGACAAAGGTTCTGTTGGACGCCAGCTCTTTTTTGTGGTAAACGACTACCAGTTCTTCCCTGGTTTTAGAAATATCAGCGTACTTGTAAACCTCTTCCCAAGAAATAATTGGTTCAGAAAGATTTTGCGAGGAACCAAGAATCTTGTTACGGGGCAGAAGAGGTGGAATTAAGTTTTTTAGCTTGGTTTTTAATTGACTTGACTTCCAAGTTTAACTACAATAGAAATGTTATAGGGAGGGCTTACATTTAAGTTCCCTTCTTGTACATATGTAAAAAAAATACAGCTATCGCAGGAATGGAGCTTGGTTCAAGCACGTAACCGGATGGTTAGAAGATGAAGTTCTTAAGGCGGGTGCGTTGGTGGCCGTCGTGGCGAAGCTGTGGGTAAATACTTTTCTATATTATAAGTGTCAATATGATTAATCTCGAACAATTTATTTCAAAGTATGTCACAGAGCGTGACTCAAGTCTTTTTGCAAAAGACATTCAAAATAATTCTGCAGCACTGACAAAAGCAATTAAAGATAAGTCTATGCTTGTAATTGGTGGAGCGGGTAGTATTGGAAGTTCGTTTATAAAAGCCTGTTTACAGTTCAAACCAAAGGTTCTTGTTGTTGTTGACGTAAATGAGAATGGCCTTGCAGAACTTACCCGCGACTTGCGAAGTACAAAAGGAATGTATGTACCAGAAGACTATGTACCATATCCAATTAATTATGCCCAGCCAGTTTTTGAAAAGATGTTCCGTGCACGTGGCGGTTTTGATATAGTTGCAAACTTTTCTGCACATAAACATGTACGAAGTGAAAAAGATATTTATTCTGTGGAAGCTCTTCTGCAGAATAATGTTTTAAATGCAAAGAAGCTTCTGGACTTGCTTGCAGAATTTCCTCCAGAGGAATATTTCTGTGTTTCAACAGATAAAGCTGCTAACCCTGTAAATATTATGGGAGCAAGCAAGAGAATTATGGAAGACGTAATCTTCTCTTATTCTGATAAGTTCCCCGTAAAAACAGCCCGCTTTGCAAATGTTGCATTTTCAAATGGTTCGTTACCAGCTGGTTTTATTGACCGTATGTCTAAGCTTCAGCCAATTTCCGCTCCAAGTGATGTGAAACGTTATTTTGTTAGTCCTCAGGAAAGTGGCCAGATTTGTATGTTAGCTTGTATGCTTGGAAAGAATCGTGAAATCTACTTCCCTAAACTTGAAGAAAAGAAAATGAAGACTTTTTCTTCTATTGCTACAGACTTCTTACATGAAAATGGATATGAAGTTTTGGAATGTAATTCTGACCAGGAAGCAATTGATAAAGCAGAAGATCTTAAGAAAGGTTCAAAAAAATATCCTGTTCATTATTCTGGTTCTGATACAACTGGTGAAAAAGCTTATGAAGAATTCTTCACTGATACAGAACAGACAGATATGAATCAGTTTGAATCATTAGGTGTTGTAACAAACAGAACTGCTCGCCCAGTAAGTGAGATTCAGGATTTGTTTACAAAACTAGAAAATGCTTTTGCAAAGCCAAATACAACTAAGGCAGAAGTAGTAACAATTTTGAAAGATTTCTTACCTAACTTTGAACACGAAGAAAAAGGGAAATCGCTTGATAGCAAAATGTAGGAAGTATTGAAATGAATAATAATGATGCAATTCAGTTTATCAAATCACTTTATCCCGAGTATGGTGAACATATTCCATTGCATGCTCCAGTATTTCTTGGAAATGAAAAGAAATATCTTAATGACTGCATAGACACAACTTTTGTTTCAAGTGTTGGTCAGTATGTAGACCGTATGGAGAAGATGGTTGCTGAATATACCGGTGCAGCTCGTGCAGTAGTTTGTGTAAACGGAACAAATGCTCTTTATATGAGCCTTTTGCTTTCTGGTGTAGAACAAGGTGATGAAGTAATCACTCAGCCACTTACATTCATTGCAACTGCAAATGCAATAAGTTACTTAAATGCAATTCCTGTTTTTTGTGATGTTGATGAAGATACAATGGGACTTTCTCCTGTTGCTGTTCGCAAATGGCTTGAAGAAAATACAGAAATTAAGAATGGTGCCTGCTATAATAAGTCTACTGGACACAAGATATCTGCTGTTGTTCCTATGCACACTTTTGGTCATCCAGTACACTTGGATGAATTTGTAAAACTTTGTGAAGAGTGGAAACTTGCTCTTGTTGAAGATGCTGCTGAAAGTATTGGAAGTTTTTATAAAGGAAAACATACTGGACTTTTCGGAAAAGTAGCTGCTCTCAGTTTTAATGGTAACAAGACAATTACAACCGGTGGTGGCGGAATGTTGCTTTTCACAGATAAAGAACTTGGTGAAAAAGCAAAGCACCTTACAACACAGGCAAAAATTCCACATCGCTGGGAATTTAAGCATGATGCAATTGGTTATAACTACCGTATGCCAAATATCAATGCGGCCCTCGGTTGTGCCCAGTTGGAAAATATCGAAAAGGTATTGGAAAATAAACGCAAAACAGCAATGGCTTATAAAGAGTTCTTTGCTGGTTCAGATATTAAATTCTTTGATGAGCCAAAAGCCTGTAAATCAAACTTCTGGTTGAATGCTGTCCTTCTCCCAGACAAAGAAGCTCAGTTAAAGTTCCTTGAAGAAACAAATGATGCTGGAGTTCAGACACGTCCTATTTGGGAACTTATGAACAGACTTGAAATGTTCAAACCCTGCCAGCATGGTGATTTGACAAATGCTGAAATGTTTGCAGACAGAGTTGTGAATATTCCTAGTGGATATGGAGTAAACAGATAAATGAAAAAAATCTGTTTTGTAACTGCGGCACGTTCTGAATATGGACTTCTAAAATGGCTCATGCATGATATTAATGCTGATCCTGATTTTGAGCTGCAATTAATTGTAACTGGCGGTCATTTGTTAAAAGAACAAGGACATACTATTGATGCAATAATTGCTGATGGTTTTAAAATTGATGCTACTGTAGATGCTAATCTTGATACTTCCTCAACAGAAAGTATTGCTTCATCTATGGGACGAATGGCAGAAAAATTTGCTCCTGTTTTTGCAGAATTAAAACCTGATTTGCTTTTTGTGTTGGGCGATCGTTATGAACTATTGCCAATATGTAACACAGCTTTTGTAATGAGAATTCCTATTGCTCATCTTTCTGGTGGAGACGTAACAGAAGGTGCTATAGATGATGGTGTTCGTAATACTGTTACAATGCTTGCGGATTACCATTTCCCTGGACCAGTAGATTCTGCAAAAAATATAGAAAGAATGCGAGGTAATTCTAGAAATATCTGGGCTGTTGGTGAACCAGGACTTGATGCTTTTAATCGCATAGAACTGATGCCCCGTGTTGAGCTTGCAGATAATCTAGGACTTGATGTAAATAAAAAATGGTGTCTTATGACTTACCATTCCGAGACACGAGAAAGTCTTGAATATAATCTTTCTGCAGTCCAGAGTTGTTTTGATGCTTTATCTTCACATAAAGATTTACAGGTTGTAATGACTTATGCAAATGCAGATTTTGGTGGAGAAAAGATAAATGAACAACTGGAGGAAATGGCTAAGAAAAAGCCTTCCCAATTTAAGGTTGTTCCATCTCTTGGACAATTAAGATATCTAAGTTTCATGAAACAAGTTGCTCTTGTTATTGGTAATTCAAGCAGTGGTATTGTTGAGGCACCTTCTCTTGGTGTGCCTGTAGTAAATATCGGTGAGAGACAGAAAGGCCGTTACCAATGTAAGAATATTATTCAGTGTAAGAATGATTCTGTTGCGATTGCTACAGCTGTAAATTCTAGTTTTGAAAAAGAACTTGATAATAGTGACTGTAATTTCTGGGGTAATGGACATGCTTCTGAAAATATTCTAAAGATACTTAAGAATAATATTTTCAATAACTAACTTATGGCAAATGTAATTGGTGGTGAATTCAAGATTTCTCTTCCAGGTATAGAAACAACAGAAGTAGAAAATGGAAAGTTTTTTGCTTCTGGAAGAGGTGCGTTGGCTGCAATCTTGAGAAAAATTATACCTCAAATTAATACTATACATAAGTGGAGGGGGGGGTGATATTGCCTGACTACTTATGTTCATCAATAACACAAGTTTGCATTGATGAGAAAATACCGTATCAATTTTATCATATAAAAGAAAATTTAGTCCCAGATGAAAAAGATTTGTTTTCGAAATTAGAAGATAACTCTGTTGTTCTTTTAATTTCTTATTTTGGAATGATTGATATTAAGGATGTAGCAGAAAAAATAAAAAAACAGAATCCAAATGTAATTATAATTGTGGATGATGTTCAAAATTATTATTCACAATATTCTGAGAGTACTTTCTGGGACTATCGCTTTAATTCATTTAGAAAATGGTTTGCTGTACCGGATGGTGCTGAAGTTTTTTGTAACTCTGGAGATATAGATTTTCCAAAAGAGAAAAATACATTTGCGCAGTATAAATTTTCGGGTAATGTTCTTAAAAACTTTTCTGATTGGGTGGAAGATAATGTATGCCTAGATTTAATTGGAAAAGGTGAAGAAATCCTTGATAAGGATTATAACTGCGAATGTTCCAAAATCAGTAACTCCTTGATTACTCAAATTCCGTTTGAGGAAATAAAGGTAAGAAGACAGGAAAATGCAGCATTTCTTCATACCGAATTAGAAAAATTAGGAATTCAACATATCTATAATTCTAAGTGTGTACCACTTTTTATTCCTATTTTCCTGAACAATAAATCAGAAATAAGAAAGGAAATGTTTAAGAATAACATTTTTACACCAGTTCATTGGCCGTATGAAACAGATAAACTGAATGGAAATATAGAAAATCAGCTTTATGAAACAGAATTATCGCTTATCTGTGATCAGCGATATTCTCTTGAAGATATGAAAAGACAGATAGAAGTTTTGAAAAGATGTTTATAGAAATTACAGATAAATGGAATGATAAACTTTTGCAGTTTTCAGAACCTCAGAAAGATATATATTTTTCTGAATCATATGTAAAACTTGCAACAGGAAAAAATGAGACTCCGCTTTGTATCGTTTGTACTGAAGGCGGAAACATAATGCTTTTACCTTTTTTAAGGAGTGAATTTAAGGATTTCTTTGACTTTGAAACTCCATATGGATATGGTGGACCTATTTCAAATAGTTCTGACAAAGAATGGAATGAAAAGGCATTAAAAGAAATTGTTAATTATTTTACTTCGCAAAATTATCTTGCTGGTTTTTTGCGCTTTCATCCGCTACTAAATAATTCTGAACTTTGTAGAAACACTTTTACAGTAATTGATGACAGAAAAACTATTGCTATTGATACATCTGTTACTGAAGAAGAAATATGGATGAATCAGATTTCATCAAAGAATCGTAATATGATTCGTAAAGCGGAAAAGAACGGACTTACATTTGAAAGAGATAATGAATTCAGATATATAGATGAATTTAAGAACCTATACAATTCTACCATGAGTCGTTTGGATGCAGATGACTTTTATTTTTTTGATGATGAATATTATAAAAAATTTATTGAAACCTTTACGGGTAAAGGTTTTTTAGGATGTATCAAAAAAGATAATGAAATTATAAGTGCTGCTTTATTTATGTATGAAAATACATGGGGACACTATCATCTTGCGGGTAGTAACAGAGAATATTCATCTCTTGGTGCTAATAATTTACTTTTGTGGAAAGTTGCCTGCGAAATGCATAAAGAGGGTGTAAAAGAATTTCATCTTGGTGGCGGAACAAATGGTGATGAAGAGAATAGCTTGTTTAAGTTTAAACATTCTTTTAGTTCAAATGAGAAACAGTTTTCTATAGGAAAGATTGTATTTAATAAAGATGCCTATGAAGATATTTGTTCAGAATGGGCAAAAAATAATCCAGAAAAAGCAGAGAAATATAAACATCATTTACTTAAATACAGGTATTAAAATATGTCACATACATTAATAATTGCAGAAGCTGGAGTGAATCACAACGGAAAGCTTGATTTAGCCTTGAAACTTTGTGATGCAGCAAAAGAAGCTGGTGCGGACGTCGTAAAATTCCAGACTTGGAAAACAGAGAAAATAATAACACGGACAGTTGCTCAAGCTGACTATCAAACTGAGAATACCGGTAAAACAGAAAGTCAGTTTGATATGCTAAAAAAACTTGAGTTTTCTTATGAAGATTTTAGAAAAATAAAAGCACATTGTGACAAAATAGGAATTCAATTTGCTTCTACAGCAGATGAAGAAGAAAGTCTTGATTTTTTGATTTCACTTGGTATTCCTTTTATAAAGATTGGTTCCGGAGAAATTACAAATATCCCATATTTAAGAATAATGGGAAGTAAAAAATTACCAATAATTATTAGTTCTGGAATGTCTACACTTGCAGAAATTGATGTGGCTCTTGCAGAACTTAGAAATGCTGGAGCCACAGATATTATATTACTTCATTGTACTACAAATTATCCATGCCCTATGCAAGATGTAAATCTGAAAGCAATGCTTACTTTGAAAGAAGCATTTAAAATTCCGGTTGGATATTCAGATCATACAGAAGGAATAGAAGTTCCTGTAGCTGCAGTTGCAATGGGGGCAAAAGTAATAGAAAAGCATTTTACATTGGATAGAAATATGGAAGGCCCGGACCATCTTGCAAGTACAGAACCTGTAGAATTCAAAAAAATGGTTGATTCAATAAGAAATATTGAGAAAGCTCTTGGAACAGGGGAAAAACTTCCAACAAAAAGTGAAATTGATATTTCAAAGGTAGTATTAAAAAGATGTGTTGCTTCTCAGCAAATAAAAGCTGGTGAAATATTCAATGAAAAAAACTTAACTGTGAAGAGAAATGATAAAGGACTTCCTTCAAAATATTGGGATTTAATTATTGGAAAAATAGCTACAAAAGATTATGAGATAGATGAGGCTGTGGAATTATGAATATAAAAGATTTTATAATTAAGGATAATGAGACAGTCCTGGATGCATTAAAAAAAATAGATGAACATTCTTCATTTGGAACTAGAATACTATTTGTTGAAAGTAAAGATGGAAAGATATGTGGCTCTGTTTCGGATGGAGACTGTCGTAGAGGATTGATTAATGGTAAGAACCTAGCATCTCCTATTACTGAAATAATGAATAAAAAATTTACATCACTTGCAAAAGGTATTTATGATGTAGATACAATAAAGAAGATTAGAACTCTTGGATTGAAATACGTACCAGAATTAAACGAAGATGGTTCCCTATATGAAATCCGTGATTTTACAAATAATAAATCATATGTACCTGTAGATGCCGTTCTTATGGCTGGTGGAAAAGGAGAACGGCTTAGACCTTTAACTTTAGAAACACCTAAACCTCTTTTGAAAGTAGCAGATAAACCAATCATAGATTACAACATTGATAATCTTTTAAATTGTGGAATTAAGAATATTAATGTTACTGTAAATTATTTAGGAGAGCAGATAGAAAAACATTTTAAAAATCCTGTATTGGATGTTCAGGTAAAGACTGTTCGTGAACCAAAATTTTTAGGAACAATAGGATCTATAAAGTTTGTAAAAGAATGGCAGAATGACACAATTCTATTAATGAATTCCGATTTATTTACCAACATAGATATAGAAGCTTTTTATCTGCATTTCTTAAAACACGGTGCAGATATGAGTGTTGCCGGTGTTCCATATAATGTTAATATTCCTTATGGAATTTTTAAACTTGAAAATACTCGTGAAATTAAAGGAATAACGGAGAAACCTAGTTTTCATTATTATGCTAATGCTGGAATTTATTTAATAAAAAGAAGTTTGCTAGATTTAATTCCAGATGATGAGTTCTTTGATGCAACAGATTTTATGGATAAACTTATAAAGAATAATAAAAAAGTTATACGTTTTCCTATTGCTGGATATTGGATTGACATTGGGAAGCCGGAAGATTTTAAGAGTGTACAGGAATTTGCACGTAATATAAGGAAATCATAAATGAAAATATTATATTTAATCCCCGCACGGGGTGGTAGTAAGGGAATTCCTCATAAGAATATAAAACTTTTGAATGGAAAGCCTCTTATACAATATTCAATTGAAGTTGCAAGAGAACTTGCAGATGATGCTGATATCTGCCTTTCAACTGATGATCCACAGATTAAAGCTGTTGCAGAAGGTCTTGGATTAAAAGTTCCGTTTTTGCGACCAGATTATCTTGCTAGCGATACTGCTGGAACAAGTGACGTAATTGTTCATGCCCTCGATTTTTATTCTCAACTTGGAAAAGAATATGATGTTGTTGTTCTTTTGCAGCCAACATCCCCGCTTAGAACCGTACAGAATGTAAAAGACTGTCTTGCCATATATACAGACGAATATGACATGGTAACTACAGTAAAAGAATCAAGTGTTAGTGCTGTATTGTGCAAAGAAAATTCGCGAGGATATTTGGAACAGGTTATAGGTGGAAACAATGTGCGTCGCCAGGATGCAGAGAAATTTTATGAATATAACGGTGCCGTGTATGTTATTAATGCAAAAGCTGTAAAAGAAAAAGGTCTTGGTGGATTTTCAAAGATTAAGAAATGTGTAATGGCAGAAGAGAATTCTGTTGATATTGATACTTTGTTGGATTGGAAAATCGTGGAAGTGATAAGTTCAAAATGATTTTCACAAATTTTTCTTTTTTTCTTTTCTTTATAATTTTTCTCTGTTCTTATTCTTTTATAAATAAAGAGTTTAAGAAGTACATTTTACTAATTGGAAATTTGTTTTTTTGCTTTTATGCAGGATGGCAAAGTTTCATTGTTGCTATAACAGTTGTTTTAGTAACTTATTTTTTATCTTATTTTAATAAGATAGGATGCTATATAGGAATTTGCATAAATGTATTTATATTAATTTTCTTTAAATATTTTTCTTCATTTTATCCAGTTGGAATTTCTTTCTATACTTTTACCTGTATTGCATATTTAAGTGATGTAACATCCAAAACTTGTAACCATGAAAAAAATATAGTTAATTTTAGTAATTATATTTTATTTTTTCCAAAATTAATTTCGGGGCCTGTTGAACGTGGTGGTAATTTTTTACCACAAGTAACTAATTTAGAGGAAAAAAATGTGACTTTTGAAAACTTACAAATAGGTTTTCATTACGTTTTATTTGGAGTATTTAAAAAACTTTGTATTGCAAATAGACTTCAAATTTATGTAGATAAAGTTTTTGATAATCTTTTACATTTTGGTGGATTATCACTAATGATTGCTGCAATTTTTTATTCAATTCAGTTATATTGCGATTTTTCAGGTTATACGGATATTGCAATAGGTGTTGCTAGAATATTTGGATTTAAACTTACTCAAAATTTTAAGAATCCTTATTCCTCGGTTTCAATAGGTGATTTTTGGCATAAATGGCATATTTCATTATCATCATGGTTAAAAGATTATATTTATATACCTCTTGGTGGTAATAGAAAAGGTAAAATTAAAAAGTATATTAATATATTAATAACATTTCTTATTTCCGGCATGTGGCATGGTAATACTATGAATTTTTTAATTTGGGGAGGGCTACATGCAATATTCCAAATTATCGAAAATATTTTTTGTAGACAAATTTCTAAAATAAATCTTAAGATTAGAAATCTTATTACAATTTTTTTAGTTTTATTTGCATGGATTTTCTTTCGCTTAAATCATTTTTCAGATATATATATATACTTTTTAAATTTGTTTTCTAAAAATTATATGTCCATTAGTAGTATAAAAAAATCTTTGTATGAAATAACATTTTCAACTTATAATAACATGACTCCTTCAATCATGCTTAATATAAATGTCTATGTATCTTTATTAATTCTTTTCATTGTTTCAAGAATAGAAGTTCAAAAAAATAAACATATTTCTGAAATTATTATATGTCAAAATAAAATAATTAGATATTTCTTTGATTATTTATTGATCTTTTGTATTTTTACAATAGGCGTATTTGATTCAACGAGGTTTATTTATGCCGCATTCTAAAATGATATTTTTAATATTAATTTTAGTACTTTGTTTTATTAATATTGTACTGTTTTTTATATGGAAAATAAAACAATTACCTATTTTATATATATATTTTCACAAAATCTTTACTTTTATCTTTCCAATAGGTAGTATTTTATTTTTGATGTTAGTTTGTAATTCAGCTCTATCAAAAAAAGAATATGGAATTACGATGGATAATCAAATTAAACAACAATTTGATTATATAAACAAAAATAATTATGACACTATAATTTTAGGTAATTCAAGATTGTATAGAGGAATTAATCCTGAGTTATTAACGGGAAATTGTTATAATTTTGCTTTTGATAATGACAGTTTTCTTGAATGTTATTATAAATTAAAATATTTAGAAAAAATTGATAAATTGCCAAAGCGAATTATTCTTGGTGTAGATTATTTTGAGTTTTCTTTTATTTCTGCAGGAATGAAAAATACTTACGATTTATATTTTGATAATGAATATGATGAAGTTTTAAACAATTGTAATTACTTATCATTCGATAACGAAAAATTAAGTTTTGATTTAAAAATAAATAAACGATTAAATACTTTATTTATTTACAATTATTATAATGCAATTTCATATTTATATTATAAATATATTTTAAAAGATAGTAGAGTATCTTATGTTTCAGAAAGTGGTCAATATAAGATTTATCCTCAACCTAAGGCTGGATTAGGAGATTTTCTAACAAGAAGTTCAGATATTCTGATTGAACAAAAAACCGCATATCAAAAAATTATAAAATTTGCTAATGAAAAAAATATTAAGATTATTCAAATAATGCTTCCATTACGTGATATTGAAATAAATTGCTATAAAACAGAACAAAAAGAGAATATAGATAATTTATTTGCTTCTCAATTGAATGCAAAATATCTAAACTTTTCAAAACATAAGTTTTTTAATATTTATGATTTTATGGATGACACTCATTTAAATATAAATGGTTCAAATAAATTTAGTTCTACATTAGATTTTGAATTATCTAATATAGGTTTTTATAAAAATTAAGTGAAAGTAAATTATGAAAATATGTTTTTTTTCTAGATGTAATCTGGTTTATCTGTACGGTGCTATAGATAATGCATTAAAGTCAAAATATGAATTTGTTCATGTTGTATATAGTGATAAAGAATATAATATTTTAGTTAATCATTTTAATATTTCAAAAGATCGAATTATACATTTTAAGAAAAATTTATGTAATTACTTAAAATATGATTATTCCGAAAATGATTATTATGATTTAGATAAAATAATTCAAAAAGCAACTGATAATAGATTCAATTTAAATCTTTCTATTCAGGTTGATAGAGCATTACAATATAAGTCTTACGAAGATTCTGAAAGACTTATTACTGCTATATATAATTTTTGGAATGATTACTTTGATAAGATAAAACCAAATATTGTTGTACATGAAATGGTTTCATTATCGATTAATCATTTATGTGCCGTAGCAGCAAAAGAAAAAAAAATATTATATGTAAGTGAAATTCAAATTCCTGGGTTACATAAGACAAACCTTCTTTTTGCAAATTATTGGGGGGGGAGTGTACTTTTTACTAATGAATGTAATATAACCTTAAAAAAAGAAACGGAAAAATTCATTGATGACTTTAATAAAAAAAATCAAGAAGTATTTTTTGGGGGATTGTTTAAGAATAAATCTGCAATAAAATATTTATTACCTGCAATAAAGAGATTTATTTCAATAAAAATGAATAAAAATAAATATCCAAACCTTGAAGATTATATTGATAATTTTATTGTTAATGATAAATCTTGTATTAATAAGTATAAAAATCTTAAGTTATATTCAAAAATTAAATGGGACTCGTTTGATAAAAGTAAAAATTATTATTTTTATCCTTTTCATTTGGAACCTGAAGCTGCTGTTTTCTTTTGGGGTGATGGTATTTACTCTAATCAGATTAAACTTATTGAAAATATTGCTGCAAGTTTACCACCAAATACATACTTATATGTAAAAGATCATCCTCATGATATTGGATATAGAAATCCAAATGATTATTTTCAATTAAAAAAAATAAATAATATAAAACTCATAAATGCAAACGAATCTGGCTATAATATAATCAAGAATTCAAAAGGTGTAATAACAATAAATGGTAGTGCAGGATTTGAGGCTTTACTTTTAAATAAACCTGTATTTTATTTTGGGCATCCATATTATGAGCATTTTTATAATACTTTTAAAATAGAAAATATTAGAGATTTAAAAAATGTTTTAAATAAAAACATGGAAATAAAATCAAATTTTGAAAATTTTATGGAGTTATTTTCAAATACATATGAAGGAAATACTGCTATCTTTTATTCTGAGAATTATCATGATGAACAGAATCTTAGAACAGTAATAAAATCATTTGATTTATATTTTTCTGATATTGAGAGAATAAAATGTTAAAAGAATTTTCAAAATATACGATGAGCAATATTCTTGTTCGTGCAACTGGTTTTATAATTCCATTTGTTTTAGCATATTATTATACACAGGAAGAATACGGTGTTATATCACTTGGTTATGCTTACTTAAATTTTTTTTCAATGTTTTACGCATTTGGCTTCTGCGAAAGTGTTCAAAGATTTTACTATGAATTAAGAGATACAGATCAAAGAGAAATATTTGGTAATATTATCTTGTTCGATTTCTTTTTAGTTTGTTGTTTTTCAATACTTTTTACGATTCTTTATTTTGTAAGTACATTTTTCGATGAATTACCCAAAAGTATATTTTTAATGATTTTGTTTATTGGTTATTTAAAATCGTTACAGAATATAGGTCTTTCATTTCTACAAATGGAACAAAAAAGTTCAAAATATGTGACTGTATCATTAATAAGTGTTATTTCTGATGTAATACTTGTAATATTATTTGTTGTAGTTATTCATCTTTCTGTTGAATTTAGATTTATTTCATTGTTAATTTGTAATTTTATATCTTCAATACTAATAATTTTTTATATTAAAAACTATATCAAAAAGCCCAAAGTTCTTTTTCCTTTAAAATTTATTGAGGTTCTAAAATTTGCACTTCCTTGTATGTGTCTTCCAATTATGTCTTGGTTACTAACAACAAGTGATAAAATTGTAATGTCAAAACTTGGAACAATGAGCGATGTTGGAATATACAGTTTTTGTTTTTCTTTAGCTCAATTGCCAACAATTATTCAACAAGGTTTCAATACTGCTTATACGCCAATTTTTTATTCTGAATATGAGAATCATAAGAAAATAAAAAGTATACAAACTTTATTTATTGAATTATATGCATTTGTTCTTATGGTATTTATTATTTTTATTTTTATATTTTTTAAATATATTTATTTGTTTGAAAAATATGCAACAGGTCTTGTATTTATACCATATTTTTTAATTGCAACTTTATTTTCTGCTATTTCAACTATGAATAATTCACACTTAGCATATTCATATAATACAAAAATAACTTTATTAATAACTGCAATAACAGGTCCAATTTCAATTTTATTTAATTATTTCTTTATAAGTAAGCTACAGTCAATGGGTGCAGCAATTTCTGTAGCCGTAACTATGAGTATACAAATGTTTCTTTCTTTTTTGTGTGCAATAAAATTTGGGTATTTTGCATGGAATCTTAAAAGGTTAATTTTAGTGTTTATATTTTTTTTTGTAGGGATATTCATGTCAAATAACATTTATATTTTTACTGGAATTACAATAATTTATGCAATATATATATTAATATCTGAAAAAAAAATTTTAGGTAATTTAAGAAAATGATTATTACATTATTAAAGTTAGTAACTCAACCAATTTTAGATTTGTTTTTTTGTTTTAAAAATGCGATAGTTAAAAGGTCAATAATATTTTTACCTTTACGAATTGATGGGAAAAAAAATATATATATTGGAAAACATGTATCAATTAGTTATAAAGCCTGGCTTGCAGCATTACCATTAACAGGAAAAACTGTACAATTAATGATTAATGATTATACGATTATTGGTAATTTCGCACACATTTATGCAACAAAGAGTATTACTATAGGAAAGAATGTTCTTATTGCTGACCGTGTTTATATTTCTGATAATTTACACGGTTATAATGATATAAATATTGCAATAATGAAACAACCAATTGTTCAAAAAAAGTCTGTAAGTATTGGTGATGACTCATGGATTGGAGAGAATGTTTGTATAATTGGAGCTTCTATTGGTAAACATTGTATTGTAGGTGCTAATGCAGTTGTTACAAAGGATATCCCTGACTATTCCGTAGCTGTTGGAAATCCAGCAAAAGTGATAAAGCAATATAATTCAGATAATAAATGCTGGGAAAAAATATGAGATCTAACAAAATAGTCGTGGTTATAATAATATGTTTATGTTTTTTTTATGGGGCGTGTAAATGTGATAATTCAATAATAGATGCAAAAAACGCAATAATTATAGGTGAAACTTTTGGCCTACGGAGAACAGAATCAAAAGTTTTTTTATATCCTGTAAAAGACATTCTTTCAGTGTATAGTTATAATAATCAGGGGAACAAGGTTTATTTTTCTAAAAATGATTATGAAATAAATCTTCAATTAAATACAATCTCTAGAACTATAAATTCTTCTATTCCAGATTTTGCGGATTATGTGGTAAACTTTAACGAAAATGGATCATTTTCATTCAATTCTGAGCCAAGAAATCCACCGTTATGCAGACAAATGCAAATATATGTAGATTACATTACAAGTGAAAACATTATAAATATAAGTCCATCTGAAAACTCTTTTTTTGAAAATAAGGCATTGGAATTACCAAAAATAGCCATATTTGGTGATTCTATAGCAAATGCTGCACAAACAACTTCACAGTATTTTAAGGGAACTGATACAGATGGATTTGCAGGACTTTTACGTGATTTTCTAAAAACAGAATACGGCGAAGATCAAATAATCGTAAATAATTTCTCTCAAACAGATTCGTCAATAGATTTACTTCTTGCAGGTAAGGAAAAAGTTATAAGTGGTGGCTATAATACTGTTGTTATAGAATACGGAATGAATGACCATTTATCTGGTGTTGAAGCAGGAGCTATATTTGAAACAAAACTTCAGGAACTTTGTAATTATTTTTTAGATAATGGAATCTATATAATATTGGTAGGATTTTTTCAACAAAATTCCGAGTGGGATTTAGAAAAAACAATTTATCCTGATGCTACGAACAAATACAATAAAATTATAGAAACAGTTGCCAAAAATTGTAATGTTCCTTTTGTTGATATTTTCACTGAATTTCAAAAAATTTCACAAAAAAAGGATTTGATAGAAGATATGACTGTAGACTGGATGCATCACCCGACTGATTATGGACATAAATTTTATTTTTCTATGCTTCTTCCGTACTTCATTAATAAGAAATTAAATCAGACCGTGTTGTAAATTGGGTGATTTACTGAAATAATATGATTTGTTATTATAATGAACTATTATAACAATTTAGAAGGGAAAAAATGAAAATACTTGTAACTGGTGCCAATGGTTTTATGGGACATGGTATTATTCGAGAGCTTTCTGTAAGTAATGTTGAAATAATTGCTTCCGATTTTTCTGATTTTACGTATGATTATAAAAATGTAATTTCTAAAGCTGGTAATCTTTTTGATTTAGAAAAGCCATATGAGTATTTTGAAAAACCTGATGTTGTACTCCATCTTGCTTGGAGAGATGGATTTAAGCATTCTTCTGAAAATCATATACATGACTTGCCTAAGCATTATGATTTTCTTAAAAAGATGGTAGATTCAGGAGTTGAAAAACTTGTTGTTCTTGGCAGTATGCACGAGGTAGGATTTCATGAAGGAAGTATCAATGAAAATACTCCTTGCAAACCTCTTTCTTTATATGGAATTGCAAAGAATGCATTACGACAAATGACAGAATTAATGGTAAAAGAAACAAAAACAAAACTTCAATGGATTCGTGGTTTTTATATCGTAGATAATACAGTAAAAGGATGTTCAATTTTTTCAAAAATTATACAGGCTTCATTTGATGGTAAAAAAACATTTCCTTTTACTTCTGGTATAAATCAATATGATTTTTTAGACTTTGATGAGTTTTGTAAACAAGTTGCTGCGATTACATTGAATAATAGTGAGTTTGGAATTATTAATGCTTGCTCTGGAAAACCTGAAAAACTAGCTTCACGTGTAGAAAGATTCATTAAAGATAACTCTCTTGATATAAAACTTGAATATGGTGCATTTCCTGATAGACCTTATGATTCTCTGGCTGTTTGGGGAGATGATTCTAAAATTAAAAAAATTCTTGAACTAAATGAAGGTCAATAAATGAAAAATATACTTATAACTGGTGGTGCTGGATTTATAGGTAGCACCATTGGGTTAAAGCTTGCGAACCAAGGTTATAACGTAACTGTTCTTGATTGTCTTTCTGAACAAATTCATGGAAAAAATCCTAATGAGTCTGAGTTATATAATAGAATAAAAGGAAAAGTAACTTTTATTCGTGGGACAGTAATAAGCCGTGAAGACTGGCAGAAAGCACTTGATGGACAAGATGTTGTTATTCATTTAGCTGCAGAAACCGGAACCGGCCAGTCGATGTATGAGATTTATAAATATTGCAACACAAATATAGGTGGAACTGCTATCCTTCTTGATATTCTTGCGAATGAAAAACATAGTATTAAAAAAGTAATTGTTGCAGAAAGCCGTGCTATTTATGGCGAAGGTACCTACAATTGTCCTCATTGTGGAACCGTTTATCCTGTTGTTCGTGAAGAAAAAGATATGCTTTCTGGGGACTTTAATGTTAAATGCCCTAAATGCGGAGCAAATGCTGAACTTGTAAAGACAAGTGAAGATTGTTTGATTCATCCAACTTCTGTTTATGGAATTACAAAACAGGTACAGGGAGAACTTGTTCACACCGTTTGTAAGTCACTTAATATTCCTTCTGTAAGTTTCCGTTATCAGAATGTTTACGGACCAGGCCAGAGTCTAAAGAATCCGTATACAGGTATTCTTTCCATTTTCAGTAACAGTTTACGTCAGAATCATGACATAAATATTTTTGAAGATGGAACTGAGAGTCGTGACTTTGTTTACATTGATGATGTTGCTGATGCAACCATTCTTGCAATTGAAAATGATAAGTGTGCATACAAAGCTTTTAATGTAGGAACAGGTAAGGCGGTTGATGTTATGACAGTTGCTAAATACTTAAAAGAGTTTTACAAATCTGAAAGTAAAATTAAAATTACTGGAAATTTCCGACTGGGAGATATTCGTCATAACTATGCAGATATTTCTCTTGCACAAAATATCCTTGGATATGTACCAAAGTACAGTTTTGAAGAAGGATTAAAGAAATTCTGTACATGGGTTTTGACTCAGCCTTTGGAAGAAGACAACTACAAAAAATCACTTGAAGAAATGAAAAATAAGGGGCTTTATAAATGAAACAATCTATTTTATTTATATGCCCATCTTTTTTTGGATATGAGAAATTAATCAATGAAACATATATAACTTTAGGATTTGATGTCACGTATATTGATGAAAAACCAAATTCATTAATCGATAGATACTATAGAATTTTAAAAAAAACAAAACTAGAAGATTATTATTCGAAAAATGAAGATTATGTTTTAAGTAAAATTACACATAATTTTGATTTTTTAATAGTTATACGTTCTGGATATTTATCAAAAAATTTTTATGACAAATTATATAAAAAAGTTTCTTTTAAAAAAAGAATACTCTATCAATGGGATTCTTTAATATACATAAATTATAGAAGGTTAATTCCTTACTTTGATGTAGTCTATTCATTTGATATGGAAGACTGTAAACTTTTAGGCTTGAATTATTTGCCTCTATTTTGGACTAAAGAAAATATAAAAAAAACATATAAATTGAAATATGATATTTTGTTTTGCGGAAGTATGAATGCAGATAGACAGGAAATACTTTTAAAAATTTTAAATCATTGTAAAAAAAATAACCTTAATTTATCAATATATTTATATACACCAATAACGACATTTATTAATTTATTGTTAAATCATAAAAAAAAGTTACCTTTAAAATATTTGCATTTTATAAAATTGTCTCATAAAGCCTTTTACAAAAAGTGTTTACAATCAAGAAGTGTCTTAGATATTAATACCGCAAAACAATGTGGTCTAACTATGAGAACTTTTGAAGTTCTTTATTTGAAAAAATTTTTATTTACAACTAATAAAAATATAAAAAATGAAATAAGAATACCTAATGATAAGTATCGAGTTATTGATTTAATAGATCAAGAAAGTTGGGATTTTTCAATTAATGAGAAAATGATCGATGAATCATATATAAACAATTTTTCAATAGAAACATGGTGTCGAAATATTATAACTTCAAATTAAAAAAATTATTAATTTATATTTCTCTTTTATTTTTGTGTCTAACCTCAGGGTCTGTTCTAGAGGGAATTAACCGAATGTTAATATTTGCACTATATATTATTTCATTAATTTTTTTATATGTTGTTTTTTATAAAGAAAAAATATTTTATAAAATAGAGTTAGACAAATTTTTTGTTTTTTTTATCTTTATTTTTTCATTTTATGGTGTTTTTGCAAATATTATTAGAAAAGATTTGACTGTTTTTATGTTTTTGTTGCGATTGTTTTTTACATATTCTTTTATCTCCTTTGTAGGATATAAACAATTTGCACGATGTTTTTTTAACATTATTAAAATAGTTTGTATTCATGCTATTTTTGCATTTTTTTTACAATTTCTATTTTCACCAGAGAATTTACCTTTTTGCACATGGGCTCCTGCAATAAAAACATTTTATGGAGTATTTAATTATGGTGCACGTGAAAATGTTCTTGGTATACAGGTTTATAGAAATATGGGCTTATTTACAGAGCCTGGAATTCTATCTGTTTATGCTTCCATTGGTTTATTAATGTCGTATAGAGATAATAAAAATAAATTTATATTCTTATTTACGCTTCTTTCAACATTTTCTACAACAGGTTTATTAGTTATTTTTGTATTTATCATATTTATAATATATGATAAGAAAAAATTATATTATTTATTTATCATAGTACCGATATCTACTTTTCTTTTTATTTATTCATTTGCAAATAAAATGGATATAGAAAAGACTTATAGTGGAATTCAAAGAATTGCTGATGTTTATTTTTGTATAAAAGTTTTTTTTAATAATTGGTTAATTGGAGTAGGGTTTTCAGAAGATAATTATATTCAAGCTTTTAAAACAATTGATGCTCCTGAAACTATGAAAACTTTTGTAACAATGCTTTATGATAGAGGGTCAAGTAATGGAGCTTTAGTTTTATTTGCTAAAGGTGGTATTATTTTTGGACTTCTGTATTTTATATTACTAATTAATCAAAAAATAATAAAAGAAAATAAAATAAAAGTTTTAGTCATACTAGGGATTTGTTTATTTGGAGAGCCTCTTGCTTTTACTTCTTTATTCTTAATTTTTATTGCTTCTGCAATTATACCAACAACACATGGAGTTTAATATGATTAGTATAATAATGGCTTGTTATAATGAGGAAAAGAATGTTTCTAATGCCATAGAGTCGATTCTAGGTCAAACTTTTTCTGATTTTGAATTTATTATATGTAATGACGGTTCAACAGATGGAACTTTAGAAATATTAAAGGAATATGAAAAAAAAGATTCAAGAATAAAAATAATTAACAATGAAAAAAACCTACGTTTGAGTGCTTCCCTTAATAAGTGTATAGAAAGTTCAAAAGGTATATATATTGCAAGAATGGATGCAGATGATATATCTAGTCCAAATCGATTATTGTTTCAAAAGCAATTTTTAGATGAAAATAAGCAGTATGGATTTTGCAGTTCAAATATAGAAATATTTAATGAACAAGGCGTTTATGGAAAGCGTATTTGTATTGAGAGGCCCGAGAAAAATGATTTTTTAAAAACAAGTCCGTTTGTACACCCTGCTACAATGTTTAGAAAGTCCACACTTTCAGCTGTGAATTTATATACAACGGATTCAATTGGAAGGGCCGAAGACTATGAATTATTTGCCAAAATGTATGCAAAAGGAATTAAAGGGTATAACATTCAGCAATTTCTTCTTAAATACTACGAAGGAGAAAACTCATGGAAAAAACGAACTTTGAAAGCTGCCTTACAAGAAGTTCACGTTAGAAAGAGAATTTTTTTAATGCTCAATTTATATCCACGAGGTTTATTTTATCAATATAAACCTTTATTTGTAAAACTTACACCAGCCATAATACGAAAAATTGTACATATAAGGAATATGAACCATGAAAATAGTTAGATTAAATGGTGGGCTTGGAAATCAAATGTTCCAATACGCATTTGCAAAAGAATTAAAATATTTATACCCAGATGACGAAATTCTTTTATTTGGTAGCAATAAAGAAGTTGAAAAAATTTTTGATATTGATTTACCTTTTGCGAATACTAAAGATGTAATGAAGTTAGGCGATATAGAGGAAACTCTTTTTGGGAAAATAAAACGTCATTACTTTAGAAAGAATACGCATATCCTCGAAAGAAATTATTCATATAACGATGCATTTCAAAAAATAACTGGTAATGTATATTACGATGGATACTGGCAAACAGAAAAATATTTTCCACACTTTCAATCAGACATAAATAATGTATTTGAATTTAAGGCTGCAGTAAATAAGAAAAATTTAGAGCTAGTTGAGAATAAAAAGAAATATTGCAGTATTCATATAAGACGTGGAGATTATACAACCATTAAGGGATATGACGTTATAGGGGTAGATTATTACAATCAGGCAATTAACTATATTAAAGAAAGTATACCTGATGTTATTTTTGTTTTCTTCTCAAATGACATTGAATGGTGCAGAAAAAGTTTTCATATTCCAAATGCAATCTTTGTAGATTGGAATCAAAGAGAAAACTCCTGGCAAGATTTATGGCTGATGTCAAAATGCCAGTATAATATTATTGCAAACAGTACTTTTTCTTGGTGGGGAGCGTATTTAGGTGACTCTAAAATTGTCATAGCACCAAAAGTATGGATGAATAGAAAGAAAGATTATTATAATTACTCTTTTAATGATATCATTCCAGAAACATGGAAGAGGATTTAAGAATCATGAAAAAAATTTTGTTTTTATCTAATACAGCGAATTTTTCAAAATTTAACCGACCATTTATGCGCTGGTTTACAGAACAAGGATGGCAAGTGGATTATTGTTCAGCAGGTGAAGAAAAAGTTTATGACTGCGTCAATCAATATTCAATTTCTATTGCACGTAGCCCTTTTAGCTTAAAAAATATCAAAGCTTACAAAGAACTAAAGAAAATACTCGAAGAAAATCATTATGAGATTCTTCATTGTCATACTCCTATGGGAGGTGTTATTGGACGACTTGCTGCAAAGAAGCTTTGGAGAGAGGGAAAAATAAAGGTTATTTATACAGCTCATGGTTTTCATTTTTACAAAGGAGCACCATTGCTTAATTGGATTTTGTATTATTCTATGGAAAAATGGCTTTGTCATTATGAGGATACGCTTGTTACAATAAATAATGAGGATTTTGAGCGTACTAAAAAATGGGGGCGGACATACAAAATTGATGGAGTGGGAGTAAATCTCTCAAGGTTTCATTCATGTTCTAAGGAAGAAAAAATTATTTTTCGAAAAGAATTAGGATTTTCTGCTAATGATTTTATTATAACAGTTGTTGCTGAATGCAATAAAAATAAAAATCAAATTATGCTAGTTAGAAATATAGATAAGTTAAATACTTTTATACCAAACCTTAAAGTTTTATTGATTGGAAAAGAGACTTTGCCAATTGTAAGAAAATATGTAACTGAAAATCTACTTTTTGATACGGTACAATTTTTGGGATATCGTAATGATGTTGAAAAACTTACAATGATTAGTGATATAGCTTTTTCTGCCAGTTTGAGAGAGGGATTGCCTGTGAATATTATTGAAGCAATGGCGTGTGGAATACCTGTTGTTTGTAGTAATAATCGTGGGCACCGTTCTCTTATAAAAGATGGAGAAACAGGATTTATTTTTAATTCTAAATCCGATAAAGAAATGATAGAGGCAATTAGAAAATTGAAAGAGAATCCCGTTTTAAGAGAGCAAATGGCGGAAAGAAATATTGAAGAATCAAAGAAATATTCTGTTGATATTGCAATAAATAATATGGCTATTATTTATGAAGAATTGATAAAATCTTTATAGGTGATGAGAATGACACAAGAAGAGTGGATTAAAAAATTTACAGAAGAATTAAATAACGCAACTAACAAAGAAAAAAAACTCAATGAAATTAAAAAAATTATTGAAAGTTTGTGTTATACAAAAGATCATACTCCAGTTCCTGATACTTACAAACTTGCTATTTGGGAAGGGATAGAGAAGAATTTAAAAGCATTTCATAAAAGCTTCAGTAATCTAGATTCTGCAAGAAGTACTGATTCTGTACGAATATGTGAAGCTACAGATAATTCTGAAATAATAAAGATGCTAGGTGATATTGAAAATAAATTAAGGAGAAAATAAATGGAAATTGCAAAATTTATTTTGACCTGTATTTCAATTGTTATTTCTATTTTTGCAATTATCATTTCTATAAATGCAAATAGAAAATCAAATGAAACAGCAAAAGAAAATACACGTATTGCTAATGGTTCTTTAGAATTACAAATACGGGAAATGATTAGCGAGTCAAGACGATATTTGACTAACGCAATCCATGAATTAGTTTTAATCGAGACTGATACTACCAAATCGCAAAATGAAGAATTAAATAATACAATAAATCAGCAATATGAAAGCGCAAAGCAAGATTATTTAAATTCATACGAGGAAGCTTGCGCCAAATATATTGATAAAAAGGTTGATACAAAACGTTTTAAAAAAACATATTATATCGAAATTCAAAATATAGTTACAAAGGAACCATTTAAATCTACTTTTGATAGCTTTTCATCAACATATACAGCAATAAAAAGAGTTTATGATGAATGGTTTAATCTAGAAAATGAGAAGGAGACGCAATAATGTCAAACAAAATTGCACTAATTACAGGAATCACAGGGCAGGATGGTTCTTTTCTTGCAGAATTTTTGCTTGAAAAAGGCTACGAAGTTCACGGAATTATCCGACGTTCATCATCTTTCAATACAGGTCGTATTGAACATTTGTATATCGATGATTTAATTGAAGATATGCACAAAAATAGAAAAGTAATTCTTCATTATGGTGATATGACCGATTCTGAAAGTATGATTCGTATTATTCGTGAAATCAAACCAACTGAAATCTATAACCTTGCTGCTCAGAGTCATGTAAAGGTCAGTTTTGATGTTCCTGAATACACTGCTGACTGTGATGCAACTGGTGTACTTCGTATTCTTGAAGCGGTGCACTTTTTGGGTATGGAAAAGACTTGCCGTATTTATCAGGCATCTACTTCTGAACTTTTTGGTCTTGTTCAGGAAGTTCCTCAGAAAGAAACGACACCATTTTATCCACGTTCTCCATATGGTGTAGCAAAATTATATGGTTTCTGGATTATGAAAAACTACCGTGAATCTTACGGTATGTTCTGTTCTAATGGTATTCTTTTTAATCATGAATCAGAACGTCGTGGAGAAACTTTTGTTACTCGTAAAATTACCCTTGCAGCAAGCAGAATTGCTCAGGGCTTACAGAAAAAACTTTATCTTGGTAATCTAAATGCACTGCGTGACTGGGGATATGCAAAAGACTACGTTGAATGTATGTGGCTTATCCTCCAGCAAGACAAACCTGATGATTTCGTAGTTGCTACAGGTGAGCAGCATTCTGTTCGTGAATTCTGTCAGTATGCATTCCGCGAAGCTGGTATAGAAATTGAGTTCAAGGGTGAAGGTGTAAACGAAAAGGGATATAATAAAGCTACTGGAGAAGTTCTTATTGAGGTTGATCCTAAATACTTCCGCCCAGCAGAAGTTGAAACTCTTCTAGGTGATCCTACTAAAGCAAAATCTGTTTTAGGATGGAATCCAACTAAAACAACATTCCCAGAACTTGTAAAAATCATGATGAAACATGATATGGAATATGTAAAAGCAGAAAGTACATTACATCAAAGAGGCTAGGTAAATGAAGATTTTTATAACTGGTTCTGGTGGCTTAGTAGGTCATAATGTAATTGATAATCCTGAAATTTCAAAGAATATTTTGTTAACACCTCGTTCTACAGAATTGAATTTAATGGATTATGAGGCAGTTGTTACATACGTAAAAAAGAATCAGCCTGACTTAATCATTCACTGTGCTGGTAAAGTTGGTGGAATTCAAGCTAATATGAAAGATATGTACGGTTTTTACACTGAAAATGCTGTTATGGGTATTAATCTTGTAAGAGCTGCTAAAGAGTGTGGTGTAGAAAAGTTCATAAATCTTTCTAGTTCCTGTACTTACCCAAGAGATTATAAACAACCATTAAAAGAAGAATATACTTTACAGGCTGAACTTGAACCAACAAATGAAGGCTATGCACTTGCTAAACTTTCTGTATTGAAAATGTGTGAATATATATCTAAAGAATGTCCAGGCTTTGAGTATAAGAACTTAATCCCATGCAACTTGTATGGCCGTTATGATAAGTTTGGCGAAAAGAATGCACACATGATTCCTTCTATTATCAGAAAGATTCATTTTGCTAAAGAAAATAAAGACTCTTCTGTTGAAATATGGGGAAGCGGAGAAGCTCGTCGCGAGTTTATGTATGCTGGAGACCTTGCAGACTGCATTGCTTATTGCATTAAGAACTGGGAAAAAGTTCCTGTGCTTATGAATGTAGGTCTTGGGTATGATTATACGGTCAATGAATACTACGATACTATTAAAAAGATTCTTGGTTATGAAGGAACTTTTGAACATGACCTTTCAAAGCCTGTAGGAATGATGCAGAAACTTCTGGATGTTACTCGTGCTAAGGATATCGGCTGGACTGCTAAGACTTCTCTTGAAGATGGTGTAAAGCAGACTTATGAATACTTTTTGGAGACATTAAATGAATAAAATAGGTGTTGGCTACGCTTCTGTTACAGACCTTGAAAAAAAATATGTAATGGATGCTCTTGAATCTCAAAGACTTTCACAGGGAAAATATGTAGCACAGTTTGAAAAGAAATTTGCTGCAATGCATGGCAATAAATATGGTGTTATGAATAATAGCGGTACTAATGCCTTGCACATTGCATTTGAAGCTTTGAAAGAAGTTGATGGCTGGAATGAGAATACTGAGGTTCTGGTTCCCGCAATAACTTTTATTGCTACTTCAAATGCCGTAATTCATTCAGGATTAAAAGTTGTCTTTGTGGATGTAGACCCAATTACTTACAATATGAATCCTGATGAGATTGAAAAACATATTACAGCAAATACAAAATGTGTAGTGCCTGTACACACATTCGGTATGCCTTGTGATATGAAGCGTATTACAGAGATTGCTAAAAAGCACAAACTTAGAATTGTTGAAGATTGTGCAGAATCTCATTTTGCAAAGATTGGAGATAAGACTGTAGGTAGCTTCAGTGATATTTCTGCTTTCTCTACCTATGTTGCCCACACAATTACAACTGGAGTTGGTGGTATTTCCTGCACAAATGATGTTCATCTTGCTGAAATTATGCGTTCTCTTGTAGCTCATGGACGTGCTTGTACCTGTGAAGTTTGTATTGCTTCTGATGGAAAAAATGTTTGTCCTAAGCGTATGAAGACAGATTTGGACAGACGATTTACATTTGAAAGACTTGGTTTTAGTTATCGTGTAGGTGAAATTGAAGGTGCATTAGGTCTTGCCCAGATTGAACGTAAAGATGAAATTATGGATGCAAGACATAAGAATGCTGAAATTCTCAATGGGCTTCTTGAACCTTATGAAAAGTGGTTGCAGCTTCCAAAAGAGCCAGAAGGAATTCGTCATACTTATATGATGTATCCTATTCTTATAAAAAAAGATTCCGGAATTGAACGAAAAGATTTCATCCAGTTTCTTGAAAAGGCAAATATAGAAACAAGGCCAATGCTTCCGCTTCTTAATCAGCCGATTTATAAAAAGATATTCGGGGAGAATTTTGAAGATAACTACCCTGTAGCAAAATATATAGACAATAATGGATTCTATGTTGGTTGCCATCACGGTATGACGGAAGAAGAATTGAAATATATCGCCGAGAAGATAGGGGAATATATAAAAAATAAATAATTATAATAAAACGAGCATTGAATAAAAGATGCTCGTTTATTTTTTTAAGGGGATATTATGACAATCATTCCAATTATTCTTAGTGGCGGGGCAGGAACCCGCTTATGGCCTCTTTCCTGGGGTGACCATCCAAAACAGTTTCTTCCATTAATCAGTGATAAAACAATGATTCAGGAAACTTTGCTTCGCCTTAAAGGACTTGAGCTTGGTAGTCCTATTATTTCCTGCGGCGAAGGCCACCGCTTTATGGTTGCCCAGCAGATAGGTGAGGTGAGTGACACAAAGCCTGTAATTCTCCTTGAGCCTATGGCAAAAAATACAGCTCCTGCAATTGCCGCTGCTTGTTGTGCCGCTATGAAGCAGGATAAAGATGCCGTAGTTGTAGTTCTTCCAAGTGACCACGTTATTGCAGATGTTTCAGCTTTCCAAAATGCATTGAAGGCTGCTGCCCTCAATGCAGAAAATGGTTATCTCGTTACCTTTGGTATTGTACCGACTTTTCCTGCAACTGGTTATGGTTATGTTAAGGCTGCCGGCGCAGAAACTGATGGTGCTTTTACTTTGGAACGCTTTGTAGAAAAACCTTGTCTTGAAAAAGCTCAGGAATATCTGGCAAGCGGTGAATATGCCTGGAACAGTGGAATGTTCGTATTTAAGGCTTCAACTTTCCTTGATGAACTAAAAATCTACAGTCCAGAAATGGCTGCTCTTTCTATTGAAGCATTTGAAAAAGCAACTGTAGAAAATGACTTTATCCGCCTAGACAAAGAATCATTTGGAAAAATCAAAGGCGATTCCATTGACTACGCCGTTATGGAAAAGACCTCAAAGGGTAAAGTTGTAAAACTTAATGCCGGTTGGGATGATGTAGGTTCCTGGGCTGCTCTTTATGACATCAGTAAAAAAGATGGTAATCTGAACGTGATAAAAGGCAACGATGTGATAGCCCTGGATACAACTTCTTCTTACATTCGTGGTGGAAAACGAACAATTGCCACAATCGGTCTGGATAATATCGTAATTGTAGATAGTGACGACGCTCTGCTTGTCGCTGCTAAGGGGAAGATTCAGGATGTGAAAAAAGTGGCGGAGATTATAAAAAAGAGATAAAATAATCTCTAGGGGGAAGTATGATATCACCAAAAAACAAAGAATTTGATTTTTATTTGGACAATATAGCACGAAATCTAAGTATAACAGATTCTATGTTCAACAAGGCTGTTTCTAGTTATCAGGCAGTAGGAACATGGTTAGATGAAGGTCTGCAAGAATATAGTGTAACAATATTGCCTCAAGGTTCTTTTAATCTGGGGACTGTAATAAAGCCTACATCTGACAAAGATGATTATGATATAGATTTGGTATGTTTAGTTGAAAATAAGAAAAAAATTGCTTCCCCAAAAGATTTGAAACAGACAATTGGAAAAAGATTAAAAGAAAATAAAATATATTGTGGCAAGTTATCAGAAGAAGGAAAACGATGCTGGACTTTAGAGTATGATGAATTCCATATGGATATTTTACCAGCTATTCCAAAGAGTGATAAATTTGATAAAGAGAATAATGCTGATATAAAAATAACACATACTGATAATCGCGTAGATTATTTCTTCAAGGAAAGTAATCCTTTTGAATATAAAAAATGGTTTATGGAAAAAGCAAATCTTATAAAACCAGAAGAAGTAATGTTTAGTCGAAGTATGGAAGCTGTGGAGAAAGTTCCGAAATATTCAAAAACTACTGTATTGCAGGAATGTATAAAAATACTAAAGCGACACCGTGATATTATGTTTGAGCAAAATGACGATGATGCTCCGATTTCAATGATTATTACTACACTTTCAGGATTAGTATATGACGGTACACAGTCTATAAGTATGGCATTAGAATTAATATTAAATAAAATGGATGATTTCATAGAAAGAGAGCCTAATGGTATTTATAAAATAAAAAATCCGGTAAATAATAAAGAAAATTTTGCAGATAAATGGAATAAGGTTTCGAACAAAGCTAGATGCTTTTACGAATGGTTAAAGGCAGCTAAAAATGATTTGATTATTGATAATATAAAAGTTCATGGAACTGATGAAATATGCAAGTTTTTAGGCGGAAAATTAGGTGAAAACATGGTAAAAAAATCTTTTGAGGATGCTGCCGATATAAGAAGACGTTTAAGAGAACAAAATTCTTTATATGTAAAAAAGAATCTGACAAGTGAATTTAGTATTGAAAAATCAGATGATAACATGAATGTAAAGGAGCATGTTTTCTTTGGTGAATAAGAAAAAGATAATTACACTACCAAAGCAAAAGTCTGACTTACTTTATACATTCAGGGGCTCTGTATGTGAAATAAAAAAAAATGTATTGTTTTGGAAAGGAAATATAAAACCTACCCCTTTATCAAAAGAATATGAGGTTGTTATAATATATCAAATTAATGCTTTACCAAGAATACAGGTCTTTGTCACTGGTGAAAATTTGAAAGAATTGGATAATCCGGATTTTCCTCATAAGTATAAAATTATAAAAGATAAGCATACTGTAAAAATCTGCTTGGATAGATATCAAGTTTTTAATAAATATAAGTACATATCAAATACAATTATTCCATGGACTATAGAATGGCTGTATTATTATGAAATATGGTTGGCTACTGGTAAATGGCTAGGTGGTGGAGAACATCCTGCAATGGGTGAAATAAAGGAAGAAGTTTAGTAGAATAAGAGTGTATAAGAAATGAGAAAATCATGGGTTAAAGATACAATTATAGATGGACTCTGGCAATATTTTCAAATGATTTTGTTAATGGCTGTCCTTGTAATTCCAATGGTTCTGAATTTTCAGAACACTATAGAAAATGAATTATTAGACACTTCGAAAACAACGGATATAGATATAATAAAAATTGTTCTTTTATTTTTGATAAAGAAAGGTAATATATTTATTGGAATTGGGCTTTGTATTTTCGTTTTTATGATCTTAAGAAAAAATAATGAAGGCAGAAGACTGAATTCTGGAAATCATTACCATGTTCATACTTATGTTTATTATTGGGTTTGTTCCCATATTTTGGGATTCAAAAACTGTTCATTAATTTTAGTGCCAGTTTATATGCAAATAAAACTAATCATAAATGAAGTATTTCCTGAATTCTATTATGGTGATGATTCATTTTATAAAGAAGAACAGAGAAAAGAAGATTTAGTTAGAATTTCGGAATATAACACTAATAATTCAGATGCGGAACTTGTTAATATTATTGTTTCTGATACTTATCCAATAGATTTAAAGAGTATTCCTCAAATATACTTATCAAATTATACAATTTGTATTGAAAGAACAGATAATCAATGTTCTAAATCCAGAGTATATTCTCCTGCTTTGGTTGAAGCTTTGAATAATCAGATTTGTAAATTAAGTGGTTCTCGAAAGATTAATTTATTTGCAACTACAAACCCAAAGAATCTTTATTTTATTGCGAATAATACTTTCAAAAAGGCTGGCAGAACTAACATTACTAATCTATATGTTTTTACACAAAATAATGGTAGTTTGAATGACTGGAAATTTGATGACTGTGGCAAACGTGTGATATAGGTATTATAGGAATAGTTTTATATAAAATAAATTAAAATCCGTCAGAAATGGTGGAGTTTTTTTATTTTAAATCAATAGGTGTAATCAAAATACCTAAGATATCTTCATAAACCCGAATATTAATGTCTGCATAAATTTTTACATTACGATAAGTATTTTTTATATATTCAATTAATTCAGCCTTTGTATACTTTATGCAATCATTCTTCTTTTTATAAAATTCTCCTTCTACAATAAAATCATCCAATATCTCATTTATTAATGGGGTTGAAAATACAATTTTTATATTAGAAATACTGATAGATAATAAATCTCTGTTAACAGCTACTATTTTTCTGTAATAGCCAAGAATATATAAATGTTTAAAATTATTATTGAATCGGTCAATTTGTGGTTGATCTCGATAATTATGTGGTTTTACTAAATCTGGTGACCCGATAAGAAATGTAAAAGAATGGTCTTCCAGAAAATCATAGAGTTCTTTTGTATTTTCAATATTCTTTTTTTCGGAATGTAAATAACATTTTACACTTAGTACAGAAATAGTTTCCATCAGTATATTAAATAGGGCACTGTCTAAGGACATTTTACTAAGTTCTTTATCAACGTAATTTAATAAATAACGATATTCCAATATATTATAGTTTGAAATTTGAAATACACTACCTTTACTTGCATTAAATGGACTGAAAGAATCTTTGAAAAATTCTTGTAATTGTTTTGTATATGTTGTAGAGAGAACTTCTTCTGAAAATTGGGCTGTATAAGCATTTGCTTGTTCTTGCGCTTTTGTAAGTTTTTCTGTCTTAAAAAATATTTGTAAGGTATTTGTAAGAGAGTTGAATAATTCTGTTTTTTTATGTCTCATTTCATGATTGCCGAAATAACTACTAAAGTCAAAAAAGAGTTGCTGTTTTTTATTTTCTTGTAATAAGAAAATTTGATAAAATGAATTGTCATTACCATTTAATAAGACTTGTTTTAAGTCTGTTGTAGATTAGCAACTTGCAAGAAGAACTGAAAAAATAAAAAAATCATGTAGAACATCTGAAAGAATTGAAACAGGATATTCTTCTGTTCTTGGGATAATCTCTAAATTTTTATAGAAATAAAATAAATGTTCTTTTTTTAAATTTTCTGTTGGTAAATTATCATAAAAAAATGAATTTGAATTCTTGCTTTTTTCTATTAGTTCTTTAGCTTTTTCTCGTAAGTTTACCTTAACTAAGGTCTCTTCTTCTCTGTATCCGATATAATACAAAAAACTATTGATTGCTAAATGAAAAAAAATCTCTGAAATCGAATCATTATTAAAATACCCCCAATATTCATTCAACACTATTTTCTCAATAACATTAAATCTTTGATTTAAAAAAGAGCTAATTATGTATAAAAATTTTTCTTTTTGGCGTTGTAATGAATATTCTAATTCGACGCTTGCATTTACTGGTGTAAAATGAGTAAAATATTGATTATTTTGTTTTTGATGTGTATTAAATAGTTTCAATATTATCTCCTTTTAGGCTACCCATAAATAGTGATATTTTATTTGATGCTTCTAATTCCAAAGACTTATATTTGAGATTGAATTGTATAGCTGTTCTATCTGCGTAACTTAAAAAGCATGCCAATGAAAATCTTGTACCATATTTTCAGGAACTGATCTTAAAGCATTACAAAGTTTACTGTTAATACCAGAAAGCAATGTAAAACTTTTAAATGCTTCATTTGTCTGTAATTTATGTAAATCAGTTTTGAAAAGAATCTGATTATAAATGTCTTCTACAAATATAATACCATTTTTTATGTCTGGTTCTGAACTATTTAAGAGAATCCCTATTAATGATTGAGATTTTTTACAGATATCTGTTATTAAATTTTCATCTGGAATGGTAAGTAGTATTGATAAAGAATTTAGAAAAAATCTTTTTGTGCAAAAAAATCCTGTTGCGTCTGCTTTATTATAGATTTTTCCCAGTCTTCAAAAAAGCATTTTATTGAATCACGTATCTTTTGAGAAGAGCCTGAACTATATATATCATTTAGATATTCTTTTATTTCGTCTTCAATAGCTTCGCTACCTGCAAATATTTTGTAGATATTATTTAAGGAATAAATAATCAAAAATATTGTGGTAAAAAAAAGCATAAATAACAGATTGTACATGTTAAATAGTAAGGCATAAATGCTTGAGATAATAATCCCTAATTCAATAATAATAATTACTTTTGTAGTCAATAATGGATTTTTTTTGTTGTAATAAAAATCTGATACAGAGATGCCCCAGAATTTTTTATCTAAGAATGAACCAATTAATGCTAATAATGAGAATGAAAGTAGCGCTACTGTTGCTTGTATTTGTACTAAAATTTTTGCAATATCATGTAAATCTGATATTATTAATTTGTGTAATTTATTAAAGAAACCAAAGTCAATCATAAGTCCAAATGTTATGAATAGTACTGCAAGAAGAATCGGTAATGTTGTTCTTATAGGTTTCTTCATAAATTTTGTTATAACATAGAAGGGTATTATTTCAATTGTGGATTTAATTTTCGGTATTGAAAATTCTTGTGTAAAAAATATAGCAAATTTATCATATAGATATGACTCTCTTTAATCTTATAAAAGATACAGATATTGAGTTCATTGGTATGGAAGTTCTAACCAATGGAGAAGACTATGATGGTAAGAGCCAATATATACAGATTTGTGATAAAGATTGAATCTTTGATAAGGGGATTATTCTTGTTACTACGAAATTTTATATATGGGCATAGACACACCTGAATATGGAAATCATAAAAAATACAAAATCTACGTTGAAATACATTTTAAGAATGAAACATTAAGTCCTTTTTTCAACCTGTTATAAATGAACTATTGACAAATAAAAAATTGGAAAGCTTTTATTTGAGACCTTATTGGACTTAAGTCAATATTGTAGACACAAAAAATGCTAGTTTGACTGCCAGATTTTCAAGCTCTGAATATACAACTTCCAGAGTTCTGTAATATTGGCTTGCATCAAAATTAAAAGTAACTAAATACGATATTTTAATTTATTGTACAATTTATAGTGTTATGATAATATAAATAAATATGAAATCAAAGTTTTCTATTTCGGTTAGAGATGTTCATGCTATAAAAGAAGCCGAAATAGATTTAAATGGTATTACAGTTCTTTCTGGTGAAAATGGGTGCGGAAAATCAACTTTATCAAAACTTTTATATGGATTTATTAAAACTTCAATAAATTTTGATTCAGCTATTTCTTCATTCTGTTCTGAACAGTTAGATTTTTCTGCTTCATTGTTGAGAGACTTTATTCCAACAAAAAAAATAAACAAAGACATACTCGAATTTGATAATTCATTTCTATTTGGTAATAATGAATTTATACCAGATTTTTCTAATGCTTTTAATTTGCAGGAATATATATCAGATATTATTTTACCAAATATAAAAACAATAAAACAAAAATATCACAATCAGGAATATGCAATAACTTCTAATGCATTTTCACGTTTATTAAAATTATATGAACGACGAGTTAGAAAGTGTGATGCAAAAGACCCCATTTCTTTATTAGATGATTACGAGGCTTATATGCAGTCTTTATTACAGAGAGTTACTGATGTAAAAAACACTCCTAAACTAGAGGTGTTTAATTTTCAGTTTGCTAAATATTTTAATGAAAAAACTGATAAATGGAATTATTCTTTTAAGGAATATGATTCAAACCTTATAGATAAAAAAAATAAGACCGTATTAATGCAGAAGAGCTTTTCTGAAGCTATCTTTGTTGATGAACCAACAATTTTTGATAATTATAATAATCTTTTTGTTTCTAATTCTGTTACTTTAAAGGATTTGCAAAATATACTAAATAAGAATGTTAATCATAAGAAAAATGATATAGCTGCGGTATTTGAAGAAATATTAAAAGGAAAAATTTCTCGAAATGATAATCTTTTCTCACGTATATTTTTTTATACAGCAAAAAATGGGCAGTCAATACCATTGTCACAAGCAGCTAGTGGACTAAAGTGTTTTGCTGTTTTAGAGCGTTTATATGCAAATGGTTCGTTAAACGAAGATACTTTACTAATAGTTGATGAACCTGAAGTACATCTTCATCCTAAATGGATTGTTGAATACGCAAGAGTTCTTGTTTTAATTCAGAAGTATTTACATACAACAATTTTAGTTGC
>OCTW013413240.1_pt1 | contig 40666 bp, 35 predicted proteins | sample 1539671 | NCBI WGS metagenome assembly OCTW01 (sample SAMN02144230, study PRJEB22623) | gut metagenome | biome: sheep rumen | host: Ovis aries | place: New Zealand
AGCTGGGGATTCCCATTCAGACTTGGTACCCAAGCTGAATATTGTGATATTAACCTTCAATTTAGTAAAAAGTAAGTGACACATTCAAATAAGTGTGTGAACGCTTACAAAAAGACACCCTTTTTACGAAAAAGCTATAGACAACCTCTCTAAAAATCGTTATAGTACTAGCGAAGTTAATCAATACATACTTCAAAAGAGAGGGTATTATATGACTATCACAGTACAGAAAGAATTCGAAAATATCGAAAAAGATGTCACAAAAAAAATAGATAAATATATAGAAGAATATAATCTGTCCGTTGAACAAAACGCCAAAGAAAATCTAGCCATCCACCTCGCACTCTCAATCACAAGAGAATTATCAGGTAACTATATCCAGACAAGTCATTCACAGTTAGAAAGCTGTAAAGACTTACCTACATATCCTATCGCTAAGAAATTAGTTATGGAATTGGCAGATGATTATAATACAGGCGCAAGCGAACTTGACTTTTATACCGCAGCTATGTATTTATCCAATCTCGATCAATGGGATTTAGAATTTAATTCTACATTTGATATTATTGATGATGAAATGGGTTCTATTATGGATGAAGCTCTTGATGAAATTAAAGATAAGCTTGGTGTTGATCTTAAGCTAAATGACACATTCTATAAGGGCATGACATTACATTTCTATCCAGCATTAGAGAGATTAAAACATAATAATCAGTTAATGGACAACCCATTAGTAGACATGGTATCAGCCAGTCATGAAAAGGAATATCAGTGTGCTGAAATTCTGAATAATATTGTCAAAAAGCATTACAACAAAGATTTTAATGAAAATGAACTTGGCTATATCACACTACATTTTGGTACAGCATTCTATAGTCCAGAAAGTCATTAGAGGATTCCTGGAGGAATCCTCTTTTTATTTAATGAGATAAGTAAAAATATTTAAAAATACAACTACACACCCAACAATAAAACTATTTTGGATAATTTCATGTCGATCTTGTTTATAGGTATAGTAGATTGTGCCTAAGCCAAAGACTATCTCCATAAAAGCAAGCCTTTGAATATAATGTGCTATAAAATGATATTTATTCGTATTCAAGAAATAAACCATGACAAAAAAGATTACAAGTATGATACTAAAACAGTTCTTGAAGAAACCTAACTTATTCTTCACAATCATCACTCCCTGTATGTATTGTGACATTATTTCTACCACAAATTCAATATCTATTACAATGCAATATTGCCATAATCCATTAGTACCTATATTAATGTTATAATGCTATTTCTATTGAATTAATTCTACTTTCATTTTAATTGTTTTATTTTTGAAAATACTTCGTTTGTTTTTAAATTAAATATAAATATTTTATCATTTGACTTTATATATAAATACCTACTATTTTCCACATCATTACATGATATCAAATAATAATCTCCATATTCGGCATTATTGAACCATCCTGCTGTGTAATTTTTATTAAATACTCCCTTTATTTTCTCACCATAATCCAAATCATTGATATATTTTATCTCACTAACGTCTGAATAATAAATACTTTCTTCGCTACATAACGGTGCCTTCATTGAAACTTTTTCATTATCATAGTTAACAACTGGTTCTGACTGAAAATCTACTATAGTAAATACAATTATCATAAAAGGGAAAAAAAGAATAAAAATAAAAATTAGTATATTATTTTTTTTTGACATTTTATAGTCCCCCTTTATATTTTCTATTATCTTTTTGTTAAACCTCTTTCATATCTATAAATAATATTTCATTAAAGGTATCTTTTATAACACATCACATGAAAAACTGGGAATAGTCCCAGTTAATGGACAATCTTAGAGAGGATAAAGAGAATGATAGCTTCAATACCTGTAGCTACGGACAAAAAGAGCGTGAGTAAGCTGACATAGTAGAGATATGGGTTGTTTCCTGTATTGATAGCTGTAGAAATGAGAAAGACAAGAAGTGCTGGAATGAAAACAAAGAGCACTTTCTTACTATAATCCTTATAGCGTTCTCCTGGTGTTTTATACTGCATATTCATACCTACTTTCCGATACAGAAACGGGCAAAGAGCTCATCTAGTAAATCTTCTTTTGCCTGTTCGCCTAAGATTTCTTTGAGTTTTTCCCATGAATCATAGAGATCAGTGACAACTAGATCAGGTGGTACCTGCATGTTCATGGCGCTAATCGCACGGTTAAGTGCTTGTGATGCTTGTTCTAAGAGAAGTAGCTGGCGTTGATTGGCGAGGACTTTGGCATCACTTCCTGATAATGCTGAAAAGTCAAATGTATGCTTAATATAATCTGTTAAGGCATCAATGTTGTTGTCTTTTGCTGAGATATGAATGCCTTCTAAATCTACAACACAGCCCTTGTCTGCTTTATTGATAATGATAATACGATGAGTATCCTGTGTTTTCTCTAGAATAAGCTCATCTTCATGATCTAATGGCTGACTGCCATCTACAACAACCAATACTAAGTCAGCTTGATCAATAAGGGATAGAGATTTCTCTACACCCATTCTTTCAATCTTTTCATCTGTTTCATGAATACCTGCTGTATCAATCATGTTAAGTACAATGTTATCTAAACGTATTGATCCTTCCACAACATCTCTTGTTGTACCGGCAATATCTGTTACAATCGCCTTATCTTCCTCAAGTAATGCATTCAATAAAGAACTCTTACCGACATTAGGTTTACCGACAATAACTGTTGAAATACCATCTTTCACAAGACGAATATTCTTACTTTTAGTGATAATCTTATCCATCTTACTTCTCAGTGTTGTACTCATGGGAATGAGTTTCTCGTTTGTCATGACTTCAATATCTTCATATTCTGGATAATCAATATTGACTTCAATATTGGTAATAATCTGAATCAGATCTTCTTTCAAATCTTTGATAAAATGCGAAATGTTGCCCTGAATGCCACGTAAGGCGATTTTGCTGGCTTCATCATTGGTTGCTGTGACCATATCGGAGATGGCTTCGGCCTGGGATAAGTCAATCCGTCCATTTAAGAATGCACGCTTGGAGAATTCGCCATGTTCAGCCATTCTTGCGCCTTTTCTTAAAATGAGGGAGAGCACTTTATTGGTGATGAAAACACCCCCATGGCAATCAATCTCAACCATTTCTTCACCTGTAAATGTATGTGTTCCACGATAGATGGCAACCATCACTTCATCAACTTTTTCATCACCATCCATAATATAACCATAGTTGATGGTATTGGATTTCTTGTTTGTCAGATTGCCTGAGAAGAAGGACTGTACAAAGGCAATACAGTCTTTTCCTGAGACACGTATAATGGAAATAGCGGCTTCTAGACGACTTGTCGCTACTGCTGCAATAATATCATCATTCATGAATAGACCTCCTTAAATATATCATTGAAAGTATAAGTGCTAAGGCAAAAGTCACTGCCCCTAAGATAAATGGATTCATCACATTAATAGAATAAATCATTCCGGCAATATAAGCCCCTAAAATCATACCAAGAGACTTTGTGGCCTGATAGAAACCAAGGACCTGATTACGGGTCTTTTTTTCTGCCTGATTGGTAATAAGTGTTTGGGTAAGTGGGATCATGATGGCATAAAAGCCATAGAAAATCATAATGGCGATGATGAAGTGAAGAGGGGACTTCATGACTAATGAAGCACTCACACTTAACATGCCCAAGAAAAGGATCACAATATTGCTTTTACGAATATCTGTTTTCTTCATCAGATAAATACAGATTGTCATATTGAATATTAATGAAACAAGACCAACCGTTCCTTTAATCATACCATTATAACGACTCGTAAACTGAAAAACATCTTTCAGATAATAATTGAATGACTGATCAACAGCTGTATAGCCTAAGAAGACGAGTGTTGAAAGAGTAAAGAGTAAAGCTAAAGACTTGGTCATAAAAAGACGACCATCAATAAAGGCTTTAAAGGGATTTGAAGCTTTAAGCACTTCTGACAATGTCATATCATGTTCTTCTAAATCCTCATCTAAGACAAAATAGACAAGTATGCCAGTGAAAATCAATTGAATAACTTGAATGACAAAAGAAAGATAGACACTTATTTCACCAAGCATCCCGCCGACAAAATAACCGATAGCCCCAGCAACAGTCTGAATCGTTGCATTAAGAGTGAGATAACTGCCACGTTCATCTTCAAGCGACATGTTGGCAATATATGTCAAAGCTCCGACAAAGAATGCCCCACAGGACAAGCCAGCGACAAGTCTGGCAATCCCAATAAAGAATGGTATGCGTCCAAAGCCAAAGAAAGCCTGAGCAATCCCATAACCAATCCCACCAATAGCCATGGCACTTTTCGAATTGATCATCCCTGTCATTTTACCCCAGAAAGGCGAAGAGATAAACATCCCCGCTGACATCAAGGCAAATGATATACCAAACATGCTGGCAGGAAATTGCAACATCTTAAATAGAGTAGGGGTGACAGGATGGGCATAGTTTGCCGCCAAATTAAATAATATCATACATAGAAAAAAAGGTATTTTCTTCTTCATAAATATCTCCTTTATGCCATTATAGCGAGAGTGAGATTTTGAGGCAAAAGAAAAACCTCTTGAATAAGAGGTTTAGTCTTCGACATAGTAAATCGTAATGAATCGATCTTTACCTTCGCCCTGTGATTCTGTTCTTAAATGATCCATCTGGGCAATTGTTGAATGAAGGACTTTTCTTTCATCAGCAGGCATTGGATCAAGCTTGACATCGACATGTGTACGCTGTACTTGTTTGCCAAGACGCTTACCTAAAGCTGCAACTTTCTTGAAACGTTCTTCTTTATAACCATTGATATCAACAGAGATTTCTAATCTTTCACCAAATTCTGTTTGTACGGCATGCTTTGTGACAAAGTTCAAAGTTCTTAAAATCACGCCGCCCTTACCGATGAGAATAGAGTTGTTGTCAGTATCGATATTACAGTAATAACGCTGATCCTGGAAGAATGTTGCCGTTTCGACTGTAAAGCCCATATCTTCAAGAATACGTCTGATATAAGCACTCATATATTCTTCAACCATCTGGTTATCAAAGCATTCAATAACAGTTTTCTTTGAGAAAAGACCTTTCTTTTCTTCAATGACTTTATAATGTAATTCTTCTAAAGTGATTCCTAAATCTAAGCAAGCTAAATCAACAGCTTCTTCTTCTGTTTTTGCTTCAAAAGTTTTTTTCATATCCACGCCACCTTATCTTACAACATTCTTTTCTTTAGCAGCCTGTTCTTTTTCAATGTAATGAATCTGGATATAAACTGTTCTTAAAACAGTGATGATATTTGTCGTAATCCAGTAGAATGACATAGCTGTAGGCATGACTAAACCAAAATAGATAATCATGACAGTCATGACAATATTCATAGACTTCATAGAATTCTGTGTACTTGAAGGTTTATAGTTCTTGTTTCTCTTAAGCATGATGTTGTTGATTTCAATCGCACCAAACTGAGAAAGACCCATAATCGCAACAAGAATCACATAAATAAAGTGCCCTTTAGTAATCTGAGACATAGGTGTTAAACCTAAGTTCATTCCAAATACTGTTGTAGAATAGAGAATTTGTACTCTCTGGACTGCCTGCCACATCGCAAACATAATTGGTAAAGTAATAAATGTGATGAATGAACCAAACATTGACACATTGTTCTTTTTATAAAGTGCCATGATTTCATTTTGCATACGTAACTGACTTGTCTGATCATTCATACCACGATACTTATTCTGGATCTTTTCCATTTCTGGCTGAATAAGCTGCATCTTCTGTGTAGAAACAGTTGATTTAATCATGATTGGCAAAATAATCAAGTTAATGAGAATTGTCATAATAATGACACCCCATAATACATTACCTGTTAACGAATTAATAAATAGAATTCCCTTCGCAATAGGGATTACAAGTAAGAAATCAAAAAATCCAGCATTAATAGACCACTTAGTACTCTCTGTAATTGCTCTATCAGCAATTAGTTTACCTGACTTATCAAGATTGTTAGCACAACCTGCAAGAACAACCATAAAAGCGATCAATGCAAAGACTTTAAGATATTTCTTTGTACGATTGTCTAATACCATCTTATTTACCCATCCTTTTCTTTGTTTTCTCATATAGAGAAAGCAGGGACTGCTTACTTGTCGCATAATCTTGTGTTAAATAATGCTGTCGCACAATAATGACATAATCACAAGCAAGTTCATGATCAAATGCTTCATGAACCATCATTCTTACCTGACGCTTAATCTTATTACGAACAACCGCATGTCCAAGCTTCTTACTGACAGAAATGCCAGCTCTTAAATGACTCTCATTCTTCATGTAATAGAGAACAAAATCTTTATTGGCAACACTTTGGCGTTGATGAATGATTTTCGTAAAATCTTCGTTTTTTTTAACTCTATATGCCTTTTTCATACTTTTTTTTAGAAAAAAAAGCCACATTAAAGTGGACTCTTTTTAAACAGTTAAAGCTTTTCTTCCTCTTTTTCTTCTTCTTGCAATAACTTTTCTGCCACCAACTGTAGCCATTCTTGCTCTGAAGCCATGAGTCTTAGCTCTTTTTCTTTTATTTGGCTGATATGTTCTTTTCATTTTATTCACTCCTTTAGATTGCTTTTTTCATTGCTTTATACTTCGTTAACATATGCTCCATCATTATATTCAAGAATTATTTATTCGTCAACCTCAAATCCCTAAAAATCCCCATCCTAAGCACTTATTCACCGCTTAATCACAACTTACGCACATATGCATAAAGTTATTCACAATGGTGAATAACTCATTTTTCCATCCTTATTATATATAGGGAGGTGTGCATAAGGGTGTGAATAAGAAAGTTATCCACAATTTTTAAAAGTTACGCACAGTGCATTTTTATCTTATGCACATTGAATATTTAGGCACAATTTGTGAATAAGTGAAAAAATGTTGCTATATATACCTCTCAATTGTGCATAACTATGTGAATAAGCTGTGAATAACTTTTTTATTCTTCAATTTTATTCACAATTACTCTATAATAAATGGGAAAGGTAAGGTGCATTATGACTACGTTAGAATCGAATTGGGAGAAAACCCTCAATATCTTTGGTCATAACTTTGAAGATAAGGTCATTTTTGAATCTATCATCACCTTATTAAAGGCTCAGGAAGTTAATAGTCATGAGCTTATTGCAACAATAGAAGCTGAATTTAATGTTCCTATCGTCAGTGAGTATGCTGATGAACTTGAAAAGATCTACAATGAAATCACCGACAGCCATATCAAGCTGACAATCATGAGTGAAGAGGCTTATTTAAAGCAACATGCATCAACCAATACACCAGTGCATTTTGAAGATCACTTAAGACCGGATTTCACATTCACGAACTTCGTTGTAGGGAACTCCAACCGTATTGCCCAGAATGCCTCTCTTGCTGTGGCAATGAAACCAGGTGCAGCCTATAGTCCGTTGTTTATTTATTCGAACAGTGGACTAGGTAAGACGCACTTATTGAATGCGATTGGGAATTATATTAAAGAAAAAAAGCCCCATTTACAGGTGCTTTATTCAACTTCTGAACAATTTGTTAATGACTATATTTCATCTTTATCAAATCATACAATCAATGACTTCAACTTTCGCTATCGTAATGTTGATGTCCTTTTGATTGATGACATTCAGTTTATTGCGACAAAAGAATCAAGTAGTGAGATGTTCTTTAATATCTTTAATGCGTTACAAAATGATAATAAACAGATCGTCATATCATCCGATAAACCACCAAAAGATCTTAAAGGTATGGAAAACCGTCTCGTTTCACGTTTTACCAACGGACTAACTGTTTCTATTGATACGCCTGAATTTGAAACTGCCAAAGCTATCTTACGTAAAAAGATTGAAATTGAGAAAGTGGACTATCCGATTGATGAAGAAGTCCTCGATTTTATTGCCTCACACTTCAATCGTGATGTTCGTGAACTAGAAGGCAGTTTAAAGCGTTTATTCTTCTATAAAGTCGTTACAGGACAGGAATATGATCATATCAATATGGAATGTGCTCTTGAAGCATTCAAAGAAGACTACCATACAACGATCAATACTGCTAAAAATGAAGAACTGAGTGTTGATAAGATTAAGAAAGTGGTTGCCGAGTACTATAATTTATCTGTACAGCAGATTAATTCTAAATCGCGTACATCCAATCTTATTGTGGCAAGACATATTGCCATGTATTTAGTAAGAAATCTTATTGAGAGTATTTCTTATATCCAGATTGGGAAAGAATTTGGTGGTCGTGATCACTCAACTGTTATGAAAGCCTGCGATAAGGTGGAAAAGAATATGAAAAAAGATCCTAATTACCGTAAAGCGGTTGAGGAAATAAAAAGTAAGCTTGTTTAAAACTGTGAATAACTTTTTAAGTTACGCACCGTTATTCACCACTTATTCACACCATAAATCACAGTATTTCTTCTCTATTCATCATGATATTTTGAGTTATGCACATAATTCACACCCTATTATTATGATTATTAAAGTTATAGAGAAATAAATAAAAAAGAAAAAAGGAGATTTGAAATGAAATTTAATATCAAACGAACAGTTTTACTGAATGCCCTGTCTAGAGTATCAAGAGCTGTCTCATTAAAGAGTCCACTTCCTGTACTTACAGGTATCAAATTTGATTTACAAACTGATGGTCTTGTATTAACTGGTAGTGACAGCGATATTTCTATACAGACAAAAGTAACTGATGATATTGAAATTATTGAAACAGGTTCTGTTGTTTTATCATCAAAATATATTTTGGAAATTGTGCGAAAAATCGCAAGTGATACAATTAGCTTTGAAATCTTAGATGGTGCTTTAACACGTATTGATGGAGGAAGCTCTCAATTCAATTTAAATGGAACACCAGCCTTTGATTATCCAAGAATTGATTTTGCAAAAAAGGGGACTTTACTTCAGGCAGATTCAGCTATTCTTAAAAGACTTATTGAAGAAACTTCCTTTGCGACAAGTGAAAATGAAACACGCCCTGTATTGACAGGGGTTAATTTCCATGCTGCCAACAATCAGTTAACATGTATTGCGACAGATTCTTATCGTTTAGCCCAGGCTTCAAGTCCTTTATCTGAAGAAAAAGTTTTTAATATTATTATTCCAAAGAAATCTCTTGTCGAAATTTCTCGTATTATTGAAAAAGATGAAACTGTGGATATTTATGTAGAAGACAAGAAAGTATTATTTATTATTGATGATTATATGGTTCTTTCACGTTTAATTGATGGTACATTCCCAGATACTTCACGTCTTATTTCAGATTACTATGATTTTGAAATGACTGTATCGTCAACAGCATTGCTTGGAGCAATCGATAGAACAACACTTTTATCCGATGAAGCAAAGAATCTTGTAACCCTCACAATGAATCCTGATCGAGTTCTTATGACATCTAATAGCCAGGAAGTCGGTTCTGTAGAAGAAGATTTGCCTAAAGCTTTCTATAAAGGTGATCCTCTAAATATCTCATTCTCCGGTAAATATTTATCGGATGCCATTAGATCAATTAACTCTGATAAAGTCAAACTTGAATTCTCTGGACCAATGCGTCCATTCATTGTCAAAGACTTAGAAAAAGATGATAATATTCAGGTAGTTTTACCTGTACGAACTTATTAAAGGTTTATCCCAAAAGAGGTCTGTTTAAAAGATCTCTTTTTTGCATTTATCCAAGACATATTGCCTATTGATTTTACGTTTGATAATCTATGGATACTACAAAAAAAGAGGTAAACACGATGCATAAGAAATCCATACTAATGCTTATACTCATGACTATCCCGCTCTTAATAGCTCTTCCTTACAGCCTTTTTCCTTCTTCTCCACTTAATCAAAAACTCACAACAACACTTCCATTTACTTATATTTATGCATTTCCATTATTATTTGGTTGTCTTTATATCGCTATTCTCTTTGTATGTGCTATATATGCTTATAAGCATAAGAAGAATATGAGATTTATCATAATGGCCATCATACTCATGATATGCCTTAGCGTAGCATCAATGCCTTTTCAAGAATCTAAAACGACGACTTCACAAAAGGGATTACGTATTGTGTCTTATAATGTCGGTAATCACTTAACATATAAGAGCTTAGATAAACTGCTAAAAGGTAATGATGTTGTAGTCTTATGTGAATATGGACAATATGATGCCCAGAATGAAGCTGACTTCACTGCTATAAAAACATTGATGAAACAGGCAAACATAAACATCAATAACTATGATCTTTTCATGTCAAAGATAGTCCTAGGAACAGCGGATGGTGCTATTGGACCTGTGACAGTCATCACAAGAAAGTCATTGAACTATCACATGGATGATAACTTCACCTATAGTACAACCTTTGGTACTCTTCATTTAAAGAGTAAGCATGCTCCTGAAATAATTGCCTTGCATACAGCACCACCTTTAGCCATGCTGAAAAATGAATGGCAGAATGATTTACAATTGATCAGTGAGAAATTGATTAAGAAGTATCCTGATGCCATTATTCTTGGTGATTTCAATGCAACCATGCGTCATAGTAGCTTAAGTACTATTAAGACACATAAAGATGTCCTTAATGTTTTACCATTCTGGAAGAGAGGGACTTGGCATACCAAGATGCCTTGGTTTATTCGTTCTTCTATTGATCACATACTTATACCAAGTGATAGTAAAGTGAAAAATGTTTCAGTGATGGATTTAGGAGAGTCTGATCATTGTGCTATATATGTTGAATATAGTTATTAATTTATGAGAATAATGTTTGAAAAACGCTTAAATTTCTTTTTTAAGCGTTTTTTGGGTAAAGTAATGGTGGAATATGGTTTTCATAGAATGCTTTTTCTGTACTAAAATACGCATTTTTGTGCTATAATGGGCGAGTATGAGAAAGGATAGTGTAGTTTCATGAAAGATTTAGAAATATCAACTGAATATATTACATTAGGACAGGCGATGAAGCTTTCTGGTGCTGCTTCTTCTGGCTTTGAGGCTAAGGCACTCATTCAAGAAGGAGAAGTCACTGTGAATGGTGAAGTTGATACTCACCGTGGTAAGAAGCTTCATGATGGTGATGTATTTGGTTATGATGGCGAAACGTATCGTATTGCATGCAAGTAAATGAACTGAAACTTAAACATTTCAGAAACTATGACCAAGAAACATTTATCTTTGATCCCCATATCAATATCTTGATTGGTAATAATGCTCAGGGTAAGACAAATGTTTTAGAAGCCATCTACCTCCTTTCTACAACAAGAAGCTTTCGTACGCATAAAATCAAAGAATTGATTCAATTTGAATCAGAGTTTGGTTTTGTAGAAGGACAGGTTGAAAGTAATAAACACGACTATGATATGCGTGTTGTCGTGAGTAAACAGGGCAAGAAAGCCTTTATTAATCGTAAAGATATTGCAAGAACAAGTGATTATATTGGTTATTTAAATGCGATTCTCTTTGTGCCTGAAGACTTATCTTTAGTTAAAGGAAGTCCAAGCGCAAGAAGACAGCTCTTAGATCAAGAGATTTCTAAGATATCTCCTATCTATATGTATAACATCACCAAATATCACAAGCTTCTTAAAGAACGTAATGCCTTCTTAAAGATGCTCAAAGAACAACATAAAGAGGGTGATCTCTATCTTGATGTGTTATCTGAACAGCTTGCTGAACTATCAGCTGACTTAATCAAGCGGAGAATGGATTTTGTCGCTCTTTTAAATGAGATGAGTGGGACAATGTATGATTATCTCTCAGCTGATGAGAAGCTTACAGTTAGTTATCATACAAGCTATAAAGAAATCTCAAAAGAAGCTATTCTTGCGAAATATCACAAGACTTACAAACGCGATATCATCTATATGTCGACCGTGGATGGTTTACATAAGGATGATTTAAAATTTCAATTGAATAACAATGATGCTTCGCTCTATGCTTCACAAGGCCAACAGCGTTCCATTGTTTTAGCAATCAAGACAGCTTTACTTGAAATCGTTAAGAAGGAAATTGGGGAATATCCAATTCTCTTACTTGATGATGTCTTAAGTGAGCTTGATGATCAACGTAAGATGAAGATGATGAATTTAATAGACCATAAGGTCCAGACATTCATCACCACAACATCAATAGAAGGTATGCAACATGCCTCTATTGCAAAGGCAAAGAAAATCAAAATAAGTCATGGAAATAAGGAGGACATATAATGGACGAAGATACTAAAGTGCATCATTCCTATGGGGATAATGATATTCAGGTTCTTGAAGGTCTTGAACCAGTACGTAAAAGACCAGGTATGTATATTGGTACAACTTCTGGCAGGGGACTTCATCATCTTGTCTGGGAAATTGTCGATAACTCTATTGATGAAGCCTTAGCTGGTTTCTGTACAAAGATTATTGTCAAAATCAAACCCGGTGACATTATTGAAGTTATTGATAATGGTCGTGGTATGCCTACTGGTACAAATGCGAAAACAGGCAAGAGTACGATTGAAACAATCTTTACAGTCCTACATGCCGGAGGTAAGTTTGGTGAAGGTGGCTACAAGGTCTCTGGTGGTCTACATGGTGTAGGTGCTTCGGTCGTTAATGCGCTCTCCAGCTGGCTTGAAGTCTATGTCCATCGTGATGGACATATTTATCACCAGCGCTTTGAAAATGGTGGTAAGCCAGTTAAGGATCTTGAAGTTGTTGGAACATGTGATGATACAGGTACAACAGTTGTCTTTAAACCAGATCCTACTATTTTCACTGAAACGACAGTTTATGATTTTGAAACATTAAATCAGCGTATTAGAGAATTGGCTTTCCTCAATAAAGGATTACGTCTTGTTTTAATTGATGAACGTGGAGATAAGCCAAGAGAAAATGATTATATGTATGAGGGTGGTATTAGAGAATATGTTGCCTACCTCAATAAGAATAAAACAGCTTTACATGAAGAAATTATTGATTGTGAAGACTCTATTGATGGTATTTCTGTCGAAGTGGCTTTGCAGTATAATGATGGCTTTACAAGTAATATTTATTCTTTTGCGAATAATATTCATACCGTTGAAGGTGGTATGCATGAAGAAGGTTTTCGTGCTGCTTTAACCCGTGTCATCAACAACTATGCAAGAAATAATGGTTTCTTAAAAGAGAAGGATGAGAACTTATCAGGTGAAGACTGTCGTGAAGGTTTAACTGCAATTATCTCAGTGAAGCATCCAGATCCACAATTTGAAGGCCAGACAAAGACAAAACTTGGTAATGCCGAAGTACGTAAGATTACCCGTACAATTGTCTCTGATGCCCTTGAAAAGTTCTTCTTAGAAAATCCTGATACAGCACGTATCATCATGGATAAAGTAACCCTTGCCTCAAAGGCAAGAATGGCCGCAAAACGTGCCCGTGAAATGACAAGAAGAAAGACAGCTCTTGATATTGCCGATCTTCCAGGTAAGCTAGCCGATTGTTCTTCTAAAGATCCAACGGAATGTGAAATCTATATCGTCGAAGGGGACTCTGCCGGTGGTAGTGCAAAAACTGGTAGAGATCGTCGTACACAGGCTATTCTTCCTTTAAGAGGTAAGATTCTGAACGTTGAAAAAGCGCGTCTTGAAAGAATTCTTGGTAATGCCGAAATTCGTAGTATGATTACAGCTTTTGGTACAGGTATTGGTGATGAATTTGATATTAGTAAGCTGAGATATCATAAGATTGTCATTATGACCGATGCCGATGTCGATGGTGGACATATTAGAATCTTAATGTTGACATTCTTATATCGTTATTTAAGACCATTAATTGAACAGGGTTATGTCTATGCGGCACAGCCACCACTTTACTTATTGAAACATGGTAAAGATGACCATTATCTGTATTCAGATTATGAACTTGACAAGTTAAGAGAAGAACTTGGACCTGATGCGAAGTTTACAATTCAGAGATATAAAGGTCTAGGTGAAATGGATGCGGAACAGTTATGGGAAACAACCATGTCACCTGAAAATAGAGTATTGAATCGTATCAATATTGATGATGCGATGGAAGCAGATCTCTTATTTGATATGTTGATGGGGGAAAAGGTAGAACCTCGTCGTGATTTCATTAGAGAGAATGCGAAATATGTAGAAAATCTTGATATTTAAGGAAGGAGTATGAAATGGACGATCAACACAATATAGAAGAAAAAGGCGTTCGTAATATTAATCTTACGAGCGAAATGCGTAAGTCTTTCCTTGAATACGCAATGTCAGTTATTATCTCTCGTGCCCTTCCCGACGCGAGAGATGGCTTAAAGCCAGTTCAAAGACGTATTATTTATGGCATGAATGAACTTGGTTGTTATAGTGATAAACCATTTAAGAAGTCGGCAAGAATTGTCGGGGATGTTATGGGTAAATATCACCCTCATGGAGACAGTTCCATCTATGAAGCCCTAGTCCGTATGGCGCAGGATTTCTCTTATCGTTATATGCTTGTCGATGGGCATGGTAACTTTGGCTCAATCGATGGTGATGGTGCAGCCGCTATGCGTTATACCGAATCACGTATGAGCAAGATCTGTATGGAAATGGTCAGAGACATCAACAAAGATACCATTGACTTTGTCCCTAACTATGATGGTGAAGAAAAAGAACCATCCGTACTTCCTTCAAGAATACCAAACTTGCTTATTAATGGAACAACTGGTATTGCCGTAGGTATGGCAACAAATATGGCTCCACATAACCTAGGTGAAGTTGTTGATGGATTACTGGCATACTCAAAGAATAGAGATATGTCAGTGGCTGAACTGATGGAATATATCAAGGGACCTGATTTCCCAACTGGTGCCTATATTCTCGGTAAGTCAGCTATCAAGAAAGCTTTTGAAACAGGTCAAGGCCTCATTGTCATGCGTGCAAGATCTGAGATCGAAGATATTGGTTCAAATAAGAAAGCCATTATTGTCACAGAAATTCCATACATGGTCAATAAAGCAAGACTGATTGAAAAGATTGCTGAACATGTTAAGAATAAAAATATTGATGGTATTACAGAATTACGTGATGAATCAAGTAGAGAAGGTATTCGTATTGTCATTGAACTACGCCGTGACGTACAGCCAGAAGTTATTCTCAACCAGCTCTACAAACTCACTTCACTCCAAACAACATTTGGTGTCAACAACACGGCTATTGTCAATGATGAACCAAAGACATTAACACTTAAAGATATGTTGGATATCTATCTGAATCACCAGGAAGATGTTATTCGTAGAAGAACAGCCTTTGATTTAAAGAAAGCAGAAGACCGTGCACATATCTTAGAAGGCTTAAAACGTGCTATTGATAATATTGATGCCATTATTGCCTTAATTCGTTCTTCTCGTACGACAGAAATCATCCAACAAAGATTAATGGATGAATTCAATATGTCTGATCGTCAGGCTAAAGCTATTCGTGAAATGCAGTTACAGCGTCTAGCAGGTTTGGAAAGAGAAAAGATTGAAAATGAATTAAAGGCGTTATTAGAGCTTATTGCGGACTTAAAGGACATTCTTGCGAATGAAGAACGTGTTCTGGAAATTATTCGTGATGAACTTACTGAAATCAAAAATAAATATGGTGATAAACGTCGTACAGAAATCATTCAAGGTACATTTGATATCGAAGATGAAGATCTTATTCCAGAAGAAGACGTTATTATTTCCATGACGACAAATGGCTATGTCAAGAGAATGCCAGTAGATACTTATAAGGCTCAAAACAGAGGCGGTAAAGGTGTCAAAGGTATGGCTACAAACAATGATGATGTTGTCAAAGATATTATCAACATGTCTACCCATGATGATTTACTTGTCTTTACGAACTTTGGTAAGGTTTATCGTATGAAGGGATATAATATTCCTGAATTTGGACGTACGGCTAAAGGATTACCAATCGTTAACCTTCTCAACATGGATAAAAATGAGAATGTCAAAACTATGATTTCTATTCATCGTGATGAAGTCAGTGAAAAATGCTTCTTATTCTTTGTCACAAAGAATGGTATTGTCAAACGTACAAAGATTACTGAATTTGAGAATATTCGTACATCAGGTAAGATTGCAATTAGCTTAAGAGATGATGATGAGCTTGTTGATGTGAAATTAACGAATGGTGAATCTGAGATTCTCTTAGCTGCCTCAAATGGTAAAGCAATTCGCTTTGATGAGAATGATGTCCGTGAAATGGGCAGAACAGCGAGTGGTGTGCGTGGCATGAATGTCGATGGCGCACATATTGTTGGTGTGACAACATCGCTTGAAGGCAGCAAAGTGCTTGTCGTAACGGAATATGGTTATGGGAAGATTTCACCTGCTGATGAATATCGTCTCGCTCACCGTGGTGGTAAGGGTGTTAAGACACTTAATGTTACAAGTAAGAATGGCGATCTTGTAGCGATTAAGGCTGTTGAAGGTAATGAAGACCTCATGATTATGACAAGTGAAGGTATTGTCATTAGATTACCAATGGAACAGGTCAAAGAAGCAGGTCGAGCAACACAAGGTGTACGCCTCATTCGAGTTAATGATGGTTCTGTTGTCTCTTCCATTTCTGTTGTTGATAAAACAGATGAGTCTGAAGAAACAGCACAAACAAATGAAACAGAATAAAGTCAGGGATAATATCTCTGACTTTTATGTTTATATGAAATTGAGTTCAAGATAACTGTCTTTTTTTTTAGATATGATTGTTGTATAATCATCATGTATATAGTCAAAGGAGAAAGTCATGATTGATATTGCAAGATTAAGAGAAGATCCTGAATCTGTCAGAGAGAATATTCGTAAAAAATTCCAGGATCATAAATTACCATTAGTAGATGAAGCATTAAAGCTCGATCAGGCTAAAAGAGCTTCAGAAACAGAAGGTTCTGAATTAAGAGCAGAAAAGAATAAGATTTCTAAGTCAATTGGTCAGTTGATGAGAGAAGGCAAGAAAGAAGAAGCTGAAGCTGCCAAGGCTAGAGTTAAGGAAATTAATGAAAAGCTTCCTGAATTAGAAGCAACACAGAAAGAAACAACACAGAAACTTCTTGAAGTGATGTACCAGATTCCTAATTTCATTGATCCATCAGTCCCAATTGGCAAAGATGATTCAGAAAATGTTGAAGTGGAAAGATTTGGTGAACCTGTTGTTCCACCATATGAAATTCCTCATCATGCCGATATTATTCATAGAGTCAATGGTATGGATAAGGAATCTGCAGGTCGTACTTCAGGTGAAGGATTCTATTATTTAATTGGTGATATTGCCCGTTTACATGAAGCCATGATTGCCTATGCAAGAGACTACATGATTGATAAAGGCTTTACTTATTGTGTACCACCATTCATGATCAGAAGTAATGTCGTTAATGGGGTTATGTCTTTTGAAGAAATGGATGCCATGATGTACAAGATTGAAGGAGAAGACCTTTATTTAATTGGTACATCAGAACATTCTATGATTGGCCGTTTCCAAGGTCAAATTGTTGACTCAGATAAACTTCCAATTAGAATGACATCATATTCACCATGTTTCCGTAAGGAAGGTGGCTCACATGGTCTAGAAGAAAGAGGTCTATACCGTGTTCACCAGTTTGAAAAGGAAGAAATGATTGTTCTTTGTGAACCAGAAAATTCAATGGAAGAATATGAAAAGATGTGGCGTTATACTGTCGATGTCTTTAGAAATATGGACGTCCCAGTTAGACAGTTAGAATGTTGTTCTGGTGATTTAGCTGACTTAAAAGTGAAATCATGTGATGTTGAAGCATGGTCACCACGTCAGCAAAAGTATTTTGAAGTAGGCTCATGTTCTACCCTTGGTGATGCACAAGCAAGAAGACTTGGTATCCGAGCTAAGAACGAAAAGGGCACATATTACTTACATACATTAAATAACACAGTTGTTGCTTCTCCTAGAGGTATGATTGCGGTTATTGAAAACAACTATAATGAAGATGGTTCAATCAACATCCCTAAGGTATTACAGCCTTACATGGGTGGTAAGACAAAGATTGTTTCTCAGGATTAATAAAAAAAGAAGATTCGCTTGAATCTTCTTTTTAATAATGTTTCAGGGGATGATATTAGAGAAATGGTGATTCCTATTTTTTAGTAGACCTAGAAGATTTGGAAAAAGCTTATTTGTATCAACGCTTTAATCTTACTTTGAAGGAAAGAATTATTCAAAGGGCTTTATATTGATCAGTATGAATATAATTGGGATCAATATCCTATTCTCTTTTTCTCATTGTCAGGAGGGAAATATAATACTTCTCATGGGGATTAGCTATTGTACTGAATTATGTCTTAGAGAAAGATATAACCCAATATCACCTTACTTCAATAAATACTGAGAATCAGAATCTTTCTTTCCAATTTTGCAAAAATATTGAAGGATTATATCAGCAGAATTGTCAAAAAAAGTCGTTATTCCTGTCAATGAATATGATAAACCTCTTATCGATACAATGTGTGTAAATGGAGAACAGTAAGAGTTGAATCGAAGACTCTTCTCAACAATGAAAGACATAGATGACTATATTCAATTTAGTTTTTTTACAGGTGTAACTACGTATTCTAATCTCTCAATCTTTAGTGATTTCAATACCCTTAAAAACACATACTTGTTTCTAGCATTCTTGGTTGAAAGACTTAGAAAATCTACTGTTGATTTAGAATCAATTTAAACACAAATATATCTTATAACGCATACACTCCTCATTCTACTGATCTTATACCACTCTTATTTTTCTCCGACTATTTAACAATTAATGATTATGATACTATGACAAGAATGTATTCTCTTGGATACCATAATACTGATGTGATGGATAATTTTCGCAATTATTTGAAACCTTATATATGTAATGAATAAAAAAGAAGGACTTAGTCCTTCTTAAGATGATCCAATGGTGTATCAGGCACGATTGGATTTTTTCTATTATATTCAGCTTGTTCATAGGCGTTTGTGTGTTCGACAAGTTCCTTGAGTTCTCTTGAAGAGACACGTGTGGCGCCATGTCCTACTACGATTGTTTGTTCGGCATTGTCGCTTGTAGCGACAACAACACGATAGTGATTGGCTATTTCTTTTGTCGTTTTTTCAATATAGGCATCAGCTGTTTGTTGTTCTTTGGTATAGACGACATAGAGATTATCATATTGTGTTTTTGAACCTGGATTTCCAGGAACTTTATACGCATCAAATACAACAATCACAGTATTATCACGATAGCCTTGATAACTACTCATGATATCAAGAAGTTTATCTCTTGCAGCACCAAGGTTTGTCTTTGCAATCTTATTGAGTTCATCCCAGGCGAAGATGACATTATAGCCATCTACCAATAAACATTCAGGCTTTTGTTGGTATGTGTTGCTTAAAACAGTGGGGGTATGTTCTTTCTTTTTTGAACCATAGAAATCTTTCGCAAGTTTTCTTTCCTGCTTTCCATAAGTATTTTCAAATACACGTTTCACTTCTTCATCGCTAATATGCATTTTACGATGTGTTATAGGAGCAGCTTCTTTTTCTTCTTTGATGAAATAATCAAGATGCATTTTCTCTTCAACCATCTGCCAAGGGACATAATAGCCTGCACCATGCGTGCAGAAAATTGAACCAGTTGGGTTCTCTAAATCTTGTTCTGGATTGTAATGGAATTGTTCAATGATTTCTTCTGGTTCTTTAACTGGAGCATAGTAGGTTTCTTCAATGGAAAGAGTGCCTTCACCTTTTGTATAATTCAGAACTTCCTGAGTATAGTTTGAAAGCATTTCTATTGGTGCTTGTCCTTTTATTGTGGCTGTTGTGCCATTATCATCTGTGATGATAGGAGGTTGTTCTGAATCAAGATCATAGAATGCTTTAGAGATAAAGGCAGAAGGAATCTTCAAGACATACTTTCCATATGGTTCTAGTAGAATGGACGTTGTACGCATTAATGCATGTCTTACAGCACGATAAGTCGCTTCTCTAAAATCACCACCAACTGTATGTTTATCATGAGCTTTTCCACCTAATAAAACAAAGCGGATATCTGTTAAAGGGGAACCTGTAAGGACACCTAAATGCACTTTCTCTTGTAAATGTGTCATGATTAAACGTTGATAGTTTTCAGGTAAGTTATTCATACAACGATTCTCATATTCAATACCACTTCCAGTTGGTAGTGGTTCAAGAAGAATGTGGACTTCAGCATAATGACGTAATGGTTCAAAATGACCAACACCTTCAACGGAATCCAAGATTGTTTCTTTATAAGAAATTTGTTTAGAATCAATCGTCACTTCTTCATGATATCTTTCTCTAATGATTTCTTTGAGTATTTCTATTTGTATTTCACCCATCAACGAGACTTCTATGTGTTGTGCATCTTGAATCTTCATATTCAATAGAGGTTCTTCCTGAGCTAGTAGCCTCAAGTTTTCTAACATTTTGCCTTGGTTCTCATTATCGGCAAGATGTAACTGATAATGCATATAGGGTTGGAGATAGCTCGTATGCGGTTTACCTCTACCGATAATATCTCCGGATTGAGTTTCTTTGAGGCCGGTTAATACGACGACACTTCCTGCTCCTGCTTCTTCTAGTAATGTATATTTGTTTCCTTGATAGAGTCTGATTTGATTGATCTTTTCTTCGTTGATCAATTGTTTCACGTGAAGCATTCCATCATAAATACGTACATACGTTAAGCGTTCACCTTTATCATCATGATCTATCTTGTAGACGGAAGCAGAGAGTTCATTCTGCGTAGAGTGGGGTATTGTATATGTATCCAACATATCCAGTAACTCTTGTACATGATCATTTTTAAGTGCTGAACCAAAGATGACAGGGAAGAGTTTTCTCTCTTGAATAGCCTTTGCGAGACTTTCTTTAGAGAGAACATTTGTCTGCATGTATTCTTCTAATAAAGCATCATCAGCCATAGCCATTTCTTCATAATTCATCTTTTCTATATCAATGATGTTATCGGATAATTCTCGAAGATTATCGAGAAGTTCATGTTCTGTATAAGGACTAATATCCATTTTATTGACAAAGATAAATGTAGGTATTCGATAGTGTGATAGTAGTTTCCAAATTGTCTTTGTATGGGCTTGAAGGCCATCAATACCTGAAACAATTAAAATAGCATAATCAAGAACGGATAAAGCACGTTCCATTTCACCAGAAAAATCGACATGACCTGGGGTATCTAGAAATGTGAAATGTGTATCCAAGTAGTTAATATTGGATATCTTGGAGAAGATAGTAATACCTCTATCTCTTTCTTGTTGATCAAAGTCTAAAAGCGTATCTTTATGATCAACACGTCCTTGATGTCTTGTTGTATGAGTTATATAGAGGAGGCTTTCTGATAATGTTGTCTTACCTGCATCAACATGGGCAACAAAACCTGTTACGATATTTTTCATGATTATATCTCCTTTGAAAGAGTTTGATTATTGATTATTTTAACATAGTCAAATAGGACTTCAAACATCTAATTGACAACACATAAATGTATGTTATAATATTTCTTGCCATTACAACGGACATATCTGAACCGTGTCAGGACCGGAAGGTAGCAGCACTAAGGATCCCTGTTCGTGTGTAGTGGCCTTTTTGTTAGGAGAAGAATATGACTGATGAAGAATATATGCAAGAAGCCATAAAGGAAGCTAAGAAAGCAGCTTCAATCGATGAAGTACCAGTAGGTTGTATTATTGTCAAAGATGGAAAGATAATAGCTCGTGCTCATAATATGAAAGAACACCAACAAAATGTCATTGCTCATGCCGAAATGCTTGCCATAAAACAAGCCTCTTTAGAACTCCATAACTGGCATTTAGATGGTTGTGATATGTATGTGACATTGGAACCGTGCATGATGTGTAGTGGGGCAATCTACCAAAGTCGTATTCGCCGTGTCATTATTGGGACAAGGGATACGAGATGGCCTGGGCTCATTAATTATATGCGCGATTATGAACTGAACTATATTCCACGTATTGAAATTAGTAAGCTAAGTGCTATTTGTCAGTCATTATTAAAATCATATTTTCATGAAAAAAGATGATCATTTCGATCATCTTTTAACGTGGGATAAAACTTCTAATTTCTTCTGCATTATAGCCTACCTGGAAACGTCGATCATCAATCATGATAGGTCTTTTGAGTACAGTTGGGTTATCTTTAATAAAATGCATCAATTCATTAAGTGACATTGAATCAATATCGACTTTTGTTTCGTTAATGACTTTAGATCTTGTAGAAATAAAATCTTCAGTACCGTTTTCTGAACGTTTAAAGATCTCAAGGATATCACTATCCTCTAGAGGAGTGCTTACAATATTCTTTTCGTTGTATGGAATGTTGTTTTCTTTAAACCAATTAATAGCCTTTCTAGAAGATTGGCTACCGGGACTTGTGTAAATCTTAACCATTAATCATGACTTCCTTTCTTGACCCATGTTTCGATGGCACTTAACTGACATTTAATGTGTGTACATTTCAAGGATAAAGGCTCAGTTATCGTGGCATGCGGGCATAATGTTTTTATATCGGTAAGACTACTGCCATAATCACCACCATCATGAGTAATGAAGGGGTGAATGACTACGTTGTTATCATCTAGCTCTTTTAGAAAAGAAAATACTGCTCTTGGCATTGTTCCCCAGTAGTTTGGAAAGCCAAGATATATCTCATCATAATGGTCATGTAGATAGCCTTTTAATTGGGGGTAGGCTTTATTGGCAAGTTCCTGTTGTGTGATATTTAAGTACTCATAGAAATTATCTGGGTAATTTGATTCAGGCTCAATTTTAAATAAGGGAAGATGACTTACACAGGCAATCATATGAGCTACTATTTCTGTATTTCCTTTTTCTAAATATTTTACTTTTCCATCTACGCAGTTATAACCACGATGGGAGAAATATGCGATTACTGATTTCATTGTCTTACCTCGTGTCTACAATGTACCATTAAATTGCACACAAGTGAATTTCATAAAAGTTCTTATAGTACTAACCTTTAGGTGTGTACTTATGATATAATACTAAAGAAAGGGTGGGTAGGTATGTATAATCATCATCTTATAACTTTTATAACAGTTGTGGAGGCAGGGAGTTTTATTAAGGCTGCACAAAGACTCTATATTTCTCCTAATGCCGTCACAAAACAAATTAATATTCTTGAAGATCATTTAGGATTAAAGCTCTTGAATAGAAGTCATCGTGGTGTCACTTTAACAGATGAAGGAAGAATTATTTATAATGGTGCAAAACATATTATTGAAGAGAGTAATCGTATTGTTGATGAAGCTAAACGACTTGAAGAGAATAAAAAGAATATTATAAGAGTGGGAGTTTCACTTGGACATTCATATGATATCTTATTAAAACATTGGAATAAAAACGCAGCCTATGCTAAAAACTTTGAATTCTCTTATGTCCCAATTAGTGATAATACTGAGGATTATTATGATTTGCTCAATCATTTAGGAGAGAAGATTGATATTATCTCTGATATTACGGATGCAAGTTATCTAAGAGATAGAGTCAATACCTTCCAGCTTACTCTATTACCTGTATTACTTGCCGTACCAATATCACATCCTTTAGCCAATAAAGATATCATTGATCCTAGTGAACTTATGCATGAGACCATTATTATTCCAAAAAGGGGCTTTAGTCCAACAATTGATAATATCTTTGATACCATAACTACAAAATGTAAGAATACTGTGCAGTTCGAAACAATAGCACATTATAATTATGAGACCTATAATATAGCCATTGCTCAAAATAAGCTGCTCTTTAGTCATGAAGCCTGGAAGCATACCCATCCAATGTTTAAACACATCCCTGTAAAGTGGGAATTTAAACAACCTTATGGCATTCTTTATCCACTTCATCCTACTAAAGAAGTTCTTTCTTTTATTATGGCTCTAGGTAGAAGAGCTTAGCAATATATATTATAATGAAGCAAGGAGCTGATAAAATATGGCATATAAATCATTATATCGCGCCTACCGTCCGCAGGTTTTTGATGATGTATCTGGACAGGAAGCGATCATTACTACATTAAAACATGCTGTTGAAGAAAATAAGATTGCCCACGCTTATCTCTTTTGTGGACCAAGAGGTACAGGGAAGACGACAGTCGCAAAGATATTTGCGAAGGCAGTTAATTGTGATCATGAACCAAAACCATGTGGTGAATGTGAAAGCTGTAAGGCTATTGAAAATGGTACACACCCAGATGTAATTGAAATCGATGCCGCAAGTAATAATGGTGTTGAACAGGTCAGAGATTTAATTGACAAAGTCAAATATGCCCCAGTACAGGGACGTTATAAAGTTTATATTATTGATGAAGTTCATATGATGTCTTCAGGAGCTTTTAATGCCTTATTAAAGACACTTGAAGAACCTCCAGCTCATGTTATCTTCATACTAGCAACAACTGAACCACAACGTATTTTACCAACGATTATCTCTCGTTGTCAGCGTTTCGACTTTACTTCACTTACGGATGAAGAGATGATTTCGCGCATGGAACATGTGATGAAGCAAGAAGGAAAGACTTATGAAGAGGGAGCTCTTGCGCAAATCGCAAAACTTGCAAATGGTGGTATGCGTGATGCACTTTCAATACTTGAGCAATGTCTTGCTTATAATGATGATCATTTATCAGTTGATGATGTAAACTCCATCTATGGCATTCTTTCTATGGATGATAAACTGCGCTTTATTAAAGTTATGCTTTCACAAGATATGGAAGAGGCTTTAAAGCTTGTTGATAAAATGGATCATAATGGTACAGATATCAAACGATTAACATATGACCTTATTGATATACTTAAAGACATCATTATTTATAAGAATACCCATAATGATAGTATTCTCTTTAATCTTACAAAGAAACAAGCTGAAAGCTTAGCTCCTTATATTACAAGTGATGAAGCACTAGATTTTATTCATCTTTTTGTTGATGCCTCTGAGAAGTATGTACGAGCAGTTAACCCACATATTTATTTTGAATTAGCAGTTCTCAAGGTATGTAATCAGGACCATGATCATAAAGTTGTCAATATGCCAAAAGAACAAATAGCTCAAGTTAATGAAGACAGTCATGATGATGTGATTGATACTTCAACTACTGAAGAGATAGAACCAGTTACTGAATCTGAAGAAGTCATTGTTAAAGAGGATGTTCAGCCAATAACAAATCAAGCTGACAAACCAATGATAAATTCTAATGATGAAATTGATAGCCAGAAACCACCTGTTTTTCATTATGAAAATGAACAGGAAGATGAGACAACAGACTATTCTGATTTAGATATTCAGGTTGATATCGATGATATTATGAATATTCTCGTTCAGGCAGATAAACATGTCCTCTTAGATGTTCAGGAGAAGTGGCCTGTCATTATAAACTATATGACACAATTAAAGGTTGCAAAGTATGCCAATATGCTGAGTGTTGGTAAGCCTGTGGCAGCCTGTAGCCAGGCGATTGTCATTGCTTATGAATTCATGCCTGATGTCAATGCAGTCAATTATTATAAGAATTATCGTGCTTTAGAATCATTGTTGGAAGAGGTATTTGGTAAAAAATATCGCTTTGTTGCAATGCAAATGGACCAGTGGTTAGAATTACGAAAACATTTTATTGTCCTAATGCGTCAACATAAACTTCCACAACCAGGACCAATTGCATTAAAGCATATTGATTCCCATAACTTAGATGATACATCCCAATTAAATGAAGCACAGAAATTTGCTTTAGAGACATTTGGAAAAGAAATCGTTGAATTTACAGATGATGATGAATAGAAAGGAATAAAATGAATTATCCAGAATCTTTTGAAGAACTTATTGAATGTTTTAAGATGTTACCAGGTATTGGTAATAAAGGTGCAGAAAGATTAGTTTATCATGTATTAGAAATGGACAATCAATCTGTTGATCGTTTTTCTAATGCACTCGTGAATTTTAAAAAGAAAATTCATTATTGTAAGACATGCGGACATATATGTGAAGGAGATCAATGCGATATCTGTTCTGATCAAACTCGTGATCGTAGTGCTATATGTGTTGTTGAATCTCCTAGAGATGTCTTTGCGATGGAAAAGCTTAAAGAATACCATGGTCTTTATCATGTTTTGGGAGGAACTGTTTCTATAATGGATGGTAAGAGTATGGAGGATTTAAATATTCAAAGTCTTTTTGATCGTTTAAATGATGAAGTGAAAGAGGTCATCATTGCTACTAATCCAACTAGAGAAGGGGAGACAACAGCACTCTTACTTGCGAAACTTCTAAGTAAGAAGAATGTTACAGTTACAAGAATTGCTAATGGATTGCCGGTTGGAAGTTCACTTGATTATGCTGATGAACTAACATTATTGAGATCTTTTGAAGGTCGTCAAAAGCTTTAGAAGGTGTTACGACCTTCTTTTTCTTTGGCTTTATAGGTGAATTTTAGGTATAATAAGGTATGCGAGGTAGAAAATATGAAGGGAATTTTTATTACATTAGAAGGCGGAGAAGGCAGTGGTAAAACCACTATTGCGAAAATGCTTAAGGAAGCATTGGAACCCCAGAAACATGTTGTCATTACAAGAGAACCTGGTGGTGTAAAAATAGCTGAAGAAATTAGAAATGTAATTGTAGATGTTAATAATACAGAGATGGATGCACGTACAGAAGCATTGCTTTATGCTGCAAGTCGAAGACAGCATCTTGTTGAAAAAGTGATGCCAGTGCTTGCTCAAGGCGGTATTGTTATTTGTGATCGTTTCATTGATTCATCACTTGTCTATCAGGGTATTGGTAGAGGATTGGGCATTGAGAATGTCTATAACATGAATCTTTTTGCGACAGAAGGTGTTATGCCTGACTTAACGCTATTCTTTGATATCAAACCTGAAGAAGCACTGAAACGTATCAATATGGATGATGAAAGAGAAGTCAATCGTTTAGATCTTGAAAGTCTTTCATTTCATCAATCAGTTTACAATGGCTATAAAAAAGTAGTGTCCATGTATCCTGATCGCATAAAAACAATTAATGCAGCACAATCTGTTGAAGAAGTCTTACAACAAGCCTTAAAGGAAATAGAGAAGGTTCTATGAAATATCAAGAAATATTAAAATCTACTCAACCTGTCTTCTATCGTATACTAACAAGAAGCTTTACTTCAGGAAATGTACCTCACGCATATCTTCTAGTGGGTAATAACACTGATGATGCTGCAACATTCATTGCTCAATCACTTGTCTGTAGAAAAGAGGTTCTAGCGTGTGAAGAATGTAATGATTGTCGTCGTATAAAAGAACGCTTATATCCTGATATGATAGTATTTGATGGAAATGAAATATCTATAAAGAAAGAAGATATAGAACATATTCAAACGGAATTCTATAAATCGTCATTCGAAAACAAAGCAAAAATCTATATTCTCAAGAGCATAGAAAATGCAAGTAATGTTGCAATGAATGCTTTGTTGAAATTCCTCGAAGAACCAGTTGAAGGTGTTTACGCCATTCTCACTACACGTAATATCAATAAAGTGCTTCCTACGATACAGTCACGATGCCAGGTCATTCACTTGTTGCCAGAGTCGAAAGAGTCCATTAGACTATCGCTCATTAAAGACGGTGTGGCAAACGAAGATGCAAAAATCATGTCTCAGCTCTATACTTCTTATCAGGCAGCATCTGAAGCTAAAGATACCGAAGAGTATGCTTATGTAAAATTACAGGTGCTTAATTTTATTGAGGATTTATATGAACATCCTTCTAATATAATGATTACCCAGCAAATACACATAGCGAAGGATTATAAGAATGATAAGAATGTTATAAGGCTGTATTTGAACATGCTTGTACTTGCATTGCGAGATGTGTTTCACGTGAAACATTCTGTTCCACTTACATTTGAGGAACACAAGAAGATATTTGATAAATGTCCAGATGACGTGTATATTACAAATAGAATTGATGAAGTACTTAATACACTTTATCTTATCGATACAAATGCAAATATTGGGCTATTGTTAGATGGAATGGCCTATAAAATAACGAGAGGAGAACTAATGAATGGATAGATTAGCAGCTATACGTTTTAATAATAGTGCGAAGAGCTATTATTTTTCTACAACCTTGGATCTCATCAAGGGTGATAAAGTTGTAGTAGAAACAATTAGAGGATTAGAATTAGGCGAAGTTATAGCTGATCTTAAAGATATGTCTGAATTCAATCTGAATACAGAATTAAAAGAAGTTAAGAGAAGAGCTAATAGAGCGGATTTAGAAGTCTATGAAATAAATAAAATAAAGGCGGAAAAATCATTCCAAATCTGTAAAGAAATTGTCAGTGAAAGTGGACTAGATATGCGCATGATTAGTTGTGAGTATACTTTAGATGCTTCAAAAGTTATTTTTATGTATACGGCTGACGAAAGAGTAGACTTTAGAGAGTTGTTGAAAAAATTAGCGGCTGTATTCAAGTGTCGAATTGAGCTTAGACAAATCGGGCCAAGAGATAAAGCAAAGGTTATTGGTGGGTTAGGAACTTGTGGCTTACCATTATGTTGTAATTCATTTCTTGGTGAGTTTGATGGTGTATCTATTAATATGGCAAAGAATCAGCTTTTAGCTATTAACATAGATAAGATTTCAGGTGCTTGTGGGAGATTACTCTGTTGCTTAAAATATGAAGATGAAGCCTATACAGAGTTAAAGAAAAAGTTCCCAAAGATTGGGTCAAGAGTTAATTATGATGGCAAGAGTGTTAAGGTTGTTGGCTTAAATGTCATAAGTGATTTAGTTAAGATTGATGATAATGGTAACATTTCATTTATTGGCTTGGATGAAATTGAAAAAGAAGCAAAGCCTCATAACAATGAAAATAGACATAAGAAGGAAGAAAGAGAATTTAATAAGAAACCTCGTAATAAAGATGCATTAAAGCGAACAGAACAGCCTTTAGAATCACAATCAAAGAAAACTGCATCAACAACAAAACAAAATCCTTCTCATCGTCCACATCACAACAACCACAAAAAACATCATCCAAAAGGTAATAACACAAATGGAAGAAATTAATTATCTTTTAGGCTTTAAGAATATGCATATCATTCAAAGAACTGATATGTTTACATTTTCTCTCGATACAGTATTGCTAGCTAATTTTTGTTCTATTACAAAGGATGTAAAAGAAATAGTAGATTTTGGTACAAATAACGCTGCTATTCCACTTTTATTATCAAGAAGAACAAAAAAGCATATAACTGGAATAGAAATTCAAAAAGAAGCTGTTGAGGTAGCTAAAAAAAGTGTAGCTATCAATAAATTAGAAAACCAGATTTCAATTGTACATGCCGATATAAAAGACTATGCTGAAAATCATAAATCTAGTGTAAAGATGATTGTATGTAATCCACCATTCTTTAAAGTAGATGAGGAAAGCAATGTAAATGATAATGAATATTTACGTATAGCAAGACATGAGATTGCGATCAATCTTGAAGGTATTATCAAAGCAGCGAGTCAGATGTTGTCTTTTGGTGGTAAATTTGCAATGGTACATCGACCTGACCGGCTGATTGAAATATTGGATTTCATGAAAAAATATGATTTAGAGCCTAAACGAATAAGATTTGTTTATCCAAAGCCACACAAAGACGCCAATGTTTTCTTAATAGAGAGTGTTTATAAAGGTAATACAGGGCTTAAGATAGAACAGCCACTATATGCTCATAATGAAGATGGAAGTTATACTGATGAAGTATTGAAGTATTTAGGAGATCAAGATGATTAGACAAAAGAGTTTTGAAAATAACATGCCAACGCTATACCTTGTTCCAACACCTATTGGTAATCTATCAGAATTTAGTGAACGTGCTATACAGGTATTGAAAGATGTTGACTATATTGCTGCTGAAGATACAAGAAATACCATAAAACTACTTAATCATTTCGAAATACATACGCCAATGATTTCCCATCATGAGCATAATACCAATGTTGCTATCCCTAAAATAATTAATATGTTGAAAGATGGACATAACGTTGCATTAGTGAGTGATGCTGGTTATCCAGCTATCAGTGACCCTGGTGCTGAACTGGTCAAAGCAGTGATAGATGAAGGGTATAATGTAGTACCAATATCTGGCTGTAATGCTGCTCTTGATGCATTAGTAGTTTCAGGTATTACACCTCAGCCGTTTGTTTTTTATGGCTTCTTAGCACATGATGACAAGACCAAAAAGAAGGAACTTGAAGCTAATAAAAACATTACTATGACGACAATCTACTATGAAGCACCTCATCGTATAAAAAAGACATTATCACTCATGTTACAAATATTTGGTGATCGTAATATAGCATTATGCCGTGAACTTACAAAAAAACATGAAGAAATCATTAGGGGACATATTAGTGAAATACTTGATATTGTTAATGAACTTAAGGGTGAAATGGTTGTTGTAGTTGAAGGCGGCACAAAAATCGAGGATGAAGTAGTCTTTGAGCAATCTATTACTGAACATGTTAATGAATATATTGCTAAGGGCATGTCAACAAAGGATGCTATCAAAGAAGTAGCAAAAATTAGAAAAGTAGGTAAGAACGAAGTCTATGCAGAGTATCATAAAAAATGATGCTCTTTTTTGTTTCACGTGAAACAATGAAATATAATAAATATGTTATAGAGTTCAATTGTAGAAATTAGGCACTATAAAAATGACCTGTATTTGAAAGATACTGAAAGATTTACTGCTTTCTTAGTCAAAGAAAAAGGATGAATTTTCAGGCTCATAATAACAACTAGCCATTTCATATGCATATAGAAGTACTAAGACCATTAATGTAGACTAAGTATAGTAATCATTAGAGATAATGATATTTCATTTAAATTCAATCCTTTAAAAATAATAATCAAATTCATTTAGGTTATCTAATTAAACAATCATTTCTGCTTATATAAAAAGATCAACTTTATTGAAAAAATAAATATTGTAAAGGTATAATCCTTAAAAGAATTCTTTCAGGCAATAGGAGATGAAATTAACACAATTAATAATACGAAAGCCTAAATGAAGCATAAAAATGACTTTAAATGATATGATGGACAAAGAATAAGAAAAATGCACCTTCTCATTAGATTGATATGATAATTTTCAATAGTCATAGATATATGAGACGTTCCTACTTCTTATAATTGTATAATATTGATACTTATTAATAGATAAATTTGAATAAGATATAAGAGATATGTATGAGTGGGTAGTGTAATACAAAGTATAAAAAAAAACTGCAAAAATAAGCAATACTACTTATTTTGCAGTTTAATCGAATTCTGTAAATACGATTTAACAAATAGCTGTAAAAAAATTAGTCTAGAACGAATTCATAACCAATTCTTGGATCACCATTTGCAAGATAGATTCTGCCACATTGTTTAAATCCATTTTTCGCTAGGAATCTTTGCATAGAAAGGTTATCATCATGAGTATCCATTCTGATAGAATGAATATGTTCTTTATGGCAAATGTCAATGAAATAATTAATGAACATTGCAGCTAAACCTCTACCTTTATAGACGTCTGAGATAACAACGCGATGAATAACAAAATATTGTTCGCTTTTTGTTAGCCACTGACCATTTTCAATATAGTCATAGTTAGCTTCATGCTCATATGCACCATAACAGTAACCAATTACATGATTTTCATCACAAAGAACAAATCCTTTCTCTTGTTCAATGTCATGCATTAAGCTCTCTTTGTTAGGATAGCCATCTTGCCATTGATTAATATCATTTGCTTTAAAATAAGCTTTTGCTGCATCAACAAGCTGAAGTGCTTGATCGATATCTTCCATTTTTGCCTTTCTAATGTCCATATATTCAAACTCTCCTTTTCATTCTTAACTGTAACTAGTATATATGTTAAATTTAAGGTTGTAAAATATTTAGAGGTAGGTGATATGTCATGACATATTATGCAGTTAATTTAATTGTTTATATTATTTCCATTTTTCTAGCAATGATTGCATTGAATTGTTTTCATTTTGATCGTTTTTTAAGAAAAGGAAAACAGAAAGAATTCTATCTATTTTATATAATGGCATCTTGTGTATTTGGGTATTTATTTGCCCAATTTATTTTGAGTTTTGGTACCTTCAGTAGTCATTTGTAACAAGCAAATAATTTGCTTGATTTACAAAAAACATAAGGGTACAATAAGAATGCATTATAGGAGGAAAAAAAGATGAAATTATCAAAAGAAATCGGTATTGACCTTGGTACTGCAAACATCCTAATTTATGTAAAAGGTGAAGGAATTGTAGTTAATGAACCAAGCGTAGTCACAATCAATACTGAGACTAATAGACCGGTTGCTGTTGGTGAAGAAGCACGTGAAATGCTCGGTAAAACTCCTGGTAAGCTTCAAGCCATTCGTCCTTTGAAGGATGGTGTTATTGCAGATTTCCAGATTACTGAAATTATGCTGACTCACTTTATCAATAAATTAAATTTAAAAGGTATCTTCTCAAGACCAACAATCTTGATTTGCTGTCCATCAAATATCACTTCAATTGAAAAGAGTGCCATCCAGGACGTAGCTTTAAGATGTGGAGCAAAGAAAGTATATATCGAAGAAGAACCAAAGGTTGCTGCTATTGGAGCTGGCTTAGATATTTCTAAACCATCTGGTAACATGGTTATTGATATTGGTGGTGGTACTACTGATATCGCAGTATTATCATTAGGTGATATTGTTACATCACAGTCATTAAAGATTGCTGGTGACAAGATGGACCAGGATATTATTAAGTATGTAAAAGATAAGTATAAGTTATTAATCGGTGAATCTACTGCTGAAGAAATCAAGGTTAATATTGGATGTGCTGTAGATGCTGATGAATCTAATACTTTCGAAGTTCGCGGTAGAGACTTAGTTACTGGTTTACCTAAGACAATTACAATGAATGAAACTGAAACACAGGAAGCATTAAAGGAAACTTGTGAAACAATCTTAATCTCATCTAAACAGGTTCTTGAACAGACACCTCCAGAATTATCAGCTGATATCGTCAACAAGGGTATCTTCTTAACTGGTGGTGGAGCTTTATTAAAGAACTTAGATAAGTTTATGGAAAGACGTTTATTAGTTCCTGTATTTGTAGCTGATGAACCTCTTGATTGTGTCGCTGAAGGTTGCGGCGTCATGCTTGAAAATACTGAATATTTACAGTAATATAAAAGATGGCTTTTGAGTCATCTTTTTGTTTATAATAGAAGTATTGGAGGTTTTGTATGAGTGCGATATTTTTTGATATAGATGGAACAATATTTGATGGAAAAGAAATCCATCAAGAAGTTATTCAAGCCATTAAAGCAACACAGGCAAAAGGACATTATTGTTTTATTGCGAGTGGACGACCACGTAGTTTTATAAGTAATGAAATCTTAAAAATAGGTTTTGATGGCTATATACTTGCGAATGGTGCAACAGTTTTATTCGAAGAGAAAACACTCAGTCATAAGTATCTTCCTAAGGAACCAATAGAACGACTCCTTCATTATTGTGATGAGCAGAATATTGAATATATCTTATTAACAGAAAATGCAGGTTATTTACGAAAGGAATGTACCTATCTACGTCATTTCTATCCTATGGCTCATGTTGATACGAGTAATTTCATTACTGACTTTAAAAATGAAGATATTATTGATCAACTTGTTAAGATTGAAATACATCCTGAAACAGAAGATCAATATGATATGTTTAAGACAATACTAGGAGATGAATTCTTTATTATGTTGCCTGCTGGTAGTGGGGTAGCAGAAATATCTAGAAGAGATGTTAATAAAGGAACGGCTATAAAACATGTTATTCAATATCTCAATTTATCATTAAGTGATAGCTATGCCTTTGGTGATAGTGCTAATGATATTGGTATGTTTGAAGCTGTTGCACATCCTATAGCTATGGCTAATGCACATGATGATGTACAGAGCCGAGCAGAATATATTTGTGAATCTGTTTATGATAATGGTGTCGCAAAAGAGTTAAAAAGACTTTTTCTTTAGATTGAAGAGTACTGGAGGTAAAGACAATGCTGAGAATGATTCTTATTCCAGAAGATGACTATAAAACATTACAGGATCGCTTAAATAAAATAGGTGAGAAGGGGTATATGTTGGAAGATATCTACTTCACACGTCTATTTAAATTTTCCAAAACAGATAAACCTGTTCATTATTTAGTTGATTTTAATTTAGAAGAGTTTAAGAAAAAAACACCTTATAGCATGCCGAAAAATTCAGAAATAAAGAAATATAGAAAGAATGGCTGGGACTATAAAAATCACTTCCTCAAGTTCAACATCTTTACAACAACGAAAGATCGTCCTTTAGAAAGAGAAAAACAAGCAAAGAAAGATGAAGCCATTAAAACAATCTTTTCTAAAAGATATAGAAATAATGTGATTGCCTGGGCGATGATGTTTGGCTTTATTCTCTTTTCGTTCTTTATGTTTAAGCTTAGTAAGGCGGATATGATTATTGTCGTAAGCTTTGCTTCAATCTTTGCGTTATTATCTTTATTCAATTGGATACATGTTACACGTGAAACAAAGAATACTCTATATTACCCAATATGTGTATTAGCAGGGATAATCACTTGGTTTGCAATAGCCATATCACTATATTTCATAAAATAGTGAAAAGATGCTCAAACGAGCATCTTTTCAATTACTTTAACATTTTAAAATAAGCACCAGGCTGAATATAATCAAGAAGCATGAGTTCTTCTTCCTTCACATGACCAACACAATTCCGTTCACCATCATTAGGAATGTCTCTCAAAGCTATTTCAAGCTCACCACGATAGTGGGCAAGATTGTCATTGACTATAAGAATATCGCCTTTTTTGAAGTGATCATGCTTATAAGCAACAGCTGGTATAGAAGTATCTTTATATTGAAGACGGACCATAGAGCTTCTCAAGAAATAAGAAGAATGATCATGACGATCCAAATGTGGGAAATAGTCATATACAATTGCTCGATCAACATCAGTCATGCTTACTTCTTCATCTATTTTAAGGGATATGCAGTCAAACTCCACTTCCGATAATGCTTTTAGTTCTTCTTCTGTTGCAAAGGCATTACCGATGATAATATCATCTACTAGTCCAGTTGCAAGATAGTATCTTGCTTGTAAATCAATTGGTAGACCACGCATTATTTCGACAGTAGGCAGACCACAAAAAACATTCCAAGGACCATGTGTGTTTACAGCATTGGAACTAACAAAAGCAGCAGTTGTCAAGTTGTATGATTTCCAATGTTTATTGAGCTTGTTGAACAGATCCCAATCTAATCCAGAATAGCGTTCAGGATAAAAATTATGGCAAATAGTCATTTGTTCGCGATTGGCACCATGTTCGATCATTAATCCTGCACCTTGATCAACAGAACCATTGAATTCAATTTTGATATGATAGGGGTTGTGTGTGATTTCGATATCTTGCGCTGTTCCAAATGAACCATCAAGGCGAAGTATATCAACACCCATTCTTGCAAAAGGCTCTAAGTTATTATATGAAGCATTGAGCTTCTTAAAAACTTCAGGGTTTGTGTCAACAGCAACTTCAAAGTCAAGTTGATGAGCTTGATTCATAAATTCAGTAAAATCTTGCATCATTTCATCAGCTGATTGCGTAACAGAAAGTAAACATGTAAAAATTCTAGTAAAACCATAGTGAGATGCTAATGTGAGATAGTTATAAATTTCTTCTTTTGAAGACTTTTCTGGATAAACGGAAATACCTAGTCTATGCATTTTTTCCCTCCTATATATATCTAAATTATAACATTGAGTTGATTATGCTCAATAGAATAGAAGTACCATTTTCATAATAAATATATTATAATGATGTCATTAAAGGAGCTATTTACATGTCTATACATACAATATTATCATTTCTAGTGACCTTTATCATTTCGGCACTTCTAGTCCCGTTAGTTGGAAAGGTTACAAGAAACATGGGAATTATTGCTCACGAGAATAAACGAACCATACATCATGGTATTATTCCTCGAACTGGTGGCTATGCCATTTACATAGCTTTTCTTATTGGAGCAATGATCTTTTTAAAGACGGATGTTCAGATTAATTCTGTACTTATTGGTGGATTCATTATCTTCTTGGTAGGCTTTTATGATGATATTCATGAACTACCGCCAAAAGCAAAGGTAGCAGGGCAAGTCTTAGCAGCATTAGTGGTTATTCTCTATGGTGGTATATCACTCAAAGACTTCATGATACCTAATGTTCCAACAAATATCTCAACAGTCCTTGCAATTATTATTACTATAGGATGGATTATTGGGATTACAAACGCTGTTAACTTAATTGATGGTTTGGATGGATTATGTGCTGGTATATCAATTATAGTGCTTGTGACAATTACCTTTACTTCAATCAGTACGGGGCGAAGTGATATTGCTTCATTAAGTATGCTTTTAGCTGGTAGTATAACAGGCTTTCTTCTTTATAACTTTCATCCAGCAAAGATCTTTATGGGGGATTGTGGAGCACTCTTTATTGGCTTCATGATTTCCGTTATTTCTTTACTTGGCTTTGGCTATAAGGGATCAACATTCTTTACATTAGGTGCACCAATAGTTGTATTAGCAGTACCAATTATGGATACGCTTATAGCAATTATAAGAAGAAAAGTTCATCATAAACGCTTTGATGAAGCAGACCGTGGGCATCTACATCATAAGCTCATGTTCTCATTAGAATTAGGACAAACAAAATCTGTACTTATTCTCTATGCAGCAACAGCACTTTTCTCCTTATGCTCATACTTAAATATTAATCATCCTGATTATGCAAGAATTCTCTTTATTACTTTATTGATCATCTTTGAAATCTTTGTAGAATATACCAATATGATTTCAAGAAAATATAAACCATTGTTGACTATTATTAATATTTTCTTACATCGTGATGATTTACCAAAGATTAAAGAAAGTGAGCCATATCGCAAGATTGTAAGAAATCTAAGAGGGAAGCTGAAATATTTATTATTAGTTGTCGCTGTTGTAATCGCAAGTTATTACGGTTATCAATATTACCATAGAGATACAGGTCCAAAGATCAAACCAATTACATATGTCGAAGTGACTGATGGCACGGAATTAATGAAAACAATCTACAAAGATATCGAAAGTACGCGTGATCGAACAGCTCTTCGTGAATATGTTGCAGCATACTTTGCAGCGGATTTCTATTCTCTTAAAAACAAGGAAAAAGATGAAATTGGTGGAATAAACTACTTCTATCAAGACAAGTTATCCGATTTCCAGGATTATGCAAAAAAAGATTATTATGCTACAGTCAATAAATTAATAATTGATGGCAAGAATACAGATAATATTGTTGCTTATGAAGTACTCTCAAATACTGAGAGTGAAACAAAGCTAGCTGGCTTAGAAGACTATAATTATTATGATGTCATTTTACATTTAAAATTTAATCATAAGAGTCAAATACTGGATACAAAAGATATGAGTGTGACAGTAAGATTGATTGATAAGAATCATAAATATTATGTTGTGTCATATAGTTATAATGGACCATATGTAAAAACAAATGATGATTAGGGAGATAGGTTTCTATCTTCCTTTTTTGTACATGAATTAGCTATAATAATAACGGTGATTATAATGAATTATAAAATAGGTGAAGTTTCAAAGATGTTTAATATCTCAAAAGAGATGTTACGTTATTATGAGAAGAAGGGCGTATTGCATCCTAAGCGTATTGATGAGAATAATTATCGTGTTTATGATGAGATGGATATCTTCTTGCTTTTTGAAATTGTTCAATATCAAGCTATGAATTTCCATGTTGCCGATATTGCAGAAATGCTTTCAAAAAATTATATGGAAAACTATGCTGGATATCTTGAAAAATATGAAAGTAGTCTTAGAAAAGAGATTGCATACAAAATGATCTTGGAAAGACATATTCATGAGCTAACACAAAGAGCACAAAGTGCAAGATATAATATTGGTCATTACTATTTCCGTAAAATAAATCATTACATATTAATTTCTATTTGTCATAGTCATAATGAACAATATAGTCGTATTGCATTTGATCAGGAAACATCACAAATGCTTAACAGCAATAATCATATGGCCTTTGCAGAATCTCTCTGTTTATTTAAAGAGAACCAAGAGAATTGGTATTTTGGCTTTGATCAACAAGATATTAAAGACTTAGATATACAATATAATCAGTTTAAGGAATTAAAGGGTGGTTTATGTATATGCACAACAATAGATATGGGAGCAATTGGTTCATTTAGCTCTGCATCACTTTCTTCTATTATGAAATATGTGGAAGAAAACCACTATATTATTAATGGAGAGGTGCGTGGAGTAATAATTGGGCGTGGTTATGAGGCAGGAAAGTTTAGTAGAGTAATGGAAATACAAATTCCTGTAGAACAGTAAACCCTCAAATACTTTCATACTTTTCCATCCGAATAATTCAAGAATGAAGAATAAAATGAGGAATATTTCACAAGAATACATGTGAAAAATCTCTCTTGACCTTCATAATATTTCATTCCTTATACTTAAGATGTGAAATGTGGAGGAAAAGATATGTTTACAAAATTATTTACACCAATGAATATTGGTGATGTTGAAATCCCAAATAGACTTGTTGTACCAGCAATGGTCACAAACTACTGTACACCTAATGGCTTTTTAACAGAACGTTATATGGAATATATGGAAGAGAAAGCAAGAGGTGGTTGGGGATTATTAATCACTGAAGATTATGCTGTATGTGAACATGGTAAAGGATATGAAAGAATACCAGGTTTATGGAAGGATGAGCATGTTGAATTAAATAAAGAACTTACAAAACGTGTTCATAAACATGGTTCAATAATTTTCTGTCAGATGTATCATCCAGGAAGACAATCTAATCATAATATCAATGGGAATGTCATGCCTTTAGCTCCTTCAGGTACTAAAGATCCAATGTGTATGGATTTAGCAAGAGAAATGACTATTGAAGAAATCCATCAATTAGTAAAAGATTTTGCTATGGCTGCAAAGCGTTGTAAAGAAGCAGGTTTTGATGGTATCGAACTTCATTGTGCTCATGGCTATTTACTTGCGGAATTCTTATCTCCTTATGTCAATAAGAGAACGGATGAATATGGTGGATGCTTTGATAATAGAGTACGTATTGTTGAAGAAATTCTCAAAGCAATGCGTGAACAAGTTGGTGATTTCCCTATTCAAGTACGTATTTCAGGTAATGAATATGTCCAGGGGGGACGTACTGAAGCTGAAACATATCAGCTTGCCAGACGTCTAGAACAAATAGGATTTGACGCAATTCATGTATCGAATGGTGTCTATGCAGCAAGAGCAGTGAGACAAATTATTGCTCCTATGTTTACTGAACATGCACTTAATATGGAAACCGCTATGAATGTCAAGAAAGTTGTCAACATTCCTGTCATTCTCGCCAATAGAATTAATGAACCAGGTATGGCTGATATTCTACTTGATATGGAAAAGTGTGACTTTATTGCGATGGGTAGAGGTTCTTTAGCAGACCCATATCTTCCGAAGAAAGCTAAAGAAGGAAAGTTTGATCAGATTAATTACTGCATTGGCTGCTTACAGGGATGTGAATGGCCATTACTTAAGAATGAATCTGTGACATGTCTTGTCAATCCTAGAGTAGGAAGAGAATATGAATGTGATCTTACTCCTACAAATCAGCCTAAGAAGGTTATGGTTATTGGCGGTGGACCAGCAGGTTTGATGGCTGCAAGAACAGCTGCCATTAAAGGTCATCAAGTAGAACTCTTTGAATCAAAGGATAGTCTTGGTGGTCAATTTAAATCAGCTGCTTATCCAATTGGAAAAGGTGAACTCTCTACAATGACATCCTCATATCGTGCTAATTTAGAAGCTCTCAATGTCCCTGTTCATCTCAATACAGAAGTAACAGAAGAACTTATTCAAGAAGTAAAACCTGATGCCATTATTGTAGCTACTGGTGCTAAACCATTAACACCACCAATTAAAGGCATGGATTTAGATCAAGTAGTCTATGCAGAAGATATATTACTTGGACATGTCGATATCGCGAATGGTCCTGTTGTTGTATGTGGTGGTGGTGAAGTTGGTGGTGAAACTGCTCATTATATGCAGGAAAAGAATCATCAAGTTACAATCGTTGAAATGCAGCAGGATATTCTTAATGATATGATGCCAATGACAAGAGAATGTCTCATGAATATGCTTCATGAATCAGGCGTTCAAGTACATACAAATTTCAAAGTCAAAGAAATTACAAGTGATGGTGTCGTAGGCGAAGATGCAAATGGTCATACAGCAACATTACCAGCTGTGCAGGTCGTCTCAGCATTTGGATATAAGGCTTATAACCCTCTTGAAGACATTGCGAAAGCTAACTGTAAAGAAGTTTATGTCGTTGGTGGTGCTATTA